>Ga0302279_10005950_pt1 | contig 13299 bp, 8 predicted proteins | sample III_Bog_N3_3_FD_194541 | JGI IMG/M metagenome (GOLD analysis project Ga0302279, IMG submission 194541) | Peat permafrost microbial communities from Stordalen Mire near Abisko, Sweden - III_Bog_N3_3 | ecosystem: Environmental > Terrestrial > Soil > Wetlands > Peat | place: Sweden: Abisko...
TGGACTCTCGTGCTCCGGCCGTTGTTGCCGTCATCGTTACCACGGGTTCCGGGCCGGGACTCGAAGCCGCGGCGGCTTCGCTCGCGGCTCAGGACTACGAGGAGCTCAGCCTGCTCGTCGTGGCGAACGGGGAAGCCTTCCACGTCGGCGAACGAGTGGCCGCCGTCGCGCCCAACGCCTTCGTCCGCCGGCTGGAGGAGAATCGCGGCTTCGGTGCGGCCTGCAACGAGGCGGCCCTCATGGTGGAAGGTTCCGCGTTCTTCCTCTTCTGTCACGATGACGTTCGCTTAGAGAGCAACGCGGTCCAGCTCATGGTCGAAGCGGCATTTCGAACGAACGCCGGCATCGTCACCCCCAAGGTCGTCACCTACGACGACCCGCTCGTGCTGCTCCACGTGGGACAGACCTGTGACCGCTTCGGGGTCGTGCGCGAGCGGGTGGAGCCCGGAGAGATCGACCACGGGCAACAAGACCTCGAGCGCGACGTGTTCGTCGCGCCCGGTGGCGTCACCCTGGTGCGCGCCGACCTCTTTTCGACGTTGCGTGGATTCGACCCGCTGATCTCGATGCTCGGGGAGGACCTCGACCTCTGTTGGCGCGCGCAAGTCGCCGGCGCGCGCATCGTCGTCGCGCCCCTCGCGAAGGTCGCCCACCGCGAGAGCGTCGCGCGAGGCGAGCGTTCGGTGAACGCGAGTGGCACTCGCCGCGCGAGTCGCCGCGACCTCCAGCGTCGCCACCAGCTCTTGGTGGTCGCGACGGGCTGGGGCCGACCAATGAGCATCGCGACGCTCTCGATGCTCATCGTGATCGACGTCTTCGAGGTCGCCCTCTCGTTGGTGGGTGGCGACACCGACCGGGCCGGGGCGATCGCCTCGTCGTGGCGCTGGGTCGTGAAGCACCGTCGACGGGTACGACAACGCCGTCGTCAACTCCAGGCCCTGCGCGTACTCAGCGACGCGGATCTTCACCGACTTCAAGTCGGCGGGGCGAGTCGGCTCAAACACTTCTTCATCACGCTGCTGCGCGAGGGCTACGACAAGGCGCGCGGGATCTTGCCGCCCGAGGCGATCGAGGACGCCCGCGACGAGCTCGAAGACGCCGGCGTCGGATTCGGGGCGGCCTTTTCAGAAGCCGAGGAGTTCGACGAGATCGCCGAGAGTGGTCTGCTCGACGCCCGAGCTCGCCCGTCGAGGCTCCTCACCTCCTTTCGGGCCCAGGCCGCCGTCGTCGCGTTGGTGACGCTCCTGTGGCTGATCGGTGCGCGCAACCTGGTGGCGATGCCGCTGCCGTTGGTGGGTCGCCTCGCGCCGCTCGACTCGTGGTGGTCGACCTGGCGCCACTTCTTTGCCTCCTGGTCGCCCAACGGCGTCGGCACCGGCACGCCGGGCATGCCGGGCTACGGCGTGCTGGCCTTCGCGGGCACCTTCGTCGTCGGCCGCATGGGCGTGCTGCCCCGACTGGCGTTGATCTTCGCCGTGCCCGTCGGCGCGGTGGGCATGGGGCGACTCTTGAAGGATCGCGCCAGCAATCGGGCGCGCGTGGTCGGGGCCCTCGCCTACGCGGCGATGCCCCTCGGACTCAACATGATCAGCCAGGGACGCACCGACGTGTTGGTGGTCGTGGCGGGTCTGCCCTTCATCGTGCGTCGGATCTTTGAACAGATGGACGTGCCGGGCTTTCGCCCCCGCCCCTACGGCGCACCCGTTCCCTTCGGTCACTCGGGCTGGCGCACCACGGAGGCCGGACAGCGGATGCTGCTCATCATGATTATCGCTCTGGTGTGCGCGATGGCGCCGGCCGCCCTGGTCGTGGTGGGCGTCGTCGTGCTCGGGGTGATGATCGCGCGCTTCTTAGAGCCCGATCCCCTGAGCACGTATCGCCAGTCGTGGCGCCTCCTCGGCGCGCTGGTCTTTAACGTCGCGATCTTCCTCCTGCCGATGACCATCGACGTGCTCCTGGCCGGTCGGAGGGCCTTGGAGATCTTCGGGCTGCCGCGCGGACCCTGGTCGGTGCCGAGTTTCAGTTTCTTGCTGCGCGACGTCGACGGCAGTTTCGGGGCGTCGTGGTGGGGCTGGCTCCTGCCCGGGGCCGCGCTCCTCGCGCTCCTCCTCTGCCAGGGTGAACGACGTCGTATCGCGAGCAAGTTGAGCGTGATCGCGGCACTGGCCCTGGTGGTCACGGCCCTCGCGTCAGAGCACTGGATGGGTTCATTCTCACCCGACCTCGACGTCATGTTGGCGCTCTACGCCACGACCCTCGCGGCGCTGATCGGCCTCGGCATCGGCGCGCTCGAGCAGGACCTCCGCGACGTCGGTTTCGGCTGGCGACAGATCGCGGCGGGAGCCTCGGTGCTCACCCTGGTGGTCGCCACTCTGCCGTTCCTCGCGAGCTTCGGAAGTGGTCGCTTCGACCTGGCGACCACGAGTGTCGCGGAGTCCCTGGGCGCGCTCGCGCCCTCGAGCGCGGGTGGGTACCGCGTCTTGTGGTTAGGCGATCCCTCGGTGCTGCCGATCGCCGGGTGGACGGTGGCGCCCGGGCTCGAGGCGGCGACCTCGACGAACGGCCTGCCGGGCGGCGACACGCTCTTCGCGCCCCCCGACTCGGGCACCAGTGACGTGATCATGTCGGCTCTCCAGAGCGTCCTGGCCGGCCACACCGTGCGTTTGGGCCAGCTGCTCGCCCCGGCCGGCATCTCGAGCATCGTGGTCATGAACTCCTCCGCCCCCGAGATCGCGGGCGTGCAGCACGTGCCCCTGCACCCGGTGCCCGAAGTCCTCCTCGACGCCCTCGACGACCAGAGCGACCTCGCTCTCGAACTCACGACACCTTCGGTCGAGGTGTTCTCGAACTCGCTCTTTCACGGCATCGTCGCCGCGACGACGCCGGGTTCGACGACGTTGACGCCGGTCTTCTCTTCGACGTCGAACACCGGTCCCCTGACCGCCGGCTCGACGGTGGTGGCGGGTCTGGCGCCGGCGGGGGCGTTCGCGCTCGACGTCAATGGTCACGTCGTTCCTCGCACGACCTTTGACACCTGGACGCCGTACTACAACGTCCCTTCAACACCGGGGCGCTTGACCGGCACGATCGTGCTGCGCCAGTTCCCCCTGAACGGGCTCATCGCGTTGTTCACCTTGGGGATGTGGGCCGTCGTCTGGCTGGGGTTTGGCTGGATACATCGTCTCGAGTGGCTCTTCACCGGGCGTCGACGTCGCGTCGCGCCCCTCGATCCTCCGGAGTCCGATGAGTAGGACCCGACGTCTCCCGGTACTGGTGGCCGTCGCCGTGGTCCTCGCCGCGACGGGCGTGGCGGTGACCTTGACGCACCCGAAGAATCCCTCCGGGTCACCGAGTGGGCTCTCGGTCGCGATCAACACCGAGTCGTCCGCGCTCTACTGCACGGGGCTCTCGAACGGCCCGGGCCCGGCGGGGCGCGTCGACTTCTACAACACGGCCAACGGCCCGCGGAACCTGAGCGTGAGCGTCGTCTCCTCGCTCGGCACAACCTGGTCTGGCGCGCTCGAACTCGGCGCTCACCAGGGCCAGTTCATCCAACCGAGCGTGCTCGACCAGAGCACGAAGAACGCCACCTACGGCGTCGCGGTCCAGGTGAGCGGCGGTGGGGTGGTGGGTGAAGAGATTGAAGGCAGCGACCGTGCCGAGGCGCCGTGCGTCAACCAGGGATCGACGCGGTGGTACGGAACGGGCTTTGACACGCTGACCGGCTCGAGCGCGAACCTCAGTGTCTACAACCCGACCGCGACCGCGGCGGTGTTCAACGCGTCGATCTACAGCGCGACCGGGGTCTCGGCGCCGCAGTCCTTCCAGGGCATCTCGGTGCCCGCGCACACCCAGAGCACCCTCGACCTCGGCACCGAAGTCGTGAACACCCAGAACGTCGGCGTGTCGGTGCACGTGCTGCGCGGCTCCTTAGAGATCGTGGGCGTCCAGGACTCCAAGGGTTCGATCTCGCTCGACCCGGGCCAGCGTCACGCCAGCGCGGCGGCCTGGTTCCCCGACGTCACGACCGTCGAGGACGCCACCGCGCAGTTGCGCCTCGCGAATCCGAGCGACCTCGTGGCCAACGTGACGGTGTCGGTCTCCCTCGGCGAGTTCAAGATCCCCGCGCAGCATGTCACACTCTCACCGTTTTCCACGGGCTCGATCGCCATCACGCCCAATCCCGCGATTCCCGCCTCGGGCTACGCGAGTCTCGCGTTGCGCTCGAGCGTGCCCGTCGTCAGCACCCTCGCCACGGGTAGTGGCTCCGTGGTACTCCTCAGTGCACCCTCGACGCCCGTGGGTGAGGTCTTCGTCCGCGACTTCACGGCGCTCGGCTTTGACGCCGCGACCGTGACCAACACCTCATCGCGCGTGGTGCGACTGACGGTCTCGACGTTTAGCTCCGCGTCACCTAAGACGGTGTCGGTCTCGGGGGGCATCAAACTCCGTGGGGATGCGACGCTCACCCTCTCCTCGTTGTTCTCGACCTTCTCCACCGCGGGCGACGCGTTCTTGATCAGCGCGTCGAGCCCTTCGATCGTGGTGGCCTTGACGTTGCCGAGTCGACCGCGTGGGGTCGACGTCGTTTCACCGCTAAACGGCAGGTAGCGTCGGCGGTTGCCAGCCCGGCGCCACCGTGGGCGCGGGAACGGGCGAGGCGGCCGCGGGGGCGACCGGTGAGGATTCCTTGACGGGAGCCGTCTTGCCCACGCCCGCCAGGGCGCTGACGGTCTTGGTACCCGACGGGTGGACCGGCTCGCCGTTCGCTTCGTCGATGAGTCGCGCCGCCTCGGCGCCGTCGATGGTCTCGTTCTCGAGCAGCGCGCGCGTGAGGGACTCGAGACCGCGACGGTGCAACGTCAGGACTTCGATGGCGCGGGACTCTTGTTCGCGCAGTATCCGCTCGATCTCGTCGTCGATGACCTTGGAGGTGTGATCGGAGTAGTCACGCGTGTGCATGAGGTCCTCGCCCAAGAAGACTTGGTTGTTCGAGCCCCACGCCATCGGTCCAATCTCCTTGGACATCCCCCACTCGCGCACCATGCGACGCGCGAGTTCGGTATTGCGTTGGAGGTCGTCGGCGGCACCGGTGGAGAGATCCCCGTAGACGAGGAGTTCCGCGACGCGCCCACCCATGCGCATACACAGAGAGTCCTCGAGGTGCTGGCGCGACATGATGTGGCGATCCTCTTCGGGCAGGGTCATCGTGACCCCGAGCGCCATGCCGCGCGGGATGATCGTGATCTTGTGAAGGGGATCGGTCTTCTCTAAGACGTAGGCCAACAGCGCGTGGCCGCTTTCGTGAAAGGCGATGCGCTCGCGCTCGTCGTCTTGGAGCACCATCGTGTCGCGCTCTTGGCCCATGAGCACGCGATCGCGTGAGGATTCGAAGTCCTCCATGCCAACCGTCGTCGAGTTACGACGCACCGCGTGCAGCGCTGCCTCGTTGACGAGGTTCGCCAAGTCCGCCCCGCTCATCCCGGGCGTCCCGCGCGCGACCATCGTCATGTCGACTGATGGGTCGAGCGGCTTACCCTTGGCGTGGATCAACAGGATCGGGAGACGCTCTTCGAGATCGGGCAACGGCACGACGATCTGTCGGTCGAAGCGACCCGGTCGCAACAGCGCGGGGTCGAGTACGTCTGGACGGTTCGTCGCGGCGATCACCACGACGCCCTCGGTCGGCTCGAAGCCGTCCATCTCGCTGAGCATCTGGTTCAAGGTCTGCTCGCGTTCGTCGTGTCCTCCACCGAGGCCGGCGCCACGCTTTCTTCCGATTGAGTCGATCTCGTCGACGAAGACGATCGCCGGTGACTGTTTGCGCGCGGTGGCGAAGAGGTCGCGCACGCGACTCGCGCCCACGCCGACGAACATCTCCATGAAGTCAGAACCCGACACCGAGAAGAAGGGCACGCCCGCCTCGCCGGCGACGGCGCGCGCGAGCATTGTCTTGCCCGTGCCCGGGGGTCCGACGAGCAAGATGCCCTTCGGTATCGTCGCCCCGATGTTCTTATAGCGCTGGGGATTCTTTAGAAACTCGACGACTTCGCTGATCTCTTGTTTCACACCGAGATACCCCGCGACGTCGGCGAAGGTGGTCTTTGGACGGTCCTCGTTGAACTGCTTGGCCTTCGAGCGGCCGACCGACATCATGCCGTTCATCTGACCGCGGGCCTGTCGACTCGCGTAGTACATGAAACCGCCGAAGATCAAGATCCAGATCAGGTAGGGGAAGAGCTCACCGGCCAGGCTGGAGGGATTGGCGAAGGTGACTTGGACGTTGTCCGCGCGTAGCGCGTTGACTTCCGTCGAGAGCGCCGGGACGGGACCGTTCGAGGTGTAACTGGTGCCGTTGTCGAGGGTGCCCGTGATCACGCCACTCGAGTTATTAATACTGGCCGTGTTGACGCGATTGGCCTTGGCCTCTTTGAGGAGCTTGGAGTAGGTGATGGTTTTGACGTCGGTGCGCGAGTACAGCGAGTTAATGACCAAGATGCCGAGCACGAAGGCGATGATCCCAATGGTGATCATGCGGCGGCGCTGCTGGGGCGCGATGGGCCGGTCGCCGCCCGGTAGGAACTTCTTCAACCCATTTTGATCATTTGGTGCGTCAGCCACTTCTCTAATCTAGAGGTGAATAGCGACAAGTCGTCTGCGCCTGTGCAAAACCTCAAGTTGAAAGCGTTCGCCGTTGAGTCCTCTCTCCGCTGCATCTTCGATAAATCGACCGCGGGTCGTAGCAATCGTCGTGGCGAGTTTTATTGGATTCTTAGCGGGCGAGATCCTCGCCTTCATCCTCGAGAGTCTCGGCGCGGTGGTGGCGAACTTTCCCGGCGGCGTTACCGCTCTCTCCAAGCTGACCAATCCACCGTGGTGGGCGAACGCCCTCGGCCTGATCGGTCTGTGGATCGGCTTCTCGGCGGCGATCTACTTCGCCCACCACGAGGGACGTCTCGCGATGCTCCCCAACCAGTGGCGACCGAGAGCGAGCGACCTCCTCTTCATCATCCTCGGTGTCGGGTTCCAGTTCATCATCGACGCCGCGTACGAGCCCTTTCACTTCAAGAGCCTTAATCATCCGGTCAACCATCTCTTCAAGGACACGCACGGCGCGGGGTTCCTCGTCATCGCGGTCATGACGACGTTGCTCGCGCCCTTCTTTGAAGAGTGGTTCTTTCGCGGCGTGATCTTTCGCGCCATCGCGGAAGGCGCCACCTCGATGAGTCGACGCGCCGCGGTGGTGCTCGGCGTCGTGGTCAGCGCGGTGCTCTTCGGTCTCGCGCACGCCGAGGCGCTGCAGTTCGTGGGACTGTTTGCCCTGGGCGTCGTGTTGGCGATCCTGGTGCACCGCACGCAGCGGCTCGTCCCGAGTTTTGTGACCCACGCCTCATTCAACGCGACCGCCCTCGTCGCGGTGATCATCCAACGCGCGGGACACTGATGCGCCGCCTGCGCGCGTTCTGGACGCCCATTCGCGTGCTCGACGCGCTCCTCGTTCTCGCGGTGATCTACGTGACGATCTGGGAGCTCCATCCCAATCTGCTCTTCTCGACGTCGTTAATCACCGGCGGCGACACCGGCTCGCACCTCGCGTTGCCGGCGTACCTGCGTACGACGAACAACGTCTTTAACTTCACGCCGTGGTACCCGGGTTGGCTGGACGGTATCCCGGCCTATACGTACTACTTCGTGCTGCCCGACGTGCTGGCGACCTTCGCCAGCTACGTGATTGGTTTCGCCGTGGCGATGAAGTTGGCGACGGTGCTCGGTTCGGTGTTGATGCCGATCACCGCCTACGCGATGGGTCGGCTCTTCAGGGCCCCGCGACCCGTGCCGGTGGCCCTGGCCCTCGCGACGCTGCCGTTCCTCTTCGACGCGTCCTTCACGATTGACGGTGGCAATCTCTTCTCGACGATGGCGGGGGAGTACGCGTTCTCCCTCTCGCTCGCCCTCGCGCTGCTCACGATCGGCCTCGTCGCGCGCGGCGTGCGCACCGGTCGGGGCTACTGGGTGGCGGCCCTGAGCTTGAGCGCGACGCTCGCGTCGCACGTGCTGCCGTGGCTGTTCAGCCTCGGCGCCATCGTCGTCGTCGTGGTCTTGGAGCTCTTCGCGCGACGAGGTCACGGTGACCCGCGCGACGGGAATCTCCTCAAAGGTGATTTTGCACGACCGCTGCGTTTCGCGAGCGGGGCCGTGCTGCTCTCCCTCGGTCTCTCGGCGTGGTGGCTCTTCCCCTTCGCCACGACCCAGTCGCTCACCGACTCACTCGGCTACACGAAGATCGTCGGATTCCACGCCGACTTGATGAACATCGGGTGGCTGAACTCCTCGGGCGGCGCCGGGGGTGACCGGTGGGTCATCATCATGGCCGCCGTCGCCGTGATCGCCGCCTTCGTCGTGCGCGACCGCCTCGGGATGGTGCTCGCGACCCTGAGCGCCCTCTCGCTGGTGGCCTTCGTCGTCGATCCCCAGAGCGCCATCTGGAACCAGCGACTCATCCCCTTCTGGTTCATCTCGATCCACCTGAGTGCGGGTTGGTTGGTGGGCTACTTCGCGTGGCGCTGGAGCCAGCGTGTTCCGACGCGCGTCCACGTGGCCCAGCTCTACGAACCCGGTGACGACCTCTGGCGCGAGGACGATGACGCGAGCGAGCGCGAAAGGACGTTCCCGGGCACGCACCTCGAGGTCACACGGGCCGTGACGACCGACACGGGACCGGACTCCCTGTGGCGGAGCCGACGGGTCTATCGCGCGACGTGCGTGGTGGCGCTGCTCGGCCTGCTCTCGACGGTGCCGGGGTTGATCACGCCGCTCGCGAAGGACCTCCATCTCGACACGGGCGGCGACCAGGTGAGCGTCTGGGCGCAGTACAACTACTCGGGGTATCAGTCCAAGCCCGGCTGGGCGGAGTACCACGACCTCATCGACACCATGGAACGGGTCTCCGCGCGCTACGGCTGCGGTCGCGCGATGTGGGAGTACAGCTTCACCCAAGAGAACCTCTTCGGCACCCCCGAGGCGCTCATGTTGTTGCCCTACTGGACGAACAACTGCGTCGACTCCGAAGAGGGGCTATTGATGGAGTCCTCGCCCACGACGCCCGTTCACTACCTCGACCAGGCCGAACTATCGGCTGATCCCAGTAACCCGCAGGTGGGACTGGACTACGGCCCGCTCGACGTGGCCCTCGGGGTGCGCCACCTCCAGCTGCTCGGCGTCAAGTACTACATGGCCTTTTCACCCTCGGTGATCGCCCAGGCGAACGCCGACCCCCAGCTGCGACTCATCGCGAAGACCAAGGTCTACCCCGCACCGGGCGCCCAGTGGCGCGTCTACCTCATCAAAGACAGTCCCATGGTGACGCCACTTCGTCACCTACCGAACGTCGTCGCGGACGTCTCGGGCCAGTCGTCGTGGCTGCTAGCGAACCAGACGTGGTGGTTGAACCCCCGCCTCCAAGAGGTTTTCGGCGCGATGAGCGGGCCCGCGAACTGGCCGCGCGCGGCGAGTATCACGTCGATGACCACCTCTTCCACCCTGCCCACCGTCGACGTCACTGACGTGAAGGTGGGCCTGCAGACGCTTTCGTTCCACGTGAGCCGGATCGGCGTGCCGATGCTGGTCAAGATCTCCTACTATCCGCGCTGGCACGTCACCGGGGCCGACGGTCCCTACCGCGTCAGTCCGAACCTGATGGTCGTCGTCCCCACCAGTAGGGACGTGTCGCTCGCCTACACCAGTACGCCGGCGCTCAGCGTGGGCAATATCGTCAGCGACGTGACGGTGATCGCCGGAGTGTTCGTGGCCGCCCTCGCGCTCCGGAGGCGTCGTAGAGCCCGCCGGTAGGATGGGCCATCGTGGACACGTCGGAGATCTTTAAGGCGTACGACGTACGTGGCACCTACCCCGACCAACTCGACGAGCGACTCGCCGAAGCGGTCGGTTCGGCCTTCGCGACCTTTGTCGACGGTCCCGAGATCGTCATGGCGCGCGACATGCGCGCCTCGGGGGTCACCTTGTCCGAGGCCTTCGCGCGCGGCGCTCGTTCAGTTGGCGTCGCGGTGGTGGACCTCGGACTTGGCTCGACGGACTTCCTCTACTTCGCGTCGGGCTATCTCAACTTGCCCGGCGTCATGTTCACCGCCTCGCACAATCCGGCCAAGTACAACGGCATCAAACTCTGTCTCGCCGGCGCCAGGCCCGTCGGCGTGGAGTCGGGGCTCCTAGAGATCGAGGCCCTCACCAACGAGTTCTACGCGACGCCCGCCACGGGAGTGCTCGCGGAGTTAAAGACCCTCGACCTCACCAACGAATGGGTGGCCCACGTGCACTCCTTCGCTGACGTCGAGGGCTTTCGACCGCTGCACATCGTCGCCGACACCGCCAACGGCATGGGCGGCTTCGTCGTGCCGCTCGTCTTCGCCGGACTGCCCTTCGACGTCGAGATCCTCTTTCCCGAACTCGACGGCAACTTCCCCAACCACCCCGCCGATCCACTCAACCCGGCGAACCTCAAGGACCTCCAGCGCCGGGTCCTTGAGACCGGCGCCGACGTGGGCTTGGCCTTTGACGGCGACGCCGATCGGGTCTTTCTGGTCGACGAGAAGGCCCAGCCGATCAGTGGATCCACCACGACGGCCATGGTGGCGTCAGTGATGTTGGAGCGCTTCCCGGGGGCGACGATCCTCTACAACCTCATCTGTTCCAAGGCCGTGCCCGAAACCATCAGGGAAGAAGGCGGCGTCGCGGTGCGCACCCGCGTCGGCCACAGCTACATCAAGGGCGTCATGGCCGAGACCGGAGCGGTGTTTGGTGGCGAACACTCCGGCCACTACTACTACCGCGACAACTATCGCGCGGACTCGGGCATCATCACCGCCTTCGTCGTATTAGAGCTCATGAGCCGCGCGTCGGTGCCGTTGTCGGAACTCGCGCGTCCCTTCCAGCGTTACGCCGACTCGGGCGAGATCAACACTGAGGTCGACGACCCCGCCGCGACGGTCGAACTCGTGCGCGCGCGCCTCGAGGCGGAGGGTGTCGCGATCGACCTACTCGACGGTTTGACCGCGGACTACGGCGAGTGGTGGTTCAACCTTCGGCCCTCGAACACCGAGCCGCTGTTGCGCCTCAACGTCGAGGCCGCCAATGAAGTTGCCGTGCAACAACGCGTGAAAGAAGTCGTCGCGCTTATTAAGGAGACCGCCTGATGCCCTTGGACACCTTTTTGCTGGATCTCCTCGAGGACCCGATCGACCACGAGGCGCTGCTCTACGTGCCCTCGAAGGAGGTACTGTTCAACCCTCGTCGCAAGGTCGCCTACGAAGTGCGCGACTCAATTCCGGTGATGTTGCCCGAAGAGGCTCGCAACGTCAGCGACGACGAGGCGAAGACCTTTACCGACGACCCCGACGCACGTCTCACGGGCACGGGTGCCTAAGTACAGATCGATCTAGAAACGAATCGGGCGCTGCCGCGTGACTGACGTCATCGTGCTGGTTGCGGTGGCTGCGGTGCTGGGGTTCGTCTTTTACTGGTCGGGCCGCTACGGGGACCGAAATCGCAGCAAGGGAACGTCGCTGCGCCGTGGACCCAGCGCGCACACGACGGCCACCGGTCAGGCCAAGCGCGCGTACGCGACGCGTCACGATGCCGAGGTGGGTGCCCAGAACAGTAAACACGGCGCCGCGATGAGTGCCTATCGCTGTGGCACGTGCGGCAAGTGGCACGTGGGCCACTGAGGAGACTGTCTCGCTAGTCGGGTTGATCGTCGTCGCGACATAGACAAAACGGGTGCCCGGCTGGATCGAACATCACACGAACGTGCGACTGTGGTTGGAACTCCGCAAGACGTGCACCGAGAGCGATGGCGTCGGCGGTGGAGCTCTCGAGGTCATCGACCTCTACGTCCAGGTGCATCATCGTGCGCTGTGCATCCTCAGCAGGTGGCCACTCTGGCGGCGTATACCCCTCGGCGAGTTGGAAGACCACGTAGGTGCCGTCTCGCGGTGGCTTGATGATGGCGACGTTGTCGTCCGCCTGGACGATGGGCCAGTCGAGAAGCGCGGAGTAGAACGTGGCCAGGGAGCAAGGATCGGGCGCCTCCACCGCAACGCCCCACCACATGTTCTTGGACCGTCCCCGCACGGCGAAAGTGTATTCTCGCCACTCTCCAACCGCCGCCGCCGCCATTTTTCCCGGAACCGCGAAGAGTCGGACGGCACCGCGTAGAAGGTAATCGCACGCGCTAGAGAACGACGACTCGCCACGTGCGCCCGCCGTCGAACGTCATAATCATCGAATCGACCCCTACTCGATGCTCAATCAGCGCGACACCTTGGGTCGGGCTCGTAAAGCTCAAGAACGTCGGTTCGCCGCGATAGACGACGCGCCACGTGCGCCCGCCGTCAAAACTGGCCATCAAGTTGTCGACGCCGCCGGGCCCCCGACTCATCACGACGACGCCTGGACCGGGGGAGGCGAGCACGCCATCGAAGTAGATGTTACGGGGCTCCAACTCGGGACCGCTGTGAAAGGAGCGACCGCCGTCGGTGGAAAAGTAGAGCCAGTTGGAGCCGAGAGTCGCGCCCGGCGGAGCGCTCGATGACAGTGAATACCCGAACCCGCCCATCTGGCAGACCACGACGAGATCTAGTGGCGAGGACGCGGCGGGCACGGCGTAGCTATTGCCGACGCTCTCGCACGGCGGCGTCCACGTCACCCACGTACCAGATGCCGTCAGTTGAAGGCTGGCCGACACCCCGCGGTCGTTGCCCGCGACGAGCCACCCATGTGAGCCGGACAGCACGATCGAACCGCCGGGCAGCGCCCCGCCCGCTGGTAAGTAGAGCTTCTCCGTGGGCACGATCCGCCAGTGGTCCTCGCCAACCGGTGAACTCGACAGGGTGACCAAAAACGAGCGGTTCATCGTTTCCGCATAGACCATGCCGTGGCCGGCTTCGAGATCGAAGATCGACGGGTCCCGCGGTGTCCAGTCGAGGCGAACTCGCCGCCAGGTACGCCCCCCATCGTGGGTTGACCACAGAATCGGCCCGTACCCCACCAAATCGACTCCGCCCGCCGGAACTTTTCCCGGCAACGTGCCGTAGATCCATCCGTCGTTCTCGTTGGCGAAGCGAACATTGAGGGCGGCGGCCCCATAGATGGCCGCCGCCGTGCCAGCGAGGTTCCGGTCAGCGTCGGCGAGCAGCGGTGCGGGCAGCGATTTCGTCGCCCACGTTCGGCCGCGATTGGAAGTTTCGACCAGGGTCAGGCAGTTCCTCGTACCGCACGACTCGG
>Ga0302279_10005952_pt1 | contig 13297 bp, 14 predicted proteins | sample III_Bog_N3_3_FD_194541 | JGI IMG/M metagenome (GOLD analysis project Ga0302279, IMG submission 194541) | Peat permafrost microbial communities from Stordalen Mire near Abisko, Sweden - III_Bog_N3_3 | ecosystem: Environmental > Terrestrial > Soil > Wetlands > Peat | place: Sweden: Abisko...
GGCATCGAGCACGCGGATGAAGTTCAGCCAGTGCGGATGGCGCGAGGGCCCGGGCGGCAGCCGGTTGGCGCTGGCGCGGGCGTAGGTTTTCGAGGCCAGCAGAAAATGCTGGCCGCCGGCGTCTTCATCCAGGTCGAACACCTCATAGTCGAACAACGTTTGATAGAACGCAGCACCGGTGTCGGGGTCAACCGTCAGCAGGCTGCTCCAGATCCATTGCCCCGGCGCTGCCAGCACATCCTCCGGATCGCCGCTGCTGGAGGCGAGGGTGGCAAACACCGCACCTTGCGGATCGGCATAGATCGCCTCACGCCCGAAGCCTTCGATGGTGTGCGGCGGCACCAGCACCCGCGCGCCGTGCTGCACAGCCAGGGCGTTGGTGGCATCGGCGTCACTGACCGAAAAGAAGGTGAGCCACGCCGGCTGGCGCTTCTCGCCAGAGGGGAAGTCACGGTGGATCAGGCTGCCGACCGGCTGCTCATCGACATAGGCCACCGCGATGTCGGTGGCACCCACCCGCGACGTGCGGAAACTCCAGCCGAACAGATCGCTGTAGAACTGCTTGGAAGTGTCGAGATCTGGGGTGACCAGTTGCAGAAATACCGGCTTGCCGACATGACGGGCCGAGGTGGCCGGGCTCACCAGCGGCGGCATCGGCTGCGCATCCGCGCGGGCCGGGGCAAGGCTTAGGCAGAGTGCAAAGCCGGCAAGTGCGGTGTGCAGCAGCAATCGCCGGTGCAAGCCGGTCGTGCCGCGGGTTCGGGGCAAGGCAATGGGCATGATGGGCTCCTGTGCGCCGGGCCCACGGGCGGCGTCAGATCACCGGACGCCGGGCCCTACGCTGCCAAGTTAAGGGCGGTGATGCAGCGCCGCGCCAGCATCGGAATTCACTCACGCTTTGCATGACAAATTCGGGTCTTTGCTTGCCCGGATTGGCGGGAGATATGTATTGATGCCGCAACAGGCAGAGATAGGCCGATGCCGCCTCCCGGGCCGACGCCAGAACAGGATAAGTGGGTCAGAGACTTCCTCGGCGTGCAGCCGGGCAGGGGGGCGCGCGCCTCTGGCAAGGCGGCCTCCCGCGGACCGCAGCCGGGGCTAAGCCCAAGTGGCCTGGCGGTCGGCGTTGGCTTGCCGGAAAGGCCTGCCTTCGATGCCGGGGCCTGCCGGCGCAGCGTCGGCCCAGCGCTCACCAAGGATGGCCCCTACAAGCCAGGCGCGCGGATTTCCGCATCGCTGCCGGTGGGGCCGTCAACGCAATGCCGGGGTGCCGATGGCCGCCAGGTCAGCATCAGCCGAGACTCCAAAGGCCGCGTTGCCATGACCCATCCGGCGGCGCCGATCGAGGAGATCACCTTCTCCGGCGGCGGTGGCAAAGGCGCCGCCCTGCCCGGCGCGGTCTGGGCGCTGGCGCAAACCGGCATACTCGCACAGGCCCGCGAGATCCACGGCGCCTCCGTCGGTTCGATGACGGCGGCGATGCTGGCGGCAGGAATGACGCCGCAGGAATTCCAGGACATCAGCGACAAAACCGATTTCGGCGCCGCCGTGAAGGGCGACGCTCTCATCCCGCTTTATAACGATGCCGATGGCCTGGAAGCCGTGGTGCGAGACGCCCTGAAATCCACGCTCAACAAGCGCATCGCCGAATTCGCCCAGGGCGTCATGCAGCGCGGCGAGACCATCGATCCGCAGGACGAAGTCGTTCTCACCGAAATGAGCGCAAAATTCGCCAAAGGCGCCGGCCCCACCTTCGGCGATCTCGGCCGGCTGTCCAAGATCGTGCCGACCATCAAGGAAGTGGTGGTGACCGGCACAATGATCGGCGTCGCCGATGACAGTATGCCGCCGGATTTTCTCGGCGATCCCGTGGACGAGATCGAACCGCAACTGAAGGTGTTCAGTGCCGCGACCGAGCCGGATGTCGATGTCGCCCTGGCCGTGCACGCCTCCGCGGCCCTGCCGCCGGTGTTCAACCCGGTGGATATCAAGCTGAAGGACGGCAAGGTCTACCGCTTCGAAGACGGCGGCGTGCTCAACAACGCCCCCTCCAGCGACACCCTCGGCCGACGCGCGGTGGACCCGGTGCCAACGAAGGGCAAGATGACCTTCGTCTTCCAGGAGGACATCGCCGAGAACGTGCTCAAGGGCAAAACCTCGCCCGATCGTGGCTGGCTCGACAAGGCGCAGGACTTCGTCATGAACACCTTCGCCGGCGCCGAAAACGCGGCGGCCGATTATGCCAAGAACAAAACCCTCTCCGAACAGCCGGATGACGTGGTGATGGTGCCGTTGAAGTTCACCACGTCATCAGGCAAGCAGCGCGACAAATCCGGCTTCGTCGGCGGCACGCTGGATTTCAACATGAACAAGGAAGACCGCATCCGCCTGCAGGAAATGACCCAGGAAGAAACCCTCAAGCATGTGCAAAAACGCACCCAGCCGGAGACGGTCACCTTCGCCTCAGACGCCCAGATGCTGAACTGCGTGCCGCGCCAGGATCTGCAGGCGATGGCCGCCAGCGACTATCCCGGCGCCGCCGAAACGCTGGCGTATCGCGACGGCGTCACCAAGGCGGTGCAGGGCCTGGAAAAGGCCACAGCCCTCGGCATCCCAGCCCAGGACCCGCGCGTGCAGGGCATGCTGAAATGGATCAACGACCAGGCCAAGGGCGATCAGGAACGCCTGGCCTGCGCCGGCCGCGAGCTCAACCGCAGCGGCAAGCTCGATAAAATGCTCGCGGCCTCAAAAGACAAAGACGGCAAGCCCAGCACCGGCATCGCCGCTGTCGATGCCGGCCTCGCGGTCAACGAGGTGGTGCAGGTCCGCGCCGTCGCCAAGGATATCCTCGACAAGATCCTGTATCCGCTCATCGTGCGCCAGGGGACCAAGGGCGTTGAGGGCAATCTGCTGACAATGATGGAAAACGCCCTGCGCGACGCCACCACCCGCAAGGACATCAACCGTGCCCTGATGACCGGCATCGACTACTTCAGTGCCAAATTCGACGCCCTCGGCCTGCTCGGCAACGGCGACGTTGCCGACGATCTGCGCAGCTACCTGCAGCCGCTCCACTAGAAATGATCCCCCCAAACCCCGGAGGCCCGCATGGCCGCGATTGAAGCCGCATCCGAGTTGATCGCCGACCTCGCGAAAGTGATCGGCCTGCCGGAGATCCCGCCAGACGACAACGGCGGCTATCACCTCACCATCGGTGACGACAACGACGTGTTCATCTACCCCGTCGATGCCGATCGCATTCTGCTGGTGGTGCCGATCGCGCCGCTGCCGCTGCACCCGCAATATGCCGTCATGAACTACCTGCTGCGCAGCAACCTGTTCGACTCGGACCTGGCGCCGTTCCAGATCGCCACAGACGACAACAGCATGCTGATCCAATGGGGCCGGCTGAACATCGCCGATTTCGACGGCACCCTGCTGGCCAAGGCCATCGACAACCTGGCCCAACGCGCCACCGCCATCCGCGCCGAACTCGGGCCGGACACCTGAGGCATACGCCACCACGATTTGCGCACATGCAGATATCCTTATATACGGGCGCCAGTCATTTTATGGGTGGGTTCGATGCCTGACGCTGCAACCGCTGCCGACTACAAGGTTCGCGATATTTCCCTGGCCGCATGGGGCCTGAAAGAGATCTCGATGGCCCAGGACGAGATGCCCGGGCTGATGGCGCTGCGTGCCGAATACGGCGACACCAAGCCGCTCGCCGGCGCCCGCATCGTCGGCTGCCTGCACATGACCATCCAGACCGCCGTGCTGATCCAGACCCTGGAACACCTCGGCGCCACCGTGCGCTGGTCGTCATGCAACATCTTCTCAACGCAGGACCACGCCGCCGCCGCGATCGCAGCCAGCGGCACCCCGGTGTTCGCCTGGAAGGGCATGAACGAGGAAGAATTCTGGTGGTGCATCGAGCAGACGCTCCGCGGGCCGGACGGCTGGACGCCGAACCTGATCCTCGATGACGGCGGCGACGTCACCGCCATCATGCACGACAAGTACCCGGAGATGCTGGCCGCCGTGAAGGGCCTCTCCGAAGAGACCACCACCGGCGTGCACCGCCTGTGGGAAATGGCGAAGGAGGGCAAGCTGAAGGTGCCCGCCATCAACGTCAACGACAGCGTCACCAAGTCGAAGTTCGACAACCTCTATGGTTGCCGCGAGAGCCTGGTGGACGCCATCCGCCGCGGCACAGACGTGATGATGGCCGGCAAGGTCGCCATCGTCTGTGGCTTCGGCGACGTCGGCAAAGGCTCCTCCGCCTCGCTGCGCCAGGCCGGCTGCCGCGTGCTGGTGACCGAAGTCGACCCGATCTGCGCGCTGCAGGCGGCGATGGAGGGCTACGAGGTGGTCACCCTGGAAGACGCCGCCCATCGTGGTGACATCTTCGTCACCGCCACCGGGAACGTCGATGTCATCACCATCGACGACATGCGCAAGATGAAGAACCGCGCCATCGTCGCCAACATCGGCCATTTCGACAGCGAGATCCAGATCGAGGCGCTGCGCAACTACCCCTGGGAAAACGTGAAGCCCCAGGTGGACGAAGTGGTGTTCCCCGACGGCAAGCGGCTGATCGTGCTGTCCGAGGGCCGCCTGGTGAACCTCGGCAACGCCACCGGCCACCCCAGCTTCGTGATGTCCGCCAGCTTCACCAACCAGGTGCTGGCGCAGCTCGAACTGTGGACGGCCAAGCCCGGCCAGTATCAGAACCAGGTCTACACCCTGCCGAAGCATCTCGATGAGAAGGTGGCAGCGCTGCACCTGGCGAAGGTCGGCGCCAAGCTGACCAAACTGACCCCGAAGCAGTCCGACTACATCAGTACCCCGGTCGACGGCCCGTTCAAGCACGACCTCTACCGCTACTAACACCGACCTCCCACCGTCTCTGGCCAGCCCGGGGACGGTGGGGCGCTGATGTGCGCGCAATCATCGTCAGCCATGCCAATACCTTCTTGAAACTGCCATCGTTTTGGCATCAATCTCCGGCTAAAGAGCGCTCCGGGGAGGAGATGCAGTGACCGACCAAGACCAACTCCGACGCGTGGAGCCGCAAGGCGTCCGCCCGGTGACCGACGTTGTCCGCCGCGCCCTTGGTGTGGCGCATGACAACGCAACGATTGACGACCTTCTGTTTCTGGAACGTTGGGAAATCTCACCCACGCCGGGCACGGCTGGAGCACTGCGGGTATCGCAGATCCGCCGCGCCAATCCCGAGCTTGCGGCCGCCGTACGAGCGGAGATTTCCGCCGGCCATTAACCCCAAATCGCCCGCCGCTTTCTTGCCAGCACCCCCCGGCTCTGGCAGCTTGCGCGCGCAGACTGGGGAGCAATCATGGCGATCAATAAGGTCTATCCAGACGCGGCAAGCGCGCTGGCAGGTGTGGCACGAGACGGCATGCTGGTGATGTCCGGCGGCTTCGGATTGTGCGGCATTCCCTCCGTGCTGATCGAGGCGCTGCGTGAGAGCGGGGTGAAGGATCTCACCGTGGTATCCAACAACGCCGGCATCGATGATGCAGGCCTGGGGCTGCTGCTGCAGACCCGCCAGATCCGCAAGATGATCAGTTCCTACGTGGGCGAGAACGCCACCTTCGCCCGCCAGTTCCTGGCCGGCGAGCTGGAAATCGAGTTCAACCCGCAGGGCACGCTGGCAGAGCGCATCCGCGCCGGCGGTGCCGGCATTCCGGCGTTCTTCACCAAGACCGGCGTCGGCACGCAGATCGCCGAAGGCAAGGAGGAGCGCGAGTTCGACGGCCATCGCTACGTGATGGAGCGCGGGCTGTGGGCCGACCTCGCGATCATTCACGCCTGGAAGGCCGATACCGAGGGCAACCTCGTCTATCGCAAGACCGCGCGGAACTTCAATCCGATGATGGCGACGGCGGCCACCACCGTGATCGTGCAGGTGGAACACCTGGTGCAGCCCGGCGAGATCGATCCGGACCACATCATCACCCCCGGCATCTTCGTCAACCGCATCGTCCACGTGCCCGGCCTCGCCAAGCGCATCGAGCAGCGCACGGTAACCCCCGCCCGCGTTACGGCTTAAGGAGTTCTGATATGGCCTGGACCCGTGACCAAATGGCCGCCCGCGCCGCGCGTGAGCTGCAGGACGGCTTTTATGTGAACCTTGGAATTGGCATCCCCACGCTGGTGGCCAACCACATCCCCGAGGGGATGCAGGTGCAGCTGCAAAGCGAGAACGGCATGCTCGGCATCGGCCCGTTCCCGCTGGAAGGCACCGAGGACGCCGACCTGATCAATGCCGGCAAACAGACGGTCAGCGAACTGCCGACCACCAGCTACTTCGACAGCGCCGCCAGCTTCGCCATGGTGCGTGGCGGGCACATCGACCTGTCGATCCTCGGCGCCCTGCAGGTGGCCGAGAACGGCGACCTCGCCAACTGGATGATCCCTGGCAAGATGGTCAAGGGCATGGGCGGCGCGATGGATTTGGTGGCCGGGGTGAAGCGCGTGGTGGTGCTGATGGAACACACCGCCGGCGGCAAGCCGAAGCTGCTCAAGGCCTGCAACCTGCCGCTGACCGGCGCTGGCGTGGTCAACACGGTGGTGACCGAGCTCGGCGTGTTCGAAATCACCCCCGATGGCGTCGTGCTCGTCGATATCGCGCCGGACGTCACCGTCGATGAAATCCGCTCGAAGACCCAGGCGGAATTCACCGTGGATCCGGAACTCGACATTCTCGGCTGATTTTTTTCCACGCCTCGAAAAATGCCGCTCGGCGCTCACTGCGCTGTGCGGCATTTTTTGTGTCTCCACCGTCAAATTGCGCCAACGCCGCGTCGAATGCCGCGGGATCCCTGGCGGCCCACTGCATCAACAGCGTCGGATCAAGCTCCGGCCAGGGCCGCGTGGCGCGCAGATATTCGACCAAAGCGGCAAGCTCGGACGTCGCCTGCGCCTCATCTTTGGGGTGCCACATAAATTTCCTTCGATCAGGCTATTGATCCCAAACGCAGTGGGAGCTATACGGCCGCCTCCCTGCAAAGGGAACGGCCGCCTCCCCAACGAGGAACGGTCGTGTGCTGTGGGGCTGTAGCTCAGTTGGGAGAGCGCCTGAATGGCATTCAGGAGGTCAGCGGTTCGATCCCGCTCAGCTCCACCACCCCCCCAGCGGCCAAGGCCCTGCGGACTGACCCTCACCAATCTGTGTACGACATTCGGCCTGCAACCTGCGCATGAATCGTCGCGATGTCATTGACGAATGGATACGTTCAACCTACTCGGGTTGTGCCGCGGGCTTTGTCTGAGCGGCGATCTATGGTCTTGCTTCGGGAACTATATCGAAATGAATTCCATCCGTTTCTGCGCTGCGGCCCTTGCTGCGAGTCTTGCCGTATTCTCCGCAGGCACTGCCCGCGCCCAGACGTTCGACATGTCCTACACGGGCGTTGATGCCGGAAATGGCTTTTCCACCGGCGCCAGCGGGTCCGGATCGTTCACCCTGGACGGATCGGGCAATCTGACAGCCTTCACATTCACGCTGGATCAAAATTACAACAACGGCGGCACGCCGGAGACGGATGTGTTCACCTATGGGCTGGCGGACCTCAGTACCGCCCCCGGCTCCAGCTTTGCCGCCACCACCTCGGGCGACACGGTGACGTCGCTGAGCTTCCTCACCGACCAGCAGCCCGGCTACTGGACGCCCAGCTCCCAGTTCCAGGTCTCCGACCTTTTGAGCGGTGATGCCAAGAGCTTCGATTTCGATGCCGGCAACCTGACGGTCGGCACCCTGGTGGTATCCGCCGACAACACCCCGATCCCCGAGCCCGCCTCGATGCTCGTGCTCGCCACCGGCCTGCTCGGCCTCGCCGCCGCCCGCCGTAAAGCCTGACTTCTGGCCAACGCCGGGCGCTGCTGCTAGGTCTGCGGCATGGGTGGCAACCGGCTGGTAACTCTGTGGTGGCGTGGGCTGTGCGCGGCGGTGCTGCTGCTGGGCCTGCTCGCGCCGCAAGCGGTCCAGGCCACGGTGCCAGACTGGCTGCAGGCCAGCATCTGCCATGCGCCGGATGGGCAAACCGCCCCGTCTGGCCCGCAGCACGGCATCCACACCCATTGCGCGCTCTGCCAGTTCGGCCAGTTCGCGGATCTTCCGCCGGTGCCGCCGCCGGTGCCACAACCCCACCAGCGGGCCGCGGAGCCCGCGCATGAGACTGTGGCGCCGTGGTCCGTGCCCGGCCGCGCCCTCGGCTATGCGTCGCGGGCGCCCCCGACATTCGGCTGATCGCCACTGTGGCCTGAGGCACATCCGCTTCGGGGCGCAGGCCGGCCTGCGCTGATCGCGTGCAACACGCATCAGCGCGTCGCTGAGTCCGTCGTGCCGCTTGCGGGAGAATTTCGTGCACCCTCCGCTTCTTCTCACCGTGCTCGCATGAGCATTTTTGATCTCGCTTTGGCTGCATCCCACGCGGCATTGCTGCTGATGGAGGCGCTCGCCTTCGGCACGCTGGCGGTGCGCGCCCTCGCGGGCAGCCGTCCCGGCGGGGCGCTGCTGGTGGTGGCATTTGCCGGCCTCGCCGTGATCGGCCCGATCTGGGCGGTGCTGCAGGCCGAGGAGGTAACCGAGGCGCAAGGCATCTCCGCCATCCTGTCCGGCACCGTGCTGGTGCTGCAGGTCACCTGGGTGGGGCATATGATCCTGCTGCGGGCGGCGGCCTGGGCGCTGGCAGCCTTGCTGCTGCGCCGCGCGCCGATCCTGGCACTGCTGCCCGCCGGCGTCGCCTTGGCGCTGCACGGCGCCTCCGGCCACGCGGCGGCATCAGGCGATCCGGTGCTGCTCGCCTCGGTGCTGGCCCATGTGCTGGTCGCCGCCGCCTGGATCGGCGGCCTGCCCGCACTCTGGATCGCGCTGAAAGGCCACGACACCGCCGAGTTGATCCGCCGCTACACCTGGCTCGGCCTCGCCTGCGTGCTGGTGATCGCGGTGACCGCCTTCCTGCAGGCGCGCGACCTCGCCGGCGGGTTTCCCGGCTTGGTCGGCACCGACTACGGCCACCTGCTGCTGCTGAAAATGACGCTGCTGGCCGGCCTGCTCGGCCTCGCGATCCGCAACCAGTTCGTGCTGTCCCCCCGTCTCCCCCGCGGTGTCGCAGCACTGCGGCGCTCGGTGCTGATCGAGATCATCGTCGGCGGCCTCACGTTGCTCACCGCCAGCGTGCTGTCCGGCCTGCCACCAGGAGCCCATCAGCAGCCGGACTGGCCGTTCCCGCTAAGGCCAAGCCTCGACATCCTCGCCGATCCCGATATCGCCGCCGAGATCACCAACGCCGCCTGGGCGCTGCTCGGCGCGGCAGCCCTGCTGGTGCTCGGCATCGTCGCCCGCCGCGTGCGCTGGGCCTCATTCGCCACCGCTGTGGTCATCGTCTGGCTCGCCGTGCCGCATCTGCAACCGCTGCTGATCCCCGCCGAGCCCACCGTCTATTGGCAATCGACCACCGGCTACACAACGCAATCGATCGCCATCGGCAAAGCCGCCTTCGCCACCCACTGCGCGTCCTGCCACGGCCCCGAGGGCCACGGCGACGGCCCGGCCTCCGTCGGCCTCGAAATCCCACCGGCCGACCTCACCGCCCCGCATCTGTGGGAACACCCGGACGGCGAACTGTTCTGGTGGATCTCCCACGGCATGTTCGGCCCCGACGGCAAGCGGGTAATGACCGGCTTTGCCGCAACGATTGACGAAGACACGCGCTGGGCGCTGATCGATTTCATCCACGCCAACAATCCCAACGGCCAGGCCACGCCCGGCATGCACCATCACTGAAAGCGCACGACCATGAAAAAACGCGGATTTGCCATTCTGCTCGCGGCTTCCACCAGCCTCGCCCTGCCGGCGCTGGCGCAAACCCCGACGGTCACTGTCGATCACGCCTGGGCGCGGGCAACCTCAGCCAGCCAAAAGGTCGGCGGCGTGTTCCTGACCCTGACCGACACCGCCGCCCCCGATCACCTGCTCTCCGCCAGCAGCCCGATCGCCGACGAGGTGCAGGTGCACGAGACGATCGACGACGAAGGCGTGATGAAAATGCGCCCGGTACCCTCGCTGGCGCTGCCGACGGGCATGGCCGTCACCCTGAAGCCCGGCGGCTATCACATCATGGCGGTCGGGCTGAAGCAGCAGCTCATCCCCGGCAACAGCTTTCCGATGACGCTGAACTTCGAGAAATCAGCCCAGGTCACCGTCACCGTCATGGTCGAGGCCGCCGGCGCCTCGGCACCGATGATGGATCACAGCCATATGCCAGGGATGATGATGCCGCCAACCAAGCCGTAACCCAGCTACTCAAGGAGCCAGATCGGCTCCTTGAGCTTGCCGACAAACGCCGCATGCGCAGCCAGCGCCTCCGGCCCCACCAAAATCGGGCGAGGGGTGCGCGAACTGGCGGCGGTGTAGCTCGCCACCGGCAGGCTGTCCTGGTCGTCATCCGCCAGCCCCAGCCCGCGCTGGCGCCCGCCGGTGAGTTCCACGTAGACTTCGGCCAGCAGCTTGCAGTCGAGCAGCGCGTTGTGGGTGGTGCGCTGGGTCAGGTCGATGTCAAACCGCCGGCACAGCGCATCGAGGCTGTTGGGCATGCCGGGAAACCGGGTCTTCGCCAACACCAGTGTGTCCACCATCCGGGCGCGGTCGAGCTTGGGCCGGCCGATGCGGGCGAATTCAGCGTCCATGAACCCGAAGTCGAACGGCGCGTTGTGGGCGATCAGCGGGTCGTCGCCGATGAAATCGAGAATATCCTGCGCCACCTCGGCAAACCGCGGCTTGCCTTCGAGGTCGCCGATAAAGATCCCATGCACCCGGCTGGCGTCGGCGGGAATATCCCGGTCGGGGTGCATCATCCGGTGAAAATGCCGGTCCGTCGGCAGATCGTTGAGCAACTCGATGGCGGCGAATTCGATCATGCGATCGCCGCGCAGCGGGTCGAGCCCGGTGGTCTCGGTATCAAACAACACAGAACGGGTCATGCGCGCAGGGTCCGGATGAAGCGCCGCAAAATGCGCAGCGCGTGGTGGCGAGACAGCCCGGTTGATATCACAAGATCGGCGCGCCGGCGCTTCTCCGCATCGGGCATCTGCCGCGCAATCACGGCCGCGATCTGCGCCGCGTCCATCTTGCCCCGATGGCGCACGCGTTGGATCTGCGTCGAGCGCGGCGCGGACACCACGAGCACGACATCCACCCGCTGCTCGCCGCCGGATTCCAACAGCAATGGAACGTCGAGCACCGCAGCAGGAGCACGACGCCTGCGGGCCGCGGCGAGGAAAGTGCGCTCCATGTCCTGCACCATCGGATGCAGAATGCGCTCAAGCCGCTTCAGCGCCTCGGGCTTGCCGAGCACCGCGTCCCGCAACGCGGCGCGGTTGAGCTGATTATCCACAACCGTGCCCGGAAATGCCGCCGCAATCGCCGGCAACGCCCGTCCGCCCGGCGCCTGCAGAAGATGCACGGCACGGTCGGCGTCGAACACCGGAATGCCCGCGCGGCGAAACGCCTTGGCGATGGTGGACTTGCCCATGCCAATCCCGCCGGTGAGACCGACCACTTTCATCGCGCCGAAACCACCAGGGCAGCCTTTCGGTGTTGCACATATCACGGAACTGCCACATGCAGCCTGTAACGAAGAGGCTAGAGGGAGGGCCCATCATGTCAATCCAACCAGCGACATCGCGCGCCCCTTCAGCGCCCCCCCAAACACGCGGCGCCGCCATCCGGCTGATCGGCGTCAGCCGTCGCTGGGGCAATGTCGCCGCTCTCGACAACGTCTCGTTCGACGTGGCCGCCGGCAGCTTCTGCGTGCTGCTGGGCCCCTCCGGCTGCGGCAAAACCACCTGCCTGCGCATCGTCGCCGGGCTCGACCAGGCCAGTTCCGGACGAGTGGAAATCGGCGGCCGCGATGTCACCGCTTTGCCACCGGCGTCACGCGGCGTGGCGATGGTGTTCCAGTCCTACGCCCTGTTCCCGCATCTGAACGTCGCCGAGAACATCCTGTTCGGCCTCAAGGCGCGCAGCGTGCCGCCAGCCGAACAACGCCTGCGGCTGGATCGGGCGGTGGAGATCCTCGGCATCGGAGCACTGTTGCAGCGCCGGCCCGGCCAACTCTCCGGCGGCCAGCAACAACGCGTCGCCCTCGGCCGCGCCATCGTGGCACAGGCGCCGGTGTGCCTGATGGACGAACCGCTCTCCAACCTCGACGCCCAGTTGCGCGCCGAAATGCGCCGCGAAATCCTCGCCCTGCAGCGCCGTCTCGGCATCACCATGCTCTACGTCACGCACGATCAGACCGAGGCGATGGGCATGGCCGACCAGGTCATCCTGCTGCGCGCCGGCGGCATCGAACAGGATGCCCCGCCCGCCGAACTCTACGCCCGCCCGGCCACACGCTTCTCCGCCAGCTTCATCGGCACGCCCCCCATGAACCTGCTGCGCCTGGACGGCGAACCCGCCCTGCTCGGCATCCGCCCCGAACGGCTGCGGCTCGGAACGCAGGGCCTCGCCGCCACACTCACCCACGCCGAATACCTCGGTGCGGACACCGTGCTGTCCTGCGACATCGCCGGACAACCGGTTCTCGCCCGCCTGCAGGGACAGGTGACACTCACCCCCGGCACCCCTGTTCACCTCGATTTCGACCGCAGCGACCTGCATCGCTTCAACCCTGAAACCGGCCACCGCCTGACCTGACCCCCAGCCCGAGGACCGCACATGTCGATCACCCGCCGCCTCCTGCTCGCCTCCGCCGCCACTCTTGCCATGCCCGCCCTGGCCCGGGCGGACACCACCACGGTGGAGTTCTACTTCCCCGTCGCCGTCGGCGGCCCGATCACCAAGGTGATCGACGGATTCGCCGCCGATTTCATGAAGGAAAACCCTGATGTCACGGTCAAGCCGGTCTACGCCGGCAGCTACCAGGACACGTTGACCAAAACCGTCACCGCCACCAAATCCGGCAACGGCCCGCAATTCGCGGTGCTGCTGTCCACCGACGTGTTCTCGCTGATCGACGATGACCTGATCGTGCCGTTCGACAGCTCGGAGGCCGAGAAGGCGTGGCTCGGCCATTTCTACCCGGCCTTCATGGCCAACGGCCAGGTCAACGGCCGCGTCTGGGGCGTGCCGTTCCAGCGCTCCACCATCGTGCTCTACTACAACAAGGAAGCCTTCGCCGAAGCCGGCCTCGACCACCCGCCGGCCACCTGGGCCGAGCACGCCGCCTTCGCCGAAAAACTGACGAAGCGCGACGGCGACCGCGTC
>Ga0302279_10005961_pt1 | contig 13283 bp, 11 predicted proteins | sample III_Bog_N3_3_FD_194541 | JGI IMG/M metagenome (GOLD analysis project Ga0302279, IMG submission 194541) | Peat permafrost microbial communities from Stordalen Mire near Abisko, Sweden - III_Bog_N3_3 | ecosystem: Environmental > Terrestrial > Soil > Wetlands > Peat | place: Sweden: Abisko...
TTCTGCGACTGTCGCGCTCGCAACGGCGGCGCCCCCGGTTTCCTCCGCGGCAGACCCCGTGCCAGCGGTGCACGATGACCCGGTGGGAGCGAAAGCATCTGTCCCGCCGGCCACCTCCGCTCTCCCTGAGGCGTCGGCCTCCCCGGCTCTCGTGACGACTCCCACAGGGATTACAACACCGGCGCGTCGACCCGTTACGGCAGCGAGACCGGCGACACCGACGCTTGCCAGCCCGCCCAACCTGCCCGCCGCGCCGGTTCATTCCGCAGCGCGGCCCGTGGCGCCGTCGAGCCCTCGCATCGACGAATCAGGGCTCTGACTCGGCCGCCTGCGAGGTTGTCATTCGAGAGTCATAGGCAGTCTGATTGTGCGGCGAAATACCGGATAGGCCGTATTGCCGCCGACGCTGGAGAAGCCGCACTCCTCGAACAGCGAGGCCGGTCCCATCCATAGCTCTTCGTCGCGCAGGGCCTCCGAGCGCACGTGTGGATAGGCCTCTAGCGCCGTCGCGCCTCGTTTCGTGGCAGCGCGGATCGCTCCAAGTACCAGCGCGCGAGCGACCCCCTTTCGCCGGTACGAGGGATGCGTGAGCAGGCACCCGATGCTCAGGACCCCTTCGTCGTCGCCGAGATCGAGCCCGCGGTACACGGGGAGTCGTCGCAGCTTCGGGACCGTCTCGCGTGGGACGAGCTTCAGCCATCCAACGGCCACTTCGCCGTCGAAGGCGAGCATTCCACCTGCCTCCGCGTGGTGAGCTATCACGCGTTCGCGCTGCGTGCGCTCGTTGGTCTCCGGGCGGAGGGCGAGCTGCGCGAGCCAGTCGTTCTTGGTCCCCTCGAAGTGCCAGTAGCGGCAGAAGCAATCCGAGGCGCATGCCACGAAGAGCCCGCTCCAGGCATCCAGATGATCGATCGTGAGCTCCGTGACGCGGAGGTCGGCGGCCTTCGTCGACTCCGCGCTCACGGCGAAGCGAGCTTCGGGGCCCGAGGGGGTGCGTTAGCCTCGACTGCCGCGGCGAGCGTGAAGAGCGCGCTCTCGGTCAACCACGGTCCCATGATCTGCAGACCTATGGGCAGGCCGTCGGGGGCGGCCTCCACGGGGACGTTGAGCGCGGCGATACCCGCGAGGCTCGCGGGCAACGTGTACACGTCGCTCAGGTACATCGCGAGAGGGTCGGCGGTGTGCGCGCCCAGCGCGAACGCCGTGGTCGGCGAGGTCGGCGAGACAATGGCGTCCACTTCCTTGAACGCTTGCTCGAAGTCATGGCGTATGAGCGCGCGCACGGCGTTGGCCTTGCGGTAGTACGCGTCGAAGTAGCCGGACGAGAGCACGAACGTTCCGAGCAGAATGCGTCGCTTCACCTCCGCGCCGAAGCCTGCGTCGCGCGTCGCCCCGTACATCGCCTTGATCGCGTCGGCGACGCCGGACGCGCCGGAGCTGGCGCCTCTCGTGGCGACCGAGGTGGCGCGAAGCCCGTAGCGCACACCGTCGAAGCGGGCGAGGTTGCTCGAAGCTTCGGCGGTAGCCACGACGTAGTACGTCGCGACCGCATGACCTGTGTGGGGAAGCGATACGCGTCTCACGGTGACGCCGTCGGCCTCGAGACGAGCGATGGCGCGCCGAACGCTCGCTTCGACCTCCGGGGCCAGGCCCTCGGCGAAGTATTCCTCGGGGACGCCGACGCGCATGCCGCGAAGCGAGGCTCCGCATGCGGCTTCGTAGTCCGGCACGGGGACGTCGAGCGAGGTCGCGTCGCGACGGTCGTGCCCCGCAATCACGGAGAGCACGCGCGCTGCGCCCCGCACCGTCGTCGCGAACGGGCCGACCTGATCGAGGCTCGATGCGAACGCGATGAGGCCGTAGCGAGAGACTCGCCCGTACGTTGGTTTCACCCCCACGATCCCGGTAAACGCGGCCGGCTGCCGGATGGAGCCGCCAGTATCGCTACCGAGCGCCGCCGGTGACATCCGCGCTGCCACCGCGACGGCGCTGCCGCCGGACGAGCCACCGGGCGAGCGCGACGTGTCCCAGGGGTTCTTGCTCGGGCCGAACGCCGAGTGCTCGGTCGACGAGCCCATGGCGAACTCGTCCATGTTCGTCTTGCCCGCCACCAACGCATCGGCGCGTCGCAGGCGTTCGACCACCGTGGCGTCGTACGGCGGGACGTACTGCTCGAGCGTACGAGACCCGCTCGTGGTGCGCATGCCCTTCGTCGCGAGGGCGTCCTTGACCGCGATAGGCACACCTGCGAGCGCTCCAAGGCGGTCCCCGCGTTCGCGCTTCGCATCGAGCGCGTGGGCTGCGGCCGCCAGCACATCGGCGTCGTAGGTGAGAAATGCGTGCAGCTCTCCGTCGAGCCTCCGCACTTGCGCGCTCATCGACTCCGCGAGGGAGACGGCCGTGCTCTCTCCGGACCGGAAGCGAGCCGAGGTCTGCTCGACCGAATCTTGCCCGGGGGCCGTCAACGTCCACCTCCCAGGGCGTTGCCCGACCCTGCCCCGACGAAGCCCGGAACCGAAAAGCCTAGCTCGGTGGCATGGGGTGCGCCGCGCAGGGCCTCCTCGCGAGAGAGGCCAGGGGTCGTTAGGTCCTCGCGCCAGCGTGCCTCCTGGCCTTCCACCGTCCTTGCTGTATCCGAGGTCATCGCCGCCGACGTGTCGACGTTCGAAATCTCTTCGACGTACGCGAGGATGGCGTGAAGCTCCCGTGCCATCGATTCAGCCTCGCGGTCGGAGAGTGACAGTGCCGCGAGCTCGGCAAGGTGGTCGACCATGGCGCGGTCGAGGACGGGTGGCTTCATTGCGGGGGATCTCACTTCAGCAGAGCGTCGCCGGGCGAGTCCCGCCCGGGAGTGTCAACAGCCGTCGCGGACCGTCCGCGAGCAGACGGTGCGCTTCGTCCGGCCCCACCATCGCGATCAGACGATCGATGGCGACCCGTACGACTTCGACGTCGGCGGGCCGGTGCGCGTCGGAGCAGGCCGCTTCGTAGGCGTCGTCCTGGACCAGCTTCTCTGCCGCTCGCTGGGATGCGCGCCCGTACTTGCCGACGAGGGCGCACACGTCGAGGAGAAGAACGGCGCCCGCGTCGAGCAGCGGGTCGAGGCACCGGTCGTCGTTCCACACGGGCTTGTACCGCTCGGGATGAGCAAGCACCGGCGTGATCGAACGCCGCTTCAAGTCGAGGAATCGGTGGGCGACGCGGACCGGGAAGGTCTCCGTCGGGAGCTCGACGAGCGCGGCGCCGCCGCCAGGATAGGGGAGCGCCTCGTCGTGCGTGAGCCGGTGGAACACGGTGTCGTCAAAGAAATGCTCGCTCGCGAGGTAGATGTCGGGCAACGCGACCCCGCTCGCACGGGCAAGGGCGAGCGGGGCGGTCATCCGTTCGTACGCCGTCACGAGCGCGCTCCGATCGTTCTCGAACATCCCGGGGCGCATGTGCGGCGTCGCGACGACCGTCGAGAACCCGACGTCGTGCAGGCCGCGAAGCAGATCGATCCCCTCGGATGTCGAGCGCGCGCCATCGTCGATCGACGAGACCCAGTGCGAGTGAAGGTCCACGAATCCGCGCATCGACCCTCGGCGGTGTAGCATGGACGACGTGCTCCGACGCGTGGTCGTAGGTCCTTCCTCGATCCGGATAAGGCTTGGCCGCCAGACCGATCCATCGCAAACTGACCCCTGCTGGGAGCCGTCGGCCCCCACGGGCTGGGACCTCGAATGGCGTCGCTGAACCCACTTACCCGCGAAGTCGTGTTCAAGATTGTCTTCTACGGCCCCGGCCTAGGGGGCAAGACGACCACGCTCCAGCACATACACTCCGCGAGCAAGCCGGAGCACCGCGGCAAGATGGTGAGCCTGGCGACCCCGATGGATCGCACGCTCTACTTCGATTTTCTGCCGATTCGCGTCCCACTGGTGCACGGGATGCACGTGCGCCTTCAGCTCTTCACGGTCCCGGGCCAGGTGTACTTCGGCGCGACCCGGAAGCTCGTTTTGACCGGCGCCGACGGTGTGGTCTTCGTCGCGGATTCCCAGCCGGGGCGCCAGGACGCGAACCACGAGGCGCTGGAGGATCTCGTGATGAACCTCGCGGACCACAACCTCTCGCTGCTCAACCTTCCGCATACGTTTCACTGGAACAAGCGCGACATACCCGACGTGGTTCCCCTCGCCGACCTCGATCGCTCGTTGAACCGGCAAGGGGTACCGTCGATTGGCACGGTCGCGACGACGGGCGACGGGGTGTTCGAGGGGCTCGAGCGCATCACGCGGCTCGTGTTCCAGGCGTACGAGGCCGAGCTACCCAAATCGGAGGTCCCGTCCGTGGATCGCCCGGCCGCGGACCGCGCCGCAGGGGAGGAGACGACCATCGCCGATGCGCTGCGCGGTCTTGCTGAGGCTCCGATGCGGGCGCGCGCGGGTCCTCCCGAGGCGCCGCCGGCCAAGTCGGGCGCGTCATCTTCTCGCGGTGGGCAGGGTGCGCCCCCTTCGTCGTCGCTCGAGTCGATTCCGAACCCCATTCCAAGGCGTCAGACCGGCTCGTTCGAGTCGCCGACGAACGGCGCGCCCCCATCCTCGACCCAGTCGCAGTCGAGAGGCACGCCCCCCTCCTCTCGAGCGCCCGGGCGCGTCACCCCGGCGCCCTCCACGGATACGACCCCGACCCCATCACGCGCGGCGACGCCGTCTCCTCCTCGCGCGGTCACGGCGCCCGCACCCGCGGCGCGCGCTTCCGAGGTTCTTGCCGGATCCCAGGAAGCCGCGGTCGCACCGCCTGCCTCGAGCACCGTAGCTCAGGAGCTTGCATCGTCCCTGTCCTTCGCGCTGTTATGGTCGGAAGGGGACCGCGATGTGGTACGTCAGCTGGAGGCCGCGCTTGGTACGGGCGACCCTGGTGCCGCGCTTCTCGTGTGTGACGTCCTGGTGACGCGGCTCCTTGCGTCTGCCGCGGGCATGACCGGGAACGCCGAAGCGCCGCGAGATCCAGGCTTGGTGGTGCTGCTCCTGGGACTCGATGGGCGGCGGTACCTCGCGTTTCGCGCCGCGGTTCGAGGCGCGCGTGCCCACGAGCCGAGCTCTATGACGGACGCACTCGAAGCCTATGGGTTCGCCCTTGAGGTGCGGCGCGCCCTCGCGGCCGTCGGCCTTTAGCATTCGCCGACTTTTCTGCCAATTCCCGGGCCGTGCTGTACGCTCCATCGCGAGGCGCGAACGTGCGGAGTTACGTGAAAGTTCCACCCCGAGCGTGTAGACTAGACAGCTGATGGCGGAGGGTAGAGCGCCCGGAAGATCCTCCCATGGTGGAGTCACGCCTTCCGCACTAGGGCGCGGGACTCGACTTGGGCGCTACGAGCTGCTCGCCCCGATTGGCGTTGGAGGCATGGCGAAGGTCTGGGCGGCGCGCCAGTCGGGCTTCGGTGGCTTCGCGAAGATCGTCGCCATCAAGACGATCCTGCCGCACCTCTCGCGCGAGTCCGACTTCGAGCGCCTCTTCGTCGATGAGGCCCGCGTTGCTTCGCTCGTGCGCCATCCGAACGTCTGCGAGATCTTCGAGCTGAGCGAGGACGGGCAGGTTCTCTTTCTCGTGATGGAGTGGGTCGACGGCGACTCGCTCATCAAGCTCCTCAAGGCGGGCGGCCAGGTGGTGGAGTTCGATCCGCGCATCGCAGCGCGGATTGGGGCCGAGACGTGCGCGGGCCTGCATGCTGCGCATACGCAGATCGACCACGACGGAAAGCCGCTCAACATTGTTCACCGCGATGTCTCGCCGCACAACATTCTGCTCTCCGCCGAAGGGGTTGTGAAGGTCACCGACTTCGGCGTTGCGAAGGCCGCGGGCCAGACGCACGATCAGACGGTCGCGGGCCAGCTGAAGGGAAAGCTCGAGTACATGTCGCCCGAGCAGATCACGGGCGCGCGCGTCGATGGGCGCACCGACGTCTTCGGGATGGGCGGCGTGATCTACGAGGCGACGACCGGGCATCAGCCATTCGCCTCGAGCGGTGATCTCGAGGTCATGAACAAGATCGTCGAGGGGAGGCTCGCGCCGCCGTCGACGCACTTCCGTCGGTATCCCCGTGAGCTCGAGGAGATCGTCATGCGCGCCATGGCGACCGACCCGAACCACCGCTTCGCGAGCGCCGATGAAATGCGCATCGCTCTCGAGAGCTGGCTCGCGCGAAGCGGTCCTCCCGTGACCCACGCCGAGGTCGCCGCGCTGCTTCGGTCCCGGGTGGGAGCCAAGATGGACGAGCGTCTGGAGCGCATTCGCCAGGCGATGAGCGCCAACCCGGAGAAGAACCCGAGCCATACCCCGTCCGGCGCCGGCATCTCTACGAGCGGAGTCATTCCGACGAATCGGCCTGCTCGCATCGCCCCTGCGCCTCCGGCTGTGCCTCAACAGCTCGCCCCGCGCGGCGTCGCCGCCTTCGCTCCTGCAGGAGGTGCAGGGGGCGCGCCCCCTGCACCTGCGGCGCGACCTTCGAGCTCGGAGCTCCTCGACCTTCAGGGCCCTGACTCTGGCTTCAACATGGATACCGTCGCGGACTTTCAGATCCCCGATTTCCTCGACCCTGGCGCGGGCACGGTGCCCGTACGGCCGGTACGCCCCGCGGCGGCGCCTCTCGACGGCATGCCCATGCCTGGGCAGATTGCCGTGAGGGGCCCTCAAGCTCAGTCTCCCGTCGCAGCCAACGACGAAGAGCAGGCGATCGACGCGAAGCAATACATCATCGCGGCCGCGATGGGCGTGGGGGTGGCCATCCTCGTTGGAGGGGCGGCGTACTTGGTATGGCGTGCGATGACCCCCGCATCTGCTCCCGGTTCGTCGATCGTGGCGCCCGCGACGAACGGACAGCACACCGATGCACGATCGAGCTCCGGCTCGACGTCGGTCTCGAGTCGCGCATCAGCGCCAGCTAGTCAGCGTACTCCGCCCAGTCCCGCCAGCGCCCCCAGTCCCGCAGCCTCCGCCATCGAGTTTCGTGTGGTTCCGACGTCCGCGACGCTCTATGTGGACGGCCGTGCGCTACCTGCGGCGAGCCGAACGCTCTCGCGGGTCGAACCGGGCCGCTCGGTGACCGTCGTAGTGCGCGCCGATGGTTTCGCGGACGAGACGATGCAGCTCGACGATTCGGTCCACGGAACGGTGGATGTCGTGCTGACTCCGCGTGACGCGAAGCGAACCGTCGCCGCGAACGTGGAGTAGGGCGAGGAGCCGCTGCGCTTGGTCCCTGGCCCTCGGCCGAAGGTCGCGCACGCCTCGCGTGCACCGTTCCCACTATCGCGCTGGCTACGGAACAGCCATCTGCAGACGCTCGGCGCCGCATTGCCATTCTGGGCGCCTAGACACGAGAGCCCTCGCGTCGACGAGTCGGTGCAGATTCCGCTCCCTGGACCGGCCGGGGGCTCTCTTCACGCACGCGTGACCTGGCTCGGGAGCGATAGCGCCCCGGGCAGACGCCCGGCGATCGTCGTGGTCCACGGGGTCGGGGGCACGAGCGAGTCCCGCTATGTGATCCGCGCGGGCCGTGCATTCGCCCGCGCCGGGTACCATGCGGTGCGGCTCGATCTTCGCGGATCAGGCGAAGGCGTCCGTACGGCCCCTTGCCTCTATCACGCAGCCTTGACCGAGGACCTCGCGGTTGCCGTCGACTGGCTCGCGCGCTCGCCCCGGGTCGACGGCGTGTTCGTCCTTGGTTTCTCCCTGGGCGGGCAGCTCGCGCTCCGCTGGGCAGGCGAGCTGGGGGCCGGCTGGGAGTCTCGCGCCCCGGCGCTCCGTGCGGTCGCCACGGTATCTGCGCCCCTCGATCTGGAGCGCACGACGGCTGCGATGGAGCGCCTCCGAAGCCTTCCGTATCACCGGTACCTCGTCCAAGGGCTCGTTCAGCAAGGGCGCACGTTCGCCGGTCTCCACCCGGCGCGGGTCCACTACACCGACACGGAGCTCGACGGCGTTCGATCCATCCGGGCGTACGACGCGCTTGTCGTGGCGCCTATGCATGGCTTTCGCAGTGCGGAGGACTACTACGCGCGAGCTAGCGCCGGCCCTCTGGTGAGGGCGATCGAGGTGCCGACGCTGCTCGTCCACGCCGAGGACGACCCGATGGTGCCGGCCCCTCTCGTGCGTGATTCGCTCGGATGCGCGCCCGCCGCCCTGGAGCAGGCGTGGAGCGAGCACGGAGGGCACGTCGGCTGGATTGCGGGCGTAGGGGAGCAGCGGTGGCTCCGAACGTGGGCGATGGACCGCGTCTTCGCTTTCTTCGACCGACACGCGAGAGGGGCTTCCGGTCCGCCTTGACGCATCACGTCGATATATTTCGTGTGCGTACTGTCGATGTTTGAGGGATAACGACCCCGGCTCAGGAGGACGGCATGGGCACGACTAGACTTGGTACGGTCGGATTGGGGTTCGCGGTGGCCACGGTCCTTGCTTTGGGGGTCGGGGCTTGCGGCGGCGGGGGAGCCATCGTCGACGCGGGCGCAGCGCAGTCGTCCCCGGAGTCAGGGAGCTCCATCGACGCGCAGACGGCGCTCGATGCCGGCAGGGATGGCGGGGGCATAAGCGTGTCCTTGGGGCTCGACGGGAGTGTGCCTGACGTCGCCAGTCCCCCGGACGCGGCGATCGTTCCGGACGCCGCCGCGCCTCCGGACGCCAGGACGACGCAAGATGCCGCCGCGCCCGCGGATGCTCGCCCCACCCCCGATGCTTCGGACGCTGCGCCCCCGACAGACGGCGGACCGTCGACCGCGATTGTCCCCGTGAACCCCTGCACCGGCACCGCGAACCAGGTCTACAGCCCCGTCGCCAATCTCGCCCCCATGACCAACGCCCTCCGCGGCGACATCACCGTCTGCACGAGTGACGGCACCCTCGCGACGTCCGACGTCCAGACGCAGCTGACGGCCCAGCAGGACACGGGGGTCACGGCCGTGACCGGGGTTGCAATCTATCGCGTGCAGTACCGCACCACACGCGCGAACGGCTCCGCGGGGGTGTCGAGCGCGCGCATCTACTTGCCGCTCGTGCCCATCGCGTCCGAGCCCCCCGTGGTCGTATCGGCGCACGGCACCGAAGGGCTCGCGGCGTCGTGCGCGACGTCGATGACCGCGACCTCGATGCGAGACCTGGCGCTCCCGTGGGCCTCGCTCGGATATCCCGTCATCGCCCCCGACTACGCGGGCCTCGGGACCGAAGGGGTTCAAGGCTACGAGGACAACCGAGACACCGCCCGCTCCGTCGTCGACTCCGTCGAGGCGCTCCGCAAGTTCGTCGCCACGACGCTGTCGCAGAAGGTCGTCATCGACGGTCATAGCCAGGGGGGAGGCGCGGCGCTGGCGACCCAGGCGCTCGCGACCCAGATGAATATGCAGGGGACCCTCGCCGCCGTCGTGACGTACGCGCCCGAGTACTTCTCGCACATGGACTCACTCGGGTTCGTAGGTGCTCTCAAGTCGGTCGCCGCGAGCAACCCACTGACCATCTCGACGGGCGTCACGAAGTGCACCGTGGCCACGATGATGGAGTACGCCTACTTCGCGAACTACGAAGCGTCCGGTTCGCCCACGGCAGGCTTCCCCGCCTCGAACGCGGCGAGCCTCGGGAACGCCATCGAATCGCTCTGCACCGTACCTCTCGGCGGCGCCGTGCAGGCGGCGGCCGTCCACGTCGCCGACTGGACCGACCCGACCCTTCGCGCGGAGACGCTCGCGTGCGTCACCGGCATGCCCACGGTCGGCGACGGCGGCGCAAGTTGCACCGGGGCAGGGCAGGCGTTCTACCAGTACCTCCAGCAGAACATCCTCACGCCGGACTCGGTGGGGGCGCCCGTGCTCCTGGTGCAAGGGCTCCAGGACATCGTGATGCCGCCGGACCAAGAAGCCGCGTGCAACGTCATCGCCCTGGAGGCGGGCGGTGTGACCCCTCAGGTCTGCACCGACGCGACCGCCAGCCACACCGACGTCGTTCAGCGAAACATCGCGTTCGGCATCCAGTGGGCCCAGGCGATCCTCGCAGGCACCACGCCCCCCGCCTGTGCGGCCAGCGCGCTCCCCGCCTGCACCGCTCCCTGACGCGCTCTGTCCCGACGCCGCCGCCGGCGCCGGCGTCAGCCCTCGTCGAGCACCACGCGGTTCTCGAGCCTGCCGAGGCCGTCGATCTCGAGCGCGACCGTGTCACCGGGCCGTAGCCACTGGTTGTCGGTGATCTTCGACCCATTGAGCTCGAGGAAGCAGCCGGTGCCGCAGGTGCCGGACCCGATCACGTCGCCGGGGTACAGCGTCACCCCGTAGCTCGCGCGCTCGAGGATCTGCGCGAAGGTGAACGTCATGTCCTTCACGTTGCCGGTCGACACGTGCTTCCCGTTCACGAAAGCGCGCATCTCGAGATCGTGGTGCTCCCCCTTCGGGCTGCCGATCGCCTGGGCGTGGAGCTCGTCGCGCGTCACCAGGTAGGGGCCGAGGCCGGTCGCGAAATCCTTCCCCTTGGCGGGCCCGAGGGAGAGCTTCATCTCTTCCATCTGGAGCACGCGGGCCGAGAAGTCGTTCATGATCGTGAAGCCGAAGATGGCGTCGTCCGCATCCTCGGCACGCAGGTTCCTGCACGTCTTGCCGACGACGATCGCCGCCTCCAGCTCGAAGTCGAGCTTCTCGAGGTGGAGGCGCTGAACGTGCAAGTCCCCTGGGCCGATCACGGCCTGATGGTTGGTGAAGTAGAAGACGGGGAACAGATCGAACTCGGGGATCATCTCGAGCCCGCGGTTCTTCCGCGCGGTCTCGACGTGCTGCCGGAAGGCGTACCCGTCCCGCATCGAGGGCGGCCTCGGAATCGGGGCGCTGAGCTTCACGTCGGCGAGCTTGTGCACTGCCGCCACGGGCAGACGCCCCGCCTGGTGCTCACGAACGATGGCGTCGGCCGCAGGTCGCGCGATGTCCTGGTGCTCGACGAAGCCCAGGACTCCGTGGCCGTAGCGCGCGCCGATGTCGGCAAATCCGGCCGGCCGCCCCGCCTTCGTCTCCTGGTCCGCGAAGCCATGACCGAGATCGAGGACAATGTCCCCCAAGAGGATCCCACCGCGAACGGCCGGGCTCGACGACACGCTGTACGAAACGAGCTTCATGACCGCTGCTTACCACGGCAGCCAGGGATGGGAGGGGGCGGGCTCCGCAGTCTCCTCAGCCGAGCACACGCGACACGAACTGCCCGAGCCCCTCGAGGACGGGGGGCGGGATCTCGTGGCCGCCTCGGAAGGGGCACCAGGTCACGTCGCGTCCGGCCGCGCGGAGGGCGTCACGGAGGGCTTCGGAGACGGCGAACGGGAGGAGCGGGTCGGCGTTCCCGTGGCTCTGGAACACCGGGGTCGCGGGACGCTCCGGCGTGGGGGCGATCGCCAGGCAAGCGCGCCACTCGGCTTCGGCGATCATGCTCCCCGAGAGGATCGCGACGCCGGCGAGCGAGGTCTTGCGTCGAAGCGAGACGTCGAGCGACAGCATCGCCCCCTGCGAGAAGCCACCAAGGACGATGCGTGACGCGGGGACCTTCCAGTCCGTCTCGATGTGGTCCAGCACGGCGTCCACGGCGGCGCGCGCCTCTTCGAGACCCACGGGCACGTCCGTGGTGAGCCGTTTGTCGCCGCGCTGCAGCGCCATCATGTCGATGCGCCACCAGGCGCGCCCCGGGCCGTAGCCTTCGGACGCGAGCGACAGGAGCGCGGCGGGGAACACGAAGCGCGTCGCGCGCGGGACGTTCAGCGCCCGCCAGAGCCCAACGAGGTCCTCCCCGGGCGCCCCGAAGCCGTGCAGCAGAACCAAGACCGAGCCGTCCCCTCCGCCGTCGCCATCGGAGCCCCCGGTGAAGACCACATCGAGCGCCCCAATCTTCGTCCTCTTCATGGGCGCATGTATAAGCGCTTCCGTACAGGGCGTGAACTCCGCCCCGCTCGTCAGTCGTTCTTGCTCCCCCACGAGAAGAGCGCGCCTATCATCTTGAAGAGCCCCGAGAAGAACGCACCGAAGATGCCGTCCTCGATCTCCTCCCCAACGGTCTCGTAGGGGCGGCCGTCGTAGTCGAGCCCTCGGTCGCGGCGCCTCATCTGCCGCATCGTGAAGCGAATTACGGCGTAGAGCCCCAGCATCAGCAACATGAGACCGAACATGGGTCCGCGGAGCTGAGGCTTCTTGGCCGCGACCAGGAGCACCAGCATGACCAGCGACCCGCCGATCACGAGGTTCGTCAGCGGTGAGCCGGGTGGCCTCGGCGGCGGAGGTGGCGGTTGCCCGGGAGGGGGCGACTGCTCGTCCTCGTCCCCCTCATAGTGCTTTTGATCGAGGTACACGCCTTCAGGTTACGCGATTGATGCGGTCCTGTCCTGCCGCGCCGGATTGAACGACCTTGCTCAGTTCAGCTGGTCGCGCTCGCTCTTCTGGGCTTCGGCGAAGACCGCGGCGATCTCGTGCTCGAGGGCATGCGTAAGCTCGTCGGCGATGCCGTCCAGGGAGCCTGCCGCGCGCTCGACGCTCCGTTGGTACACGAAGATGCGCCCTTTCTTCGCGATGGGCTCCTGCTCCAGCGGGCTGGACGGACCCCCCGCGTCGAGGATCACCAGGGCGCGCGGATCGACCCCGTCCACGACCAGCTCCGCCCCGACGACGTCGAAGCAGTAGACCTCCGCCTCGTGAATGTACTTCGCCAGCGTGGTGTCCATCTTCGATACGACCGTCCGCACGAGCGTCCCGAACACCTCGGGGCTCGGGGACCACGCCGGAGGCGGGTCTCGCAAGTCGAGGGCGCGCGCCGTCAGGAACGCGTCGGTCGCCCCCGGGCGATCCCCGCGCTCATCCCGGACGAGGCCCAGGTAGTAACGCGCGTCGGCGTGCAGTGGCGACAGCTTCACCGCCTCCTCGATACGGGGGGCGGCGTTGTCGGCCTGGCCCACCTCGAAGTAGGCGCGTCCGATGAGGTAGTTGTAGTTAGGGTTCTCGTACGGCCCGTCCGGGAGCTTCGCGAGGACCTTGCTCGCCTCGTCGGTGCCCCCCTTGCCGAGGAGCGCGTCGACCTTGAGGAGCACGCAATCGGCGATCTCTTCCGGCGTCTCCGCGTAGTCGAGCGCGTCGTCGCACAGCTCGATCGCCTCGTCCCACTCGCCGCGCGGAGACACGAGCACCTCCGCGGCGTTGAGCATGGCCTCGAGGTACGTCTCGTCGAGGGCGATGGCGCTCCGGTAGTGTTCGAGGGCCTCGTCGCTGTCTCCGCCGAGGGCGGCCGCGTAGCCGAGGAGGTTGTAG
>Ga0302279_10005965_pt1 | contig 13269 bp, 12 predicted proteins | sample III_Bog_N3_3_FD_194541 | JGI IMG/M metagenome (GOLD analysis project Ga0302279, IMG submission 194541) | Peat permafrost microbial communities from Stordalen Mire near Abisko, Sweden - III_Bog_N3_3 | ecosystem: Environmental > Terrestrial > Soil > Wetlands > Peat | place: Sweden: Abisko...
GATGGCCCGGGTGGATCCCCTACTTGTAGGTGTAGCTGTCCACCGAGGTCACCGCACTGGTGCCGGCCGGGGAGACGACCGTGACGGGCACCGTCCCGGTGCCCGCAGGTGCCACCGCGGTGATCGAGGTGCCCGACACCACGGTGAAGCTGGTGGCAGGAGTGCTTCCGAACAGGACCGACTCCACCTCACCGAACGACGTGCCCTTCAGGTGCACCGTGGTGCCTCCGGACGGGGTGCCGTGGGTGGGACCGACCTTGGTGAGGGTCGGCACGGCCAGGTTGTAGGCGAAGCTCACTCCGGCCAGGGCCGGGATCGCCTGGTAGGTGGCCAGCAGGTCGGCTCCCGGTATCCCCGGGAAGCTGATGCCACCGGTGTCCGGGCCCGAGGTCACCTGGTCGGCCAGGAGGGACGCCACGCCGTCGGTCCCGGACTTCGTGTAGGGAGCGGACGAGGGGACGGCACCCAGCGCCAACAGTGCCTGCAGCACCAGGGCGGTCGAGTCGGGATCGGTCGATCCGGGGGCCCGTGCGGTGTTGGGCTCGTAGCCCCAGCCACCGTCCGCATCCTGTGCCTTCTTCAGGAAGTGGAGTGCCGACGAGGCGGCCGACGTCCCGAGTGCACCCTGGGCCTCGAGGCCCTCGACGGCGACCGCGGTCGAGTTGGTGTCGGGACCGGCGTAGTCCGCCGGCTTGCCGTTACAGGGGTTTGCCACCGTGACCAGGCTCGTCCATCCGCCATCCGGACACTGCTGACCGGTCAGCCAGGTCTCCGCTGCGGTCACTGCGGGTCCCGTCGTCACCCCGGCCACGGCCAGGGCGGACAGGGAAAGGCCCTCACGGTAGGCACCGTCGTAGGTCGCGTCCTGGACCCCGAACAGACCCGACTCGGTCCCCGAGGTCTGTTGGGTGGCGAGGAGCCGGGCCACCAGGTTCGTCCCGTTGAAGGAGGTGGGCGACACGCCGAGTGCGTGGGCGTCCAGGATCAACAGGGCGAGCTGACCCGGACCGTCGTTGCCGTCGACCGTCACGTAGCTGTCCACGTTGCCTTCCAGGAAGGTGAGGGCACTCATGGCCTGGGAGCGGTCGACGCCGGAACTGGCCAGGGCCAGTGCCGTGTTGGCGGTAGCGGTCAGGTCCGGGCTGCCCGGCGTCGTGGTCGACGCGATCGACCCGTCGGGCTGCAGCTGGCCGGCGAGCCAATTGGCCGCCGCCTGGGTGGCGGTCGTCTGGGGCAACCCGGGCGGCGTAGCGGCACCGGCGACCCCTGACGGGACGAGTGCGGCGAAGGCGAGAGCCGCGGCCAGTGCGGCCGACGCGGCAATTCGGTGGATGGTCATTGTTCTGCTTTCCGGGTGGCGCCCGGAGCACCGACGACCAGACAGGGTCTCCGACCTTCCGAGTCCCCACCCCGTGTCTCGACGGATATGGACTCCCTGACGTTCCCGGTAACCCGACTTGTGACGAGCGGACATGCTCGGCACCCACGGTTGCGGACCAGCGCCGGACTTCGACCGGCTTCCCCGAAGAACTGTCATGTACTGCGTGCTGCGTCGGTCAACGTACCACCCCGGCCTCGACGCCGCCCGGGGTGCGGCATCACCCGGTGCCGGGACCCCGTACGGGTAGCGTCAGAGGCGAGTCGGGGTGTCCCCGGTCCGGGGCAGGAAGGGTCACGAGTGCTGGTTCGCTGGGCGATTCGCATCGGGATGGGTCTGGCCGGCGCCGCCCTCGGCATCGTGGTGTCCGCCGCGGTGCTGACCGATTTCAGCATCAGCGCCACCGGCATCATCGAGGCCACGGTGATCTTCTGGCTCGTTCACCTCGCCGTCCAGTTCATGGCCCTGCGGGTGCTGATCCGTCAGCCGTCGGTCGCGCTGGCGGGACTCCTCGCCATCGCCTCGACCATCGTGTCCCTGGTGGTCGTGAACCTGCTGATCTCCGGCCTCCACATCCGCGGCGCCACGACCTACCTGTTCGCCACCCTGATCATCTGGGTGACCACCGCACTGGCCGACACGATGGGGCAACGGATGATCCGCGAGCGACGGCTCGACCGTCGCGAGGAGCGGCGTAACCGCTGACCGGACAGGTGGTGGCCGGCGTGCGCGGCGTGCGCCGACCGGTCGTCCGGCCCACCGGACGTGCTGCATAGGATCCAGGCACCACCGAGCACCCGGGTCTCGCGTGCCCCCGTGCCCGTCGACCACCTGTGCCCATCCGCAACCTGAACCCGGCCACCGCCTGAACCCGTCAACGGAGAGTGATGCAGGAACCTGGACAGAATCCCGTCGACCGACCGGCACCATCGCTCCCACGCCACGACCTGGCCGCCACCGTCGACGAGCGACGTGCCCGCGGACGGGCGGCCCGTCGGGTGGCTCCGAGGAGCGGGCTCGGGATCTGGTCCGCGGAGGGACGGGGCCATGACGCCCTGACCACGATCCTGGATCAGAACGCCATGCGCGTGCCCGAACTGCTGGCGTTGCGCCATGGTCGCATGTCCGTCTCACCGTGGAACTATTTCCGGGGAGCGGCGGCGGTCATGGCTGCCGACCTCGGGTCCCGTCCGCACAGCGGCATCGAGGTCCAACTCTGCGGGGACGCCCATGTCCTCAACTTCGGACTGTGGGCGACCCCGGAGCGCAATCTCTTCTTCGACCTCCGGGACTTCGACGAGACCCTTCCCGGACCCTTCGAATGGGACGTCCTCCGACTCGCCGCCAGCGTCGTCGTCGCCGCACGTGAGATCGGGGTGCGACGTCGCCAGGCGCACGCGGCCGTGGCCGCCGCCGTCGGTTCGTACGCCACCCGGATGGCCCGCTATGCACGTTCACCCGAGCTCGACGTCTGGTACGACGGCATGCACGTCGACAGTCTCCTCGGGTACTTCGAACCCGCCGATCGGGGTCGGGTGTCGGTCCACATCGACAAGAAGAAGAAGCACCGGACTCACAAGGGCGCCTACGCCCGCCTCACCACCGAAGCCCACGGGCGACCCCGGATCACCGAGGACCCCCCGGTGCGGGTGACCCTCGACGATGCCGAGCAGTCCCGACTGGTGGATGAGCTCATCGCCGGCTACCGGCTCTCCCTGCAGGAGGACCGTCAGACCCTGTTCGACCGGTTCACCGAGGCCGACGTCGTCCGCCAGGTCGTGGGCGTGGGAAGTGTCGGCATGCGCGTCTACCTGGTGCTGTTCGAAGGCCGGTCCGGAAGCGATCCGCTGTTCCTGCAGTTCAAGCAGGCCGGACCGTCGGTCTACGAAGCCACCACCAGACCGGCCGTCCACCACAACCACGGGGAACGGGTCGTCGCCGGAAAGCGGCTCGTACAGAGCGCCACCGACATCTTCGTCGGCTGGGGCTCCCTCGACGGGAACGACTACTACGTCCGACAGTTCCGGGACATGAAGATCATCCCCACCATCGAGCTGATCGGACCCCGTCTGGCCGAGTTCGCCACCGCCTGCGGCGAGACCCTCGCCCGGGCCCACGCCCGGTCCGGCGATCCGGTCGCCATCGACGCCTACCTCGGCAAGGGCACCCCGTTCGTGGACGCGGTCGGTCGCTTCGCCCGGCACTATGCCGATCAGAACGAGCGTGATCACGCCCAGCTGGTCGCAGCCGTCGCCGACGGATCGGTCGACGCCCGGGTCGGGTGAGGCCGACAGGCGGCCACCACGCCGACCCGTCGGCTCAGGGCCGCGCATCGGCACTCCCCCAGCCCGCGACCACGCCGTCCGCGTTGCTACGGTGTCCCGATGTCGCCGCCCATCCTGCTGTGCACCGACGGTTCGGTCGAGGCGGTGGATGCGCTGGTGGCCGGAGTCGCATTGCTCGGTTCCGACCAGGAGTACGTCCTGGTCACCGTGGCCGACGCCCCCGATCCCGAGGTCCTGACCGGGACCGGCCATGCCGGAGCCGCCATGACGGCCGAGGAGTTCGACCTGGCTGTGGGCCGGTCCCACGAATCGGCCCGACAAGCGCTGGGTGACACCGAGTCCCGATTAGGGATCGAGGACATCGAGGTGCGGGTGATCGCCGGTGAACCGGCCTCGGCCCTCTGCGGACTGGCCACCGAGCTCGGTGCCCGCGCCATCGTCCTCGGCACCCGGGGGCGGGGCGGCCTGACCCGGGCGCTGCTCGGATCGGTATCGGACTACGTGGTGCGCAACGCACCGTGCACGGTCGTCGTGACCCGGACGCACCCGACCAGCTGACCGCCGCCGGGGTGGGTCCCCGGCCTCACCGAGGAGACGGACACCGATGCATGCACTCAGCGGATACCTCGAGTTCCCCCCCGACCAGCGTGAGCTCACCCTCGATGCGCTCCGGGACGTCTGCGACCGCAGCCGTCGGGACCCGGGCTGCGTCGCCTACTGGTGGGCGGAAGACGTGGAGCATCCGAACCGGTTCCGGTTCTTCGAGTGCTGGGCCACCGTCGAGGACTTCGACGCGCACCAGGCCCAGCCCTACGAGAAGGCGTTCATGGCCGAGCACGTGTCGCGCATCACCGGAGCCGACGCCGACGTATGGGACATCGCCGGGCGACGCTCGGCCCTCGAGGGATGAGTCGATGACCCGCACACCCGCCGCGTCCACGGCGGCCCGACGGTGAGCCGGCTGGTGTTGACCGGCGCCCATGTCGTAGTGGGCGACGGGACCGTTTCCCGGGACACGACGGTGGTCGTCGACGGCGACCGCATCACGTCGGTCGGCGCTGACGCGTCGGGACCCGACGGTCGAGCCGATGACCGGGTCGTCGATCTGGCCGGCCGCACCGTCATGCCCGGGATGGTCAACTGCCACTTCCACGCCACCTACCACCGCCTGGGCTCGGTCCCCGCGCCCTTCGGGCTCGAGGAACCCATGGCGCTGCAGGTGGTGCGGGCCGTGCGCAACCTGGAGAAGCTGTTGCTGGCAGGGTTCACCGGCGCGGTCAGTGCCGGCGCGCCGTTCGCCATCGACGCCTCCATGAAGACGGCCATCGAACGACGTCTGATCCCCGGGCCCCGGTTGGTGCCGTGCAGTCGGGACATCTCCACGACGGGCCACGCCGGAGACCGCAGTTTCCCCTCCCACTGGGAGGTCGGGGCCCTGGGCGCCATCCGCCGCAGCGACGGACCGGATGAATTCCGACGGTCGGTTCGCCTCGAGGTGAAGGAGGGGGCGGAGATGATCAAGGTGTTCGTGACCGGAGGTCACGGCACGGTCGGACCCCGGGAGCGGACCGAGGTGACGGCCGACGAGTTGGGTGCGGCGATCGAAGCGGCCCACCAACGCGGCGTGCGGGTCCGTGGCCACATCGCCAACAAGGAGGCTCTCCTCATGGCACTCGACCTCGGCATCGACATCGTCGACCACGGTGACGGGATGGATGACGAGTGCATCGAACGACTGTTGGCGACCGACACACCCGTGGTGCCGTCGATGCTGTTCCCGGCGCGACTGCTCGAGTCGATGGGCGGTGCCTCCCTCGGGTTCACCGGGGACATGGCCCACGACATCGACGCCATGGCGGCCATCCTGCCCGTGGCCAACGCGGCCGGTGTCCGCCTCGTCCTGGGGGACGACTTCGGCGCACTGCACTTCCCCCACGGTCCGTATGCCGACGAGCTCGCCTACTACGTGGACGAGATCGGGATCCCCCCGCTCGACGTCCTGACCTGGGCGACCCGCAACGGAGCCGAGGTGCTCGGGATGGGCGACGAACTGGGCACCGTCACCACCGGCAAGCTGGCAGACCTCCTGGTCGTCGACGGTGATCCGGTGGCCGACATCCACGTGCTCCGAGACCGGGCCCGCCTGCTCGCCGTCATCCAGAACGGTCAGATGGTCACGGACCGACTGCCCGAGAGCGTCCCGGCCATCTGAGGATCATGGACACGTTCGCACTCATCGCTGCCGAGCGTCGTCGCCTGGCCGACGGACTCGACGCCATCGGACGGGACGACTGGCAGAGACCTTCGTTGTGCGCCGGATGGTCGGTCCACGTCGTTGCCGCCCACCTCAACGCCCCGTGGTCGCTATCGGTGCCCGCCATGCTCGTCACCATGGTGCGTGCCGGAGGCATCAACCAGGGGTTCGACCGGGTGGCCCGAGAGCTCGCGGGAACGCTCGATCCGGCGGCCTGCGTGGCCGGACTCCGTGCGCACGCCGAGTCGAGGTTCACTCCTCCAGGATCCGGTCCCGAGGCGCCACTGACCGATGTCATCGTGCACGGGGTCGACATGTTGCAGCCACTCGACCGTTCCGTCGAGGTCGCACCGGAGGCGCTCACCGTCTCGTTGGCCTGGCTCGCACGGGGCCGGGCCAAGGGTTTCGTGCCGCGAGGCCGTGTCGACGGGCTCCGTTTCGAGGCCACCGACCTCGGCGACGACTGCGGCACCGGTCCGTCGACGGTGGAAGGACCGGCCATCGCCCTCTGCGCCGCACTGTGTGGACGGAGGGAGGCGCTCGACCTCCTGACCGGCGACGGTGCAGCCGTCCTGGGAGCACGACTCTGAGGAGCACGATCCCGACGGGACCGTAGAGCAGGTCGTCCCCTCGCCAGGTCGTCCCCTCGCCAGGTCGTCCGCTCAGCAGATCGTCCGCTCAGCAGGTCGTCGACGGCGGCGACACGCCCGGACCGTCGGTCGGGTCGAGCACCGTCCCGCCACTGCCGGGACGCAGGATCGCGCCGAGGTGCACCACGTACCACTCGCCGCGCCAGGAGATGAGTGAGGCGATGCCGAACGAACGGGTGGTCCCGTCGACGGAGTACACCATCCGGGAGTTGGCGACCTCGTAGTACCCGATGTCGTTGTCGCACACTCCCGGCGGGATCCAGTGGGCGTACTGCATCGGCACCTGCACCGACGTGAGGGTGGCTGCTGCCGCGCCGGGCCCGAGCGTGGCGGTGGCCGCCTGGATGTCGAGGTCGTACTCGGCCACCAGGCGGTCCTGCCAGTCGTAGGCGGCGCCGTCGATCGTCTTGAGCTGGACGTAGGCGGCTTCGGGGAAGAAGGCGCCGATGGCATCCGCCGGTGTTCCCGTGGCGACGGCGTCGAACAGTGCCGACATGCCCGCCAGGAACTGGGGGGAGGTGGCGGACGGCAGCGCGTCGGTCTGCGGGAGCGCGCCGTCACCGGTCGTCGTGGCGGTCACCGGTGCCGACGTGGTCGTGGTGGTCGTCGAGGTGGTGGTGGTCGCCACCGCGACCGGTGACGTGGTGGAAGGGGAAGTCGAGGGGGTACCCGAATCGCTGGATGTCTCCCAGACGATGAGCGCGATCACCGCTGCGAGCGCCACCAGGAGCGGCAGGAACCGACGGACCATTCGCTGGGTCCGCGTGAGCGGGGTGCGGTGACCGGCCATGACGGCGTCAGGCTACGGGACGAACTACCCACCCGGCCTACCCGGCTGCTACTTCCGGTCAGGCGACGACCGTCGATGTCGACCCGTCCCGGGCCTGTCGCACGGTGCCGATCAGGACGAACGCTGCCACCACCAGCAGCGGTCCCGTGTTGGGATCGGTTGCCGAGCTACTGGCCAACTGACCGAAGCTCTGGCCCACCACCCACACCACGAGGGCCGTCACGATCCCCGCAACTGCTGCAGCCCGGCGCCAACCCCCGGGTGCCAATCCGCACAGTCCGATGATCACGGGGACGCCGGCGAGGAGCACCACGGAAGCTGCGCCACCGTGACCGACCAGTGAGGCCGCCCCCTGGTCGACGCGCCCGAGCCACGCCGGTACGCCCTGTCCGATGTCCCGGAGCTGGGCGGCCACCACCGACGCCGACCGGTTGGCCGGCAGTAGCGCCGAGAGCCCGAGTGCCACCCACAACGCCGCCCAGACCGCAGGGAACCAGTCGGCCGCTGGTTGTCCGTCGCCGATGGGATTCGGGAGCGCGCGCACTTCGACGGTGCCACCGGGTGCCGACTCGGCCGTGCGAGGGAACGCAGCGACTGCCAGGAGCCCGTAGAGCAACGCAGCGCCGGGGGCGCCGGTCAGGAACGACGCGGTGCCCCCGGCGATGCCGCCGAGCCCCTCACCCACGAACCAGACCCCGGCCGCCCAGGCCACCGAGGCAGCCAGCGCCAGCCTCGCGGTGCGTCGGACGAGCAGACCGATGCCGAGCGCCAGCTGAGCTGCAGCGAACAGCAGGTCCAGGGGAACCGGGTGCGAGCCCACGAGGTGGGCGCTGTGGAGGACCGGCCATGCCACCCAGCCGGGTTGGCCCTGGGCCGACGGCGCCAGGATCTGCGTGGCGAATCGCCGGGACAGCATGTAGGGCTGGAGCTGCAGGAGGCCGTCCAGGATCCAGAACACCCCGAGGACCACCTGCAGGCCCCGACGCGTCAGTCCCCGCGAACCTGCCTCGCCCAACCGACGAAGGGCCCCGGCGCTGTAGCCGGTGACCCCGGTGCCAGCTCCGAGCGGCTGGGGGTGACTCTCGGGAACGGTGATGATCGACATCCGGCCTCCTCGCACGACCGGTGGCACGGTCGGCCACCGCACCTCATTCGTTGCCGGCAAGGGCGACGGATGGGCACATCATCGATGCGCACGACATCGACCCCTCGACGTGCTCGACCGATGGGTCCGACGGCGCGAGGAGCGACGGACGGGCTGCGGTCCTGGAGGTGGTGTGTGCTGGTCACGGCTCTTTTCGCTCTCGGGCCATCCGCAACGCCATCGGTGTCGAACCACTCATCAGTCCGGAACGTTCGAGGCCTCCTTGGGGGAAGCGTCGAACGATCGGTCCGGACGATCGGGTGGTGCACCCTCCGGGTGTCCACAATTTCCGGCGTGCACCCGTGCGTCGTTATGGGAAAGGGTGATCAATTTGCTCGTTCGTTCGATTTCGCATGTGCGGAGATCGGCGCTGCTCATGATTGGTGTGATGCTTGCGTTCTTCTCCGTCTTCTCCGCCGTGGTGACCAGTCCGGCAGGGGCGACCTCCCCGACCGTGGCGGCCCACGTGACCCATCCGGCGGTGCTACCGAGTGGCGACAACGGCACCACCATCGACCCCCTGCAGTACAACTGCGGAAATGACGCACCCACGTGCGGCCAGGTCGGTGAGTCCTACGGCTACTACAACGGGACCAACGTCGACCTGCTCTACAGCGAGAACTACTACTGCGACACCGCGGTGTCCTCCGCGGCGACCACCGGCTGCGAAGCCGGTGCCGGACCGTCGTCGGCCAATCCGACCGCACCTTCCCCGGACGGGACCTCGCTCGGCAACACGACCCACGGGGACACGCTCTACATCCCGGTGCCCCTGTTCGCCGATCCACCCGCGACGCAGTGCACGGCCACGGCCACCTGCATCGACCACCCGCCGACCATCGACCTGTCACGGATCGCCGGCGCACTTCCCGGCGACCCGTCGCCGTCGAGCGTCGACAACGTGCCGATCCCGGCACACGACCACGTGGTCGGCACCCGCAACGGCGGTCTGCCCGAGTGGTGGAACGTCCAGGTGATCGCCACCGCGGATCCTGCGACCTTCGCCACCCTGACCAGCGTCAGCGCCATCAACGCCGCGGTCACCGCGTCGAAGGCCGTGTCGGTGCCCACCAACACGTTCCTGTTCTTCCAGGTGCTCGCCGGCACGGTGCCGGCCGCCCAGGCTGCGGACCTCACGGCCACCGCCCCTCCGGGCGACGCTGTTGCCACCGCTCCCGGTGCGCCACCGGCCAGCCAGGTCGAGTCGGGTACCAACTTCGACAACCTGAAGAACGACTGTGGGGCGACCGCGCCGAACTGCCAGAACATCGGCATCAGCCATGACTGGATCGACGGCCAGGACGTCAACGCCCTCTATACCGAGCCGTTCTACTGCGGCACCACCGCAGGGACGGTGCACTCCACGACGGGGTGCGAAGCGGGAGCTGATCCCACATCGGTCCCGCCGGGCGTGTCCGACCCGACACCGCCCACCCCGACCGTGACCAACAGCCAGATCGACCCGCTGTACATCCCGGTCCCGCTCTACGCGAGTCCGCCGGTGGCGTACACCCAGTGCCCGAGTGTGGTCACCTGCATCGACCACCCGGCCACGATCGACCTGTCCCTGTTGGCACCCACACTCGGAGTGGCCGACGCGTCGTCGCTCGACAACGTGCCGTTGCCGTCCCACGACCACCTGTTGACCACCCGTAACGGTGACCAGCCGGAGTGGTGGAACGTCATTGTCATCCCGGTGACCTCGGCCGCAGGTCTCGCCTCGGTGGAGAACGCCAAGGACTACGCCTCGGTCAAGGCTCTGGAGAACGCCCCCGGTAGTGGGATCGGCGTGCCCGGTGCCCCCGAGGTGCCTACCAACGCCTACCTGTGGTTCCAGACCCTTCCCGGAGCCGGCCCGGCCACTCCGGGTCCCGTGCAGACGAACTGCTCGTCCACGCTGGCAGCCGGATCCGTGGTCGGCGGTGCCGCCCTCGATGACGGCACCGGGTACTACGAGGTGGATGCCTCCGGCGACGTGGCCGCCTTCGGAGCCGCCACCTGCTACGGCACGCTGACCGGTGTGCCGCTGAACAAGCCCATCGTCGGCATGGCCGTCGACCGGGCGACCGGTGGGTACTGGCTCGTCGCCGCTGACGGTGGTGTGTTCGCATTCAACGCACCGTGGTACGGCTCGACCGGCGACCTGAAGCTCAATGCGCCGGTCGTAGGCATCACCCCCACCCTCAACGGCACCGGGTACTACCTGGTGGCCTCCGACGGCGGTGTGTTCGCCTACAACGCCCCCTTCCAGGGGTCCACCGGTGGGCTCACGCTCAACAAGCCGGTCGTCGGCCTGGGCCTCGACCGGGCGACCGGCGGGTACTGGCTGGTGGCCTCCGACGGTGGCGTGTTCGCCTACGACGCCCCCTTCGAGGGATCGGCCGGAGCCACCCCGCTCAACAAGCCGGTGGTGGACATCGCCCCACTGTCGGACGGCAGTGGGTACCGCCTGATCGCCTCCGACGGTGGCGTGTTCGCCTACAACGCCCCGTTCTACGGGTCGGCCGGCGACATCACGTTGAACCAGCCGGTCATCGGAGGGTTCAACAACAACTCGTACGACGGGTACTGGCTGGAGGCCGCTGACGGCGGAATCTTCACCTACAGCCCGCCGAACGAGGGGATGCCGTTCTTCGGGTCTGCCGCCTGACGGACGCATCCCGTCCACAGTGGCCCTCGCGGGGAGGGCAGCGAACGGAGGGTGGGGCTCACGCCCCACCCTCCGGCGCGTCCGGGCCCGTTCCACCGGCTCGTCGGGACCGGACGGGGAGCGGCACTCGCGCCTCCGACCAATCCGACGACGAGCACATGTGCCGGGTTCCGTCCATCACGACCTCGTCCGTGGACGACGTCCTCGGAGGACACACGCCGAGCTGACGGTCGGTGGCGGTGGGACACCGACCCGGCGCCTCGGGGCGGCGCAGTTCACAGGAACCCGAGCATCTACGAGCTGAACAGCTTGCTGATCGGTACCAGCGGGACGAGACCCGTCGCCATGGCCACGAGATCAGTGTCGAGCGCTACGAGGGCGTCAGCCTGGAGCTGTGTCACCGCGAGATACTCGGCTCCGTCGATCGAGGCCCATCCGTGCCCGACGGCCAAGTTCCACGCCGTCCGTCGCGAGACCCGATCGCCCAGTAGCCGTATCTTCATCTCCGTCATCCGCTGGTGCAGCTCCAGGGCCTCGCGTTCGGAGAGCTCGCCGGCGTACACCCTGAGGAGGAGCACGTCGAGGGAGCGGGAGCGTACCGAATGGGGCGCCACCAACTGGTGTCCTGGATCGACCGTCAGATCGCCTTCTGCGAGGTGAACCAATGCCGACGGATCGATGACGAAACGCGCCATGCAGATACGGTACCCACCCAGGCATGCCTTCGGCGGGCCGCCGTGAGGTACGTCCCCCTGCCGGCGGCACGGGACAGGCGCCCGGCCTCCTGCGGTGCAGGTGCCCTCAGGGCGCCGGGTCACCCGGAACTCAGTGTCGGGTCACGGCATCCGCCAGCTCGGTCCCGGCTTCGCGCAGGCAAGCGGCCAGATCTCTCCCGTCGGGATCGTCGACCCAGTGGTTGAAGCCGGTGCGGAACACCGCCACTCCGACATCGGCGAGCAGCGCTGCGGTCGCCGGACTGCTTCCTCTGCGAACCAGCTCGACGGACAGCGCGTGGGCGACAGCCGCGAACTTGGTGCGACCGCGCTCCTGCAACTCGGGACTCCGAGCGATGATCTCACGGCGCTGGACCGCGTGCGGGCCGACCTGGCTGCCGAGCATGGCTCCGACTTCGGCGAGCGCCGTGACCACCGCCTCGAACGGGGCGAGTTCAGGGTCTGCCCGGCTGAGTGCCTCGGCCAACAGTTCCGGCAGGCGGTCGGAATCGGCGAACAGCACATCGCGCTTGTCCGCGAAGTAGCGGGAGAACGTGCGCCGGGCCAGTCCTGCACGCGCGGCGATCTGGGCGACGGTGACGTTCTCGTAGCCGAGCTCGAGGAACAGCTCGATGGCCGCGGTCCGCAACCGTTCCTCAGCTTGTGCGTCCCAACGGGGCATGTGGTCAGGCTACCGCGACGTCTCACTGAGACATGACTCGTGCTACTGTTGATGTCTCAGAGAGACATCAACAGTCTGGAGGCAGACATGACCCTGGATGGTCAGAAGGTCGTGGTGATCGGAGGCAGTTCGGGCATGGGTCTGGCGACCGCTCGGGCGGCGGCCCTGCACGGTGCGGAGGTCACGATCGCCTCCCGACGACAGGACCGGGTCGACGCGGCACTGGACGAACTGCCGGCCGGCTGCGAGGGCGCGGCACTGGACGTCCGTGACGAGGCCGCCGTCGCCACCCTGTTCGAACGTCTCGGGCAGTTGGACCACCTCGCGTTCACCGCTGGGGACGCATTCACCCCTCGTCACCTCGTCGACCTCGGACTCGACGAAGCACGCTCCGTCCTCGACGTCCGATTCTGGGGTGCGGTCACCGTGATCAAGTACGCCGCACCACGGATCAGGCCCGGAGGATCGATCGGGTTGACCACCGGCACGATCGGACAGCGACCGGTTGCCGGCGCAGCGCTCGCCGCCGCCGGAGCTGGAGCCACCGAGGGCCTGGTCCGGGGTCTGGCGGTCGAGCTCGCCCCCGTGCGTGTCAACGCCGTCAGGTCCGGTGCGGTCCGAACACCGATGTGGGACCGCATCCCCGAGGCCCAACGCCAGGTGCTCTTCGCCCGCTTGGCTCAGGGCACCCTGACCGGAATGATCGGTGAACCAGACCACCTG
>Ga0302279_10005967_pt1 | contig 13261 bp, 12 predicted proteins | sample III_Bog_N3_3_FD_194541 | JGI IMG/M metagenome (GOLD analysis project Ga0302279, IMG submission 194541) | Peat permafrost microbial communities from Stordalen Mire near Abisko, Sweden - III_Bog_N3_3 | ecosystem: Environmental > Terrestrial > Soil > Wetlands > Peat | place: Sweden: Abisko...
TTTTATCGATCTTCGCCGACAGATCCGTAGCCAGCGGCAGCGGAGTCGCCGCAGCATCGCCAATCCAGCGTGCATTCTCCGGCCCCTGCGCCATGCCCGGATAGCCGATCAGCAGCAGGACCGATAACCACAACAGCGATGGGCGCCCAGGGGTCTTGTTTTCAGGTTCTCTCAACGCGCTCCTCACAATTTCCGTCGAGCCTAACCGCCCTCGCGCCGCATGTCAATTTGCTCAGGCCGTCTCACATTTGATGCGCCCCAGCCCCACGCGCTACGCTTGCCATGGCAATCAACTGTCTCGTCCGCATCCAATCCAAAGCGTGAGCCACCATGAAAATCCATGAACTCGCCGACCAGGTCCGCTTCCGCACCATGACCACCGAGGAGCTGCGTCGCACCTTCCTGGTCACCGACCTCTTCCAACCCGGCCTCATCGCGCTCACCTACATCGACCTCGATCGAACCATCGTCGGCTCCGCCGTTCCGCTCGACCAGCCCCTCGCATTGCCCACTTACAACGCCCTCAAAGCCGATTACTTCACCGAGCGCCGCGAGCTCGGCATCCTCAACATCGGCGGCGCCGGCTCGGTCACCGTCAACGGCACAACGCACACGCTCGGCAAACTCGATGCTCTCTACATCGGCCGCGGCAACTCCGAGATCGCCTTTGCCAGCGCCGATCCCGCCCACCCCGCCGAGTTCTACCTGCTCAGTTATCCCGCCCACGCCGTGTGGCCCACGCAACTGATCCTCGCCGCCGCGCAGCCCACCTCTACGCTCGGCGCCCAGGAGACCGCCAACCTGCGCCACATCACCCGGCTCATCCATCTCGAAGGCGCGCGCAGCTGCCAGCTGGTCATGGGCTTCACCCGCCTGGCTCCGGGCAGCGTGTGGAACACGATGCCCCCGCACACCCACATGCGACGGTCAGAGGTCTACTTGTACTTCGACATCGAACCCGAGCAGCGCGTCGTTCATCTGATGGGGCCGCCCAAGGAAACACGCAGCCTCATCGTCGCCAACAAACAGATCGCCATCTCGCCCGGTTGGTCCATCCACGCCGGGGTCGGCACCAAGAACTACAGCTTCTGCTGGGGCATGGGCGGAGAAAACCAGGTCTACACCGACATGGACCCTGTCTCGGTTGCAGAGCTGCTTTAGCGGCCCGTATTTCCGGGGCCATTTCGCAACGATGTTCAGACTCAGCACGCGCGCCCATACACAAGGAGAAAAATGCGAATCACCCTTGCGACGATTGTTCTGATGGCATGCACATCATCCCTGGCCTCTGCGCAAACCCCCACCATCGATCACTGGACGCCCGCCCAGATCATGGCCAAAGCCGCCGAGCTCGAACCCAAAGCCCACGGCCCCGACGGCGCCGCCAGCACCAAGCTCACTGAGTATCCCAACCACTACACCATGGTCGCCCTGCGCAACAAAAATGGCGGAGCCGAAATACACGACGACTACGCCGACTTCTTCTACGTCGTCAAAGGCCATGGCACCCTCGTCACCGGCGGACCGGTGCAGGACGAGAAGATCGTCAGCCCCGGCGAGCATCGCGGGTCGGCGCTCCAGGGCGGCGCGCAAACCGTCCTCAACAAGGGCGACGTCGTCCACATCCCTGCCGGCGTCTCGCATCAGCTGCTCATCTCCGCCGGCAGCACCTTCGTCTACTTCGTTATCAAGGTCAAAGAGAAATAGGCAGCGCAGCCGCGGACCTCGTATTTGCGCTGTGCAGGCCGCGGCTGCAATCATCCTTGCGAAGTTTTTCTTGAGACCCTCAGGCCATGACCAAATTCGGAATCGCTCTCCTCGGTGCCGCGTTGACCATTTCCGCCACCATCTCCGCCCAATCCTCAAGCTGGCCGCCCACGCCGGCACACATCACGCTCAACGTCTGGCCCGGAGCCGCGCCGGGAGCTCCCGCCAACCGTCCCGCCGCTGAAGCCGACGTGACCACCGCCAAAGACAACCTCGTCGCCGGCCGCCCCGTCATCCGTCTGGGCAACGTCGCCGCGCCCACGCTCACCCTCTATCCCGCCAAGGGAGCCAGCGGAGCCAGGCCTGCCGTCATCGTCTTTCCCGGCGGCGGTTACCGCATCCTGGCCATCGATCTGGAAGGTACCGAAGTCTGCGACTGGCTCAACTCCGCCGGCGTCACCTGCGTGCTGCTCAAGTATCGCGTCCCCGACTCCGGCCCCTATCCCAAGTTCCCCGCTGCGCTTCAGGACGCGCAGCGCGGTGTCGGCCTGGTCCGTCAGCACGCCGCCGAGTGGGGCATTGACCCCAGCCGGGTGGGCGTCCTCGGGTTCTCCGCCGGCGGACACCTCGCCGCAGCCCTCAGCACCCACTTCGACAAGCGCGTCTATGATCCCATCGACGCCGCGGACCAGCTCAGTTGCCGTCCCGACTTCGCTGTCCTCGTCTATCCTGCATACCTAACTCAGGAGCAGCAGAGCTTCGCGCCCAGTCCCGACCTCGTCCCGACGGCCGCCACGCCACCAACTTTCCTAGTGCAGGCTGAAGACGATCCCGTCCACGTGGAGAACGTGCTGGTCTACGCGCAGCAGTTGAAGAACGCCAAGGTCCCCGCCGAGCTGCACGTCTACGCCCAAGGCGGCCACGGCTACGGCCTGCGTCGCACTGCGCTGCCGGTCACCACCTGGCCGCAAAGCGTGGAAACCTGGCTGCGCACCATCCACATCCTCCCCGCGCGCGAGTAGCTGGGCGCTCTATCCATTCCATGTCATTTCGCGGAATGAAGGGGAAACCGCGAACCCCCTGCGAGCGAACCGCGAGTCCGCCGCGGCGGACCGCACCGCAGGTGCCCGCTCTACAATCACCTCATGCGTCTCGCCGTGCTCACCATCTCCGACCGCTGCGCCCAGGGCTTGTTTGAGGACACCGCCGGTCCCGCCGCCGCCGCCCTGCTGCGCGCCGAGTGGCCCGCGGCCGAGATTGCAGCCCACCTGCTCGCCGACGACGAGGACGCGATCGCCGGCCTGCTTGAAGAGCTCAGCCGCGAAGGTGCTACTCTCATCCTCACCGTGGGCGGAACCGGCCTGAGCCCCCGCGACCGTACGCCCGAGGCGACTCGCCGCGTGCTCGACCGCGAGGCTCCGGGCCTGGCCGAGGCCATGCGGTCGCTCGGCGCCGCGCGCAACCCCTACGCCTGGCTCTCCCGAGCCGTCGCCGGCCTCTGCGGCCAAACCCTCATCGTCAACCTGCCCGGCAGTCGCCGCGGCGCAACAGAAAGCCTTGCCTCCATTCTGCCCCTCGTCCGCCACGCTCTGGAGATCGCCGCCGGCAGCCAGGACCATCCCTGAATAAGGTTTACTTCCGGAAAAGCCGGGTGCGCCATCCTTGCGACGCTCTTGTTTTTGTCGCAAGGGTGGGAGAGCACAAAGCCTGGCCTCGACGAATGGAATTATCTGCGCCCGTATGCAGCAAACGCTTTCCGCCAATCCCTATCCCGCGCCGCTATGCGACCGCCGGAGAATTCCCTCGCCGCTCTCTAACCAACCGCATTTTCAGCCCTTGCGTCGCTTTCCACTAATCGACGATGGTTGGGAAACAGCCGGTAAGCGTACAATTCGCTTACCCATGGCCGCTTCCCGCAAAAACTCCGTCAATCGCCGCCCAGGGGCCGTCAGCATCCGCGACGTGGCCCGCCGCGCCGGCGTCTCCATCGCTACCGTCTCCCGCGCCGTCAACCGCATCGCCACCGTCGACCCCGCCCTCTCCGAGCGCGTCTGGAAGGCCATCAACGAGGTCGGCTACCTGCCCAACACCCAGGCCCGCGCCCTGGTCTCGGGCCGCAGCCGCATGCTCGGGTTAATTGTTTCTGAGATCACCAACCCTTTCTTTCCCGAGCTGGTCCAGGAGTTTGAAAATCTCGCCGTCGCCCAGGGGTACGAAGTCCTCATCGGCTCCACCAACTACTCGCCCGAGCGCACCGAGTCGCTCATCCGCCGCATGCTGCAGCGCAATGTCGACGGCGTCGCCGTCATGACCTTCGGCATTGAGGAAGAGCTGGTGCAAAAGCTCGTCGACCGCGGCTTTCCGCTGGTGTTCATCGACGCCGGCCCGGACATGCCCAATATCCGCGTGCTCAAGGTCAACTACGGCGAAGGCATTCGCCAGGCCGTGCAGCATCTGGCTGCGCTGGGCCATCGCAGCATCGCCTTCATCAGTGGTCCGCTGCGCCTGCGCTCCGCCGTTGCCCGCCGCGACGCTTTCCTCAAGTCGATGGCCGAACTCGGCCTCATCGTCCCCGCCGATCACATTGCAGAAGGCGACCACACCATGGAAGGCGGCATTACGGCCGCGGAGAAGCTCATCGCTCTGGCCGAGCTTCCTACTGCGATTCTCTGCTCCAACGACATGTCCGCCATCGGCGCCCTGCATGCCCTCTACCGGACCACCCACACCGTCCCGCAGGACGTCTCTGTCGTCGGGTTCGACGACATCCACCTCGCCCAGTTCATGCTGCCCCCGCTCACCACAGTGCAAATGTCCTGCAAAGATCTCGCCGCCGCATCCGTTGAAGCCCTGCGCGCCGGCATCGAGAACGACCATCCCAAAGCCACCAAGACCCAGTGGCACATCTCCACTCAGCTGGTCGTCCGGCAGTCCTCCACATTTCCAAAAGGAACACTGCCGGCCCTCGTCGAGCGGGCTACGGGTAGCCGCACCTAATCCGCCCCGGAGGGACGGCCCGAAAATATCCCAGGGCAAGTCCGTCGCAGTGGACGCCTCCCTGGGAACCCGCGCCAATCCAAACCTCCGCCCCGTAGGGGCGGATTGAACGGCGCGCAACCCACCCGTTCCCCCGAACAGCCCATCTCCGCTGCTCCCTTCGTGCTATGGTCCGGCTCCCCGCCCAGTGCTACCGTTTCCGCAGGAGAATCACGTGACTCTCATCAGCTTCCTCGCCAAGCAGTTCATCGGCGTCATCGAGTGGAATGAACCTGCGGACGGCATTCTGACCTACCGCTACCCCATGCAGGATCTCGAGATCCAGAATGGCGGGCAGCTCACCGTCTCGGAGTCGCAACTGGCCGCCTTTGTCAACGAAGGCAAGATCGCCGACGTCTTCGGCCCCGGCCTGCACACGCTGAACACCCGCAACCTGCCCATCCTGACCGACCTGATGAACTGGGACAAGGACTTCGAGTCGCCGTTCAAGTCCGAGGTCTACTTCTTTTCAACGCGCCTGCAGATCGACCAGAAGTGGGGCACCGCCACGCCCATCACCATCCGCGACAAGGAATTCGGCGCCGTCCGCCTGCGCTGCTTCGGCATCTACTCCTATCGCATCGCCGACCCCAAGGTCTTCTTCAACCAGGTCGCCGGCACCCGCCAGGCCTACTTCGCCGCCGACCTCGAAGGCCAGCTCCGCGACACCATCCTGGCCGAAATCACGCAGACCTTCGCCTCCAGCGGTCTGCCATTCCTCGACCTCACCGCCAATCAATCCGTGTTGGCCGGCAAGATTGCCGAGCAGGTCAAGCCGGCCTTTGCCTCGCTTGGTCTGGAGCTCAACCAGTTCGTCGTTGAAAACATCTCCCTCCCCGACGAGCTCGCCAAGGTCCTCGATCAGCGCATCGGCATGAACATGATCGGCGACGTCGCTCGCTACACGCAGTACGCCGCTGCGGAATCGCTGGACCTGGCCGCCGCCAACACCGGCGGAGGCGCAGGCGTGGGTATGGGCCTCGGAGCCGGGGCAGCTGTCGCTCAGGTGCTGGCCGCCTCGCTCAAGGCTTCATCGCCTCAGCCGGCCGCCGCCACTGCTCCAGCCGCTGTCGCCGCTCCCGCCGCCGCCGCCACGAAGTTCTGCATCGACTGCGGCAAGGCGATCCCCGCGCAGGCGAAATTCTGTTCCGAGTGCGGCAAGGCCCAATGAACTGTCCGGCCTGCGGCGCTCCCATCACGCCCAAACCGGACACCGCCGGCTACAAATGCGACTACTGCCACGCCGTCTTTTATCCCGGTGAGGAAGACGACGGCGTGGTGGTCGCTGCCGCTCAGCCGGACCCCACCGGCTCCGCGCTCTTGTGTCCCATCTGCACGCAGGCGCTGGTCCACGCTGAAGTCGCCAAGACCCCGCTGCTGTTCTGCTCCCAGTGCCGCGGCCTGCTCCTGCCCATGAACGTATTGCCGGGCCTGATCGACGATCTGCGCGCTGCCAATCCTGACAAGCCGGCCGTCCAAGCCCCACCCGACCACGGCGACCTGAAGCGCAGCATCGCCTGCCCCCAGTGCCATCAGCGCATGGACACCCACTCCTACGCCGGCCCCGGCAACGTCATCGTCGACTCCTGTGGAGATTGCTTGCTGCTCTGGCTCGACCGCGGCGAACTTACGCGCATCGCCCACGCGCCGGACGAAGACGAACAGTCCGGCTCGGATTGGTAAGGAAGTATTTGGGGGCTTGAGGCGGCTTGCGAATCCAGGCCGTCCGCCTACTGCGGCGTCTTGCGCACCGGCTTGTTCACCGGCACCACCTGCACCGTCACGTCGCGCACTTCGGCCAGGAAGCGGTTGAGCACCGAGCCGCGGATCAGAATGTCCCACCGCGAGCGCACCGGCTGGCCAAAGACGACATGCGAGATGCTCTCCTGCTGCGCAAACCGGATCAGCGCATCGGAGACATTGCGGTCTACCAGATTGATCACCTGCGCGCCCAGGTCGCGGGCCATGCGCTCGTACTCTTCCAGGCGATGGAAGCCTTCCGGATCGCCGTGGCCTTTGTCGTCCGGCTTGGTCACGTGGATAGCAAACCAATTCGACGCCAGCCGTCCGGCGATGCGCGCGCCCACGCGGATGAGCCGCTCGGTGCCGGGGCGCGTGCTCAGGCACACCATCACCTTCTCCGGAATCGGCGCCTGCTCCAGCCCCTGGATGCGCCGATACTCGGAGGCCCGATTGCCCACCTGCTCGGCCGTGGTGCGCAGGCTCAGCTCGCGCAGCATGTTCAGGTTGCCTTTGCGGAAGAAGTTGGCCAGCGACTGCTCCACCTTTTCCGGCGCGTAGATCTTTCCCGCCCGCAGCCGTGTCCGCAGCTCATCCACGGTCACGTCCACGTTCACCACTTCGTCGGCGCGCTTCAGGAAACTATCCGGCACCGTCTCGCGGATCACCGTGTTCGCCGAGCGGTTCACCGCATCGTTCAGCGTCTCCAGATGCTGAATGTTCACGGCGGTCATCACGTTGATGCCGGCGTCCAGCAACTCCTGCACGTCTTCGTAGCGCTTGCGGTTCTTTGAGCCGGGCACGTTGGTGTGCGCCAGTTCATCCACCACCACGGTGTTGGGATGACGCGCCAGAATCGCGTCCACATCCATCTCTTTCAAGGTCACGCCGCGATAGGGAATCTCCTTCAGCGGAATCACCTCGAGATCGCGGATGCGCGCCTCGGTCTCCTTGCGCCCATGGGTTTCGACCAGCCCGATCACCACGTCCACACTCTGCTGGTGCATCATCAGGTGGGCGTCGTTGAGCATGTGGTAGGTCTTGCCCACGCCCGGCGCGGCGCCAATGTAGATGCGCAGCCTGGCGGCTTCCGGCTTTTTTTCGAGCACAAGTTCAGCCATCAGCCCACCTCAACCGGACGCCGCGTCGCGCCTACTGTCGCTATCGGCAGCGTGAAGCGAAAGGTTGTCCCATGGCCAAGACGGCTCTCCACGGCAATCTGGCCGCCCAGCTGCTCAATCAGGCGCCGCACCAGCGCCAGGCCCAGCCCCGACCCCGCGTCCGACATGGGATTGAAGCGGTCGAAGATGGTGCTCAGCCGCTCGGCCTCAATGCCGCGCCCGCTGTCGCGCACCGTGAACTGAACGGAGTTTTTGAGCTCCTCGGCGGCCAGCAGCACCTCTCCGTCCTCCGGCGTATAGCGCAGCGCATTGGCCAGCAGGTTGTCCAGAATTGTGCGCAGCGCGCGCCGGTCGGCCTCGACCACAGCCAGGTCCGCATAGGCCCGCACCTCCACGCGAATCCCCTTGCGGGCAGCCTCATCGCAGTAGCGGTCGCGCGCGTTGGTCAGCGCCCGCAGCGGACGCACCTGCTCGAGCTTCAGCTCCCGCGTGCCGGTGTCGAGCTCGGCCACTTCGATCAGGTCGCCCATCAGCTCGTCCAGCTTTTCCGACTCCTTGCCAGCCGCCGCCACCAGCTCCGCCTGAAGCGGCTGCAATTCCCCGCCGAACCCCTGGCCCAGCGCATAGAGCCCCCGCCGCAGTTGCAGCAGCGGATCGCGCAGCTTGCGGCTGGCAACATTCAGAAAGCGGGTCTTGAAGCGGTCTGTGTCCTGCAGGCTGGTCACGTCTTCGAGCGTGGTCACCGTGCCCAGCAGCCTGCCTTCGGAGTCGCGCATGGGCGTGGTGCGCAGCCGGTAGCTGCGCTCCTGCTTGCCAATGCGCATGGGCAGCATCGACGCTTCGTCCTCTGCCGCCACCGCCTTCTGCATCTGCACCGCATCGCGGATCGCGCTCAGAATCTTGTCGCCGCCCGGCGTGTTGGCCAGCGCCAGCCGGTCGCCCGCCGCCTCGCCCAGCAGCTCCGCCGCCGCCTGGTTCACCTTCAGCAGGTGCCCCTTGCCGTCGGTCACAATGATCGGCTCAAAGATCGATTGAAGCACCGCATCGGAGAGCTGAAACTCCATCTGCCTGCGTCCGGCTTCCGAGTCGTGCAAATCCCGCAGCCGCACTGCCAGCCGGTTCAGCTCGGCGGCAATCACGCCAAAATCGTCCCGGCCCTTCCACTCCGTGCGATGCTCCAGGTTGCCCTGCGCAATCTTGCGCGCATCCTTGGCCAGCCTGTTGACCGGTTGCAGCACCAGGTAGCCTGTGGCCGCCATCACCAGGATCATCGCAATCACCAGCCCCCACGCCAGCCGCAGCTCGCCCGCCGCCGCGAGCGCGCGATGCGTGGCTGCCACCAGCCAGCACATCAGCGTGGCCAACGCTACACACCCGAGAATGAGCCTCTGCGTCAGGTTGAGCACAACTCCAGCCTCCTCAGCCGGATCACAAAATGTCGTGAGTCTATGCAGTGTATCCGGACGGGTGGTTCCAGGAAAAGGCCGGCTCCCCGGTCCGGTTTCCACGCTGGGAGCGAGTCGCCAGCGCAGGCGACTCCCTTATTGTCGCGGATGAGGCCGTATTCAGCAATGATGCGCTCTTTTGATGCCCCGGCAACCGTGGTCAAGCACTCACCATGGCGCTGCGGCGAACTCCCCCGCGCCCGTTCGACGCCAAGACTAGTTTCCCGCGGCGAGTGCCCAATTGGGCAAAGAGGAGAGAAGTTCTCCGCTAAGGGGAATGGATGTGCAAGTTATTGCGCACAGGAGCGCAATACCGTCGCTAAGTTATTGGATTATATGGGTAAGTGTTTGGGGTTTCGCGTGCATATTAGGGGGTGGACCGAGTCGCGCAGCGCGCGAGTTTCCCCCGTATCGGCAAAGAGAGATTTCGGGTTTCTGAACCAGTTCGCACCCTTTGGGGTCGAGCAGTTCAACTGCAATCAGGTAAGATCAAAAGACTGTTCCTTGGAGATCGACATGAAGCGTTTTGCAATTATCGCCGTGACCGCACTTGCCGTCGGATGCGTTGGCGCAACCCAGGCGTCCGCCACTCCCATCAACCCGTCCAACCTGGTTGTCAATGGCAACTTTGCTGACAACAACCTGAATGGCGGCTGGGGACTGTTCTCGAACGGATCGGTCACTGGCTGGACCGGCTCTGAAGGCGATATCGAGCTTGACACCGCGGGCCCGATTGGTCCCGGCGCAAACCACTTCTCCGTCAATAGCCTTGAAGTAAACGCCAACACGCCTGAGACCGTCTCGCAGACGATCACCGGCCTGGTCGTGGGGCAGACCTATGAGCTGGTCTGGGAGTACGGCGGTCGCCCAGGTTCAGGCGGCACCGAGTCCATGGTTGTCGACCTTGATGGCAGCGGCATCCAGACCGATTCGTCCGGCATCGTCTCTGTCCTCACCTGGACCGGCGAGTCGTACTCGTTTGTCGCGACCGGGACCTCCGTGACTTTGGACTTTGCAGGCCAGACTCCCGGCGCCGGTGGCAATGGCTCCTACGGAAACGAAGTGACCGGTGTCGGCCTCTACGCAACTCCTGAGCCCTCCACCTGGCTGCTCATGCTCTCCGGCCTCGGCCTGCTCGGCTTCGCCATGTGGCGGAAGCGCGATGTTTTCGCTGCACAGCCCGTCGCTTCCATCTAGCACCGGCTCTTCAACAGCCGTCACCGATTCAATTCCCAGGTCTCGCAAATCGAGGCCTGGGAATTTTCGTTTTGGCGCTGAGCGTCCGCGCCGCGATTACTCTCTGCCCCAACCGCTGCTGTCATCCCTTCTATTTTCACTCAAACTGCGGCGCGGGAATCCTCAATGCTTCGACAGACTCTGGCTGTCTGAACACAACAAGCAGCGTTCTGAATCCTGGGCGTGCCGGGGGCAAGCAAAGAGACTCATGCGAGCGGCCAGCGAGTTCGCCGCGGCGAACCCCACCGCGGGTGGTTACGGCACCCGGCACACGGCCAGCGTTCCATTGTGCCAGCGGCAGTCCAGGCCCGGTTCCTGAGGCAGCGACACCACCACCCAGTCCACGCCGAACTGCTCCTTCAGCCGCTGAAAGTCTGCCGGCCCAAACCGTTCCCAGCCGGCCTGGGCCAGCTCCTGCTCATGCCACACCGGCCCCAGGCTTGGCACCTGCATCACCACGGCCGTGTCCTTGATGCCGTCGGCCAGCTGGCTGCGCTCGGCAATGGCGCGAAAGCTGTGAAATCCCTCGCCCGGCTCGGCCAGGTAGCGCGGCTCCAGCGCAAAATACGCGTCTACCGGCGTATTGCCCCGCACCCAGCTGAAGGCCTCGATCCACGGGTTGGCCGTCGCCATCCCCGGCAGCTCCAGGTGCGCGCCCTCATCGATAAACGCCCGCTGCACCCAGAACATGCTGCCGTTGACGACGAGCAGGTACACCGCCCAGCGCCAGGCACTGGTCTTCAACAGCAGCCGTCCCAGCAATCCGCCGCCCACCAGCGCCATGAATACATACACCAGGTGCAGGTAGCGCATGGGCTGCAGTGGGCTCAGCCGCACCAGGGCTTCCGGAGCCAGTATCGCCATGGCGATCGCCTGGTAGAAGACGCCGAACGCCAGCACCGCCAGCGCAAATCGCGCCAGCCGCTCCTCGCCGCGCCGCTCAGCCACGCGCCACAGTGCCCAGAACAGGACCAGCGGCCCCACCGCGCCCAGCCACTCATACCAGGTCCAGCGATAGAGCGAGTAGTAGGTGCGCGTGCTTAGCGCCTCGTGCCAGCTGTCTGTGGCAGGCGCAAAAATCCACGCCAACGGCACCGCCGCCGCGGCCATGGATGCCTCCGTCGCCCGCGCCAGAAAGGGAACAGGCTCCATCAGAGCCATGGCCAGGAACCCGCAAAAGCTCATGCCCAGAACCGCCATGATCGGGTGCAGCGCCAGCGCCACCACCAGCAGCGGCAGCGCCTGCCAGCGCTTGTTTTCGAGGATTCGCGTAATCGCCACCAGGATCAGCGCCGTGGCCAGGTTCCTGGGATGCAGATGCTGGTCGGCCAGGTTCAGCGCCGTCCCCGCCACCGGCAGGGTAAACATGGCTGCGACCATGGCTACCGCCGCCCACCGCGCCCGCGCCTCTTCAAACAGCTGCGCCGCAATCCGCTCGACCGCCCACAGAATGAGAAACAGCGCAATCAGCTGCCAGGCCAACTCGGCCCACGCCACGGGGATGCCCGTCCAGCGGACAAACTCCGCCATCCAGTTGTCGAAGACCGTGGCCTGCGTTTGTAGCCGGAAGAAGTCTGCATTGTGCGGATAGAGCGCCGGGTTCAGGTCCGCCTTTACGGCGGTGAGATAAATGCCGTCGTCCTCAAAGCCTGGGTGATAGCCCATCACCAAAAAGCCGAGCACCGTGAACAGCAAGACCAGCCCTGTCTGCTTGAATCGCATTTTCCGCAGCAACTAGAAATTCCTCGCCCTTCAGGGGGTTTGCCGTTCCCGCAGGAACCCTGCCGACCATGATACGTTCCGCGACCGACCCGCTGGCTCGCCGACTTGCAGAGGCGCCAATCTATTCGCTGGTTCCTATTCCCTCAGTCCGTGCCTTGTTCACATCGCCGGCAGCAACAGCCGCAGCAGCAGAAAACCACCCACCCCGGCAAAGAACACCAGCGCCATGCGGATCCCCGGTTCGCGGTTCACCTCCGGCACCAGGTCCGTCGCCGCCACATAGAGCGCAACTCCGGCAGACACCGGCAGCCCATAGGGCAACAACTGCGGCACCAGTTCGATCACCAACACGCCGCACAACGTTGCAGCCGCCAGCACCACCGCGGAATAAAACGCCATCGACCGGCTGCGTCCGCTGGCAAGCATCACGCTGGCCATCGTGAACCCCTCCGGCGCCTTGTGCAGCAGGATGGCGAGAAAGATCAGCATCCCCAGCCAGTTCGACACCACAAAACCCGAACCGATAGCAACGCCGTCAAACAGCGCGTGCACGCTCAGCCCCGCCATCACCGAGTTGCCTGTATGGCGCGACACGAACTCGCCGTGATGCGTCTCTTCGCCGAAGTGAAAGTGGGCGTTGATGGTGTGTTCGAGCAGGTGCACCACGCAGTAGCCGGCCATGATCAGCACCGGCCCCAGCTTGGGGCTGAGTTTGAGGCTCTCCGGCGCCATCTCGATGACTGCGGTGGCCATCAGGAACCCCGCGCCCAGAGCGACGAAGTAGCGCAGGTAGCGCTCCACGCCGCGCGCCCGGACAAGCACCAGCCCTCCGGCCACATCGGCCAGCGCGGCGAGCGTACCCAGCAGCAGTGAGAGCTTCAGCATCGCATCAACCGCTGTGCCGGATGTGCATCACATCGCCATCCTGCACCACGTACTCCTTGCCTTCCAGGCGCAACGTGCCCTTGCCGCGCGCAGCGGCCTCGGAGCCTGCGTCCAACAGCGCATCCCAGCGGATGGTCTCGGCGCGAATGAAGTGATGCTCCAGGTCGGAGTGAATCGCACCCGCGCCCTGCGGGGCTTTCGACCCCAGCGGAATCGTCCACGCCCGGCACTCGTCCTCGCCGGCGGTGAAGAAGCTGATCAGCCCCAGCAGCTCATAGCTCTTGCGGATCAGCCGGACCAGTCCGCTCTCACGCAGGCCGTAGCTGCCCAGGAACTCCGCGGCCTCTTCGTCGTCCATCTCCGCCAGCT
>Ga0302279_10005974_pt1 | contig 13238 bp, 10 predicted proteins | sample III_Bog_N3_3_FD_194541 | JGI IMG/M metagenome (GOLD analysis project Ga0302279, IMG submission 194541) | Peat permafrost microbial communities from Stordalen Mire near Abisko, Sweden - III_Bog_N3_3 | ecosystem: Environmental > Terrestrial > Soil > Wetlands > Peat | place: Sweden: Abisko...
CCGCCGGACCCGGATCGGCGCCGGCGCTGTGCGGGCCGACCTTCAGCGATCCGCCGGGATCGACCCAGGCAATCGAGCCGCCCCCCGCGCTCACCTCGGCCAGGTCGATCACCGGCACGCGAATCGGATGGCCGGTGCCGAGGTTCCAGCGTTTGGTGTTGGCGGCGCCACCGACCTCGTACTCGGCGGTGACGGCGACCTCGCCGCCGACGATGACGCTGGCCTTGGCGGTCGTGCCGCCCATGTCGAAGGACAGCAGGTTCGGCCGCCCCAACTGCCGCCCGGCCAAAGCCGCGCCGATCACCCCGGCGGCGGGGCCGGATTCCACCGCCATGGCCGGCATGCGCAGCCCCTCGGCGATGTCGAACACGCCGCCCGACGATCCCATCACATGCAGGTCCGGCAGCCCCAAAGCCCGGGTCGCGGCAGACAGGCGTTGCAGATACCCGGCCAGCAGCGGCCCGACATAGGCGCAGACCGCGGTGGTGCTGGCGCGCTCGAATTCGTGGATTTCCGGCAGCACCTCGCAGGACAGGAACACGCCCACGTCCGGCAGGGCGGCGCGCAAAATCGCGCCGACCCGTCGTTCATGGGAATCGTTCAAAAAAGAGAAGAGGCACGACACGGCGACCGTCTGCAAGCCCGCCGCCCGAATCGCCGCGATGATGGGTGCGAGCTCCGCTTCCACCAGCGGCGTGACCACCTCGCCCTGCGCATCGATCCGTTCGGTGATTTCGAACCGGTGCCGCCGCGGCACCAGCACGGCGGGCCCGTCCTGGAACAGGTCATACAAATCAGGCCGCGAGGACCGCCGCAGTTCCAGGATATCGCGAAATCCCCGTGTGGCGATGAACCCGGCCCGAGCACCCTTCTTTTCCAGCAGCGCGTTGGTCACCACCGTGGTGGCATGCGACAGCAGCGAGACATCCGCCGCCGCGACGCCATTCTGCGCCAGCCCGGCCTGGATGCCCGCGATCACCGCCTGCCCGAAATCGCGCGGCGTGGTCAGCACCTTGGCGATGCCGATCCGGCCCGTCGCCTCATCGACCAGCGCCACGTCGGTGAAGGTGCCGCCGATATCGATGCCAATCCGCCACGCCATGCCGAGGCCCCCGCCTGATCCCGCGCATCGTTGCCCAGCGGACGGTTGAGGGCAACGCGCGATGGCGTCACACTGGCCTTCCATGCCGACCTCCCGCGATCCCGCCGCCCGTCGGCTGATGTGGTTCTTCGCCATCGTCTATACGGTGGAGGGCGTAGGCCAGGCCAAATCCGGCGTGGTCTGGCAGCCGCTGACGTACTTCCTGAAGGAAACGTTCGGCTGGACGCCGCTGCAGGTCAGTGCGTCGCTCGCGGTGCTGGACGTGCCGTGGATGGTCAAGCCGCTGTATGGGCTGCTGTCGGACTTCGTGCCGCTGTTCGGGTCGCGCCGCCGGTCCTGGCTGCTGCTGGCCAATCTGGCCGCGGTCGCGGCGTTTGCCTGGGTGGCGCTGACCACAGCACCCGCCGCGATCGTCCCCGCGCTGACCCTGACCGCGATTGCCATGGCGGTCTCCAGCACCCTGTGCGGCGCGCTGCTGGTCGAAAACGGGCAACGCCTGGGCGCCAGTGGCGTCTTCATCAACCAGCAATGGCTATGGTTCAACGTCGCTTTGATGGGCGCGTCCCTGTTGGGCGGCGTTTTGATCGACTGGTTGCCGGCCGTGACGGCCCTGCACACGGCGGCCTGGATCGCGGCCATGGCACCGCTGGCCGCTTTGGCCAGCCTGCCGCTGGTGACCGAAGCGCACGCCGCGGTCGATCTGGCGGCGCTGCGGCAGCGGCTGGCGGGTCTGGCGGCGGTGTTCCGGTCCCGCACCCTGTGGCTGATCGCGGTGTTCCTGTTCCTCTATTACTTCAGCCCCGGCTTCGGCACGCCGCTGTATTTCCACATGACCGATGACCTCGGTTTCTCGCAGGGTTTCATCGGCTTGCTGTCATCGGTCAACGCCGCCGGCTGGATCATCGGCGGGCTGCTCTACCGGGTCACCCTGGCGCGCCTGTCCGACCGGTCTTTGCTGCGGTTCAGCATTCTGTTCGGTACCGCCAGCACCCTGGCCTATCTGCTGCTGAGCGGCCCGATCAGCGCGATATCCGTCTATTTCCTCAGCGGCGTTGCCGGCATGGTCGCCAATATCGCGACCCTGACCCTGGCGGCCGACCACTGTCCGCGGGGCGCCGAGGGATTCGCCTTCGCCGCCTTGATGTCGGTGATCAATCTGGCCTCGCCCGTGTCCGACCTGATCGGCGCCGCGCTTTACGAGCATGTGTTCGCCAACCACCTGGCGCCGCTGATCGTGGTGTCGGGCGCGGCGACGGCGTTGGTGCTGGTGTTTCTGCCGCTGTTGCCGGTCACATCACCGGCGACGTCACGCTGATCAACTGACGCAGACGCGCCGCGCCAGACGGCCCCTTCATCGATTCGCGCCAGCTTGCCTCGGCGACCCGCTGGTGGGCGGCGATCGCCTCGTCGGCGCCGGTGATCATCGCAACGCCGGTATGCGCGCTGGGGTGGGTGTCCGGGCGGAACGGGTTGATCGCCAAATTCACCCGATCCCGGGCCCGCAAAATCTTGAACGCCGTGCTCGGTTCGGGTCCGGCCAGCAGCCCGAACTGCAAGCCCATCGGTTCGGTTTCCATCAGCGCGGCGATATTCTCGATCTCGCTCACCGCCACTTCCCGGCAGAGTCGCCGCACCCGGTCGGAGACCGCGATCCCGCCGGCAATCCCGGTATCCAGCAGCCGCTGCACCGCCGGCAAGGACACCATGGCGATAATGCCCGGCCGGCGCATGCTGTACATCCGTTTGCGGGCCGCCAGGATGCCCAGCACCTGCTCCGCCATGCTGCGCATCGCCATGCGTTCGGGGCCGGCCTGGTCGGCAGCCTCGTCGAAGGCTTCGCCCAGCACCGAGTCGTACGCTTCCGAGGTCGTCAGGTAGCAGACCGGCCCGAACAACTGCAGGATCTGGTCCGCGGTTTCCTCGATCTGGCGGATTCGTTCGAAATAGCCGATCGGCCGGTTGTAGTACTCGACCCCGATTCCCAGCAGCGACAGCGGGGAAATCTTGAGCAATTCCGCCAGCCGCTTGATCGTATCAAGCTTGATGACCTCGCCTTTTTCATAGCGGTAGAGCGCCGCGCGCGAAACACCTAGACGCGCGGCGATTTCCTCCGCTCGCAAACCGGACTCAAGCCGATAGGCGCGCAACTGCTGGCCAATCTCGGTAAATCGCATCGACATGTCCGGCCATTCCCTTACGCGCCCCCGGTGCCACCCCCTTGGCGGCACCTTGCCCCATCGTCTCAGAATCGGGGTACGCGGTGCAGATTATGGCGCAGTCGATCGCAAATTCAACTCTTATTTCACGGCGTGCGACTCGTTCCGTCGCAACGACCTGGTGTCATTTCTTATCCCGGATGGAGTGGTCCGCAAGCCCCTCAATAGCCAGAATAAGTGCCGAATGGTCGAGTTCACCACCACCATGGGCGGCGCAGGATGCGAACATCTGCTGCGCAATTGCCGTATTCGGCAGGGACAGGTTCAGCGCCCTGGCGGCCGACAACGCAAGGTTGAGGTCCTTCTGGTGCAGCCGGACCCGGAAGCCCGGCGCGAAGGTTCCGTTCAGCATGCGTTCCGCATGGACCTCGAGAATCCGGGACGACGCGAAGCCGCCCATCAGCGCCGCACGCACCTTGGCGGGATCGGCGCCGGCCTTCGAGGCAAAAACCAACGCCTCCGAAACAGCCTGAATATTCAGCGCAACAATGATCTGATTCGCCACCTTGCATGTCTGTCCCGCGCCATTCTCAGACCCGACATGAGTGATGTTCTTGCCCATCAGATCAAACAGCGGCTTGGCCCGCGCGAAGGCCGCATCCGGACCGCCGACCATGATCGTCAAGGAGGCGGCCTTGGCCCCGACCTCCCCACCGGACACCGGCGCATCCAGGTAATCGCAGCCAAGGGCATTCACCCGTTTGGCATAATCCTTGGTGGCGATCGGGCTGATCGACGACATGTCGATCACGAGGCTGCCCGCCTGCAACCCGTCGGCCACACCAGCCGAACCGAACAGCACCCGCTCGACGTCGGGCGTGTCGGGCACCATCAGGATCACGACCTCGGACTTTGCGGCGACAGCGCTGGCATCGGCCACCACCTCGGCCGCACCTCGGATATCGTCGGTCAGGCTGGCACGGTCCGGCACGATCAGATCGTGGCCGGCGGCTTTCAGATTGAGCGCCATCGGGCGGCCCATGATGCCAAGGCCGATAAATCCGATCTTCATTCTTATATCTCCTGTTGTTGGTTGCGACCCGGCCGCTTGCGGACCTCGGGCCCGCCAGGGCGGTCAGCGTCGTCCCGATTCGCGATGCCGTCAGGCGGTGAAACGCTGGCGCCAGCCCAGACCGGCGACGGTGTCCCCGGCGGGGCGGTACTCGCAGCCGACCCAGCCTTGGTACCCCAGCTCGTCCATCCGGCGGAACACATAGTCCCAGCCGATTTCACCGGTCCCAGGCTCGTTGCGGTCGGGGACATCGGCGACCTGGATATGCGCGATCACCGGCATGTAGCGCTCCATGCGCTTGGTGATGTCACCCTCGGTGATCTGCACGTGATAGACGTCGAACTGCAACCCAAGGCGGTCGCGGCCAATGGCGTCGACCACGGCGGCACCCTGCGCCTGGGTGTTCAGGAAATAACCGGGCATGTCGCGATGGTTGATCGGTTCGATCACCAGCTTCAACCCCGCGGGCCGCGCCTGTTCGGTGGCCCATGCCAGGTTGGCGGCATAGACCGCCGCGGCGGTCACCGGCGAGACGTCCGCCGGGACGATGCCGGCCATGCAGTGAACATGCCGGCAGTCCAGGGCCGCGGCATAGTCCAGCGCCTTTTTCACGCCCTCGCGAAACTCGCTCTGGCGGCCCGGCAGGCTGGCCAGGCCACGCTCACCCGCACCCCAGTTGCCCGGCGGCATGTTGAACAGGGCCTGGGTCAGCCCCTCCCCCACCAGACGGGTCCGCAGTTCGCTGGTGGAAAAATCGTACGGAAACAGGAACTCGACTCCCTCGAACCCGGCCTTGCGGGCGGCTGCGAAGCGATCGAGGAACGGCACCTCGTTGAACATCATCGACAGGTTGGCGGCAAAGCGTGGCACGACGAACCCTCCCCAGCTAAGGCACCGGAAACTACTAGCGGCGGACCCGCTTGACCAGAGGACCACCGCAAAACCGGCCCAGGGACCCGGAATGGCTGATCGCGGCAGACGCCATTGCACGGCGACGGCCGCCGCCGCATCATCGGGCCATGACGATCCCCATCAAACTGCGCCGCCTGCCGCATGGCCAGGACCTGCCGCTGCCATCCTACGCCACGGCGGGCGCCGCCGGCATGGACCTTCTCGCCGCCGTTGCCGGAACGGTCACCCTGGCACCCGGTCAGCGCACCCTGATCCCGACCGGCCTCTGCATCGCCTTGCCCCCGGGCTACGAATTGCAGATCCGCCCACGGTCCGGGCTGGCTTTGCGGTTCGGCATCGTGCTGCCAAACAGCCCAGGCACGGTCGACGAAGACTATCGGGGCGAAATTCAGGTCATCCTGCTGAACGCCGGCGACGAAGTTTTCGAAATTGTCCGCGGTATGCGCATCGCCCAGGCGGTTCTGGCCCCGGTCGTCAGAGCGCGCTGGGAGGAAGTCGACAGCCTGGACGCAACCGTCCGCGCCGCGGGCGGCTTCGGCAGCACGGGGACCGCGGCTCCCATCGCGAAGGGTTGATAACGCCAGTCGGTTCAGACCCATCAGGCGGGGGTCTGTGACCGGGCAGGCGATGAGGTGACCGCGATGCCGCCGGATCGTGCGGAAAGGCTTGGCCCGGCACGCGGCATTTTGACTGGCCCGCTGATCGCGGTGCCGTTCTGGCTTTTGCTGGCGGCCCTGGTATGGTTCTACCGTTAGGCGGAACCCGGCCTCACAGGCATATGGGCAAGAGATCGGCGGAAGAAATTTTCTGTCCCGGGCGAGCACTTCGCCCCGTCATGGCCGGCCATGACGATGAAGCCGTTGCCGGGATCCCGCCCGCTCAAAACTCCGCCTCGGCCGTTCGGTCCGCGGATCGCGTCGCGGCTTGCCGAAGCTTCCAGTCCATCGCGCGCGCCGTACTGTCGGCCAGCAGTTGAAACAGCCGCTCGATCTCGCCTGGATCGGGTTCGTCTGCCGCCTCAAGGGCCTTTTGCAGCCCATAGGCACCCTCCCCCAGACGGACCAACCCGACATTCCGCGCCGCACCTGCCAGCGCATGCGCCTCCCGGCGGAGTGCTGCGTTGGCACCGGTGTTCAGCGCCCGGCGCATCGCCGAGAGCCGGTCTGGTGCGTCCTCCAAAAACATTTCCATCGCCTCGATCGCGCCCTCGGGGCCGATGTCCAGCGCAAGCTGGCGCAGGAACGGCTCATCCAGAAGCGGGACCCTTGTGTCGGGTTCGGGAGGCGGCGGCGTGGGTACGCTGGCTTGCAGCACGGCTGTGATCGCCGCGGTCAGGCGCCGTGTGGTCACCGGCTTGGTGATGAAGCCGTTCATCCCGGCCTCCAGGCAGGCCCGCTCGTGCTCCGCCTCGGCGTTGCCGGTCAGCCCGACGATCGGCACCGCCCCAAGGGGCGGGGGCTCCGCCCGGATCCGCCGGGTCGCGGCGATGCCGTCCATGACAGGCATCAACATATCCATCAGAACCAGATCACACGTCTCGGCTAGCACCAGCCGCACGGCCTCGGCACCGTCCGGCGCCGCCTCCACGGTGTGACCCATGCGTTGCAACATGCGGGTCGTGACCATCCGGTTGGTGGGGTCGTCTTCGGCGATCAACACGCGCAGGCGACGCACCCCGACCGGTGTCAGCGGTCCAGGCGTCAGGCCGTTGCCGGCGGATAAGGCCGTATTGAGGACAAAAAACGGAGTCATGCCGGCACAGCCGTGTAATTGCTCAACCATTGGGTCAAGTCTTCCTCCCTCATCGCGCGCGCGAAGTGCCAGCCCTGGCCGATGTCACAGCCAGCCTCGCGCAGCATCCGCTCGACCGGCGCGGTCTCGATCCCTTCGGCCACCACCGTCAACCCGAGCTCCCGCGCCATCGACAATGTCGCCCGAATGATCTTCCAGGCCTCCGGATCCGTGTCGCAGTGGGTGACGAAGGACCGGTCGATCTTCAGTTCCGAGAAGGGCAGCCGCAGCAGGGTCAGCAACGACGAATAGCCGGTGCCGAAATCGTCGATCGACAGGCTCACGCCCTTGATGCGCAGCCGGGTCAGCACTTCCGCGGCGACCAGCGGATTGGCGATCACCGAACTCTCGGTGATTTCCGCTACCAGCGCGCCCGGCCCCAGGCCGGTTTCGTGCAAGATGGTCTCGATCTCCTCCGGCAGGGTGGGATCTGCGAGCACCAGGGGGGAGATATTGACCGCCACACTGCAAGCCGGATGACGGGAGCGCCAGCGTTTGCAGGCCATCAGGCCCTGCCGCAGGATGTGGAACGTCAGCGGCACGATCAGCCCACGGGCCTCGGCGAGCGGGATGAACACTTCGGGGGATATCAGCGCTTCGTCTGGCCGGGTCCATCGCGCCAAGGCCTCCATCCCCGCCACCGAACCATCGGCCAGCGTCACCTTGGGCTGAAACTGCGCGCAGATGTCGCCCCGCCGCAGGGCCTCGGCGAGATCGTCGGCGGTCAACCGCGGACCGATCAAATCCCGGGCGACGGCCTCGCGCACCGGCGCATCCAGCAACAGGTTGCGCAGCGCCGCTGGCGACACCGGCTTCTGGATCGCCCCGGCCACGCGCAGGCCCAGTGCCAGCGCCAGCCGGGTGCTCGCCGCGCGCACACGGTCGTCCAGCCGCGAGATGAAGACCAGAACCGGATCCGACAGGCTGCGGCGCAGCGCCTGCAACAGGCTGATCCCCTCACTCTCCCCCAAAGACAGGTCCAGCACGACCGCGTCATAGCGATAGGTGGCGAGCAACGCCTCGGCATCCTCCAGCGTTCCCGCGGCGTCCGCGGCATAGCCGATCGACGCGACGGCGCGGGCAATGATCATCCGCTGGATGCGCTCGTCGTCCACCACCAGAAGGCGTCTCGCCGCACTTGGTCCCAATTCCACGCCATGCCCTCCGGCCGAAGCCTGCTGCGAAAGTCATCATCGGTCAAAAAGGTAAACAATCCGTAAAGTGGCGCCATAAAATCGCAGTTGACAGCGGATAAGCCGTGCCCCCGTTGTGGTGGCCATGCAGACGATTCCGATTCGCCTCGCGCTGGTGCTGGCTGCGTCGCTGCAACCCTGTGTTGCCGCACCCCCCGAGACCGCCCGGTCCTTCGTCACCAGCGATCACGTGCGCCTGCACTGGCAAGAGGCCGGCCCGCCCGCTGGCCACACCGTCCTGTTCGTGCCGGGCCTCGCCATGCCGGGCTGGATCTGGGCGCCGCAAATCCACGATCTCAGCCGCCACTACCACGTCGCCGCGCTCGATCCACGCGGCCAGGGGCAGTCCGACGTGCCGGAGACCGGCTACGACCCGATGCGCCGCGGCCAGGACATCGCCGAGATGATCGGTCAACTGGGGCCGGGTCCGGTCACCATCGTCGCCTGGTCGCTGGGCGTGCTGGATACGCTGGACTACCTGCACACGCACGGCGATCAGCGGGTCGCCGGCCTGGTGCTGGTGGACAACTCGGTCGGCGAGGATCCCGCGCCGGTGCCGTTGCCTCACCCGGCCCATCCCGCCCCGACGCAACCCTATGCGGTGTCGATGCGCGCCTTCGTCCACGGCCTGTTTCAGCATCCGCAGGACCCGGCCTGGCTGGACCGCCTCTCGCGCGCCAGCCTCCGCCTGCCGGAAGCCGCTGCCCGGGCACTGCGGACCTATCCCTTGCCGCGGACTTACTGGAAAGAAGCGGTCTATGCGACAGAGCGGCCCGTGCTGTATGTGGTCCGGCCGCGCTGGGCGGCACAAGCAGACAACCTGGCGCGTAACCGGCCGGGAACGGAGACCGCGATTTTCACCACCGCCGGCCACGCTCTGTTCGTCGATGAACCGGCCCGGTTCAATGCGCTGCTCGAAGACTTCATCCGCCGCAGGATCTGGCCGTGAACCTGCTGCCGCTGTTCCTCGTCTCGCTGGCCGCGGTCGGTTACGAAACCGCGCTGACCCGCTACTTCGCAGTCGCGAAGTGGTCGGAGTATGGCTACTGGGTGATCTCCATCGTCATGGTGGGGTTCGCGCTGTCCGGCGTGGTGCTGGCGCTGTTCCGCGATGCCTTCGCCCGCCGAACCGAGGGTCTGCTGGCCGCGCTGCCGGCCGCGCTGGTGGTGACCGCCGCCGCCGGGTTCTGGTGCACCGCCGCCAACCCCTTCAACCCGCTGCAACTGCAGAACCTGGCGACCTGGCAGCCGCAGCTCTGGAACATCGCCGGCTATTACGCGGCGCTGCTGCCGTTCTTCTTCCTGGCCGGGCTGTTCATCAGCCTGAACTTCGTGCTCCATGCGCACCGGATTGGCGTGGTCTATGGCGCCGACCTGACCGGTGCCGGCGCGGGTGCGGCGAGCGTGCTGCTGGCGATGTACCTGGTGGATGCGTTCGACCTGGTATCGCTGCTGCTGCTGCCGCTGGCCGCCGCCGCGCCGTTTTGCGCGCCCCGCTGGCGCATCAAGGCGACCGCCGCGGCGGTGCTCGCTTTGCTGGGCGGCGAAGCGGTGCTGCTGCACGACAATCCCGCTTCCTTCAACGATTTCAAGGCGATCTATGCACCGCTGCACACGCCGGATGCGCGCGTGGCGGCGCACGTCCGCTCCCCGCGCGGCGATTACCTGCTGCTGGACGACTTCACCGAACGGGTCGACACCGACATCTCCAACAACGCCGGCATGCTGGGCATCGCCGGACCGCCGGAGACCTTTGGCCTGTACCGCGACGGCAACCGGATCGCCGCGCTGCCCAAGCCGGGGCCCGTCGATGTGCGCTATGCCGGCGCCGCGCTGGATGCGCTGCCTTATAGCCTGATCCCGCACGCCCGTGTCCTGCTGGCCGGCGCCTCCGGTGGCTTCCGGGTCGCCGAAGCCAGAGCGTTGGGGGCAATCAAAGTCGAGGTGCTGGAACCGGAGCCCGTGCTGAACGCGGCGTTGCGCAGCGGCCTGGGTCCCTCGCCGCCGCTGCCGCCCGAGCCGGCTGTGGCCCTGGCGCACGAGGCACCCGTCGCCGCCACCCGCCATGGCGTTTACGACATCCTGGATATCTCCGCCGATTTCCTGGACGGAGCCGAGACCAATGTCAGCGCCTTCAGCGCCGAGGCGATCGGGCTGTACGTGCGGCAAATGGCACCCGGCGGCATCGTCTCGATCCCCGTGTCGATTCGCGACTTCCCGGTCTATGCCCTGCGCATGCTGGCGACGGTCCGATCGGCTTTGCTGGACACCGGCATCGCCAACCCCGCAGAGCACGTGGTCGTTTACCGCTCCGCCTGGAGCGTCCGCATCCTGGTCGCCCGCGACGGCTGGAGCCCGGCCCAGATCGCCACGGTCCGAAAATTTTGCGACGACCGGTCATTCGACGTCTCCTGGTACCCTCATATGGACGTCCACGCCGCTCGGGCGGGGATCTATAACGACCTGCCGGCGGTGTCGTTCGAAAAGGGTGAGGTCCAGTCGGCGGACGGCCCGGACGATGCCATCGCCGATGAGGCGGAGGCAGTGCTGACCGGCCTGCCCACGCAATCGGCCACATCCTTCAACCTCTCGCCCATCACCCTGGACCGGCCGTTCTTCTACGCGGTGCTACGGCTGGACCAACTTTCTGAAACGCCTGGAAATCCTGCCGCAGGCGGAGGTCGGCGCGCTGGTCAACCTCGCGGTCCTGGCCCAGGCCGCGGTCATCGCGATCCTGGTGCTGCTGGTGCCCCTGGCCGCGCCACGCCGGATCCATGCCGACGCTGGCGGCCTGCTGCGCGCCGCCGTCTACTTCCCGGCCCTGGGGCTGGGGTTCCTGTTCATCGAGATCTTCCTGATCGAGCGGGCGAGCTTCTGGCTCAACGACCGGACCAGCGGTTTCGCCCTGGTGCTGACCGGCATGCTGGTGTTTTCCGGCCTGGGCAGCCTGCTCTCGGACCGCTTCGCCGCCGCCCCGCGCGCGGGTGCGGTCCTGACCTGCCTGGTGGTGATCGTCTGGGCCGCGGTCTGCTTCGTCGCGTTGCAGCCGCTGATCGTGGCGACCCTGGCTTGGCCCTGGATGGCGCGCGCCGCGATGCTGCTCGGCGTCATCGCGCCGGTCTCGCTGGCCTTGGGGCTGCCGTTCCCGCTGGGGCTGAGCCGGGTCGGCGATGACGGGTTCCTGCCGTGGTCCTGGGGCCTGAACGGCGCGTTTTCCGTGGTGGCAACACCGCTGGCGAACCTGATCGCGCGGGAAGCCGGTGTCGGCAGGGTTCTTTTGTGCGCTGCGATCCTGTATGGCATCGCGCTGTTGACCTTTCCCGTGATGAGGAAGCGCCCCGCGTGGCACGATCTACCAGCCCAATCTCGCGCCGCGGAGTAATCGCCGCCGCAGCCGCCGCCTGCCTGGTTCCCCCCGCCAGAGCGGCCTCCGCCTGGACCCGAACGGATTACGAACACGCGATGCAGCAGTCCGGCCGTCCGGTCAGCCTGACGGACGCGCAGTTCGAGGCAATTCAACATCGCAAGCCCGCCGCCCTGAAGCGGATCGAATCCTATCTGAAGGAACGCCTGGGCACCGCCGATCCGGCCGTGATGGCCGCCTTCCAAGCCGTGCCGCGGGAGTATTTCCACTACAGCTACGCCGAACACAGAGCGACTCCCGGCGATGCCTATGAAGATACGCCGAAGCCCTGGGCGCTGGGCTATGGGTCGGCGCTGTCGGACTATCTCGGCCAGGCCTACATGACGCAGATCTGCAAGGCGGGGCCGGACGATGTGACCCTGGAGATCGGCACCGGCAGCGGGTTCCAGAGTTCGCTGCTGTCGCGGATCGTGAAGCAGTCCTACTCGATCGAGATCATCGAGCCGCTGGGCCACGCCGTCAGCCGAATCTTCGCGCCGCTGGGTTACGACAACGTGCATACCAAGGTCGGCGACGGCTATTATGGCTGGCCGGAGGTCGCGGGCGGGTTCGACATCATCATCGTCACCTGCGCCGCGACTTTCGCGCCGCCGGACCTGTTCAAGCAGTTGAAGCCGAACGGGCGGATGATCATTCCGATCGGCCAGCCCTTCAAGCGCGGGCAGGTGCTGTACGTGTACAATAAGGACGCCGAGGGGAAGATCCATTCGCGACGCGATGTGGGCGTGTTCTTCATCCCGATGACCGGCGCGATCCAGAAAAGCCAGCCGCCGCGCGCCGAAGCCACCGAGGTGAAGGCGTCGGCGGAATGAGCCGGTGGACCGCCTGATGCGCATCTCCGTCTTCGGCATCGGCTATGTCGGCGTCGTCTCCAGCGGCTGCCTGGCCGAGCTCGGGCACGAGATCATCGGCGTCGATATCTCGGCGGAAAAAGTGGCGATGCTGGCCGCCGGCCGGTCCCCGATCGTCGAGGACGAGATCGACCGGCTCATCGCCAGCGCGGTGCAGGCGGGGCGGCTCACCGCGACGGATGACGTCGCTGACGCGGTGGCGCGGTCCGAGATCTCCTTCATCTCGGTCGGCACGCCCAGCGCGCCGAACGGCAGTGTGGCCCTGGGGGCGGTCGATGCCGTGATCGCCTCGATCGGGCGGGCCGCGCGGGACAAGCCGGGGCCGCATGTGGTGGTGATGCGCTCCACCGTGCCGCCCGGGACCGCCGAGGACCGGGTGATCCCGCTGCTGGAGCAGGCGGCCGGACGCAAGATCGGCGACCGGCTGTTCTACTACAGCAATCCGGAATTCCTGCGGGAGGGTGCCGCGGTCAAGGATTTCCGCGCCCCGCCCTTCACCTTGATCGGTGCGCCGGCCGGGGATGATGCGGCGGTGCTGCGAGACCTCTATGCGCCGATCGGCGCCCCCGTGCATGTCGCGCCGCTGCGGGTGGCGGAAAGCGTCAAGCATATCTCGAACGTGTTCCACGCGGTGAAGCTGGCCTTCGCCAATGAAGCGGGGGCGATCCTGTCCGCTTACGGAGTGGATGCGCGCGAGGCCTTCCGCCTGTTGTGCGAGGACCGGGTGCTGAATGTTT
>Ga0302279_10005976_pt1 | contig 13237 bp, 11 predicted proteins | sample III_Bog_N3_3_FD_194541 | JGI IMG/M metagenome (GOLD analysis project Ga0302279, IMG submission 194541) | Peat permafrost microbial communities from Stordalen Mire near Abisko, Sweden - III_Bog_N3_3 | ecosystem: Environmental > Terrestrial > Soil > Wetlands > Peat | place: Sweden: Abisko...
TTTTTTTTTCTTTCACCCCCCCCCCCCCCCCCCCCGCGACCCCTTAGCTGGACATGCTCAAGCGCTTTTCCCAGGCCCGCCCCTTTGCCACGCTGGGCATTGTCGCGGCGGCGTGGTTCGTCCTCCCGGTTTTCGCCAAGGCCCTCCTCCGGGCCGGATTCTACGAGTTCACCGCGCCCTTCCCCGTCGCCGCGTCCTACGCCCGGGACCTGCAGTACATCTGGTCGCTGCGGCTCCACACCAACCTCCAGTTGATCGAGGCGGGGCGCGACCTGGAGCGGCTGAACGGGTTCTACGAGTACTCCGTGCAGCAAAACACGGCGCTCCAGTCGGAGATCTCAAACCTGGAGGAGGCGCTGCACCTCCCCCCCCTGCCGCGCTACCGGATGGAGACCGCCCGGGTCGCGCAGCGGGACTTCACCGGCTGGTGGCAGCGCCTGGTCATCCGCAAGGGCCGCAACTTCGGGATCACGGCCGGCTCCCCGGTGATCTTCACCGGCGGGGTGGTCGGCCGCGTGGCCGAGGTTCACGCCTTCACGTCGGTGGTCGAGCTGGTCAGCAGCCCCGATTTCCGGGTGGCCGCCCTCATCGACGGGGACGCCCGGCCGCTGAGCTTTCAGGGCGGGATCAACCGGCCCTTCGCCCCGGCGAGGGGCTCGATCGAGTTCGTCCCGCTCGATATTGCCGTGCAGGCGTCCGCACCGCGGCGCCTCGTCACCTCCGGCCTGGGCGGGGTCTTTCCCGCAGGCCTGACGATCGGGCAGGTGACCGGGATCGACCCGAGCACCGACGGCCTGTTCAAGACCGGAACCGTCTCCCTGGACCCGCGGCTCGCCGGGCTGACGGAAGTGACCGTGCTCGTGCTGCCAGACGAAGGGGTCAGGTCCCAACCTCTTAATTCGCCATCCGAATTAAGAAGTTGGGACCTGACCCCTTAACCCCATGCGACGCACCCTGGCCATCTTCCTGACCTCGCTGATCCTTTGGGCCGTGCTCGGGCGCCTCAACGACGCGCTGAGCGTGGCCCGCGTCACCCTGTTCGGCGGCGGGCTCTTCGTCGCCTACGCGGCGTTCACGCTGCCCCTGGCCGAGGGTCTCGGCGCCGCCCTCCTCGCGGGCGCCCTCCTCGACGCAGGCGCGCCGGTGCGCTTCGGCACCCACGCCCTCATCCTGGGCGGCGCCGCGACCCTCATCTTCGCCCTGCGCGAGCGGCTGCCCCACGACCAGGCCGGGGGCCGGGTCGGGATCGCCCTCGCCGCCAACGCGGCGATCTTCCTCGCGCTCTCGGCCGCGCACCTGGGCGCGCGCGCCGCGGCGGCCGGCATCTGGCCGCGGCTGGGATCTGACCTGCTTCTCTCGGAGCTTTTCGTCGCGCTGGCCGCCCCGTGGTTCTTCGCACTCCAGGCTCAGACGCTGCGCTACGTGCCCCGCGACCCGGACGGGATGTTCTAGGGAAAACCGATGGCCCTGAGGACACATTCACCGGACGGTCCGGGCGGAATTTTCGAGACCCACAGGGGCCGCGACCCCCGGCTGCTGCTCTTCCACGCGCTGATTGCCGCGCTCATGCTGATCGTCGCCGGCGGTCTCGCCTACCAGCAGCTCTTCAAGGTCGATGTCTACCACGACCGGGAGCGCCAGCAGACCGAGCGGCGAATCCTCGTCCCCGGTCCCCGCGGCAACATCCTCGACCGGAACGGCCGCCTGCTCGTGGGCAACCGCGCCCGGTTCGCGGTCGTCCTCAACCTCGACGAGCTCCAGCCGGAGTTCCGCGCGGAGGCCATCCGGATCCGGAACAACTACCGGGCGACCGGCGACCGCGACGTGCCCGACTCGGCCCAGCTCTACCAGATCGCGCACATGAGCCTCGTCCAGCGCTACCTGGCACGGGTCAACGCGATCCTGGGCACGCGGCAGGAGGTCGACGTCGCGGATCTCCGCCGCCACTTCGAGCGCCAGCTGCTGATGCCCTACACGCTGGTCGACGACCTGTCGCCCGAGCAGCTCGCGCGCCTGCTCGAGCGGCTGCCGGTGAGCTCCCACCTTCAGTTCTACACCTCGAGCACCCGCACGTACCCGAACGGCCCGGCCGCCTCGCACGTCCTGGGCTACGTCGGGACCGAGGACAACGTCGAGGCGGAGGACTTCCCCGGCGAGGACCTGACGACCTTCAAGATGAAGGGCACCGTCGGCCGGGACGGCCTCGAGAAGCAGTTCGATTCGCAGCTTCAGGGCGTTGCGGGCGGCGCGATCTACCAGGTCGACCCGGCGGGCTACAAGGTCAACCCCCCGCTCGACCGGCGCATGCCCCTGCCCGGCCGCGACCTGGTCACCTCGCTGGACATCGACCTGCAGCTCACCGCCGAGGCCGCCCTCGGGGACCAGATCGGGGCGGTCGTGGCCCTCGACGCGCGCACCGGTGAGGTCCTCGTGCTGGCGAGCAAGCCCGGATACAACCTCAACGATTTCTCCCCCCGGCTGAGCGCGGCCACCGCCGCGGACATCCAGAAGCGGGGGGCCTGGCTCAACCTGGCGATCGCGGGCATCTACCCGCCCGGCTCGACCTTCAAGACCGTGGTCGCGATCGCGGGGCTTCGCCGGGGGACGCTGTCCCCCTACGACACCTCCGTGGACTGCGAGGGCTCGATGCGGATAGGAAACCGGATTTTCCGCTGCGACAACGGCAACGGGCACCACGGCCGCCTCGACCTGCGCGCCGCGATCGCCGAGAGCTGCGACACCTATTTCTGGACGCACGGGCTGATCATCGGCGCGGAGGCGATCGCCGAGGAGGCCCGGCGCTTTCACCTCGACCGGCCGACCGGGATCGAGCTGCCCGGCGAGTCCCGGCGCATGATCATCCCGGACCGCGCATGGAAGAAACGCGTGCAGGGGGAGCCCTGGACGGAGGGCGACACCGCCAACATGGCGATCGGCCAGGGCACCGTCCAGGTGACGCCGATCGTGATGGCCTGCTACGCCGCGTCGCTGGCCCGGGGCGAGACGCTCACCCGCCCCACCCTCCTCCACGATCCCGGACGGCCGACGCAGCACACCGAGCCGATCGGGCTCACCCCGGACCAGCGGGCGGCGCTCCTCGACGGCATGGAGGCCTGCACGAACACCACCTACCCGGACGCGACGGCCAGCACGCTCGCCACCGTGGAGGCCTACCGCGTGCCCGGCGTGCGGATCGCCGGGAAGACCGGGACCGCCCAGTACGGCAAGCAGCTCAACGTGGCCTGGTTCATCTGCTTCGCGCCGATCGAGAACCCGCGGATAGCGGTCGCCGTCGCCGTCCAGAGCGACAAGCCGGACGAGGGCTACGCCGGCGGCGTGACGGCCGCGCCGATCGCAGCCCTCGTCCTGCGGCGGTACTTCGGCGTCGGGGCGCCTGCGGTCGCGGTGGCGGCGAGATGACCCGCTAGTCCAGAATCTCGAGCATCCGCGCGAAAAGCCGGTTCACCTTCTCCTGGTTGGTCTTCACCAGGTCCTTGAACTTGTCGAAATCGATCTCCGTGCCCTCGAGGCCGTTCGCGTAGTTGTCGATGATCGCCAGGCTGTTGTAGCGCAGGCCGATCTCGGCGCAGAGGTCGGCCTCGTGCGCCGCGGTCATCCCGACGACGTCGCCCCAGCCCTTGACCACGCGGATCTCCGCCTTGGTCTCGAAGCGGGGGCCCCGCATCTGCACGTAGACCTTGCCGGTCTGGATCTGGAACTCGGGGGCGAGCTTCCCGACGAGCATTGGTATCAGATTATTGGATATGACGGGCGCGGCGCCCTTGAACTCCGCGTCAAAGAAGGTCGCCGGGCCCTGCTGGAGGCCGACGTAGTCGCCGCAGGACACCAGGGTGCCCGGGGGAAGCTCCGGCTTGAGCGAGCCGACCGAGTTCAGCGAGACGATGTCCCGGTATCCGAGCACGGCCAGCGCCCGGATGTTCGCCCGGTGGTTGATGGAATGGGGCGGGAGCGGGAAACCGTACCCGTGGCGGTTGATGAGCGCGTGGTCCCTCCTCACCTTGCAGGTGACCGCGCCGTACTGCGTGTCGACGGTCCTGGACTCCCACGATGAGAACAGGGGGGAGTTCATGATGCTGGTCCCGCTGATGAATGCGACTTTCATGGCTGCTGGATCGTCGGGATCGTGGGGGGATTCGCGCGGGCGATCAAGTAAAAGGGGTCATGTCCCAACTCCTTAATTCCAAAAATCAAGGAGTTGGGACATGACCCCTTAGCATTGATCAATCCTCCGGGCCAGCTCCACGTCCTTGCCGGTGACCGCTCCGCCGGCGTCGTGCGTGTTCAGGCGGACGACCACCCGGTTGTAGCAGTTCCTCCAGTCCGGATGGTGGTTCATCGCCTCGGCCTCGAACCCGGCCCGCAGCATGAATGCCAGCGCGTCCGGGAATCCGGCGAATTTGAACGTCTTCTCAAGGGCGTCGCGCCTGAATTTCCATCCGGGCAGGGTCGCGAGCGCCGCGGTTATGGCCGTGCGGCCCAGGGTGCGTTTCATGGCCGAACAATGCGCGTCAGGTTGCCACTTGTCAAAGTCCGGGGCCCGGCGCTAGCCTCGCCAACCGTCGCATGACATCCGCCCGCCCCGAAGTCCCCGTGCATGTCGCCATCATCATGGACGGCAACGGGCGTTGGGCCCGGCGCCGGGGCCTCCCGAGGCTGGAGGGGCACCGCAGGGGCGTGGAGGCCGTCCGGACGATCACCTTCGCGGCGAGGGACCTGGGGGTGGGCATGCTGACCCTCTATGCGTTCTCGGCCGAAAACTGGAACCGGCCGGCCGACGAGGTGGGCGGGCTGATGGGCCTCCTCGAGTTTTACCTCAGGAAGGAGCTGGAGACCTTCGTGCGGGACCGGGTCCGCTTCCGGACGATCGGCCGGATCGAGGGGATGCCCCCGGGAGTCCGCCGCCTCCTGGCGGCCACCGAGGAGGCGACCGCCGGCTTCACCGGATACACGCTCAACCTGGCGCTCAACTACGGGTCGCGCACCGAGATCGCGGACGCCGCCCGGGATTACGCCGCGGCGGTGGCCGCCGGCCGGGAAAAGCCCGACGACAGCTCCTGGGAAACCTTCAGCCGCTACCTCTACACCGCGGGCATGCCCGACCCCGACCTGGTCATCCGGACCTCCGGGGAGACGCGGATCAGCAACTTCCTGCTCATGCAGGCCGCCTACGCGGAATTCGTCTTCACGCCCGTCCTCTGGCCGGACTTCTCGAAGGAGGACCTGGCCGCGGCGATCGCCGAGTACGGCCGCCGCGAGCGCCGCTACGGGCTGACCAGCGAGCAGGTCGGCAAGTCCGCCGCGCCGGCCGCCCAGTAACCCCGCCGTGGCCAAGCGAATCGCCAGCACCGTTTTCCTCTGGGTCGTGGTCCTCGCCGCGCTCCGGATATTCCGCACCCCCGGGGCGGTGGCCCTGATCGCGCTGTGCTCGGTGCTGGCCCTGCGCGAATTCTACCGGATCCAGGCGGCGGCGGGCCGCGCCCCCTTCGCCCGGCTCGGGATGTTCTTCGGCGCGCTCATCACCGCGGCCCCCTGGGTCGAGGAGCGCTTCGGGCGGCCGGCCCACCCCCTGCTTCCGCTCGCCGTCCTCGTCCTGTCCGTCAGGATCATCGCGGAAAGGCCCCCCGAAAAGCGCGTCGAGGCGCTGTCCTCCACGCTCTTCGGCCTGGTCTACGTCGCGCTCCTGCTCCAATACCTCGTGCGGATCGTGACCCCCCTGGCCGCCGGCGATCCCTGCACGCCCGACGGCCGGCTCCTCCTTTGCATCTGGCTGGTTGCCGTGACAAAATTCTGCGATGTCGGGGCCCTGGTGACGGGCCTCCTGGCCGGCCGCCACCCGATGGCGCCGCAAATCAGCCCGAAGAAGACGATGGAGGGGGCCGCCGGCGGGATCGCGACCTCCATGCTCATCGGGGCCCTCGGCGCCTGGGCGGCCCGCGCGCACGCCGGCGCCGACTGGCCGGCGGCCCTGACCCCCCTTCGGGCCGCGCTGGTCGCGCTGCCGCTTGCGCTGGTCGGGATCCTCTCGGACCTCGTCGAGTCGGTCATCAAGCGCCAGGCGTCGGTCAAGGACTCCGGCGGCGGGATCCCCGGCATCGGCGGCATGCTCGACGTTGTCGACAGCCTGCTGCTCGCCGCCCCCGTCGGCTATTACCTGCTGGGAATGCGGTAGGAGGCGCGCCCATGAAGAAAAAGCGCGTTGCGCTCCTTGGCGCCACCGGGTCGATCGGCGAAAGCACGCTGAAGGTGATCGCCGCGCACGCAGACCGGCTCGAGCTGGCCTCCGTTGCGGCGCGATCGGACTGGCGGAAACTCGCCGGCATCGCGCGGAAATTCGGGGTGCGTCGGGTCGGAATCTACGATGGCGACGCGTTTGCCGCCGCACGGCAGTCCGGCGAATTCCCCGCCGGGACGGAGTTCCACGGCGGCCCCTCCGGGCTCGCCGAACTCGCCGCGATGCCCGATGCGGACGTCGTCCTGGTCGCGGTGGTCGGGACCGCCGGGCTCGAGCCGGCCCTGGCCGCCCTCGCGGCCGGCAAGGACCTCGCCCTGGCGAGCAAGGAAATCCTCGTCCTCGCCGGCCGGTTCGTCATGGCCGCCGCCCGGAAGCACGGCGCGAGGCTCCTCCCGATTGACAGCGAGCACAACGCGGTTTCCCAGTGCCTGGAGGGCCATCCCTCGTCAGCCGTCCGCCGGATCCTCCTGACCGCCAGCGGCGGGGCCTTCCGCGACTGGCCGGCCGCGCGACTTGAGCACGCGACCCCCGCCGACGCCCTCCGCCATCCCAACTGGGCGATGGGACCAAAGATAACCGTGGACAGCGCCACGCTCGCCAACAAGGGCCTGGAGCTGATCGAGGCCCAGTGGCTCTTTGGGCTGAAGCCGGACCAGTGCGGGGCGGTCCTCCACCCGCAGAGCATCGTTCACTGCCTGGTCGAGTTCAACGACGGGGCGATGCTCGCCCAGCTCTGCCCCCCGTCCATGACCTTTCCCATCCAGCACGCCCTGCTGCACCCGGACCGCCCGGCCGGGGTGTCCGCGCCGCTGGATTTCTCCCGGCTGGTGTCGCTGGAGTTCCGGCCGGTCGACGAGGAGCGCTTCCCGATGCTCGGGCTCGCGCGCCGGGTGATGGAGACCGGCGGGGCGGCCCCCGCAGTGTTCAACGCGGCCAACGAGGTCGCCGTCGGGGCGTTCCTGGGCTCCCGCATCCCCTTTCTTGCGATTTCCAGGATCGTCGAGCAGACTGTCGCCCTGGTCCCGAATTTCGAACCCGCCAGCTTGGACGCGGTCTTGGAGGCCGACGCCGAGGCCCGGCGGGTCGCCGCGTCGGAAATCTCCAGCCTTCCCACCCGAATCTAACCGCAAACTCCCTTGAATCCCCTCCACTCGATCCTGGCCAATCTCTGGTCGACCCTGATGGTCGTGGTCTTCTTCGGCGGCTCGATCTTCGTTCACGAGCTCGGGCACTTCGTCGCCGCCCGGCGGCGCGGGCTGCGGGTCGAGCGCTTCTCGATCGGCTTTGGGCCGGCGATCTGGTCGCACCGGGGCCGCGACGGGGTCGAGTACCGGCTCGCCTGGATCCCCTTCGGGGGCTACGTGCTGCTCCCGCAGCTCGCCGACCTGGCCCCGATCGAGGGGAAAAGCGATGTCGCCGCCGCCGACCTGCCGGCGGTCGGCTACGCCTCGAAGATGATCGTGTTTGCCGGCGGCGCGGCCTTCAACCTGCTCTTTGCCTTCTGCCTGGCCTGCGTCATCTCCGTCATCGGCCAGCCCGCGAGCAACATGTTCGAGACCACCCGGATCGGCTACGTGCAGCCGGTCCTGCGGCTCCAGGACGGCAGCTCCGTCCCCAGTCCCGCGTCCGTTGCCGGCCTGAAGGCGGGCGACACTGTCCAGGCCGTCGACGGCCACGCGGTGACCGACTGGAATATCCTGAAGGAGCTGCTCGCCACCAGCGCCGGGCGCGACGCCCGGGGAAGGCCGCGGGCGACATTCACCATCCTGCGCGACGGCCGGGCCATGGACGTCACCGTGCTGCCGGTCCTCGAGCGCGAAGACCAGTACCGGCAGGTCGGGATCGCGCCCGCGTGCCCGGCGGTCGTCTACCAGGTTGAGCCGGGTTCCCCGGCCGCCAAGGCGGGCATCCTCGCCGGGGATGAAATCATCCGGGCGGACGGTTCCCCCGTCCTCAGCTTCGCCGCCATCGACGCCTGCCAGTCCAAGGGCCGGCGCACGCCGATCGCGCTGGTGATCCGGCGCGCCGGCATCGAGACCGCGGTCGCCATCCCCGCGGCGATCGCCGGCAATCCCGACGCGGACCTGGGCATCTACTACTCGCCCGGGCTCCACATGGTCTACCCCTCCCCCTTCGCGCAAATCAGCGAGCAGGTGACCATGACCTTCCGCACCCTCTGGAGCCTGCTCAATCCCCATTCGGACATCGGCCTGTCGAAGATGGCCGGCCCCATCGGCATCGTCCACATCTTCAACATCGCCGTTGAAAACGGACTGCGGGAGGTCTTCGGGTTCACGATCCTCGTGAATGTGAACCTCGCGATATTCAACCTGCTGCCGATCCCCGTCCTGGACGGCGGCCAAATTCTCTTTGCCACGATCGGCCGGCTGCGCCGGCGCGCCCTCCCGGCGAACTTCGTTGCGGCGACGCAGAGCCTGTTCATGGTCCTGCTCTTCTCGATGATCATCTACGTGAGCTATTTCAACGTCAGGCACTGGGTCTCCGACGCGCGGGCGGAACGGGCCGCGCTGCCGCCGGCGAAGCCCTGATTGCGGGGATATCCAGGAGCACGAGCGGCACCCAAAATGTCCTACTGCGCCTCACGCTTCACGACCGTGCGCCGGAAGACCATCGAGGTGAGGGTCGGGCGGGTCGGCGTCGGCGGCTCCAACCCGATCCGGATCCAGTCGATGACCACGAGCGACACCCAGGACGTCGAGGCGACCGTCCGCCAGTCGATCGCCCTGGCCGAGGTGGGCTGCGAGATCGTCCGGATCACCGCCCCCAACGTGCAGGCCGCCCGGTGCCTCCGGGACATCCGCTCGCGCCTGACCGCCGCCGGCTTCGGGGAAATCCCGCTGGTCGCCGACATCCACTTCCTGCCCTCGGCCGCCATGGAGGCCGTGGAGCACGTCGAGAAGATCCGGGTGAACCCGGGCAATTACGCCGACAAGAAGCGCTTCGCCGTCCACGAGTACAGCGACGCGGACTACGACCGGGAACTGCAGCGGCTGCACGAGGCCTTCTCCCCCCTGGTGAGGCGCTGCAGGGAGCTGGGCCGCAGCATGCGGATCGGCACCAACCACGGCTCGCTCAGCGACCGGATCATGAACCGCTACGGCGACACGCCCCTGGGAATGGTCGAGAGCGCCCTGGAGTTCCTGCGGATCGCCGCGTCCCACGACTACGACCAGATCATCCTCTCGATGAAGTCCTCCAACCCGAAGGTCATGATCGAGGCCTACCGCCTGCTCGTGGACCGGATGCTGGGCGAGGGGATGAGCTATCCCCTGCACCTCGGCGTCACGGAGGCGGGCGACGGCGAGGACGGCCGGATCAAGGGGTCGATCGGCATCGGATCGCTCCTGCTCGACGGGCTCGGCGACACCATTCGCGTGTCGCTGACCGAGGACAGCGTCTACGAGATCCCCGTTGCCCGGGCGATCGCCGACAAGGCGATGTCCCTCTGGGGCGCGGCCGGCGCCGCCGACACGGCGCCCGATCCGGTTGATCCCTTTCACTTCGCCCGGCGGCCGACCGCGGCACTCCGCCTGGGCGGATCGCTGGCAGTCGGGCCCGGGCAGCCCCCGCGCGTGATTGTGAAGGTGCCGCCCGGAGACCTGGCGAATCCCGCCGCGGGCTTCAGGGATCCGAAGCTCTCCGACACCCCCGCGGAAGGCCTCCTGGTCCCCGTCGGCTCGGCCGCCGCGCTGGCCCCGATTGCCACCGCCCTGCGGGCCGCCGAGGCCCTGACGCCCGCATTCATTGTCCTGGAACTGGACGGAGCGGTCGGCGCCGCGGATTGCGAACGCGCCCTCGGCCCGGTGTCCGGGTCCGGGTCGCCGGTTGTCCTCCTGCGCCGCTTTGCCGCCGACGAGGGCGCCCTCCTCGCGGAATTCGGTTCCCTGGCCCGGCGCCAGGGGTTTTTCCTGGCCTGCGACATCGGCCCCGCGGACCTCCCCGGCCTCGCCCCCGGGCTGAAGGCCGCCGGCGAGGAGCGCCTGATCCTCACCCTGTCCGGGCCGGCCCTTCCGGCGCACGCGCCGGGTTCCTACCGCCTGCTGGCCGCCGCCGCCGACCGGCTCGGGCTGCGCGCACCCATCTGGATCCGGAACACGCCGGGCAACGCGATCCAGGGCGGCAACAGCTTCCTCTCGAAGCTCATCGAGGCCAGCATCCTCACCGGCAGCCTCCTTTGCGACGGCATCGGCGACCTGGTCAGCGTCGAAACCGAGGGCGACGCGGCCCGCTCGGTGCGGCTCGCCTACAACGTCCTGCAGGGCGCGGGAGCCCGGATATCAAAGACAGAGTTTGTCGCCTGCCCAAGCTGCGGACGCACGCTCTTCGACCTCCAGACGACGACCCAGCGCATCCGCGCCCAGACCGGCCACCTGAAGGGCGTGAAGATCGCGATCATGGGCTGCATCGTGAACGGCCCCGGCGAGATGGCCGACGCGGACTTCGGCTACGTCGGGGGGGCGCCCGGCAAGATCAACCTCTACGTCGGCAGGCAGTGCGTGCAGTACAACCTGCCGCAGGACGAGGCCGACGCGCGCCTGATCGCGCTCATCAAGGAGCGCGGAAAATGGTTCGAGCCGGCCGCCGCGCCGGCGTGATTTGCCGCGCAGGCTGTATTCAAAATCGGCGGCCGCGTCACCGTTCCGTAACGAGGCTGTAACCATCGCGCCCGCTTCCCAAGCCGCCTGCAGGGCGATGTAATTTTCCGGAAATTACGCCCGGACGCGTCGTGTTTTCACTCACCTGAGTGGGCCCGTTCGTGGCAACGAAAAAATTAAAAAAGTTATGCTCAGCATCGGTGTTAATAACTTGTCAGAAAGTTCATCTTGAAATGCTTTTTTGGTTCACAGTTAGTCGACCCTCGTCCAGCACTGTTTCGTCGTCGGTCCGTTCTTTCATAGCCCCTATTTAGTCCCCAGCCCGGACGTTTCCACGAAAGCGATGTTAATTCCTGGCCATCAATTACTTAAAACCATACCCCCCCCCCCCACCCCTCATTGATGGCCCCCAACCAATTTTTTCAGGGAAAGATGTCTGGAGCGGGTCCCAAATGGAGGTCATGAAAGGTCACCCGGCGGGCCAGTGTGAATAAAACCGCCTCCCCGACCGCCCCATGCCATCGTTGTCCCTCAATCCCAGCCTCTGGGAAACCGTCAAATGCGACTTCAAGTCGCTCTTCCCGGAGGACGTTTTCCAGATGTGGTTTGAGCCGATGCTCTGCCTTGAGGCCACGGAGGATTCGATGGTCCTGGGCGTGCCCAACGACTTCGCCGCTATCTGGATCCACGACAACTACCTGGACCTGATCACCCAGCGCCTGCGGCTGACCTGTGGCAGGACGGTGAGCGTCACGTTGCGGAAAGTTGACGCCACCACGCACGCCCGGCCGGGAAGCCCCGCGCCGGCGCGGGCCTCCGTCGAGGCCGCCACGGCCGCCGCCCGGGTCCGGGCCGCTACCGCCCGCAGGGCCGCGCGCATCGACGAACGGGGCCCGACCGTTGGCACGCTGATCCCCCGCAACACCTTTGAGAGCTTCGTGGTCGGGTCGAACAACCAGATGGCGCACGCCGCCTCCATGGCGGTGGCCCAGGCTCCCGCCCAGGCCTACAACCCCCTTTTCATCTACGGGGAGACCGGGCTGGGCAAGACCCACCTGATGCAGGCGATCGGCCACGCCGTCCTCCGCAGCAACCCGGACGCGCGCGTGGCCTACCTCTCGACCGAGAAGTTCACCAACGAGTTCATCCAGGCGCTCCAGGAAAACAGCCTGACCAAGTTCCGCCAGCGCTACCGCCACGCCGACCTGCTGCTCGTCGACGACGTCCAGTTCCTGGCCGGCAAGGAGCGGATCCAGGAGGAATTCTTCCACACCTTCAACGACCTGTTCGAGTCGGGGAAGCAGATCGTCCTTTCGAGCGACCGGCGGGCGAGCGAGATCGTCAAGCTGGAGTCGCGGCTCGTCTCCCGCTTCGAGTGGGGCCTTCCCACGGACATCCAGGCGCCCGATTACGAGACCCGCTTCGCGATCCTGCGCTCGAAGGCGGCCAGCCTGAAGTGCGAGATTCCCGAGTCGGTCATCGCCTTCATCGCGCAGAATATCACCCGCAACATCCGGCGCCTGGAGGGCGCCCTTATCCGGGTTGCAAGCCACTCATCGCTCTTCAGCAAGCCGATCGACGTGCCGGCCGCGGAGCGGCTCCTGCACGACATGCTCATCGAGCAGGCCCAGACGCTGCTCACGATCGAGACGATCCAGAAGCGGGTGGCCGACCACTTCCAGATCCGCCACAGCGACATGACGAGCAAGCGGCGCCCGAACAACATCGCGATACCCCGCCAGGTGGCCATGTACCTCTCCCGGACGCTCACGAAGCAGTCGCTCCAGGAGATCGGCGACGCCTTCGGCGGCCGGGACCACGGGACGGTCATCCACGCGTGCAAGTCGGTGGACAACATGATGGAGCAGGACACCTCGATGCGCGGGAGCGTCGAGTTCCTGAAGACGCAGCTGTCAAAATAGATACCGGACGGCGGCTCGCGCGATTTGGCCATACCCCCTGCGCGGCTCCGCTGCGCAATGCCCGATCTGGTCGCCGCACCGCCGTCCCGCCTCATGGGGGGACGGCCAGAGGCGACCAATGAGCTCCGCTAATGCCGCTCCGGGGGTATGGCCAAATCGCGCGAGCCGCCGTCCTTCCTGCACTGGCTTGCATTCGCAGGCGGAAAATCTAGATTCGGGACTTTATGAAACTTACGCCGGAACAATCGAAGGCGGTCGCGGGCTGGGCGGCGGCGGGGGACAATCTCTCGGCGATCCAGCGGAAGCTGACCGCGGAGTTCCAGATCTCCATCACCTACATGGATCTCCGGTTTTTGCTGGATGATCTTAACCTCTCCCTGAAGGACGCGGCGCCAAAGGCGGACACCCTCCTCAAGGGGGCGGCCCCGGCCGACCCCCAGGGCGGG
>Ga0302279_10005981_pt1 | contig 13231 bp, 8 predicted proteins | sample III_Bog_N3_3_FD_194541 | JGI IMG/M metagenome (GOLD analysis project Ga0302279, IMG submission 194541) | Peat permafrost microbial communities from Stordalen Mire near Abisko, Sweden - III_Bog_N3_3 | ecosystem: Environmental > Terrestrial > Soil > Wetlands > Peat | place: Sweden: Abisko...
TTGGCTTTGCTTCAGCCCTCGGTTCAGCCTTCGGCTTGGCCTCAGCTCTCGGTTCGGCCTTTGGCTTTGCTTCAGCCCTCGGTTCAGCCTTCGGCTTGGCCTCAGCCCTCGGTTCGGCCATTGGCTTTGCCTCAGCCCTCGGTTCAGCCTTCGGCTTTGCTTCGGCTCTCGGTTCGGCCTTCGGCTTGGCCTCAGCCCGCGGTTCAGCCTTCGGCTTGGCCTCAGCTCTCGGTTCGGCCTTTGGCTTTGCTTCAGCCCTCGGTTCAGCCTTCGGCTTTGCTTCAGCCCTCGGTTCAGCCTTCGGCTTTGCTTCAGTCCTCGGTTCAGCCTTCGGCTTGGCCTCAGCCCGCGGTTCAGCCTTCGGCTTTGCTTCAGCTCTCGGTTCAGCCTTCGGCTTGGCCTCAGCCTTCGCTGGGGTCTTGGCTTCTGTCTTCGCCATCGGAGTCGCAGCGGACTTTGCCGGGGTCAGGGGCTTTGCTACGGCCAGAGTCTTCGGGTGCCCGCCATTGGACTTGGCATAGGAAGTCTTGTCTGCTTTGGCCGCGGTCAGGTGTTGCGTTTGGACGCTGGTCGGAGCTGTATGCTTTTCGTGTTCGAAACTCCGCTCCTCAGTTGTGGGCTGGTGCTGAATGCCGTGCGGACCCCCGTTGTAGGCCACATGGCCGGGATTGGCAACGATGTCCCTCTCCACGATCGTCCGGTCAACGTAGGTGGTGTGGATGACGTTCTCATTCACATGCATGACGGCGGTGTTATAGGCAAAGGAGCCGCCGCGCCACTCGCCGCCGGCAAAACCGATGCCCCCATAGCCGTAGCCGTAGTTCACGCCGCCGTAGTAGCCGACGTGGTCGCCCCAATAGCCGTTATTGAAGCCATAGTGGCCGTTGGACCAGCCCCAGTAGGGAGGCGTCCACAGCGCGCCTGGATAGGCAGCAGGAACCCAGGCGCCGGGAACCCAGTAGTAGTCCCCATCGTCATTGGAATAAGCCCAGTAGCCGGGCGTCCACATCAGATTGGGCTGGGGGCAGATGGGTTGCTCATAGACGGGCATTTCGGGTGGAGCGAACCCGACACTGATGACGATTTGAGAATGCGAAGTGGCTGGAATCAGAGAGAGCAGAAGCGTCAGCAAGAGCCAACGCGCGGAGCGGAACAATCGCATGGCAAGAACCTCCTGGTTCTTTCGTGCCTGCTCCGCTGAGAAGATTCATTTTCCCTGCGCGGGGCGAGGGCTTGGGTACTTTGCAGCAAGAGTACTCCGAGCCCTTTTCCCGTTCTGGTCAAAACTGCACAGCATCACTTTTCTGCTTCAATCTGCTTGAAAACACAGCATCAGTAGCGGTAGCTCAGCCCCATGCCTACCACCTTGCGCGCCTGGAGATTCACGGGGATGTAGACGACCGATGGGTAGGGCGGCGAGGGCAGGTAGGTTGGCGACGGGATCGATCCGATATTTCCCGCCACCTGGCCGATGCCGATATCGAAGGCGAAGTGCGGCTTGTCCCGCTGCGTCACGCGCACCGCGTAGTCCATCGTGGTGGGTAGGTCAGCCTTGCCGGCCACCAGAGGGATGCCGTTGGGGGGCGCGCCGCCGAGACCTTTGCTGGTGCCCGGCTCCTGGGTAAAGCCGGCCGAGGGCACGGCCACGATTCCATGAGCGATGGGCAAGGGAATGCCCAGGCCGCCGAAGAACCGTCCGCTAAAGCGCGTGCTCTGGCCGCCGATGCCGAAGATGGTGGCATTGGTGGCCTTCCAGCCGAGGTTCGCCAGGAAGGGTACCGGCTTCTTTGCCCAGGTCTTGGTGATGGCTATATAAACGTCGCCATTGGTGTAGGACTTGGCGGCCGGGATGGCCACCGGGGTGCACAATTTGGTCGCAATGCAGTACTGATCGAAAAACCCAACGGCAATCGGGCCCGCCTCGCCGGTGACAAACTTGTCGCCGGTGCGCACAATGCCGCCCACCGCCAAGCCCGGCGTCCAGGGGCCGAACTGTCCATCCTTGATCCCCACCACCTTGCCGTGAAAGACATTCATGCCGTTGGCGTTCCAAAGCTGGCTAAAATCCGGCGTGACCGGCACTGCGCTGGCCGGCAATGCGGAGCCCAACACTGCATTGGCCGACACTGTGGTGCCCGACCCGCTGTTGCCGAACTGATGCACGCTGCGCGTATACCCAACCTCGGCGCGCCCATAAAACGCTTCGGTGATACTGAAGGTCTCAATATTGCCGATCACCTTTGAAGCGTTGATGTAGTGGATGCCGACGGCCGGGTGGGAAAAGGCTTGGCCTTTTTCCATATAGACAACGTAGGCTGTGGGAGTCAGAAAGCCGCCGGTTTGGCCCTCCAACGTCAAGTACTGTGCGTTGAGCTGCCGGGTGGCAAGCATGGCGACCGCGAGGAAGCCGAAAACGGCAAGATTACGGAGGACGCGAAGTTTCACTTTTTCAGCTCCAGTGGAGGGCAGTCGCCTGCCTCCGGTGACATTCGGAAATTATCCCCCTTGTAACACAACTGAAGCAAGCTCGTCTGCAACTTTCTTGAGGTGGTAGACTCAGGCCATGCCGCGCGGTCTCTTTATCACGCTCGAAGGGCTGGATGGTTCCGGCAAAACCACGCAAATCAACCGTTTGGCCACCTGGCTGAAAAAGCGCGGCCACGGCGCCCTGGTCACCCGCCAGCCCGGCGGCACGGCGACCGGCGACCGGATTCGGGCCCTGGTGCTCGATTCGCGCTCCACTCTTCTTGCTCCCATGGCCGAGATGGCCCTCATGTTCGCCGACCGCGCCCAGGCCATTGCCGAGGTCATCGAGCCAGCTCTGGCGGCCGGCCAGATCGTGCTCTGCGACCGCTTTACTGACTCCACCGAGGCCTACCAGGGCGGCGGACGCGAACTGGGCTCGGCGGTGGTGCTCGAACTCCACCGGATCATCTGCTCGAATCTCCAGCCCGACCTGACCCTGCTGCTGCTGCCCTCGCTGGAGGCCTCGCTCAACCGCGCCCGCCGCCGCAACCAGCGGGCTGCCGGGCTGAGCGGCCAGGACGAAGGCCGTTTCGAGCAGGAGCAGGATGCCTTTTATCGCCGCGTCTGGCAGAAGTACCGCGAAATCGCCGCTCGCGAACCGGCCCGCGTCGTCCTGATTGAAGGCGACCTCACCATCGATGAGGTCCACGAGCAGATTGTCGAAGCCGTCGCCGAGCGGCTCGCCATGTTGGCCACCGGAGCGCAAGGCTAATTGCATGTCAACCATGATCCGTGGGATATAATTTCGCCGGAGCCACAATCGCTTCAATTCATCGCTTCAGTGAGATTCCATGAACCCGATCCGTTGCACTCTTCTTGCCGCAGCCGCACTTCTGCTCTCCGCGCCCGTGATTCACGCGCAGGCTTCCGTGTCGGCCATCAACAAGCAACTCGACGGCCTCCGCTCCCTCTCGGCTGAGAAGCGCTCGGCCGCCGCCATCAAGCTCGCCGCCGATATCAGCACCCTCCCCGCCGGTCCGAAAAAGGTAGGGCTGGCCGATAACCTTTCCCACCTGGTCACCGAGGGCGATCAGGGCTCCGCTGCTTTGCAGGCTGTCGCGGACGCGCTCTCCCAGGCGCTGGCGCAGTCGCCCCTTCCCGTTAAGGGCGACCAGCCCCCGATGCCCTATCTGGACTTGGCATCCCTGGTTCGCTACAAGAACGTGACTTCAAGCCTTACTGACCCGCTCTTTGTGAAAGCGGGAGAGATTCTGGCCGCCAACGACGCCGAAATCGAGAAGGCCGACTTCACCCTCAAGGATCTGCACGGCAAGAAGTACACTCTCTCCGAACTTCGCGGAAAGATAGTCGTGATCAACTTCTGGGCCACCTGGTGCTCGCCCTGCCGTCTGGAGATGCCCGACCTTGATTGGATTTATACCCACTTCCAATCCCAGGGCCTGGTCGTCCTCATGATCACCGATGAGGATCCCTTCACGGTTGGCCCGGTTGTCACTGCGGCCGGCTATCACTTTCCCGTCCTGATCGACAGCGGCGGCAAGGTCCACAAACAGTTCCACATCACCGGCATTCCCAGGACCTTCATCTTCGGCCGTGACGGCAAATTGGTGGGTGAAAGCATCGACCAGTGCACCCAGCGCCAGTTCCTCGACATGCTGGGCAAGACCGACCTCCATAACTAACGAGTCGGCTTGCAATACCCGGGGGCATTCTCGAAACGGGTGCCCCGCGAACGAGGGTGCCCCACCTTCGGCGCGTCTTTGTTCTTGCGCCTAAGGTGGGATATTTATTACTACAGCTCTTTAAGCCCTTTGCTTTTATGGTTCTTTCGTCTGGCTGCCCGCCCTGGCGCGAATCTCAAAACGGAGCTCCGTTCCTCCTCGCAAGCTCCCGGACACCCCGCGCAGTTACACTTTCAGTAGTGACCAGGGAAGATCCATTCGCGCCTAAGCCCGGCCTCAGCCCCCAACTCGGCCTTCGGTTCGACGAGCCGCGACCCACGCGCCGCATCTGGCCGGTGCGCGAACTGGTCGGCCAGGTCCGCGAACTCATCGAGCAGGAATACGGCGACGTCTGGGTCGAGGGCGAGATCTCCAACTACCGCCCCGCTCCCTCCGGCCACGTCTACTTCACGCTCAAGGACGCCGACGCCCAACTCCCCATAGTCCTCTTCCGCCGCCAGGCCATCCTGCTGCGATTCCGTCCCGAGGATGGTTTGCACGTGCTGGTGCGCGGCCGGGTCAGCGTCTACGAGCAGCGAGGACAGATGCAACTCGTGGCCGAGACGATGGAGCCGGTCGGCGCCGGCTCGCTCCAACTGGCCTTCGAGCAACTCAAGGCCCGTCTTAAGGCCGAGGGCCTCTTTGACGCGGAGCGCAAGCGGCCGCTGCCCGCCTTTCCCCGCACCGTGGGAATCGTCACCTCGCCCACCGGCGCTGTGATTCGCGATTTCCTGAATATCGTCGCCCGCCGCCACTCCGGCTTGAGCGTCCTCATCTGCCCGGTCAGCGTGCAGGGAGACTCCGCGCCTGCCGAGATAGAAGCCGCTCTCGAAGAACTGAACACCGGCGGACTTGTGGACGTGATTGTCCTCGCCCGCGGCGGAGGGTCGCTCGAAGACATGGCCGCCTTCAACAGCGAGCGCGTCGCCCGTGCGATTGCATCGAGCAGCCTCCCTGTCGTCTCCGCGGTAGGCCATGAGACCGACTTCACCATCGCCGACTTCGTAGCCGACCTGCGCGCGCCAACTCCATCCGCTGCCGCCGAACTGATTACCGAAGCCCAGCACAAGATTGCCGAGCACCTCGCTACGCAAACCCATCGCCTGGAGCGCGCCGCCCGCTTCCAGTTGCTGCAAGCCCGCCAGCGTCTCACCCGCCTGCCCGTCAGCCGCGCCGAGGGCCGCATGGCCGCGCTCCTGCATCGGCTCGAACAGCACCGGGACGACCTCAGTTTCCGCATGGAGGCCGCCGTCAGCGCGCAACTCCGCCAGCACCAACGCAACGTCGCCGACCTCACCGCCGCCGTCCTGCGCCACGATCCGCGCCAGGGGCTTTCCCAGGCCCGCGAGCGCCTCGCCGCCTGCCGCACGCGCCTCGACCGCACACTGGAGCGCGCGCTCCATGCCTCCTCCGCCACCGTCAGCGCCCTCGATGCGCGGCTGCACTCGCTCTCGCCGCTGGCCGTTCTTGAGCGTGGCTATGCGCTGGTGCTCGATGCCGGGGGCAGCCTCATCCGCTCGGCCAATCAAATTGCCCCCGGCGATCAGCTCACCACCCGCCTCTCCGACGGCGCCTTCGCCAGCCGCGTCGAATCCACTCAAACCGCCGCCGCAAGTTCTGGCCAAAATCAAACGAAGGGAAGACCGGGATCGCCGCGAAAGTAGGCTAACTCGCTAACTTGCTAACCCGCGAAGCGGGACTAACTTGCTGCTTTTTCTGAAATCGATTCCTTTAACCCGCGCTTCACGACGTGAGACTATGACCGCAACCAACGCACGCACGCTCTTCGGTACCGACGGCATTCGCGCCGTCGCGGGAAAATTTCCGCTCGATGCAAACACGATCTTCGCCTGTGGCCTGGCGCTGGGTCACTCCCTGCGCAAGACGGCTGCAGAGCCCAAAGTCATCTTCGGCCGGGATACGCGCGAGTCCAGCCCGTGGATCGCCGCCACACTCGCTGCCGGTTTGCGCGAGACCGGAACCCGCGTCGAAAGCGCGGGCGTCATCACCACTCCTGCCGTCGCCTTCCTGGCACGGACACATGGATTTCAGGCCGGCGTGGTCATCTCTGCCTCGCACAATCCTTGGGCTGACAACGGCATCAAGCTCTTCGGCGGCGACGGATTCAAGCTCGCCGACGCGGTCGAATTGGCCATGGAGGACGAAATCCTCCATCACGCTTCACAGGGCGACGCTCCCGATCCGGCCACTCTGCCCGCTGTCGAGGACAACGTGGCGTTGCAGCAGGACTACATCCAATTCCTCATCGACTGCGTGCCCAGCCTCTCGCTGGCCGGCCTGCGCATCGTAGCCGACTGCGCCAACGGCGCGGCAGCGGCAGTGGCCCCAGAGCTTTTTCGCCGCCTGGGCGGAAGCAACGTTGAGCTGCTCAATATCGCTCCCGACGGCCGCAATATCAACTTGAACTGCGGCGCGCTGCACCCCACCAATGTCGCTACCGAGGTCAAATTGCGCGGAGCGGACCTCGGCCTGACTTTCGACGGCGACGCCGACCGCTGCATGTTGTCCGGCTCGAGGAACAACGTTATTAACGGCGATGCGATTCTGCTTGTGGTCGCGCGCGATCTGAAGGCTCGCGGCCTGTTGACCGGAGATTTGGTCGTCGCCACCACCATGTCCAACATGGGTCTTGAAGCGGCCCTCAAGCGCAGCGGTATTCGCATGTTGCGCGCGCCGGTCGGCGACCGCTACGTCCTCGAAGAGATGCTCAAACAAAACGCTGCGCTGGGCGGCGAGCAGTCCGGCCACATCCTGCTGCCGCATCTCGCCACCACCGGCGACGGCCTGCTCACATCGCTGGTCGTGCTCGATCTCATCGCCCGCAGCGGCAAGAGCATTGAAGAGCTGACTGCGGATCTGAAGGTCTTTCCGCAGGTCATCGTCAACGTGAAGGTGCGAGAGCGCAAACCGCTCCAATCGATTCCCGCCGTAGCAGCCGCCATCCGCGCCGCCGAAAAACAACTGAAGGATTCAGGCCGCGTGGTCATCCGCTACAGCGGCACCGAAGCCCTGGCAAGAGTCATGATCGAAGCTGAAAGCGAAGAGGCGATGCGGCGCCACGCCGGTGCTATCGCCGATGCGATCCGCATTGAGCTTGGCGCATAAGTGCGGAACTGGACTTACCTCATATCCCGCCAATTTGTCCCTGACTTCAGGTCGGCAATCAATGGCACGTTGAGCTTCACCACGCCCTCCATCTCCGTGCGCACCAACTCTTCGACCTCCGCGGTCTCCTCGGCGGGCACCTCGAAAAGCAGCTCGTCATGCACCTGCAAAACCATGCGCGTCTTCAGCCCACGCTCGGCGAGCTTGCGGTCGATCGAGATCATGGCCAGCTTGATGAGGTCGGCGGCGGTGCCTTGCAGCGGCGTGTTGACGGCAGTGCGCTCGGCGAAGCCGCGTTGATTCGGGTTGCGGCTCTCGATGTCCGGAATGGGCCGCACACGGCCGAAGAGCGTGCGTACCGAGCCTGTCTTGCGCGTGGCTTCCAGAGTTCGTTCAATAAACGCATGAACGCCCGCGTAACGCGCAAAGTAGCGCTCGATATAGGCGCGCGCCTCCTGCTGAGGAATCCCCAACTGCGCGGCCAGTCCGAAGGGCGAGATGCCGTAGACTATGCCAAAATTCACGGCCTTGGCGCGGTTGCGCGTCTGCTTGTCCATCTCGGCGGCCGGCACGCCAAAGACTTCACTGGCAGTCAGCGTGTGAATGTCTTCATTGTTCTGGTAGGCGCGCGTCAGCAGCGGATCGCCGCTGAAGTGGGCCAGCAGCCGCAGCTCGATCTGCGAATAATCCGCCGAGAGCAGTTGCGTTCCCGGCGCGGCGGTGAAGGCGGCGCGAATCTCTCGGCCCAGCTCGGTGCGGGTGGGAATGTTCTGCAGATTCGGATTGATCGAAGAAAGCCGCCCGGTGGCCACAGCCGCGGCCTGAAATGTTGTGTGCACGCGCGATTCCGCATCGGCCAGCAAAGGCAATGCATCTATATAAGTCGATTTCAACTTCGATAAATGGCGGAATTCCAAAACCAGACGGGGAACTTCGTGCTTCTCAGCCAGGAATTCGAGCACATCCTGCGCGGTCGAGACGGCCTTTCCCTTGCCGCGGCTGGCCGGCGCGGGCAGACCCAAATGAGTAAAGAGCACCTCGCCGAGTTGTTTCGGCGAGTTGATATTGAATCGCCGTCCCGCCAGCTCAAAGATCCGCTCTCCCACCCGCTCCAACTCCACGGCGAAGCGTTTGGAAAGTCCGTCGAGCACTCCCAGATCGATGCGCACGCCGGCCTGTTCCATGCGGAAAAGAACCGGCGCAAGCGGCAAATCGATATCCGCATAGACGCGCTCGACGCCGGCCTTTTCCACCTCAGCCTTCAGCGCGGGAACCAGCGCATGAATCGCCGCCGCGCCCGCCTCCAGGGTGGACGGCGCGGGCTGCGAGTTACGCGCGGCCACATCGGCCAGCGATTGCGTGGCGTGCGTGGGATTGAGCGCGTACGAAAGCAGCATCGTATCATCCACCGGGCCGCTCAAGGCCACGCCCTGCGCGGCAAGCAGATGGAGAGCAGATTTCCAATCATGCGTCTGCTTGGAGACGGCTGCGTCTTCGAGCAACGTGTGCAGTTCCGCCGTGAGCGACAGGCGCAGCGCAATCGCCGGCTCCGCGCAGGCACCCACATAAAAGCTGGCCTGCTTGTCGGCTGCTTCGGCCACATCGAGCAGCGACATTGACTGCTGCGCTTCGTCTTCACTCTCCTGCGCCGCGGGCGCGGCCAAATCGAGCGCGAAGGCGAACCCCATAGACCGCGCAACTGCGTAGAACGCGGCGGCCTGTTCTTTTGTTGGCTCGTCGATGAGTTGGACCACAGGCGCAGTTTCAGAGGGCGCCAGATCGCGCAGCATCGAAGTGAATTCAAGTTCGGTGAATAGCTCGCGGCAGGCTTCGAGATCGGGCGTCTGCGTTTCCATCGCGGAGAGATCAAGCTCCAGCGGGACGTGACTGTCGATGGTGACCAACTCCTTCGACAGCAGAACCGCGTCGCGATTCTGCTCCAGCGACTCGCGATAGCTCTTGCGCTTGACCTCGCCGGCGCGATCAAGCACCGCTTCAACGCTCCCAAATTCGAGAATCAACTCCACGCTGCCCTTGTCGCCGATCCCCGGCGCGCCGGGAATGTTATCGACCGAATCGCCGCGCAGGGCCATCACATCAACAACCTTCTCCGGCGGCACGCCGAGCGTTTCGGTCACTTTGGCGGGATCCAGAATCAGATTGTCCTTCTGCGGGTTGAGAATCTTCACCGTGGGCGTGACGAGCTGCATCATGTCCTTGTCGCCACTGACGATGAAGACCTCATGCTGCTGCTCGGCGGCCTCGCGGGCGAGAGTTCCAATCACGTCGTCGGCCTCGAAGCCCACGGCCTCCAGGATGGGAATCCGCAGAGCTTCGAGGGCGCGGCGAATGTAAGGAATCTGGCGGCGTAAGTCTTCTGGCATGGCGGCGCGATTGGCCTTGTAGCCCTCGTAGCTCACCTCGTCGAAGCTCTGCGTCTTCGCGTTCCACTTGCGCAGCGGCTTCATCGCGCGCGCTCGCTCGTCGCGGAAGACCTCGCCGCTGACGTCGAAGACCGCGGCAAAGTAGCGCGGCTCGAAATCCTGGCGCAGCTTCTTGATCATATTCACGAAGACAAAGATGGCCGCCGTGGGCAGCCCGGAGCGCGTACTCATGGGCCGCGAGCGCTGCATCGCGTGGTAGGCGCGAAAGATGAACGACATGGTGTCGAGCAGAAAGACGGGCGGCTTGGCTTGGTCGGTCACGCTACAGAGTGTATCAGTGGACAGTGAACAGTGGACAGGGATTAGGGAACAGCTATTTCCATCCTGGGCGCAGAAAACATAGACGCGGAGAAGGCTTGCCCAGAGAGCGCAGGCAATCGCATGAACGGAATTGTAAAGACTGGGTACGGCTCCTCCCGGAGGGAGGAGACGAGAATAGCCCAGGGTGAAACCCTGGGAGAGCATTAAACCCAAAAATCCCCGCCCCGGAGGGGCGGTGTGAAGCGCGCACCTTTTACGCGTCAGGCAACGAACATGCAATCCCCATAGCTGAAGAAGCGGTACTTTTCGTTGACTGCGTGCCGATAGGCGGCCAGGACAGGCTCGCTTCCCGCAAAGGCGCTCACCAGCATGAGCAGGCTCGATTGGGGCAAATGAAAGTTGGTGAGCAGCGCGCTGATCAGGCGGAATCGGAAGCCGGGAGAGATGAAGATCCCCGTCTCGCCGGAGTGCGGCTGGAGCGGGCTGCCGGCGGCCTGGAGCGCGCAGTGTTCCAGCGTGCGGACGACAGTTGTTCCTACGGCGACAATGCGCCGGCCCTCGGCAACCGCGCGATTGATGGCCTCCGCCGCAGCGGCAGAGAGCGTGTAGCGCTCGCGGTGCAGGCGAACCTCCTCCACGCGCTCCACGCGCAGCGGCGCAAAGGTGCCGAGGCCCACGTGCAGAGTGACGCGTGCAATCTCGACGCCGCGGGCGCTGAGCGCCGAGAGGATTTGCGGCGTGAAGTGCAGTCCGGCGGTTGGCGCGGCCACCGAGCCTCGTTCGCGCGAGAAGACCGTCTGGTAGCGCTCGCGATCCGCCTGGGCATCTTCTCGCCGGATGTAGGGCGGCAGCGGCGTGTGTCCGATGCGGTCGAGAACAGCGAAGAAATCGTCGACCGGCTTGAAGCGCAGCAGCCGCTCGCCGAACTGGCCTCGCTCCAGCACCTCGGCTTCAAGTTCGATTGCGCCCGAGCGTGACGGAAAAACGAGGATCTCGCCGATGGCCACCTTTCTGCCCGGCCTGACGAGGGCACGCCAGAGATTCTCGCCGGATTGTAGAGGTTGAAGGTTCGTAGTTTCCCAGGCCCCAGAATCGGGACCCTTCGACAGGCTCAGGGCAGGCTCTGGGGCACCGGGCAATTGTTGAACAACCGCCTCGGTGAGCATCACTTCGATCTCTCCGGTAGGCTTCTCCCGCTCGCGGCGCAGCGTGCGCCGCGCATAGAGGCGTGCCGGAATCACTCGACTATCGTTCAGAACCAGAAGGTCGCCGGGATTCAACAGCGAGGGAAACTCGGCGAATCTTGCCTCGCGCAAAGCCCCGGTAGCGCGGTTCAAGACCAGCATCCGGCTCTGTCCCCGCTCGGCAGGGGGCTCTTGCGCGATCAACTCAGCCGGCAGATCGAAGTCGAAGTCGGCAACGAGCAAGCCGCTCATGCGTGCGCCTTCTTGAAGTAGTCGAGCGCCCGCAGCCGCGCGCGTTCGATGGCCTCATTCAGTTCTTTGCGCTTGGGTTCAAATTCTTCCGGCGGAAGATCGGCGGGAACGCGCGTCCACTGCGCCCAACTGACGCAGATGCGCGTGAAGGGCTTGGGCACCAGAAAGCGATCCCAGGAAGAGATGGTCCAGGCGCGCTCCGGCAAAAGATAGAAAGCGCCGATAGGTGCGCCGGTCATCTGCGACAGCTTGATGGGCCCCATCTTGGTTTGGTAGATGGGTCCGCGCGGGCCATCGGCGGTGAAGATGGCGGTGCGGCCGGTTTCGATAACGTTTGCCAGGCCGAGAAGCCCCTCGCGCGCGCCCCGCGAGCTGGAACCGCGCACGGCATCGAAGCCAAACAGTTTGAGAATGCGGGTGATTAACTCGCCGTCAAAGCTCTGGCTGACCGCATGGGATTTGCGGAAATAGACCGTGCAGGGCAGCACGCACTGATGCCAGAAGCAGTAAATCTCCGGCCCTGGCTTCTCTCCGAAGAGGACGGGCATAACGCCCTCCACAGCGATGACTTCAAAGCGCCAGGTGCGGCTGACGATCCATAGCATTGCCCATACCACGCGCGGAACCACGGCCAGCACAAGGCGCTGACCCAGCGTGAATCTGGGTTTGTCTTCGGCGGTCACTCTTTCGATTCTAGCGGAGGCAGCGGAGTTGGCGGTGTTAGCTGCCGGCTGGTCAATGCGCCTGCAGAGCGCCAACATGCTCCGGGCTAACACCGCTAACTCTGCTCTCTCCGCTTCTCAGGAGTACCGCAGCCAGCGCACGATCTCAGGCAGCGTGGCCCGCTTGCCATACATCAGAATACCCACGCGATAGAGGCGCGAGGAGAACCAGAGCATACCCCAAATCGTGAGCACGAGCAGAATGATCGACAGGGCAATCTGCCAGAACGGAACCACGGCCATCCCCATGCGCGAGATCATCGTATAGGGCGAGGTAAGCGGAAAGAGCGTTGCTGCAACGCTCCAGGCGGAGTTGGGGTCGTTGATCATCACCGGAAGAAAGCCCATGGCAGTATAAAGCGGAACAATAGCCACAAACATGAACTTCTGCAAGTCCTGCGCGGTTTCGCACGTAGCCGCGAGGCCGGAGAAGATGGCGCTGAAGAGAGCGAATCCCAGCACAAAATAGATGGGGAAGAAGATGCCCTCGGCCCAGGAGAAGTGAATGGCGATGTCGCCGGTGAGCAGCGAGGCGGCTAGCGCGGTGCCCATGAAGACCGTGGCCCCCGCGACCCAGATGGCGATCTGCGTAATGCCGACGCCGCCCACGCCCAGCAGCTTGCCGGCCAGAAGATCGCCGGGTTTGGCCACGGCCAGCATCACCTCAAAGATGCGCGAGGTCTTCTCTTCGATGATCGCCCGGGCCATATCCAAACCGTAAAGCATGATGGGAATGGAGAGCATGATCAGCATGAGAGTCGCTTTGATGACGGTCGCGCTTCCGTTGCTCTTGCCGATCTTTCCGTTCTCATCCAGTCGCAATGCCTCGATGGAAACCCTGGCGAGCATCGCGTCGGCCTCGGCCTGGCTCATGCCGCTGGCGATCATGCGCTCATTGATCACGCCGCGATTCAAGGCGTTCTGCAGGCTGCCGTAGGCGGAGACATCGGCGACGGAGAGCGAGGTGATGGTGGCCGTGATCTTGTTCGGATCGGAGGTGTCGATGGCCAGAACGCCGTCGATTGCCTTGGCGC
>Ga0302279_10005988_pt1 | contig 13212 bp, 12 predicted proteins | sample III_Bog_N3_3_FD_194541 | JGI IMG/M metagenome (GOLD analysis project Ga0302279, IMG submission 194541) | Peat permafrost microbial communities from Stordalen Mire near Abisko, Sweden - III_Bog_N3_3 | ecosystem: Environmental > Terrestrial > Soil > Wetlands > Peat | place: Sweden: Abisko...
CGGCGCGGCTGAAGCCGCCCCCTTTCAAAACGTGGGCATAATCCTGAAGCGCGATTTATCGCGCGCGCTTTCCGACTCCGGCGGCGGCGTTTCCCAGTCTTGCACCGGATGGTTCGCCGCGCCGTTCTGCTTATCAGTTTGGAACGCCGCAATGCTAGCCTTAGGCTGAAGCATCTTCTCTCGGGCGCGATCACGAGATGCCGATGAGGACAAGAATCGCTTGGCCGTCTATCCCCCACAACGTTTGGAACCGCGGTCCCGGGAACGGGCCTGGGACGAGTCGCCGGACCAGGCGGGCACCAGGACACGCCGCCCCGAGATGCAGGCGCTGGCGCCGCGCAGCCGGCGCAAGCTGGCTGGTCGGTTTACGCTGGTCATGTTGCTGCTGCTGGCGGTGATTACCGGTTCGCTGGCCGGTCTTACGCTGGTCTACTCGGTCGACCTGCCGCAGATCAACGACCTGGAGCGCTACCGGCCCTCGACCACCACCGAACTCTACGACGTGAAGGGCCGCGTGGTGGGCTCGTTTGCACTGGAGCGGCGCGAGGTGATCGACTACAACGGCTTTGCGCCCATCCTGCGCCAGGCCGTGATCTCGATTGAAGACAAGAGCTTCGAGTCGCACTGGGGCATCAACGTGTTTCGCGTGGCCGGCGCGGCGTGGCACGACATTCGCAGCCACGGCCGCGCGCAGGGCGCCTCCACGCTGACCATGCAGCTGGCGCGCAACCTGTTTCTGTCTTCAGAGCGCACCTCCTCGCGCAAGATTCAGGAGGCGTACCTGGCCATCCAGATTGAGCGCGCCTTCACCAAGGAGCAGATCTTCACGCTCTACGGCAACCAGATCTACCTGGGCAGCGGGATGTACGGGTTTGAGGCTGCCTCTGAATATTATTTCTCAAAGCATGCCAAGGATTTGACGCTGACTGAAGCCGCGCTGCTGGCCGGCCTGCCCAAGGGGCCGGTGGCCTTTTCGCCGCTGCTCTATCCGGAGAAGGCCATTCGCCGCCGCAACCTGGTGCTCACGGAGATGGAGAACGACCGGGCCATTACTCGCCAGCAGGCAGAGCAGGCACGCAGCGCACCGCTGGGCCTGCGCATTGCGCAGCCGGAGGGGTCGGTGGCGCCGTGGTTCCAGGAAGAAGTGCGGCGTGAGCTTGAAAAGAGGTTCGGCACCGAGCAGGTGCATGAAGCGGGGTTGAAGGTGCAGACCACGCTCGACCTGGACCTGCAACTGACCGCCAATCGCGCCGTGGCCGATGGCGTGGCTACCTACGAGCGGCGCAAGGGCTGGACGGGCAAGCTGGAAAACGTGCTTGACGAGGGCTCGACGGTTGAGGACTACAAGCATCCGGACTGGGCGGTGAAGGCGAATCCGGGCGACTATGTGCACGCCATGGTGACCAGCGACCTGCCCATGGAGATTGAGGCGCGCGTGGGCGACGAGCATATCGTGCTGCTGCCGGACGATTGGAAGTGGACCGGCGAGCGCTCGGGCAGCGAACTGGTCAGACCGGGGGACATCATTTACGTGCACTTGTCGGACGCCATGGAGGGCAAGGAGCGGCGCGCCGTGCTTGAACAGGACACCGGCGCCGAGGGCTCGCTGATGGCCATGGATAACACCACCGGCGACGTGCTGGCCATGGTGGGCGGACGCGACTATGCGCTGTCGCAGTTCAACCGCGCCACGCAGAGCGAGCGACAGACCGGCTCGAGCTTCAAGCCGTATGTCTATACCGCGGCTGTCGAGGACGGCGTGAAGCCGACGGACATCATCGTCGATGGGCCGGTGAGCTTTGGGGGTTACACGCCGCACAACTACGAGAACGACTACAAAGGCGCCATGACCATCGAGAATGCCTTTGCCGAGTCGCGCAATATTCCCGCACTGAAGCTGGCTGCGCGCGTGGGCATTCACAAGGTCATCGACCTGGTGCATCGCTTCGGCGTCACGTCGAATATTCCCGCCTATCTGCCCGTGGCGCTGGGCGCGGCGGAGATCACGCTTGAAGAGCAGGTGGCCTCGTACTCGGTGTTCCCCAATGACGGCGTGCGGGTTGCGCCCAGGCTGGTTCGCAAGGTGTCAAACGCAGACGGGGTAACCCTGTGGGAGGACGCGCCTGGCGTGGATGAAGTGATCGACCAGCAGACGGCGCGGACCATGATGACGCTCTTGCGCGCCGTCATGCAGCACGGCACCGGCGCGGCGGCCGCGGCGCTGAATCATCCCCTGGGCGGCAAGACGGGCACCACCAGCGACTTTACCGACGCCTGGTTCCTGGGTTTTTCGCCTTCGATCACGTGCGGCGTGTGGGTGGGCTACGACAGCCGCCAGTCGCTGGGCGAGAAGGAAACCGGCGCCCATGCCGCGCTGCCCATCTGGATGACGTTCATGAAGGCCGCGATCGCCGGCAAGGATGGCGAGAAGTTCCTCTCCGACTCCGACGACAGCCAGACGTTGAAGGCTTCCGCGGAGACGCCGGGCGCTCCGGCAGCTGCGACGATCACGGCCAGGCCGGTGGCCCAATCCCCCACCCCTCGGCCAGCAGTTCCTCCACAACAACCGTCAGCCCGACCCGCGCCAACTCAACCCGGCAGGCCTTGACTCGCTTGCCCGCGCTGGATGAGCAGGGGCAAGCGGCATGAGGCTCTGATTTGCTAGTCCGCTTCGCGGTAGGCGAGGCGAAAAAAACGCTTCGCTTTCGCCACATCTTTGAATATCTGCGCTTTCAGCGCTTCGGGTGAGGGCCACACAATTTCGCCGCGCAGGCGCAGCAGGAATTCGAGCTCGATGGGCGTCTCTTCCGTCATCTCGACCGGCTCGAAATCGAGAATGTGCGACTCGACGGCGAAGGAAGCCTCGCCAAAGGTGGGCCGGTTACCGACGTTGGTGACAGCGTTGAAGCAGCGGCCGGCAATCCACAGCCGTGTGACGTAAACGCCGAAGGCCGGGAGCAGTTCTTCATACGGCGCGAGGTTGACGGTGGGCACCAGCAGGCGGGTGCCGATGCCGCGTCCGCGGGCCTGCGTGGAGCGGATGGAAAACGGGCGGCCGAGCATCCATCGGGCGCGGCGCACGTCACCGGCGGCGATGAGCGCGCGAATGGCCGAGCTTGAAACCTCAAGCCCGTGGACATGCACGGGGTGGTGCAAATGAACGTCGAAGTCGAAGCGAGCGCCAAGGACAATGAGGTCTTGAATGTCACACTCCGCATGATAGCCAAAGCGGAAATTCTCGCCTTCATGCAGCATGTGCACGCCGAGAACCTCGCGGAGAATGTCACGCGCAAACTCTTCCCCAGGCATACCTGCCAATGTTGGGCCAAAGGGCAGCATCACAATTGCATCGACGCCGGTCGCAGCCAGCAGGCGGACTCTTTCATCCAGCAGCGTCAGCAGCCGAGGCGCATTGCCCGGACGGAGAAAGCGCTCCGGATGAGGGTCGAAGCTGACGGCCAGCGCATTCATGCCCTTCTCGCGAGCCTCCCGCACCACCGCCGAGAGAAGCTCCTGATGGCCGACATGCACGCCGTCAAAGTTGCCGATGGCCGCCACGCATGGGCCAATTCCTTCAGGGATGTCCTCGAGGTCGAGGTAAACCGGAACTTCGCGCGGCGGAGTCTTGCTCCTACGATTGGATGTGCTCATAGCGTCACGGGGACGGTAAGTCCGTCATAAGCCAGCGCGACGCCGGCGGGCAGCGAGCGGTTGGTTGCTTCATGGCCCAGCTCATGGGCGATGTGGGTGAGCCAGGTATGTTTCGCGCCAATGCGGCGCGCCCACCCGAGAGCCTGGTCGACGGTCGCATGACTGGGGTGCGGCTTGTAGCGCAGGGCCGACACCACCAAATGGTCGAGGCCTTCGAGCCGCGCAAAGCTCGACTCTGGGATCTCGCTCACGTCGGTCAGATAGGCGGCCGAGCCGAAGCGGTAGCCGACGATCTCCATCTGCCCGTGCAAAACGGGCACGCGCAGAAAATCGACGCCATGGATGGGATTGCGCTCGGCAACGGGCAACAACTTAACCCGGGCGCGGTTCGGATACGTGGCATCGGGCGAGAAGGTGTAGGAGAAGATGTGCTCAAGGACGGCGGTGGTCTCGGCCGTTGCATAGAGGGGAATGGGACCGCCTGCGCGGAAGGCGGCAAAGCTGAGCGGGCGCAGGTCGTCGAGGCCGAGGATGTGATCGGCGTGCGAATGGGTGTAGAGCACAGCGTCGACGCGGGTAATACCGGCGCGCAAAGCCTGCTCGCGGAAGTCGGGGCCGGTGTCGATGACGACGACGCGTGCAGCACCGGGTGTGGATTCGGTGGCTGTGCCAGGCTCCGCCCAGCGGATGAGCGCGGAGGGCCGCAGGCGGCGATCGTGCGGGTCAGTTGAAGTGCACACGGCGCAGGCGCAGCCCAGGGTGGGAACCCCCATCGAAGTTCCGGTTCCGAGAAATGTCAGCTGACCGTCCATGCACACTCACGGCAACCGGCCCTATGGTTGCTGTTCCCTAACCCCTGTTCCCTCTTCCCTGCTCTCAGCGTTTGCCCGGAGGAGGCGGCGGGGGCGGCTGCATCGCCTGCAGGTTGATCATGCTGGTCAGCTCCAGGAAGGCCATGCGCACCTCGTAGAGCACCGACTGCAAGGCGCGGTCCTCGGCCGGAGTGAGGTTGCCTTTGGTTTTCTCCGCGAGAACGCCGAGCAGATCGATGGTGGTGCGCGCGCCCAGAATGTCGACCCGGGGTCGCTGGCCATCCTGCGCTCCGGCGCCCATCTGGATCATGGCCGAGACATAGAACTGCTGCACCAGGTGCTCGAAGGTGACGGCCGGTTGCGCGCCCACGGCCGGGTTCTGGGCGCGGATGATCTCTTCCAGGCGCTGCGCGGAGGCGTCATAGGCCACCTTCTGCTCACGGCTCTCCTCGGCGGAGGGCGCGGGGGGCAGATCCCCCTCGGCGGGCTCATCCGTGATGGCCTGGGGTGCAACTTCTGTCTTGACCGGCGCGGACTCAGCGACGTTACGGCCTTCATTCACCACCAGGTGCGGGCCAGCAGACGGGCTCGCAGAGGTCGCTGGAGTCTCGGCAACGGGAGCTGGGGATTCCGCAGCGGTGCCAGCCTGCCGGCTCTCTTTCTCTTCCTCGGCGGCCTTGAACTTGCGGCGGTCAATCACTTCAAACTTGGGGGTATCGCTCATGGCTTCAGCTTTCCAATCCGTTTTCAGGAGTCTGTTCAGGGCTAGGTCGATCGGTTGGCGATCCGTGCCGGCTCGGCCAGGATGCGAGCCGTCCCCGGGACCGAGTCCACGGTGTAGTGGAGCAGTTGATGGCCCGCCTCGGCTTCGCCGCGGATCATGGCCAGGGCAAAGGCGCGGGAGGCGGAGGGCAAGGGCAGCACGGCGGCGCTGGTGATGGATCCGGCAGCGCCGCCGCCCTCCACCGTAATCTCGACGCCGGCCCGGGGCAGCGGACCGGTCAGCTCAAGCTGCCGCAAGTGGCGGTGCACGTTGCCGCGCGAGCGGATGCGTTCTACGATTTCCTGGCCCAGATAGCAGCCCTTGCTGAAGTGCAGCGCGCGGGTCTGCGAAGTCTCCTGGGGCAGGTCGCGCTCGGCGATGTCGATGCCGTAGGCGGGAATGCCTTCCGCAATGCGAAATGCCTCCAGCGACGCCGAGCCGACCAGGGCGGCGCCGCCGGTGCGCAGAAACTTCCACAGTTTGCTCAGCTGGGCGTCGGGCACCCACAGCGCGTAGTGCGCGGCCAGTTGACCGTAGTCGCGGACCAGGCGCAGGTCCATGCCGTTCCACTCCACGCGGGTGGTGGTCATGGGCTCGGGCAGCACGGGCAGGCCAACCCGCGCCAGCACCTCGCCGGCCGCTGGACCGGTGAGGCCGAGCACGGCCTCGCCCGTGAGAGGGACCAATTCCACGTCGTCCATGATGATGAAGCGTTCCAGGTGGGCGAGCAGGCGGTCGTACTGGTCGGCGGCGATCTCGAGCTCGACCGTGTCGCCCTCGCGCCAGACCGTAAGGTCGCCCTGGATGCGACCCTGGGCGTTGAGCACCAGGTTCCACGCGCCGCTGTGATCGGCCAGGTCGTTCACGGTGTTGGTGACCATGCCGCTGAGCCAGCGAAGGCGGTCTTCTCCGCGCACCGCCACGCGGCGCAGCCAGCCCAGATCATGAACGGCGGCGGCAGAGGCCAGGGCGACTGTTTCCTCGGCGGGAGCGTCCAACTGGTGTGGGGTCAGTACGCCACGGTAGAGGGAAAGTTGGTGAGGGGTAGCGGCCGATTCAAGCAGCGCGGCAAATGCGGTGGCTTGTGGCGATGCGGCGAGATCAGTCTCGGTCATAGAGGAACATTTCCAGGGTAGCGGCGAGTTTTCCTAGGGGAAATCCCGCGCAATACCGCATCTTGATTATAGCCTTGGAAGAACATGGTCCGCGCATGAGCTGAAGCCGGCGGGTGAAACAAGCCGGAGAACGTTCAAAAGGGAGACTGAATGAGCGAGCAGCGCCCGGGGGCGGGTAAGGCAACGGCAAGGTGGATTCTGGCAGCGGGTTTGGGCTTGTGGGCGGCATCGGCTGGCGGAGCCCAGGCGCAGGTTGCCCCGGCTCCTCAGGCTGGACCGGCGCCGCAAGCCCCGTCAGCAACCCAGGCTGCGCCGGCGCCAGCCAAGCCCGAGACAGCCAAGCCGGACGCCCACATCAGTCCAGATCAGGCCAAGCAGCTTTTCTCGCTGGTGGACGATCTGATCAAGTTCTCGTCGCAGGACTCGGGCCTTGCCATCAAGAGCACGGTCAAGCGCCGCATCACCAGCCGCGCCGAGGTGGAGAGCTACCTGAAAGGCAAGTTTGATGAGGATGAGGGCTCCAAGCGCATGCAGCGCGACGAGATCGTGCTCAAGAAGTTCGGGCTGCTGGATAAGGACTTCGCCCTCAAGCCGTTTTTACTGGCACTGCTTACTGAGCAGGTGGAGGCCTACTACGACTCCCAGACCAAGACGGTGAACATGCTGGACTGGGTGGACATCGACGAGCAGAAGCCGGTGCTGGCCCATGAGCTGACCCACGCCCTGCAAGACCAGCGTGTGGACCTGGACAAGTGGGACGACCAGACGCCGGACCATGTTTCGCTCAACGCCGCCGAGGACACCGACCACCTGTCGAAAGACGAGCTGGACACGGCGCGCGACGCGGTGGTGGAGGGCCAGGCGACGGCGGTGATGATGGACTACATTCTCAAGCCGCTGGGCAAGAGCCTGGTCAAGAACCCGGAAGTCATGGACCTGGTGAAGGACCAGATGTCCGCCTCGACTGACTCGCCGGTGCTGGCCCGCGCGCCGCTGTTGCTGTCTGAGTCGCTGCTGTTTCCTTATCGTGAAGGGCTGAGCTTTGAGCAGGATGTGTGGATGGACCAGGGGCAGACCGCGGCCTTCCCCGGTGCCCTGGACCGGCCTCCGACCTCGTCGTGGGAGATCATGAACCCGCGCGAATACGAGCACAGGAGCACGCCCGCCATTCCGCTCTTGCCCAACATCCATCCCCTGCTGGACAAGCTCTTCAAGCCCTACGATATTGGCCAGGTGGGCCAGCTCGACCTGCACGTGCTGTCGGGGATCTTCGGCGGCGAAGCGGCTGCCCGCGACCTGACCCCGGCCTGGAACGGCGGCCTCTACTGGGCCGGGCAGCGGCTGGATGCAACCGCCGCCGACGAGAGCACCACCAAATCACTGGCGCTCTTTTATCTTTCGGTGTGGAAGAACCAGGCTTCGGCCGAGGCATTTGTCCAGATGTACGCCAAGGACCTGGGGCGCAAGTATTCCGCGCTGAAGCCGGATACGGCCGCGGAGCAGGCCGGCGCGGCGGGCCTGCCCGCAGGCGAGGAGGAACTGGTCTTCTCGACCAGCGAGGGTCCGGTCGTAATCACCACGCGGGGCAAGCTGGTCTTTGTGGCTGAAAGCTTTCCGCTGGACACGGCGCGCAAGCTGACCGAGCTGGTGCTGGACGCGCAGGACAGGGGCGAGATGAAGATGGCCATCGCCAGACCGCCGGCCTCCGCTTCTCCATCGGGTTCGCAGGCAAGGAAGCCGCTCACCGGCAGCCTGGTCCGCTTTCTGGCCGACTGCGGTGCGATGAAAGCAGCGGTCAGCGGTGCGGTCCACGCCGGCATGCCGACCCGGTGACTTGCCTGCCTGCACAGGTTCCTTTGCCGCCGATGGCCCAGTGGTAGATTGAGTCTCAGGGCTCCTGTTCACACCCGGAGCGGTTCCTCTTCCTACCAAGCGCTCTGCTTGTCAATCCGTGAGCCGGCGTTGCAACGAGGTTCCAGTGGCGAAATCGAGCGCTCTCGTCAATCTTCCCCGTGAGGTCTTCTCCTATTCACGGGCGTATGAGGTGCTTGCCGCCAAGAATGCCACGCTGCGGCTGCGCGCCGCCTCTGGCCATATCTTCTCCTTTACCGATCTGACCTCGGCCAGCGGCGCCGTCAACTTCGGGCACCTGAATCCCGGCATCGATCCATTCGCCCGCCTGACCTCTGACCTGGTGGCCTCCATCTACCCGCCTTCTGCTGCTTCCTACGCCCGGTGGCTCCTGAAGAAGCTGAAACTGGGTGCGCACACGGTTCTCTACCAGGCCGGCGCTGGAGCTGTGGTGGGCGCGGCCATCGCGCTGGCGCGGCACGCGCGGCCGGGCAAGGTCGTTGTCCTTGACGGCTCCCTGCACGGCACAGCCAATGGGGCGGACGGCGCAGAGTTCGTGCGCATCAGGCCGGGCAGCGGCTTCGACGCGTGGAAAAACATCTCATGCCTGCTGTATGAGCCCATCCAAACGGCCGCGGGTTACGTGCCGCTGCCTCTGCCCTGGGTGCGTGGGCTTTCGCAGGCGGCACAGGCGGCCGGTGTATTGGTGATCGCCGACGAGACGCACTCGGGCTTTTACCGCTTCGGCAAGCTGAGCCTGGCGGCCAGCGAGTTTCTTCTTCCCGATATCTTCCTCTTCGGCAACTCGATGACCAACGGGATCTATCCCCTGGCCGCCATGGTCTGCCCCGAATACCTGCACGAAGAGCATGCGCCCAGCGAAGACAGCGGGGATGATCATTTTCAAACGGGGGCGCTGGGTTTCCTGGCCGCCGAGGCAGTCGCCGGCTATATCGATGCCACGCGGATTGACGTGCAGGTGGCCGGGATCAACCAGATCTTGAGCCACGCCGGCGAGACCCTGGCGGCCAATCCCAGCCTGTCGGCCTTTCACCTGGCCGGGCCCACGCTCTCGCTCGAGGTGCGCGGCGCCCGCGCCGGAGTCGTGGCAGAAGCCTGCCGTGCCCACGGCGTCCTGGTGAGCGCGGGTGCGGGTAGCCGGCGCGTGCGCGTAGCTCCGCCGGTGAGCATCCAGCCCGACCAGCTGACCCAGGCGCTGAAGGTGCTCAAGAAAGCTGCCGCGGCGCTCTAGAGTCGTGTCTCCGAAGTTCTTCCCAAAATGCGCGAAGGAGCGAAAGCAGATCCTTCGACTCACCACCCCCAAACTGAAAAGCGTTTGGGGCCCCGTTCGCTCAGGACGACAGGGAATTTTGTTTTATGGACATTGGCGACAGGACACTACCAGGGCGCAAGGGACCCGCACCTCCGCAAGGGAGAGCCGGGCGTCAGGCAACGGCCGGACCCTCCGCCGGCGATGCCTCTCTCTCGCCGGAAGCCGTTGGCGCCAGCAGCGGCCATCCGCGGTGAAGAACATATTCCAGCCACGCACCGGCAATCTGTGAGGTCAGCACGGCAGCGACCACCAACGTGGTGTAGAAAGTGGAACTGATAATTCCGGCGTCGAACGCGACGCTCGCCAGCACGATGCCCGGGCCCCCGCGCGCGTTTGTCGTGACAGCAAGATTGACCAGGTCAAGACCGCGGAACCCGGCACAGCGAGCGACGAGGGAAACGGAAAACACCTTGACGATACAGGTTCCGGCAATGAAGGCGAACATCATCCCCAGCGATCCGCCACGAACCAGGTCGAGCTTGAGGCCGACGACAGCGAAGTAAACCGGTACGAAGAAGGCAAACGAGACCTTGCCGATGGCTTCCAGCGACGCAGAAAACAGCCTGCGCTTCTTATGCACCACGGCGAATCCGGCCAGGAAGGCAGCGAACACCAGGCTGATATCGAGCGCTCCGGCAACGACGCAGTAGGCAAGCAGCAGAGCGATCGCGTAGGCGCTCAAAGCTCTCCTAACCATCCCCCCAATTGCCCAGTCAAATAAGCGTTGGATTGGAATCGGTTCCTGGGGAATGAATATGAAGACCTCGCTTCTTGTGGTGCTTTTTCTTGCCGGAGCATCGGCCTATGGCCAGGACGCTGCGACCATGGCTGCTCAGCAAGCGATGCAGGCCAGCCAGCAAGCCACCCAGCAAGCCATGCAGGATATGCAGACCGCGCAGCAGGCGGCGCAACAGGCCATGCAGGCGGCCAACGACGCTGCTCAAAACCAAAACAGCTACCCGTATTTTCCCGGCCGGGGCAGCGGCGTGCTCAGTCTTTCCGTTGGTTCGGGCGAAGTGAGACCAGGGACCAAAGTGCGCATCGACCTGTCCAGCCCGGACCGGCATGCCAGGGTCTACTACACGACCGACGGCTGGACGCCGACGCAAGCCTCGATGCCCTACACAGGTCCGATCGAGATTGACGCGTCCACGCATCTGGAGGCCATCGCCGTGGGTGCGGGGCTGCCGCGCTCCATGCTGATCCGGGCTGATTACACGGTGAGGGGCAGCACACCGAATCCGGTTCCGGCCGCGGCGCTGGCTGCCAACGGCGTGCTGGCGGCGGGATTGCCCATCCGGTTGGCGACCGACGCCGCGATCAGCTCCGCGACGGCACGTGCCGGCGACAAGGTGGCAGTCCTGCTGGACGAAGACGTGAAGGCCGGAGACACCGTGGTAGCCGCCAAAGGCGCGCCGGTAGACGCGGAGCTGACACTTGGCGTCCCATCCAGGAACGGCGCCGCGGGCGAACTTGCCTTTCAGGTTCGGTCCCTCACCATCGGCGGCCAGACGGTTCCGCTCACGGGAAGCGCGATGCTGGAGGGAGGCGTCGCGAAAGATGCCGTGATTGAGCCGGGCAGGTTGTTGACGGCAACCGTAGCCTCTGCAACCCGGGTCAAACCCTGAGCAGCCACGCGCGAGCTGTCAGCCCGGCGCGCAAGTCAGTCCGGATCCTTGCGGACCAGGTACTCGTCCACCAGCACCGCCACCAGCACGGCCGTGGGCACGGAGACCAGCGCGCCCACCACGCCGCCAACGGCGGAGCCCAGCAGCAGGGCGGCAAGAATCGCCAGTCCGGGCAGGCCGACGCTGTTGCGCATGATGCGCGGGGTGAGGACGGAGTTCTCTACCTGAAGATAGATGAGGTAGAAGATGGCCACGCCCAGCACCCGGCCCCAGGAGTCGATGGCCGCCACCACCAGGGCCAGGGCCACACACACAGCTGCGCCCAGCACCGGGATGATATTGAGCACGCCGGTGAGCACGCCCAGGGCGACCGCGTAACGGATGTTGAGCCAGAGATAGACGATGGTGCTGGTCAGGCCGAGCAGCAGCATCAGGCTGCCCTGACCGACCAGCCAGCGCTCCATGCGGGTGCGGGCGCGCCGCAGGGCGCTGTCCAGGCGTGTGCGGCTGGGAGCCGGAAAGAAGGAAAGAAACCAGGCGTAGGCTCGGTCGCCTTCCAGGATGAAATAGACGGTAAGGACAAATCCCATGACAATCTTCGCGATGGTGCCCGCCCAGTTGCCGATGGAAAGAAAAAGATAGGTGGCCGAGTTGCTGGCAAAGTCCTGCAGGCGGCCGATCAGGTCGTCCATGTTGATGGAGCCGGCATAGGGAATCTGCTTAAGCTTCTGGGTGAGCTCCGGCAGGCGCATGGGCAGCTCCCGGGCGAACTCGTGCAGATCATGGATGACCGGCGGCAGCGCCAAAAAGCCGAAGGCCACCAGGGCCGCGGCCATGGCCACGATAAGGAAGTAGACCGCCGTGCCCTTGAAGGGCCGCCAACGGCCAAACCGCAACCGCGCGGTTGACTTGACCACTGGCGTAAGCACGACGGCAAACAGTGCGCTCACGTAGAGCAGGATGAGCACATCGCGGACCACCCAGGCCAGCGCCAAGGCCAGCAGCAGGGCCAGCGCGAAGACAATGTCCCCGCGAAGACTGCGGGGGGCCCGTGGGGTTGCCGTCATGCTAGGCTCCAGTTCGAGCTTGAACGCTTTTTGATTCTGATCATTCCAGAAACTTGGATGCAGCGTGTCTTCATTTCGTGGGATACAACCGCGCTGCCCGGCTCCGCGAGGGCGCCGGGCAGGAGGAATGACCATCCGCGGAGGCTTTTCTACTGGTCTCCGCCCAGGATGGAGCCGACGATGCCGCCCAGCAGCGCGCCACCGGCGGCGGGGCCAACCGAGCGCGAGTCGCCCCGGGGAATGTACTCGGCGATCTGGTGAGCGAGGCGCGAGATGGGCAGCGTCTGCAACCAGACCGTCCCGGGCCCTTGCAGCACGGCGAGGAAGATTCCGTCGCCGCCAAAGATGGCGTTCTTCAAGCCCGGAACCATGGTGATCTGGAAGCCCACGGACGCCTGAAAAGCCCCCACGTGGCCGGGATGAACGCGCAGCACCTCGCCGGGGGCCAGATTCTTCTGGATCAGTTCGCCGCTCAGTTCCAGCCAGGCCGTTCCCTGGCCGGCGATCTTTTGCAGCAGAAAGCCGTTGCCGCCAAAGACGCCCGCACCGAGCGACTGCTGGAAGCCGACACCGATGGTGACCCCGTCCGTGGCGCAGAGAAAGCCGTGGCGATGAAACATGTACTCCTGGCCGGGGCCGACGGGGATCGGCACAATGTGGCCGGGGACCTTGGTGGCGAAGGAAACCTCGCCGGGGTAGCCCATAGCGCGGTACTCGGTCATGAACAGGCTGCCGCCGCCGACCACCCGCTTGAACGCGCCGAACAGGCCACCGCCGCCTCCGAACTGGGTGTGGGTGGTCATCTGGATGGAAGCGGTCATCCAGGAAAGCTCGCCGCTCTCGGAATAAACGCTCTCGTTGGGGTCAAGCTGCACGTCGAGGACGGGCATGGTGGTGCCCTGAATCCGTGTCTGCATTGGTAATTGCCTCCCGATGGTGGACAGTGTACCTGCCGCGACCGTGGAACCGTCGCGTTAGAATCGATTTCTCGA
>Ga0302279_10005991_pt1 | contig 13210 bp, 11 predicted proteins | sample III_Bog_N3_3_FD_194541 | JGI IMG/M metagenome (GOLD analysis project Ga0302279, IMG submission 194541) | Peat permafrost microbial communities from Stordalen Mire near Abisko, Sweden - III_Bog_N3_3 | ecosystem: Environmental > Terrestrial > Soil > Wetlands > Peat | place: Sweden: Abisko...
AGCGACCCGTCGACGGCGGCCCGGGTGGTGCGCATGGACCGCGGGTGGGCCACGTTGCAGGGCGTCGGGGCGACACACCGGGTACGCCTGCGCGAGTGCCCGACGATCGTGGTCGGCGACTGGCTGGCCGAGGACCCGGACGGCACACTCGTCCGGCTCGAGCGGCGCAGCCTCCTGATCCGACGTGCCGTGTCGGGCAGGGCGGAGCCGCAACTGATGGCGTCGAACGTCGACGTGGTGCTGGTCACCTGGGCGCTCGACACCCGGGTGGGCTCGGGTCGCCTGCGCGACATGCTGGTGCTGGCCCGGGAGTCCGGAGCCCTTCCCGTGCTCGCCCTGTCCAAGGTGGACACCGCCGATCCACTGGACGGACTGCTGGCGGAACTCGACGGTGTCCTCGACGGCGTCGAGGTGGTGACCACCAGTGCGGTCACCGGTGAGGGCATCCCACGGATCCAGGAGGTCGCCCGGGGGAGGACCATCGTGCTGCTCGGCTCGTCGGGAGCCGGCAAGTCGACACTGACCAACCTGCTGCTCGGCGCCGACGAGCGTGAGACGGCCGAGGTCGGGCGCACCGGTGACGGGCGTCACACCACGACCAGTCGCGAGCTCCTGCCGCTGCCGGGGGGCGGTGCCATCATCGACACACCGGGCATCCGGGCCGCCACCGTCTGGGAGGACGAGGAGGAAGCCGTCCCCGAGTCCCGGTTCCCCGATCTCGACGCGTTGGCCGAGGAGTGCAAGTTCAGCGACTGCACCCATCGCGGCGAACCCGGCTGCGCGCTGGTCCGCGCGGTGGACGACGGTGAGCTGACCCGGGCCCGCCTGGCCGAGTACCTGACCTACAGCGACGAGCGGGCGGCCAAGGACGAGGTCCGTTCGGAGGCCGGGCGGCAACGGGACCGCGAACGCAACCGCCGACAGCGCCCCTGACGGTCAGGTCGTGCCGGTGGCCGCCGCAGGGTCCACCATGTCGGTGCCGGAACGGACGCCCGCCGACGTCCGCCGTTGCAGTCGCACCTGGCGCTCCACCAGGGCCAGGTAGAAGGCCATGGCGAAAGCCAGGCTGGTGAACAGGCTGATCACGAAGAAGATCCACGGGGACCGCAGGCCGCGTCGGCGGCCGTCGACGATGGTCCACAGTGGCAGCAGCAGCACGTTCACCATGATGTAGTCCTGCGCCGCCGAGTCGGCGGCGAAGTTGGCGAACAGCGCCTGGGTGTAGGCGACATAGCTGGCCTTGCTGCCCACGTGGTGGGTGTAGCGGACGTTGAAGTACCAGCCGATGCACACCGAGATGACGCCGAGGGCGTAGAACACGCCCTCCAGGACCGTCACCCGACCGGCGCCGCCGGTTCCGAAGAGGTGCCGGTTGACCACGAACGCGTAGATCGTGGTCGCGACGCCGAGCACCCCGAAGACGAGGAGTTGCGTGGTCATGGGTCCCCCTTGCACACCCGTCGGACGGGCGCCGGTCGCAGTGTAGGTCCGGGTCCTGGTCCGGTGCGGGGTCACGGTGACCATGACGCAGGTGCGGGCGGTCGTGCGGAGTCCCGTCCCGTCGCCGCCCGTGCGGGTCGGCCGGGGGTAGATTCGCCTGATGTCCACCGGCCCGATCGTCCGCTCCTGATGGGGGCGGTGATTCTCCTCGCCGTGCTCCTGGTGCCGATCCTGCTGTGGGTCTTCGTGCGCTGGCTACCCGAGCAGAAGAAGAGCCAGAAGCCGAAGGCGACGGTGACAACGACCGGGCCACGCAAACGCTGGTGGCAGCCCTAGCGTTCGGCCCAACGAGGCTCGGCCGGACCGGCCGGACCGGCTACCGACGACGGAGACGTGCCTCGGTCACCGAGGGCGGGGCCCAACCCGGGTCGGCACCGCCGACGTTCTGCCCGGGCGGGACGATCTCGTCGATGCGGTCGAGCACGTCGTCACCGAGGACGATGTCCGCCGTGCCGAGCTGGGACTCAAGCTGCTCCATGGTCCGGGGCCCGATGATCGGGCAGGTGACGCCGGGATGGACGAGCACGAAGGCCAGCGCCAACTCGAGGAGCGAGTGGCCGGCGTCGTCGGCGACCTTCTGGAGCTCGATGACGGCGGCCAGCTTCTGCTGGTTGGTGGGCAAGGTCAGGTCGTAGCGATCGGGCAACATCGCCGATCGACGGGAGGTGTTCTGCCTGCCCTCGCCGAACGCCCCGGAGAGCCAGCCGCCGGCCAGGGGACTCCAGCTGAGCACGCCCATCCCGTACTGCTGGCAGACGGGCAGGAGGTCGGCCTCGATGCCGCGGGCCAACATCGAGTACTGCGGCTGCTCGGTGCGGAAGCGCTCGCGGCCTCGGCGTTCGGCCACCCACTGCGCCTCCACCACCTGATGGGCCGGGAAGGTCGAACTTCCCGCATAGCGGATCTTTCCGGCGTGGACGAGGTCGCTGAGCGCCCCGAGCGTGTCGTCGATGTCCGTCTCGGGCGAGGGCCGGTGGATCTGGTAGAGGTCGAGGTAGTCGGTACCGAGGCGCCGGAGGCTGTGCTCGCACTCGGCGATGACCCACCGCCGGGAGTTCCCCTGGGCGTTGGGGTCCCCCGACATCGGGCCGTGCACCTTGGTGGCCAGCACGATGTGCTCGCGGTCGAGTCCCTGGAGGGCCTTGCCCACGATGACCTCGGACTCACCGGTCGAGTACATGTCGGCGGTGTCGATGAAGTTGATCCCCGCGTCCACGGCCCGGTGGATGATCCGGACGGAGTCGTCGTGGTCCGGGTTGCCCCAGGCGCCGAACATCATGGCGCCGAGGCACAGTTCGCTGACCTTGATCCCGGTCGTCCCGAGGGTGCGGTAGTCCATGGGGACAGCCAAGCACACCGTGGTGGCGCCCGCCCCGGCGCGTGCCCTCGTAGTCCGGTCGGCGGGTCCCGCTGGCCGGATGCACACCCGGTCGGTACTATCGAACGTATGTTCGTATCTGCGCCGGAACGACGGCTCGTCCGGGACCACGACCCGGCAGCCCTCGCGGTGCTGGCCGAGCTGGCCGAACGCACACGGCCGGTAGCGGCCAGCCGGACCCGGCTCCTGCCCGTCCTCCCCGCACTGGCCGGGCTGCTCCCCGACGGGGCCCTGCGCCGGGGCACCACCGTGACCGTGGGCCGGCCCGGGGACGACGGTGCCCTCAGCCTCGCCCTGTCCCTGGTGTCCGCCGCCTCGGCGGCCGGCTCGTGGTGCGCCCTGGTCGGTCACCCTGCACTCGGGGCGGTGGCCGCCGCCGACCTCGGGGTCGACCTCGGCCGGCTGGCCCTCCTGCCCCGGCCGGGGGTGGCCTGGGCCGAGGCCACCGCAGCCGTCCTGGAGGGTGTCGACCTGGTGGTCCTGTGCCCCCCGTTCGCCCCCCGTCCGGCCATGGCCCGCAGGCTGGTGGCCCGGGCACGCGAGCGCCGTGCCGTACTGATCGTCGTCCCGGGCCGGGCCGGCTGGCCCGAACCACCCGATCTGCAGCTGTCGGTCGACGCCGCCACGTGGGAAGGTCTCGACGCCGGCGAGGGCCATCTCCGTCGGCGTCGGATGACGGTGACCGCCGCCGGTCGGCGCTCCGCGGCGCGCCCCGTCCACCACCACCTGTGGCTGCCCGGGTCCGACGGCACCGTCGCACCGGCGGACGACCCGCTCGACCCGGCGGCCTGACGTGGACCGCCTGCTGGTGGTGCGCTGCCCCGACCTGCTCGACGAGGACGAGGGGGGTGTCGCGCTCCGCACCTTCGCCGAGGTGATCGCCGCCGTCGAGGCCTACTGCCCGTGGGTGACGGCGGTGCGCCCGGGGATCTGCTCGCTGCCCGCACGGGGACCCGCCCGCTACTTCGGGGGCGAGGGGTCACTGGTCGAACTGGTCCAGGAGGCCGCCTCCGAGGTCACCCCGGCCGAGGTCGGCGTGGCCGACGGGCTGTTCGCCGCCGTGCTGGCCGCCCGTCGGGGCCTGATCGTCCCACCCGACCGGACCCCGGAGTTCCTCGCTCCGCTCCCGGTGTCCATCCTCGGACTCGACGAGCTGGCCGGACTGCTCGACCGGCTCGGCATCCGCACCCTCGGCGGGTTCGCCGCCCTTCCCGACCCCCACGTCCTCGGCCGGTTCGGAGCCGACGGCGCCCACGCCCACCGGGTGGCCGGTGGCCGCAGCGGCGAGCCTGCGGACCTGCGCCAGCCCCGGATCACCCGTCTGCTGGCCGGCGAGGAGACCGACGACTCCCCGGTGGTGACCGAGCCCGGGTTCTGGGGCGGGGCGAGCGACGCCGATGCCCGGGCGGCCCGGTGCCTGGTCGCCGCCCAGGAGCTGCTCGGCCCCGACGGCGTGGTGACGGCCCGCCTGCAGGGTGGCCGGGGTCCGGCCGAGCGGGCCCGCTTCGTGACCTGGACCACCGGGGACCCACCCCGCGGTGCGGTCCCCGGGGTCGTCCGGCTCCCGGCGGGCGGATCGGGGGCGCCGTGGCCGGGGCAGATCCCGCCGCCGGCCCCGTCCGTCGTCCACCCCGACCCGGTCCGTGCCGATCTGGCCGACGCCCGGGGTGAGCCGGTGCGGGTCTCGGGCCGGGGGCTCCTGACCGCGACACCCGACCGGCTCTCCATCGAAGGCGGTCCGTGGGAGCCGGTGTCGGAGTGGGGCGGGCCCTGGCCCTCGGACGAGCGCTGGTGGTCGCGGTCGCGTCGGCGCGGCGCGCGGCTCCAGGCCGTCACCGCCCGGGCGGCCCACCTGTTGCTGGCCGAGCGCGGCCGGTGGTGGGTCGAGGCCACCTACGGCTGAGTGACGCGATCCCATGGCCTACGCCGAACTCCACGCCCACTCCAACTTCTCCTTCCTCGACGGTGCCAGCCACCCCGAGGAACTCGCCGCGGAGGCGGTGCGGCTGGGACTGTCGGCCGTGGCGCTGACCGACCACAACGGCCTCTACGGGGCGGTGCGGTTCGCGGTGGCGGCCCGGACCTTCGGGCTGCCCACGGTGTTCGGAGCCGAACTCACCTTGTCCGATGCCGACGGTCCCCATCTGCGCACCGGGATGCCCGACCCCGACGGCACCCACCTGGTGGTGCTGGCCCGGGACCCCGACGGCTACGCCCGCCTCAGCCGGGCCATCGCCGAGGCCCATCTGGAGGGCGGGGAGAAGGGTCGGCCGATCCTCACCGTCGACGACCTGGCCGAGCGCCACGGCGGCCACTGGCTCGTCCTCACCGGATGCCGCAAGGGTCCGTTGGCCGCCGCGCTCACCGACGAGGGACCCGCCGCCGCGGCCCGGGCCCTCGACCGGCTGATCGACCGGTTCGGGCGGGACAACCTGGCCGTCGAGCTGTGGGACCACGGCACCCCGATCGACGGTCCGCGCAACGATGCCCTGGCCGTGCTGGCCGCCGGGCGGGGGGTGGACCCGGTCGCCACCAACAACGTCCACTACGCCACTCCGGCCCGCTTCCCGCTCGCCACCACCCTGTCCGCGGTGCGGGCCCGGCGGACGCTCGAGGACCTGGAGGGATGGCTCCCCTCGTCCGCCACCGCCTGCCTGCGGGGCGAGGCCGAGCAGCGGCGCCGCTTCGCCCGGTGGCCCGGCGCCGTCGACCGCGCCGCCGAGCTGGCCGCCGGGTGCGCCTTCGACCTCCGACTGGTGGCACCCCGGCTGCCCGACTTCCCGGTGCCCGAGGGCCACACCGAGCAGACCTGGCTGGTCGAGCTCACCCGCCGGGGGGCGACCGAGCGGTACGGACCACGGGGAGCCGAACGGGTCCCGGGGGCCTACGCCCAGCTCGACCACGAACTCGAGGTGATCGGCGCCCTCGGGTTCCCGGGCTACTTCCTGACGGTGTGGGACATCGTCCAGTTCGCCAAGCGGGAGGACATCTTCTGCCAGGGCCGGGGGTCGGCGGCCACCTCGGCGGTGTGCTTCGCCCTCGGCATCACCAACGTGGACGCCGTCTCGCTCGGCCTGCTCTTCGAACGCTTCCTCTCCCCCGCCCGCGACGGGCCGCCCGACATCGACGTCGACATCGAGTCGGGCCGCCGCGAGGAGGTCATCCAGTACGTCTACGAGCGCTACGGACGGCTCCACGCCGCCCAGGTCGCCAACGTCATCACCTACCGGTCCCGGTCCGCCCTGCGCGACGTGGGCAAAGCACTGGGCCACCCCGCCGAGGAGGCGGACGCCTGGTCGGCCTCCACCGAGCGGGGCCAGCCCCTGGCCGAGCGCGACGACCTGCCGCCCCTGGTCCAGCAACTGGCCGGTGAGCTGCTGGGGTTCCCCCGCCACCTCGGCATCCACTCGGGCGGCATGGTCATCTGCGACCGGCCGGTGGTCGAGGTGTGCCCGGTGGAGTGGGGTCGGATGCCGGGCCGCAGCGTGCTGCAGTGGGACAAGGACGACTGCGCGGCGGCCGGACTGGTCAAGTTCGACCTCCTCGGGCTGGGGATGCTCACCGCCCTCCACCACATGGTCGACCTGGTGTCCGAGGCCCACGGGGTGACGGTCGACCTGGCCATGCTCCCCCAGGAGGACGAGGTCTACGACCTCCTGTGCCGAGCCGACACGGTGGGCGTGTTCCAGGTCGAGTCGCGCGCCCAGATGAACACCCTGCCCCGGGTGCAGCCCCGGTGCTTCTACGACCTGGCCATCGAGGTGGCCCTCATCCGACCCGGTCCGATCCAGGGCAACGCCGTCCATCCCTACATCCGGCGACGCAACGGGACCGAGCCCGTCTCCTACCTGCACCCGCTGATGGAGCCGGCCCTGGAACGCACCCTCGGGGTCCCGCTCTTCCAGGAGCAGCTGATGCAGATCGCCATCGACGTGGCCGGCTTCACCCCGGCCGAGTCCGACGAGCTGCGCCAGGCCATGAGCGCCAAGCGGTCGGGCGAGCGGATGGCCGGACTGCGGGACCGCCTGTTCGCCGGCATGACCGCCCAGGGCGTGTCCGAGGCGGTGTCGGAGCAGGTGTACACCGCGCTCGCCGCCTTCGCCAACTTCGGCTTCCCCGAGAGCCACTCGGTGGCCTTCGCCCACCTGGTGTACTCGACGGCCTGGTGCAAGGTGCACTATCCGGCCGCCTTCACCGCCGGACTGCTCAACGCCCAGCCGATGGGGTTCTGGTCCCCCCAGAGCCTGGTGGCCGACGCCAAGCGCCACGGCGTGGTGGTCCGCCGACCCGACGTCAACGCCGGCCGGGCGGCGGCTTCCCTCGAGCCGGTGGGTGCACCGGTCGGCAGTCCGGGCAGTGGCAGTCGGGACGGCCGCCCGATGGCCCCGACTGCGGCGGCGGTCCGTCTCGGCCTGTCGTCGGTGCGTGGCATCGGGTCCGACGCCGCCGAGCGGATCGAGGCCGGGGCGCCCTGGACGGGCATGGAGGACCTGGTGCGGCGGGCCGGGATCAGCCGTGCCCAGCTGGAGGCGCTGGCCACCGCCGGCGCCCTCGACGACCTGGGCCCACGACGGCGGGCCGGAGGCACCGGCGAACTCGGCGGTGGACGGGTCGGGAGCCGACGGTCGCTGGTGTGGGGGGCGGGGGCGGCCGCCCAGGCCACGGCCGACCGGTTGCCAGGTGTGGTCACCGGCGCCGAACCGCCGGCGCTCCCCGCCCCCACCGCGTGGGAGGAGGTGTCCGACGACCTGTGGTCACTCGGCATGGCTCCCGACACCACGGCCATGGAGCTGGCACGCGGCGGCCTCGACCGGCGCGGGGTGGTGCGGGCTGCCGCCCTGGCCGGCCGTCCCGCCGGGGACCGGGTCACCGTCGGGGGCGTGGTCACCCACCGCCAGGCACCGGAGAGCGCACACGGGGCGGTCTTCCTCAACCTGGAGGACGAGACCGGGATGGTCAACATCGTGTGCTCTCGGGGTGCGTGGATCCGGTGGAAACCGGTGGCCCGGGCCTGTCCCGCACTGCTGGTCCGCGGCCGGGTCGAGCGGTCCGAGGGGTCGATGACCCTGGTGGCGGAGCGGTTCGAACCGCTGCCGCTGGGTCCTGTGCCATCGTCCCGCGACTTCCGCTGACCATGGCCGCCACAGCCGGGGCCACCGACCGGCGCGGACGGCCTACACGCGGCTGACCAGGGATATCGGACGGAAGTGGCCGGTCCACCCGGCCGCGGTTCCTCGTCCTGGACCACTGCGGAAAGCTGCAACTTGACTACTCTGCGTGTTGCAGTTAACACTAATAGTGGTCATTCGACAACGAGGAGTGAATTGATGGGGCAGGGGCAGGGGCAGGGGCAGGGGCAGCAGATCGTCACGCATCGGACAGGGGAACGTGTCCACCGACCATCGGGCGATCCCCGATCGACGGGGGCACGGGGTGCAGGAGGTCGGTCATGATCGCCGCGGCAGCCACGATGGGTCCTCTGACCGTCGGCGTCGCCGTGATCGTCGCCGTGGCGATGGTCCTGGGGGCCGTCGACCTGCTCCGCCAGCCGGGGTGGGCCTGGAAGGCCGCAGGTGAGCCGAAGCTGCTGTGCCTGGGCCTCATCGTCCTCCTGCCCGGCGTCGGCTTGGCCATCTATGTGTTCGGTGCCCGACCGAAGGTCATCGAGGTGGCGGCAGCGGGGCGCGCGGCAAACCTCCCCTTCGAGCGGTTCCAGTACCGCGATACCGCCGACGCCGACAGCACCCGGTCCATCCAGGCGCTGTCCGCGCCGACCGCGTTGGGCAGCTTCGGCGAGCGTCGGCCGAGCCCTCCGATCCGGGCCAGCGACCAGGTCCCGGCCGGCGGTGGGTTCTTCGACGATCCGGACGTGCTCGCCCCGACCGGGGCCGGCGGCGCGGCGCCAACGGGTGGGTCGGTCGACACCGGAGCCGTGATGACCACCACCGCTCCCACCGAGATCCGCATCCCGGGTGGCATCGGCCGGCCGTACAACCCGAAACAGCGCACGTCGTTCGACGAGTCCGGAGCCATGGCCTCGGTAGGGGCGGTCCAGGCGGCCGCCGGGCCGATCCCCGTACCCACCGCCGGATCCGGCACCGTCGGGCTCGGTGTGCCGATGGCCACCCCGGGCTCGCCCGAGATCTTCCGGCCGAGGCCCGCAGCGGCCACCCCGCTGGCCGAGCCCGAACGGGTGGAGGCACCGAGGGCCACCATGGCGGCCCGATGGATGCCCGACCCGACCGGACGCCACCAGTACCGCTACTGGGACGGGGGCCACTGGACGGAGAACGTCTACGACGCCGGCGTCGAGACCCGGGACCCGGTCCGCAGCTGAGTACCCGGTGGGGGCGCACCCCCCGACGGCAGCGGGCCACCGGTCCGCCGGTCGGGCGGGCGGGGTGACCCGGTCCGTGCCTCAGCGGCGTTGCGCGCCGAGGCGGCTGAGGCGGGCCACCAGGACGTCGACCACCAGCTCGCCGGAGAGCCCGGTGGTGCCGCGCAGGTCGAGATCGGCTTCGGCCAGCAGCTGCACCGCCCGGGCGATGCGGGCACTGCCGAGTCGGTTGGCCTGGGCAAGTGCCTTCTTGGCCGGGTAGGCGCTCTTGATCCCGAGCAGGGCGGCGGCCTGCTCGGGCGAGGTGACGCCCGCGCCGTCGAGGCGCAGCATCTGGCGGTAGTGCTTGTGCAGGACGACCAGGATCACCAGGGGGTGGGACTCCCCCGCCGACAGCATCCGGTGGAGCACCTCGAGCGCGGGAGCCGTGCGCCCGGCGTCGATGGCGTCGGTCAGGTCCCACGGGGCGAGCGCGCCCGCCTCCCCGAGGAACGGCTCGAGATCGGCCACCGTCACCGTGGACGCCGGGCCGTACGCGGCGGCCAGCGTGTCGAGCAGGCCGGCCAGTCGTCCCATGTCGGACCCCAGGTGCTCGCCCAGGCGGGCCTGGGCGGCACCGTCGAGCCGCACCGGGCCCCCCCTCAGGTGGTCGGCCAACCACTGCGACCGTGACTTGCCGGTCCCGACCGAGGTGTCGACCACCTCGCCGGAGGCGGCCACCGCCTTGGACAGCGTGGGGTTGACCGCCCCGCCGCCGGCCACCAGGACCAGCGCGGTGGTGGGCAGGGGATCGGCCAGGTAGGCCACCAGGCGCTTGGCGTCGGCCGCACCCACCTGACCGGCCTCGCGCACCACCACCACACGACGGTCGACCAGGAAGGGCGGGGTGGTGCAGGCATCGATGACCGCACCGACATCGAACTGGTCCACGCCGGGGCCGCCGAACTCCTCGACCATCATCGACGGGTCCCCACCGGCCACCAGTTGTTCCACCAGGGCATGGGCGGCCTGGGCGACCAGTGAGGGGTCCCCACCCTTCACCAGGTACGCCGACCGGTGGCCGGTGGCCGTGAGTGCGGCGGCACTCACCGCCGAGCACCGGCGATCGCCGCCACCACGTCGCAGGCCTGACGCTGCGCCCCGACCTCGTGGACCCGCATGACCCGGCACCCGAGGACGGCGCCGAGCGCGGTGGCCGACACCGACGCCTCCCGACGCTCGCCGATCTCGAGGCCCAGCATCACCCCGAGGAATGTCTTGTTCGATGCCGACAACAGGAGTGGATAGCCGAGGCCGGCCAGTTGGTCCGATGCCCGCAGCAGGACCAGGGACTGCTCCGCCGTCTTGCCCAGGTCGAGGCCGGCGTCGACGATGATGCGGTCCGGGGTCAGTCCGGCGGCCAGGGCCCGCTCGGCCCGCTCCACCAGGAAGGCCCGCACCGCGTCGACCACGTCGTCGTAGACAGGGTCGGGATCGGGGATCCTCGGGCCGAGTCGGATGTGCGTGGCCACCACGGTGGCACCGTGTTCGGCGGCGGCGGCCAGGTAGTCCGGGTCGGCGAACCCGCTGATGTCATTGCCCACGACGGCCCCGGCCCGGTAGGCGGCACGGGCCACCGACGCCCGCCACGTATCGACCGACAAGGCGATGTCGAACCGGTCGGCCAGTGCCTCGATGGCCGGAATCACCCGGTCGAGCTCCTCCTGCTCCCCGACCTCGGGTCCGGGCCCGGCTTTCACTCCACCCACGTCGAGCAGATCGGCTCCCTGGTCCACCAGGATCCCGGCCCGACGCACCAGGTCGTCCAGGGCATAGGTGACGCCCTTGTCGTAGAAGGAGTCGGGGGTCCGGTTCAGGATCCCCATGACCAGTGCCCGGTGCTCGATGTCGAAGACCCGGTCACCGAGTCGGAGGGTGGTGGCTCGCACGTTCGTGACGCTACCGGAGGCATCTGACGGTCGGAGCCGGCGCGGTCGGACCGGGCGACATCGAGGATGGACGTGCCGGAGGGACCGCGCCCAGGACAGTTGCGCCCAGGACAGGCGTCCTCAGAACAGTCGCCCTCAGAACAGTCGCGAGGCCAGGGCCTTGCGGTACCCGAGCACCCGGGGGTCGTCGGGGCCCAGGGTCTCGAGGAGGTCGAGGAACTCCTGGCGTGCGTCGGGGTCCTCCTTCACCCGGTCGAGCAGGGTGTCGAGCAGGACGCCGACATCGGTGGTGGCCACGTCGGCACGGTCGGCCAGGCGGGCCTCGGCCAACAGGCGACGTGTCTCCGCCGTCTCGGGCAGGCGACCCAGCAGGGCCACCGCCTCCTCGGTGGCACCACGGGCGATCAGGAGCGCGGCCAGACCGGGGATGGCCACCGGATGGTCGTGCTGGAGGTCGAGGGCGCGGCCGAGCAGGGCCTCGTCCCCGGTGGCCACACCCTCGTCGGCCAGCAGGTCGGCCTCGGTCCGTGCCGGCGCCAACCGGTCGATGAACGCCTTGACCTCGGCCTCGGGCTGTGCGCCGATGAACTGGTCCACCACCGCCCCGTCGCGGATGGCGAACACCGCCGGGATCGACTGCACCTGGAAGCTGCCCGAGATGACCGGGTTCTCGTCCACGTTGACCTTGGCCAGTTCCACGGCACCGTCGGTGGCCGCCACCGCCCGCTCGATCATCGGCCCGAGTGTCGTGCACGGTCCGCACCACGGAGCCCACAGGTCGACCACCACCGGCACCTGGTGGGAGCGGGTGAGTACCTCTTCTTCGAACGTGGCATCGGTGACATCGGCCATGAACCCCGACGTTATCGGGCGTGGGCACAGGACCTGTCCGACGGCAGGCCGGGCTCCCGGGCCACGGGGGACCTCACCGGCTGCGGGAAGTCCCGGTGACGCGGGTAGCGTCGGGGGATGGACGTTGCTCCCCACGCCGCCGAAACCACTGACGCCCCCGTCACCGGAGACCAGGGCGACATCGAGGGCATCGATCGTGGGGCCGTCACCGGGTGGCTGGCCTCACAGGTAGCCGGATCGGTCGCGCCCTTCACGTTCGAACTGATCGCCGGTGGCCGGTCCAACCTGACCTACCGGGTGACCGACGCGGCCGGCCATGCCTTCGCCCTGCGCCGACCACCGGTCAGCCACGTGTTGGCGACCGCCCACGACATGGCCCGGGAGCACACCATCATCAGTGCGCTCCAGCCGACCGGCGTCCCGGTCCCCCGCACCCTCGGGCTGTGTACCGACCCGGATGTGAACGGGGCCCCCTTCTACGTCATGTCGTTCGTGGAGGGACACATCCTGCGGGACGAGGCGGCATCCTCGAAGGTCTCCGAGGCGGTCCGGGCCCGGGCCTCGGACTCCCTGGTCGATACCTTGGCCAAGCTCCACGCCGTCGACGTCGACGCCGTCGGCCTCGGGGAGTTCGCCCGCAAGGAGGGCTACATCGCCCGGCAGCTCAAGCGCTGGCACGGGCAGTTCGAGCAGTCGACCCTCGACGGCGAGCCGGGCCCGGCGGTCATCGACCGGGCCTGGGAGGAACTGTCGGCCAAGATCCCCGACCAGCAGGGTGCCACCATCGTGCACGGGGACTACCGGCTCGACAACACGGTGCTCGACGAACAAGGCGACGTCGTCGCCATCCTCGACTGGGAGATCTGCACCCTCGGCGACCCACTGGCCGACCTGGGCCTGCTCCTCGTCTACTGGGCGGAGATGGACGACGACAACCAGGCCGTGCTCGGCGTGGCCCCGACCGCACTTCCCGGCTTCGCCACCCGGGACCAGCTGGTCGAGCGCTATGCGCACGCCTCCGGTCGGGACGTCTCCGCCGTCCCCTATTACAAGGCCTTCGGGATCTGGAAGCTGGCCTGCATCCTCCAAGGGGTGTACGTCCGCTACGCCGGGGGGGCCGCCGCCGGCGACCGCAGCGGGGTGGACCAGTTCGCCGAGGGCGTCCGCCGGTTGGGCGAGCGTGCCCTGGCCGATGTGGAGTCGCTGTGAGCCGCT
>Ga0302279_10005995_pt1 | contig 13203 bp, 10 predicted proteins | sample III_Bog_N3_3_FD_194541 | JGI IMG/M metagenome (GOLD analysis project Ga0302279, IMG submission 194541) | Peat permafrost microbial communities from Stordalen Mire near Abisko, Sweden - III_Bog_N3_3 | ecosystem: Environmental > Terrestrial > Soil > Wetlands > Peat | place: Sweden: Abisko...
CGTCCCTCAATCTTGCTCGCCCAAGTGCGGCACCGGGACTCAATGCGCCGTCAACGGCGAGTGTGCGACAGGCAACTGCGTCAACTTCAAGTGTGCCGCCCCTACGTGCAACCCGACATGCCCCGAAGGGAGCGCGTGCGACAACGGCAGCGAGTGCGCCTCGGGAGTGTGCACCGGCAACAAGTGCGTCCCTCAGAGTTGCTCGCCCACCTGCAGCACGGGGGCCCAGTGCGCCGTGAATGGCGAGTGCGCGTCGGACCACTGCGTGAACTTCAAGTGCGCGATCCCGACCTGCACGCCGTTCTGCTTGCAGGGGAACGGCTGCGATAACGACAGCGAATGCGCATCCAGGAACTGCAACAACAAGAACAGCTGCGCGGCGCCGACATGCGCGAAGAGCTGCACCTTTGGCCAGAGCTGCGAGCAGGACAGCGATTGCAAGTCGGGCAACTGCAACGTGCTCTTCCTTTGTGGCACCTGACGAGCGCGCTACTCCGCCGAGACCAGCCACGGGGCTAGCTCACCCGCGCGCCGGTAGCACTCTTGCTCGCGCGCGATGTCCCCGGCAGCCGCGTACGCCGCGCCGAGCTCCCCCCACGCGCGGGCGTAATCGACCACGACGCCATACCCCCATCCGTGCGGGTCCACGGGAGGTGATGCCTCGAGCTCGTAGCTTGCGAACGTGTCTCGGTTCAGCGCCTCGAGCGCAGCCGGGCTCGGAGGCGACTCTCCCTCGCGGAGCACACGCATCAACGTCCCGACGCTGTAGTGCCGCGTTTTCTCGACCGCAGGGTCGGGCCAGTCCGTGTAGAGCACCGGTCGTCCGGTCGCGAGCAAGCGATCCCGCAGAGTCGCGGGGCCCACCGCCGTATGACTCGGCGTATCGAACGACACGCCCGTGAGCTCCTGCGCGTCCTTGCGGTACCAGGGCTGCTTCAGCATCGCAGGGACGATGCACACGACGTCGGGACGGAGGCGGGAAACGTAGCGCGCGTAGAGGAAGCCGCCCCATCGGTGGTCTCCGGTGCCGACGATGATGGCATTCGGAGGAGCGCCTCGAAGGGTGTTCTCGATGTAGAGCGCGACGGTCGCGCGATTGTGCTCGCGCACCTCCGGAGCCGCATAGAGGAGCGCCGCGAGAGCAGCGAGCACCGTGAGACCCGCCGCCAGACCGTCGCGTAGAACGACCCGCGACGACGACCCGAACGAGCGGGCGGCGAGCACCGTCAAGATCACCTCCGGCATGAGGTAGAAGCGCTCGACGACCTGGGGACCGGCGCCCACGAACGGCAGGTTGAAGCTCGCCACGAAGACGGGCCCCGCCAAGATGAACGAGAGCACGAGCGCTGCCCACGACGCGAGCTCGGGCCGCGCGACGCCTCGATACGAGCGCTTGAAGACCGCGTTCGCCCCGAAGACGAGCACCACCAGCGGCATACCGAGCGTCTGCTCCGTGACGGTTGTCGCGAATAGCCAGAGGTGACCAACAGGAGCGCGCTCTACCGGGATGCTCGAGAGCGAGAGGGTGCCGTACGCGCCCCGGCGAAAGTCGAAGAGGACGTCGCCCAAGGTGGCACCGTCGATCCACATCGGCGTCGTATGCAGGTCGCTCGTCCTCGCGACGACGTACACGTAGACGTACGGTGGAACGACCCCGGCGAGCAGCGCCACGACTCCGGCGATCGCGGCAAAGGGTGGGCGAGGAGCGTCGCGCGCAGCTCGCGCTGCCGCGAGGAGACCTATGGGGGCGAGGAACACGATCGACTGGTGGGCACCGATGGCGACGCCGGCGAGCAGGCCGAGCGCGACGATGCGCGGCAATGGGCGCAAGCCGTCCGCGCGACCGGAGATTGGGGGCGCCGAGAGCCACAGAATCGCGGCCGTGAAGCACGCGTTCATCGCGTGCACCTCGGCGTGCGAGCTCATCTTCCACGCGAGCGGCGAGAACGCGTAGATGGCCGTCGTGATCGCCGTGGCCGGAACCGACGCGCCCCACGCGAGGCAGGCCCTCGAGAGCGCCCAGACCCCGAGCGCACCGACGAGCGCCGTCGTAAGGGCCGCGCCATACGCGGCCGATGCGACTGGAAGCCAGTGCCACAGTCGCATCCACAGCACCAGCGTCGGGTAGCCGGGCGGATGCGCGATGCCTCCAGTCGCAAAGAGCGTCGAGAACTCCCCGTTGTCACCGCCGAGAATCCAGTGCGGAGCGCTGCGCGCGTACACGAACCCCGCGAGCAACGCGATCGCCGGCAGGAGCGTTCGCGAGGCTTCCGGCCGAGATGTCACCGGCGTCGACTCAAGTCACGCGTCGAGGCACCGCGCGCAGGCCGGTCCCGAGCTTCGTCTCCTGACCCGCGCTCCCCGCCTCGTGGTACTCGGCGTCCTGGTTCACCTGCCAGAGATCGTACACGGGCTTGCCCGCGACGATGTTCTCGACGGCGAGCATGGCGGTCATCATCGCGTGGTCCTGGTTGTTGTACATGTGCATGCCGTTGCGACCGACGAGGTGCAGGTTCGGGAAGTGCGCGTCGAGCTCCTTGCGCACGGTGAGCACGTGGGCCGAGTACTCGTCGTCGTAGACGGGGTACGCCTTCTTCTGCCGAACGACGCATCCGTCGAGCACGTCGGCCCCTTTGGCGAGCTTGAGCGCCTCGATCTCGCGCTTGGCCAGCGCGATGAGGTCCGCGTCCGCCATGGCCCACGTCCCGTCGTTCTCGAAGCAGAAGTACTCGAGGCCGTAGCAGCTGGTGCCCGCCACCGGCACCAGCTCGGGGGACCAGCTCTTGAAGTTCTGGATGCGACCGACCTTCACCGACGGATCATGGATGTAGATCCAGTTGTCGGAGAAGATCTCGCGATCCTTCAGGATGAGCGCCACGATGAGGAAGTCGCGGTAGCGCAGCTTGTTCGCAGCCGTCAGGGCCGCGTCCGTCGGCTTCGGCGTGATCGCGTTCATCAGCTCGCGAATCGGGGCCGACGAGATGACATGGTCGGCCGTGACCGTGCTCTTCTCGCCAGCCGCGCTCTCGTACGTGACCGTCCAGGTCTTTGCATCGCCGTCGTACGCCAGCGCCGACACGCGCGCGTCCATCTGGAGCGAGCCCCCCATCGCCTTCATCTTCGTCGCCGCGGCGTCCCACATCATCCCGGGCCCCTTGCGCGGGTAGCGGAACGAGTCGATGAGCGTCTTCACGACCTCCGACTTGTCCTTCGGCTTTCGCGTCAGACCGAGCGCGTTGATGATCGCCGTCCCGAGCGAGAGCCCCTTGATGCGCTGCGCCGCCCAGTCGGACGAGATCTCCTTGCAGTCCATTCCCCAGACCTTCTCCGTGTACGTCTTGAAGAAGATGCGAAAGAGGCGCTCGCCGAACTGGTTGGTGACCCAGTCTTCGAGGTTGGTCGGCGACGGCGTCGGGTGGAGCTTCGCCTTGCCGTAACTGAGGACACACAGCGCAGACTCGAGCACGCCGAGCTTGGAGAGCGCGTCGAACGCTTTGAGCGGGTACGAGAAGAAGTTGCCGCGGTAGTAGATGCGCGACTCGCGCGGGCGCTCGAGGAAGTCGTCGGGGAGGATCTCGCGCCAGAGGTCCTCGACCTGCTTGGCCTTCGAGAAGAAGCGATGGCCTCCGATGTCGAAGCCGTACCCCTTGTACTGAACCGTCCGCGAGATACCCCCGACGTACGTGGCGTCGGCCTCGAGCACGGTGACCTTCACGCCCGCCTTGCCGAGCAGGTAGCCGGCCGTCAAACCAGCAGGTCCTGCACCAATGATCGCTACCGACGTCGAAGCAGAAGGCATCAAGCCACCCAGGAGTTGGACGAAACCTCTACCACCGGGCCCGACGGGATTGGCACGACAAACGCGACGAAAGTCTTAGAGCAACCGCGAGCTCAATGGAGCACCCGTAACGTGGTTGCTCTAGCCTATTGTTTGTGACCCTTTGCTCCTTGACCGTTCCGGTCAATCCGCGACGGCTCTAGGGCCCGGGCGCCCAGCGGAAAGACCACGGCTCCGCGATCTTGATGTACGCACACTTGGGCGGAAGCCCGGGCTTGAAGCGCGCCTCGACCTTCGCCCTCAAGATGCCGTCGAACTCGCCGGTGCTGTATCCCGTGAGCACGAGCAAGCGCGACTGGGTGAGCTGCTTCAGGAGCTGCTCGCGGTGCGCAGTCTGCGTGTGGTCGAACCAGAAGTCGTACTGGAAGAAGAAGGGGCCTACGGGGCTGTGGGTCGTCCAGCCCCAGGGCTGTAGGCCGTTCTTGCTGAGACTAACGTAGCGCTCCTCGCCCATGCAGGTCGCCGCCGCGTCGACCGCCCTCGCCGCAGCGATACCCTGTTCCTCGCCGTGCTTCATATCGCTCAGCTTTTGCCTGAGGTCCGGGCGGTCGTGGATCAGCGTGACCACCGCGATCGCGAGCACGGCGAGGGCCGATGCGAAGCGCCTCGGAACGGGGGACGCATCCGAGACTTCGTCCGTGAGCAGCCACGTCGCGAGCACCGCGAGGACCCACGGGACCATGAACACGAAGTGGTGCGCGTAGAAGCGACCGCTGACGCCGATCGCGAGCGAGCTGAGGACGACCGCGAGACCCCAGCGCGTGACGACGGGCATCCAGCCGTCTTCGGTGGCGCGCTGCTCCTGCATGGCGGCCATCGCAGCCCCCGCAAACGCGAAGCCTGCGGCGGGCGCGAAGTCGGTCGCGTCGTGAAGGCGGCCCCAGTCGAAGGCCTTGTCCAGCATCTTGCTCGGTCCGAGGGCGTCCGCGTCGACGGCGAACGCCTGATGGAGAAACATCTCGGGGAGGTAGATGCGGAAGTACGACGTGAACGCGCCGCAGAGGAGGAGCACTAGCGCCGCGAAGACGCCGGACGTCACGCCCATGCGAATCAGCTCGTAGACGTGCGCGCGCGTCCGCACGTTGATGAGCGCGATGGCGATCGCGGAGAGAAGAAACGGCTCCTTCGTGAGGCACGCACATGCGAGCGAGGCGCCCCCGAGGAGCACCCGCGCGCGAGCCTCCCGGGTGCTCAGCGCGCGGGCCGCACGCGACGGCGCGCGGCACCAGAGCCAGAGCCACGGGAGGAGCAGGGCCGCCCCGTACGGCTCGACCTCGAGCTCGCCGCCGCGGTCGGCGGCGTAGAGGACGACGACCGCTCCGCCGAGCCCGGCTGCCACGAGCCTCCACCCGACGCGACCGAGATGCTTCCGGTCGCGCACGACGAGCACGAGCGGCGTCACCATCAGGGCCACGAACGCGAGGATCTGAAGCGCGGTCGCGAGTCGCCACGAGTGGGTCAGCGCGATGCTGAGAGCGAAGATCAGGAAGATGACCGGAGGCTTCGTCTCGAACAGGCCCGAGTAGAGCGGGACGTGGTTGAGTATGCCCCGGCCGATGGCCGCGAAAATAGGTGTGTCGTTGACGATAGGGCCATGCGCCTCGTACGAGAGGCGCACGTAGAGGTCGGACCACGCGCGGCAGATGAGTAAGACGACCGCATAGACGCAGAGGTTCCGCGTGGACGCGAGGGCGCGTACTTCGCGGCGAACGAACGCCCGCACGCTGTCCTTGGTGAGTCGGGTACGTGGGCTCGGGGCCACGGCAGGAGGCGCGGCCACGGTCTCGGAGATGCCCTCCGCGCTCGGTCCGACGTCGCTCATGCCCCGCAGCTACTGCAACGTGGGTCCGCTAGGCAAGCGACCTACCCACGAAATCAAGCCGGCGTCACATCCCCGACATGATCTTGTAGCCGTCGCCGTCCGGGACCAGATCCAGGCGGTTGTCCGCTACCGAGTGGCGCCACTCTTCCTTCTTCACGCCCGGAATGCGGTAGCTCGCGGCGAACGTGTAGTCGACCGACACGTGTGCCGACTCCTCGAAGGTCACGCGGCGGTACCGGATCTCGTAGCGGATGCCGTCGGTCCCCTGGAACGTTCCAGTGAGGAACTCCTTCAGGCTGATGAAGTCCACGTCGTCGTCGCTGCCGACGCCGCGCTTGTGGTAGCCCGGGCTCGCGAGCTTCAAGAGCTGGCCCACGTTCTTCTCCTCGACTGCGTGGCGGTACTGCTCGCAGAAGAGGATGACCTTCCGGTTCTCCGCGTTGTCCGGAACGTCCGTGTTCGGGATGAACGTCTTCGAGCAGCCGGTCGCGCCGAGCGCTGTCGTGGCGAGCACGGCCGCTGCCGCGAAGGCCGCGAGCCGCGAGAAGAGAGAGCTGTTTTTCGTCACGACTTGACTCATCAAGCACCCGAACAAGAGGAAGTCCGTGGCCATTCCGCCCCGAAAGCGCTTTGTCAAATCGTCAACGCGTCTCCGGACGGGCCCTGGACGGCGGGACGCTACGGCCCAGCGGACGCCGCGTCAATTCCGTGGCGAGCTACTTGAAGAGGCACGAGGTCGACGGACGCCCAGGCGCAGGCGCCAGCGCGGGGGCTATCACGGTGGCGGAAATCGGGAGAGCTGGCGGCGAGACGCGCAGGCAGGCTGGCCGCGAGGAGCGGGAGAAGCGCCCGATGGCCGCAGGCGATGGGAGAGCCGGCCGGCGGAGCACCGATGCCGGAGCGAGCGCACGTGACCCGAGCCACGGCGACCTTGGGGTCCGAAGAGACGAGCAGCGCGACTACCCCAGACGAGGCCTTGAAGCCAAGGACGTCCCCGAGACGCGCTACGGTCGGGCCGACCTGGTCGACCGCCGTGACCACGAGCGCGTCCGCGTCGCCTGCCGCCACGAGCGTCGTCGCCACCGCGAGCGCTTCGATGCCTGCGTGAAGCCCGGAGCCGACGGCGAAGCTTGGCCCGGTGAGTCCGAACGCGGCGCTCGCATCGCCGGCCGCAGCGTTGGGCGACGTGTACGGAAACTTCCGCGGCTCGGCCGACCGTGCGCCACGCTCTTCGATGCGGGCGAAGAAAGACGCGTTCGTCTCGAGCGTCGCCACGGCGGCGCCGACGACGATGCCGGTGCGCGCGCCGGAGAGCGACCCATCTCGCGCGACGAGGAGCGCGACGGCGTCGAGAACGCGCCGCGTCAGCGGGTCGGCGCGAAGAACGCGTTCGATGGGCCAGCCAAGGCGCTCCGCAAGGTCGGCCGCGCGCGGGAGGTCGGTAGCGTGAACGGCGGCCGAGAGAAATACGGGGCGGCGAGGAAGAGCGTCGGCGACTGCCGCGCGATCTCGTGAAACCACCAACGCCGCGTTCGAACCACCGAAGGCGGCCGAGAGCTTGAGCGCCGTACGAGGGCTCCCGGCACGCGTGACATCGAGGAGCCTCACGCGTGCGTCGGGATCGATTTCGCCTCGTCCCGCGGCGGCCGGAAGCACGCCTCGCACGAGCGCGTCGACGCAGACGAGCGTCTCCAGCGCCCCCGACGCCCCCAGCGTGTGACCGACCTGCGCCTTGAACGGGTGCACCACCACGTCCGTTGCGACCTCGGGGACGGCCGTCGCGAGCGCGCGCGCTTCGGCGGCGTCGCTGTACGGGGTCGCGCTTCCGTGGGGGCTCACGAGATCAGGGCATGTGATGTGCGACTCGAGCAGCGCCCTCTTCGCGGCGAAGGCGAGCCCCGTCCCGTTGCGGTCAGGAGCCGTGAGATGCACGGCGTCGCTCGACGCGCCGAATCCTGTCACGTGAGCGGGCGCGTCCGGCGCGAGGCGACTCGGCCTAAGCGCGACGATCGCCGCCCCCTCACCGAGCGACATCCCGTCGCGGCCCACACGAAACGGACGCGATGGCGGGCACAACGTGGTCGCGCGAAGAGTCTCGAATCCGGCCGCAACGAACGTGCTCACCGCGTCGAAGCCCCCCGCGAGGACCAGATCGCACGCGCCTTCGTCGAGCCATCGAAGCCCGATGCCGATCGCAAGCGTCGACGCCGCGCACGCGCCCAGAACGAGCGTCGCAGGGGACGGCTCGAGCCCATTCGCGCGCACTGCGTCGAGCAGCGGGGAAAAGTAGAACGCCCCGGCGGCCAGGTCGCGTGTGAGCTCGGGAGCGCCGTCGCGGGAGCACGCCGCGAAGACTCGTTCCGCCGTTCGCATGCCGCCGCTCGAGGTGCCGACCGCGAGCCCTACGCGGAGCGCGCGCCAGCCGGGCGACGTCTGATCGAGCTCCTGGAGACACCCACGCAGGGCTCGCGACAGGAGCACCGTCGCGCGATCGTCCGTGCTCTCCTCGAGCGTGACTCGCGCAGCAAACGGTCGCGAGAGCCCCGCAGCGGCGAGCTCCTCGTCACGCCCTACGAAGACACGGGCGGGCTCCCCGATGACCCCCGCGGAGACGGCAGACGCCCCCTCCCCCATCGCGGAGACGGCGCCGAACGCTATGATCGCAGCGCTCATCGCGGGCTCGAACGTGCGTCGCTGGACGCGGGCGCGTCAGGGTCCGCGAATGCGAGCGGATCGGGAGCGTCGGACGGCCCCTCGACATCGACCTCCACGTGGACCCCCGAGCTCGGATCGTCGTAGGTCGCATGGTCGCCGGACACCGGGACGAGGCCGGCCCCGACGAAGCGCAGAAGGTCGACCGAGTCATTCTCGCCTCCGCGGCGTGAGGCGGTGAGCGTATGGCCGTGCCCTCGCGTGCTCGGCACGTCGGTCACGTCGATCGTGGACGCACCGTCGCGCAGGACGAAGCGCTCGCCACCGGGGACCGCGAGGCTCGTGAGCAGGCGCCCGCGGGCGGGCGCGAGAAACCACCACCGGAAGAAGCCAATGGGCAAGCTCGCGTCGTCGGCTCGCCCGCCTCGACGGAGCACGTTCGCCGCCGGGACCTCGAAGCGCCAGTGCTCCGGCGTGGTCCAGATGTCGAGGGCGGTGCCTCCGCCGGGACCGATCAAGATCATGCGGAGGGCGCGCTGCGGGTCGACGGCCACGGCGCCGCGCGCGGAGTACGTGCGCCCGGTGTGAGGCTCACGGAGAGACACGCGCACGACGGCGCCGAAGGGCTGCGTCGACTCGGTTGCGCGGAGGTCGGCCAGGGCGGCGCGAGCTGTGTCCCACTCGGCCTGTGTCGGCAAAGGTGGAGATGCCACGCGCGCGTCGCAGGCAAGGAGCGTGCAGGCCGTGACGAGCGCTATCCCAAGGCGCATCGTCACCGTAGACCGTACATCACGAGCAGAAGCGCGTACCCGCGTCCATTCGACGTGCCCACGACCAGGACCTCGTCCGCCAGCCCGCGATGCACCATCGACGTCGCGGCCACGAGCGCGGTTCCGCCCAGCCCTTCGTGGTCACCCGCGAAGGGCGCGAGGCTGGTGCGACGAACCGCATCCCACGGCGTCCCGATGAGCTTCTTCGCCGCGCGTTCGTCACGGCCGACGACGACACGGGCGCGCCCGGGATCTCGCGGCGCTTCGAGGGCTACCTCGGTCGCGTCGGTCCACGTGTAGCCCCGTTCGATCCTCGCGAGCGGTGTCGCCCCGCGCAACCGCGCGTGCTCCTCGTCCTCGAGCACGAGTGCCGACGCCCCCTCCGAACGTGCGCGCGAGCGGGGCATGGGGACGCCGCTCGACGCGCCTCCATGGAGACACGCGAGGACCTTCTCAACCAGCGCGCTCGCCTCCTCGATGGCCCCTGCCACGACGACGTCCACCTCCCCTCCCGCCACCAGCTCCATCCCTTGAAGCACGGCGCACTCGCCGCTCGTGGCCAGGTCCGCCGTCGCGAACGCGGCTCCCTGGAGACCGAGATAGATCGAGACGTGGCCAACGGGAGAGCTTGGCACGAGGTTCGGGAACTCCGCGGGACTGACGAGGCGCGGGCCCTTGTCGAACAAGCGATGCATGAACGCAGCGGATGCTTCGAGATTGCCGAACGCGGTCCCGAGGACGATGCCTGCTTCCGCGCGGTCGATGGGACCGGTCCCCGTCTCGGCCGCCGCGAGGGCGCGCGAGGCTACGACGGCGCCAAGTCGTGCAGGACGGTCGAGACGACGGACGCGCGCGGGGTCGAGCTGCGAAATGAGGTCGAACGCAAGGGGACCAGGAGCCGGGGCTCCGGCGTGGGAGAGGGATCCATCGACCCACGTGGCCGCGTCCTCGGCATCCGCTAGCCCCCGCGAAGAAAGCGCAGCCACTCCGGTGACGACGACACGGCGCTCGTGCTCGGCGCGGGCTGGAGGCGGCCCGAGCTCCGGCTCCGTCAGCGCGAGGACCGTATCCATCCCGCCGAAGCCGAACGAGTTCGAGAGCACCGCACGCACGCGAGCCGGACGCCCCGCGCGAAGGACGTGAACGAGCTTGCACGCGGGGTCGGGCTCCTCCAGCCCCATCGTTGGCGGGACGAGCTGGTGCTTGACCGCGAGCGCCGAGAAGATCGCTTCGACCGCCCCTGCGGCGCCGAGCATGTGCCCGACTTGCCCCTTCGAGCTCGAGACGGGGATACGTTCGATCTCCTGGCCGAGAGCGGTGGCGAGAGCGGCAGCTTCCATCGAATCGTTCGCCGCGGTCCCGGTTCCGTGGGCGTTCACGTAGTCCACGTCGCGTGGAGAGAGCCCTCCGCGCCTCAGACTTCGCGCGATGAGCCGGGCTGCCACGTTCGCCGACGGGTCGGGCTGCGTGATGTGATGAGCCTCCGCTCCGATGGCCCAACCCGAAAGCTCCGCAACGACCGACGCGCCGCGTGCGACCGCGCTGCTCGCGCGCTCCAGCACCGCGAACCCTGCCCCCTCGCCCAGGTTTATCCCCTTGCGACGCGCGTCGAACGGCCGGCACATGTCCGGGTCGGTCGCCGTGAGCGCATTGAAGCCGCTCACCGTGAGGCGGCAGAGACCGTCCGTGCCCCCTACGACCACGGCATCGACCTCCCCCGACAGTAGCCAGAGCGCCCCCACGACGAACGCGTTCGCGCCGCTCGAGCACGCACTGCAAAGAGACCGTACGCGGCAGAACGGGCCGAAGCGTGAGACCAGCCGGTCGCCCGTCGCGGTGAGCGGCTGCGACATCATCTTCACGAGAGATGCGGTGCTCGTCGGATTTGCGTGAAGGTCGCCGAGAAGAGCCTCGGTCTCGAACATGCCACCCGTCGTGCCCGCCACGACGAGGCCCAACCTTCGCCGGTCGCCGGAGCGTTCAACCGGCGCGACAGGCAAGCCCGCGTGGGTCATGGCCTCCGCGACCGCCTTCCACGCGAACGCGCTCGTACGGGACCACGCGCGCGCCGCTCCGTCTCCCGTGAGGCCCTCACGCGACGCATCCTCGAAGTACGCCGGCGCTACCGAAGCGACCATCGACGCGCGCTGCCCTGCCGTGTCGAAGAGCGTCAGCGGCGCGAGGCCACGCACGCCGGAGACGAGGCGCGGCCACGTCGTGGCTACGTCAGGACCGAGCGCGGTGACGAGGCCGACTCCGGTGATCCAGATCCGCGAAGAACGCACGTCGACCACGCTCTCGGCCCGGCGCGCTCAGCCCGCGGGCGTCCGCTCCGCGACGAAGCTCGCGAGGCTCGCGACCGACGCGAAGATAGAGCGCGCTTCGGACCCATCCGGCACGCGGACTCCGAACTTCTCCTCGATGCTCATCGCGAGCTGCAGCGCGTCGAGCGAATCGAGCCCGAGGCTCACGGTCGGCGAGTCCGCGACTCCCGTCAGGGCGCCGAACAGCTGCGCATCGTCGGGGATCGATGCCGGATCACGCCCTTCGAGGTTGAGCTCCTTGATGATGAGCTGCTTGATGTCCTGCTTGAGGAGAGAGAGGTCCATCGAGGGGGTCGCGCGGCGTCGGCGCGAGCGCGGGTCTGGACGTACCACAGGCGCTTCCGTTGTCGACCCCTCTCAGGCGGCCTCCCGACGCCAGAAACGGCCGTCGTGCGCTCAGCCGGAACCTCATCCAATCGAACGTCGTCTTGACTCTCGACGCGCGGATGGAGCGCCGTGCTCGGGGGGTTCTTCGTCGCCGGGCGACTCAGAATGACATCCACTATTTCCCGACGACGCCTAAGCTACGGACGAACACATGGGGACGCTCGTCAACTACACCACGGACAAGGGGGTCGCGGTCCTCACGCTGAACGACCCGCCGGTCAACGCGTACACGTACGAGATGTTCCGCGAGCTCGACGCGTGCATCCTCGACGCGCGCTTCGACAACGACGTGCACGTGATCGTCATCACGGGGCACGGCGAGAAGTACTTCTCGGCCGGCGCGAACATCAACATGCTCCGCGAGGCCGACCCGACCTTCAAATACTACTTCTGCCTTCACGCGAACGAGACCCTGAGCCGCCTCGAGCAGACGCCGAAGCTCGTCATCGCCGCCATCAACGGCCACGCGGTCGGCGGCGGCCTGGAGATCGCGCTCGCGTGCGACATTCGCGTGGCGCGCGAAGGGACGTACCAGGTGGGGCTCCCGGAGGTGAACCTCGGGGTGCTTCCGGGCACCGGCGGGACGCAGCGCCTCGCGCGCCTCATCGGGGCGGGACGGGCGCTCGAGATGATCGTCGAAGGGAAGACGCTCCCGCTCGACGAGGCGCTCCTGATCGGACTCATTCACAAGGTCTGGGAGACACCCGACCACGCCACGTTCCTCCAGAGGATCATGGACTACGCCCACGAGTTCACGCCGCCGAACCGCGCCTCGCGCGCAGTCGGGAGCATCAAGCGCGCCGTGCAGGGGGGCGCGGACATGAGCCTCGATCAGGGGCTCGCGCTCGAACGTGAGCTGCAGGCCGAGCTTTTTCGCTCGGAGGACGCGAAGGAGGGGATCGTCGCCTTCACGCAGAAGCGAAAGCCGGTCTTCCGCGGGCGGTAGCGCGCGCGGCTACCCCATCCGCGCAAACAGCTTGCCGTAGTAGTTCGCGATCTCCGTCGTATCGAGGCGCGCGAAGAAAGTGGAATACGCCATCCACATCGCGAGACCGTTGAGATCGCGGAACATCGGCGGCAGGTAACGCGGCTCCTTGATGACCCCCTCGGCGGTTCTCCGCGCGAGCACCGGCACGTCCTCGTGCGCGACCTTGCCGACGAACAGATACGGGATCAGGTCCGCGCGGTTCTGCTGGATGGCGCTCCAGATGAACGCGTAGTTGAGGACGACCCCCTTGCAGTAACAGGCGTCCTTCGTGAACGGCGCCCCCCCTTCGACCACCCCGCCGCGGAAGATCCGGCGCGTGTTGTGGAAGCACTCTTCCTCGTCGTACCCCTCGGTGCGGAACCACTCGTACACGTCGAGGAAGCTCGCACCGTCCTCGGCCTTGTCGATCGCGATGATGCGGT
>Ga0302279_10005999_pt1 | contig 13200 bp, 9 predicted proteins | sample III_Bog_N3_3_FD_194541 | JGI IMG/M metagenome (GOLD analysis project Ga0302279, IMG submission 194541) | Peat permafrost microbial communities from Stordalen Mire near Abisko, Sweden - III_Bog_N3_3 | ecosystem: Environmental > Terrestrial > Soil > Wetlands > Peat | place: Sweden: Abisko...
TTATGGAAGCTCGTGGTCGGGAGCGGATTCAAGCCCAGCGACGTCGTGTGTCGCTCGCACAAGCTCGGGCTCAATACGTTCGCGGTCTGCAAGAAGCCGTAACCTCGGGCCGCGGTCAATCCCATGTGCATCTTCACCGGCGAGGGCGCGCCCCGCGTAGCGAGCACCCGCATCTTCGGGACCACCGACGGCGAGACCGCGACTCTCGTCTATTCGATGAGTCTTGAGGTCGACTCGGAGGTCGCCATGATCCTCCCCCTGCCCGTCAAGCTCGGCCTCGGCGAGGCGGCCCTCTCGTTCGTGAGCCTCGAAGAGTATCCCGAGTTCTTCGACGACCTTCAGCGCGGCTTTCCCCAGCCCGTCGCTGCGTCCGCGGACGTTCTTACGTTCGCGCCCCAGAGCCTCGCGCTCAAGCAGCTCGTCGTTCACACGGTCGGCGCGTTCGAGGCGTCGTTCGTGCCGCACCTGCGCGACTTCAACCGCCTGGACCCTCGGTTTCGTCTCTCCGACGACATCTGGGCCAAGCTACCGCTCTATGCCGACTACGGCTTTGCCGTTTTCCGCCTCACGCCCGGCACGGACAAGCGCGTTCACCCGATGGCATTCCGCTTCCAGACGCGTCACCCCGACCGCACGTTCTTTCCGACCGTGCACGTCCACGACGGCGCGCTTCACCCGACCGCGCAGTTCGATCACCAGGTCTACTACCAGGTCTTCACGGATCGATTGAAGCTCCCCTGGGAAGTCGACTCGTTCGACGTGGCCTCGAAGTTCATGAACGAATCGAAGGCGCAGGGGCTCGTCCGCATGGATAAGCCGGTCTACACGTGGTGGCTCGTCTCCGAGCAACCGAATCGAGACTTCCACGTGATGACCACCGGAATGAGCATGGGGGACCTGTACCGCCTTTGAGTGCACCTCACTCTGGAACGGCGATCCCCGTCTTCGTACCGTCGAGCATGCTGCCGATGTTGTTCACGACGGTGTCGCGCGTGCCGAGCTGCCCCGTCTTCTGACCGAGCCAGTTCCACTCGACGAACTTCACGATCGAGGAGTGCTCCATCGTGACGTGGGACACGGTGTTGGCCTTGGCGAACGTGCCGAGCGCCATGAGTGGAATGCGCGGACCGTAGGGCTGATTGTCTATCGTGCTCGCGGCAGGGGGAGCGACGTGATCGAAGTAGCCGCCGCTCTCGTCCCACGTGACGAGGACGAGGGTGTTCTTCGCGTAGGGGGAGCTCGCGACGGCGCTCTCGATCGACTGCACGAACGAGATGCCCCCCGAGATGGTGTCGCGCACGCCGGGGTGCTCGGTCAGGTACCCGATGGCCTTGACGTACGAGAACGCGGGGAGCTTCTCGGCCGCGATGTCGGTCGCGAACGCCGAGATGTCCTTCATGTAGAGCGGATTGTCGCTAAGGGTGGAGTAATACTCGAAAGGAATATCGCTCGGGTCGTACTCGCACGGATAGATGGCAAACCCAGCAGGGCACGCGGCAGGGACCGGTCCGCACCCCGGAGCTGCAGCGAGCGCCGAGGCGTATCCCCCCGCGTAGACACCGAACGTGACTCCGGCGCCGACGAGGAGGTCGGCGATGGTGGGCCCGGTAAAATCCATCTGCGTCCCACCGACGCACGAGGCCCCCTTGGCGCTCGGCTCGTACGAGTTGTCCACGAATACGAAGTTGGCGCGTGCGAGGTACATGTCGTTCGACGAGCTCGCGCCGACGATGGGCTGGAAGTAGCGGTCCGCGATCGACCCTTCCGTCGCATACGTCCAGTACGGGCCCACGGACGAGAAGTTGGCGATCGCGAAGTTGCCGGGCCCCGAGCAACTCGTCCCGGTGACGTACATATCCATCTTGCCGTTGTCTATTTCGGACAGCTCGCACGCTTGCTGGTGATTCGGATTGTAGAGGCCGTTCGAGGAGTCGTTGAGGAGCACCGGAGACGCGCCCGACGGGTCGGTGGCGGGCGCCGCTTCGCAACAGGCAGGGCCCGTCGTGCACGTCGGGTTACTCCCGGGCGCGGCCGTACAATAGGCGCCGAAGTAGTTGTCGAAGGTGTGGTTCTCCTGAACGATGAGCACGAGGTGCTCGATGGCCGACGCCGAGCACCCCGAGGTGCACGGCGGGAGACTCACGTCCCCCGGCCCTGCATCCCCCGCACCCGAGTCCGCTGCGCCGGTCTCGCCTGCGCCTGCGTCAGGCTGCGCATCGGCACGCCCCGCGTCGTGCACGACTGAACCCGTGTCCGCCTTCCCGCTATCGGCGTGCCCCGCGTCGGGCGTCTTGGAAGTCTGGCCTCCATCGTGACCAGAGCCCGGCGACGAGGACGAAGAGCAACCTACCGCGAGAGCCCCCGCGACGAGGGCGACGGACGAAGCACGGCTACGCATACCGAGTAGTCTACTCCTCTGCCTCAGGCTGTCATTCAGCCACGCTTCGTGGCGAAGAACCCCCCGAGCCTCATTTGCCTTGCGGCGGACGACCCACGCTTCGTTCCCTCAGGGCACTGCGAGCCGCACGAGCCGCAGTTCTTCGAATCGCTGCTGATGTCGACGCAGACGCCGTTGCAGTCGGTCTGGCCCGCCGCGCAGGTCGTCCCGTCCGAATCGGTCGACGCGTCGCTCGCACCGCTCTGGCACGAGCCGTCGACGCAGCTCTGACCCGAAGCGCACGAACCGCACGAGATCATGTTGCCGCACCCGTCGCTGGTGTCGCCGCATTGGGCCCCCTGATTTGCGCACGTGAGCGGGACGCAAGCATCCGAGTCCCCGGTCGACGACACGCACACGTTTCCGTCGCACACTTCGCCGGACGCGCAATCCGCATTCGTCGAGCAGTTGCCGCCGGTGACCACGTCAACGCTCGCGTCCGTAACTACGTCGGCGACCGCGTCGACCCCCGCGTCACCCGTCGACGTCGTCCCCGTGTCGCAGTGGCCGTCCACGCACACCGTGCCCGTCGCGCAATCCGCGTCGGTCGAGCAGAGGTCCCCCGGCCCGACCCCTCCATCGTCGTTCGTGCTCCCGCCGGTCCACGCACCGAAGTTCGTGAAGCCATTCGCCTGGAACGTGACGAGCCCGCTGCCTACCGACTGCGCCGCAATCTGCTTCTCCGTACCGTCGCTCTCGACCGCCTCGATGAACACATCCTTGGCGACGGTGCCGCTCGCGAGCGAGACCGGAATGCTGATCGTTACAGGCAACGCGAAGACCGTCCCGCTGGGCTCGAAGTCGACGACCGGCCCCGCGGCCGTCTTGCCGCTCGGATTAACCGATATCCCGCTGGCGGCGAGCCCGATGCTGATGGTCGTGCTTGAGCTGAGGGCGTGCGCAGGGATCACGATCGTCGTCCCGGCGAGGGTCGCGTCGTCGCTGGCGCTGACGGGAATCGTCCCCCCCTCGGGTCCGATCACGGCGGTCGCGACGTACTTGCTCGCCACGCTCTGGCTCCCGCTGCTGCATGCGGCAAGCACGAGAACCGCGAGACACCCCGAAAGCCCATAAGAAGTCGCGAAAAGTCGCATGGTGGTCATTCTCCAGATGTGAGCCGCCGAGCCCTCCCGGCCGTCACAAGGGGTAAAGCGCGCGAGGCGGGGGGTACCTTCAAAAAAAGATCACTCCTCCGCCAAAGCCCGTTCGGCCTCGGCGCGATGGGCTCCAGCCGGGAAGCGCGTGAGGTAGTCGCGGAGCGTCGCAGCCGCTGCGATCCGGTCGCCGAGCTTGCGCTGGCAGTACGCGGTCGAATAGAGCGCGTGGTCGGTCCACGGCGCGGCGTGCACCTTGGCGTAGTCGTCCATGGCCTCGCGGCATCGGTCGGCATCGCGGAGCAAGTTGCCGCGCAAGGCGTGAACCTCGTCGAGGCGTTCGCTCCCCGGGTGGGCGGCGAGGAAGCGAGCGCTGTCGGCGAGCGCTTCCGTCTGGGCATGCGTGTCGACCTCGATCTCGAGGATGGCGAGATCGACCTCCGGGAGCAGCGGTCCGCGCGGATAGCGGTCACGGTACGCGATGAACGCGGCACGCGCGCGTGACGGATCGTGGCGACGGCGCTGCTCGAGGCGTCCCAGGGCGTAGAGGGCGATGTCACCGTGCGCCGGGTCGTCGGCAGCAGCCCGAGACAGCTCGCGCGCGGCCGAGGTGAAGTCCCCCTTCGATTCGAACGCGAGACCACGTGCGTACGGCCCCTCGTCGACCGGAGCGCCAGGAGCTAGAGGCGACCCGCTCGGCGAGCCTGGCGGTGCGACGACCGCGCTCGCGACGACGACAGGGTCGCGAGACTCCGCCGAGGGGGATGCGCGGACGACCGGTGCAGGGTTGACCGGCTCCGGTGGCGTCGGGGCCGGGACCATCGGCGCAAAGACGGCCGGACCGGGCTGCTCCGGTTCGACGAGGCGATGGGGTTTCGTCGGAGCGCTCTCGACCTTCGCGGCCGGAACCTCCGTCCACGCACCGCGCGCGCTCGAAGCCGCCTGCGTAGCGGCAGGTACCGCGGACGGACCGGTCGACGGAGAGCCTAACGGAGATGCGGTCGACGCATGCGCAGGCGCCGCGATGGCCGCCGCGAACGAGCCACCGAGCTCCGCCGAAGCCTTCCCCGCGAGCCCATCCTCGAGCAACGCTTTCACAGCGTTCGGCGTTCGATCGGGGGACCGTGCGTCCCTCGCCTCGCTCACCCAGCGCTCCCCCGCGACCACGCGGTCCACGCGACCGTGCCCGTCGGAGACCTCGACGATCCCTTCTCGCACCGAGACGGCCGTGTGATCTCCCGGCCCCTGCTCCACCGCGAACAGAGTCCCCACGACCTTCACCGTGTAGCGATCGGTCTCGACGACGAACGGCTCGTCCGCGCTTCGCTTCGACACACGCGCCGTCAACGTTCCGTGCGACAGGCGCAAGACCGTCCCGTGGTGAAGTCGCTCGAGCCCGACGTCGCTCTCTTCGCCTACGAGCACCGCCGCGACCCCCGAAACCCGCAGCACTGCGTGCCCCGTGCGGTCCGTGCGAATGCGCTCCGCTTCCGCGAGCGGCTCACCCGTCTGGCTCGGTCGCCACTTGTCCGCGAGCTTGCCCGAGAACACCCCACCCGACGAGAGCGTGAGCTCCGCCGTGAGAGACGAGGCCGGGCGAAGGACCAACGCGAGCACGACGCCTACGATCGCGAGCGCCGGCAGCGCGCCGATACGCGCCCACGCAAGCCAACGCGACGCGCCGGAGTCACGGACGTCCTTTGCCACCACTCGACGCCAGACCCGCTCGGCCGCCACGTCGTCCGGCGTGACCGGCGGAACCTTCGCCAAGAGCGCCGCCACCGCGAGCTCGTCGGCCGTTCGTCCTCCCCCGTCCGTGAGCCGAGCAAGCTCGCTCGGCGCAGCGTGCCTCGTGTTTTTCATCGTCATGGCGAGGCCTCTCCGTTGCGCGAGCGCGCTTGCGACCGCGTCTCCTCGAGCACATCGAGGCTGCGACCCACCTTGGCGAACTCGATGCGCGCGTGGTGAAGTCGGGTCCAGACCGTATCGACGGGTATCTGCAGGTGCTCGGCGATCTCGTCCCCCGAGAGCCCTTGAAGCTCGAACAGCGCGAACACGTCCCGCTTCTTCTGCGTCATGCGCTCGAGGATTCGCCCCACGTGCCGCTCGGCGTCGCGGCGTAGCGCGGCCTGGTCGGGGCGGTCGGGGCTCTCGGCAGGCTCTGCCGCGCCGAACCAGCGGGCGAAGGTCTCGCGGATGCGGCGCCGACGAAAGCGATCGTGCACGCGGTTGCTGGTGAGCCGGAAGAACCACGATGAAAGCGCGCGCGGCTCGATCCGGTCGAGCTCCTTGTAGGTCGCGGTGAACACCTCTTGCGCCACGTCTTCCACCTCATGTGCCGGTAGGCCGAGCCGCCGCGCGTAGGCCATCACGACATGGACATAGCGATCGTAGAGAGCCCGAAGCGCCGCCCGCTCGCCGAGCCGACAGCGGGCGAGCAAGAGCTCGTCGGCGTCGACATCGACGGGCAGGCGGGGTTCGGTCAGGCGCACGGCGGGCAAAGCCAAGGGATTGCTCTCCGATGTAAAGCGCGCGAGCCGGGGGGGACCTTCAAAAAAAACGATAGCCGACCAAACCGAGCGTCTGAAGCGTCCAAGCTCGCGTGTTTACAGAGAATGTCGATGGGTTCGTACCGACGACTCCGAAGGCGGCCTGGCGGGGCGCGAGCCGCTCCTCCGCGCGAGCACCCAGGATGAAACCGCGCGGCAGCTCGAGCACGTAGCCTGCACGCAGGCCGGTGAAGAAGTCGACCGCGGTCTCGGAAGCATTCTGGAATACCGCCTTCGACGACGACGAGTCGCTCGCCGTGGCGAAGGCCACTGAGACTCCAAGGAGCGCGTCGAGCGATGCACGACCCGGTCCGAGACGAGGCGCGACCCCGATCCCGAGCTCCGCCGAGAGAGAAGTCACCGAAAGGGAGCCGGTACCCGTTTCGGGATTCGCGATGGCAAAGGAGGTGCTCGACGGAAGCCCAAGGTCCACGTCGAGCGTGAGCTCGTAGAACCGATAGCGAGCCACCCCCTCAATATCGAGCGACGCGACCCATCCGGAGGGGCTCTGCTCGACCCCAGCTCCAAACGCGACGCCGGCTTGCACGAGCGACCGGAACGGAACCGGGGCTGCGAGCGAATCGACCTTCGGTGCGGCCTGCGAGACCCGCAGGTCATCGAGCGCACCGTCCACGATCAGCGCCGCGATCTCCACGTCACGCTTGCAGTCGACCGCCTCGGCTAGCGTGCGCACGATGGGCGCCGCGCCCCCCGTGACCTCGAGCACCGCGACGCCGTCCCTCGCGACGAGCGTCACGACGATCGCCCCCTTCGGCGGAGTCTCGACGTGCGCCTCGGGTTGCCAGGGATGCACCGTCTCCGTCGGCCGCTGCGTATGAATCGCGGCCGCAAACGCCGTCGCGTCACACGCGGGGGTATCGAAGCCCCGCGTCGTGACCCAGAGCTCCGGCGCGACTCCGAGAGTCAACGCCTGGAGCGCGGGGAGTGCCAGGAGCGCCAGCGTCACGCGCGCCTCGTTGCGTTCATCTCACGTATGCACCCCGGGTGCCTCTTGCCCCGTCTCGTTCACGTACTCGGAATACCCGCCGCCGAACTTCCGAACCTCCCCCGCGTTGATCTCGAGCACCCGGTTCGAGAGCGCGCGAAGGAAGTGACGGTCGTGCGACACGAAGAGCATCGTCCCTTCGTAGCCGGCGAGCGCCTCGATGAGCATCTCCTTCGTATAGAGGTCGAGGTGGTTGGTCGGCTCGTCGAGCACGAGGAAGTTCGGCGGGTCGTAGAGCATCTGCGCCAGCACGAGGCGCGCCTTCTCGCCTCCCGAGAGAATGCGGCACGGCTTCTCGATGTCGTCGCCCGAGAACCCGAAGACCCCCGCGAGCGTTCGCAGCGAGCCAATCGAGGCCTTCGGGAACTTGCCGACGAGCGAGTCCCACACGTTCTCGGTAGGGTTCAGCAGATCCATCGCGTGCTGCGCGAAGTACGCCATCTTCACGCTCGCCCCGACCGTCACCTTCCCCGCGTCCGGGTCGGTCGCCCCTGCGACGAGCTTGAGCAGCGTCGATTTGCCGGCGCCGTTGACCCCCATCACGCACCAGCGCTCCTTGCGCCGTACGAGCAAGTCGAGCCCGTCGTAGATCGTCTTCTTGCCGTACGCCTTCTTGACCGAATTGACGTTCGCGACGTCGTCGCCCGAGCGTGGCGCGTCCTGGAAGTCGAAGCGGAGCTTCTTGTGGCGTCGCGGCGGCTCGACCCGCTCGATCTTCTCGATCTTCTTCACGCGCGACTGCACCTGCGCCGCGTGGCTCGCCCGCGCCTTGAACCGCGCGATGAACGCCTCTTCCTTCGCGAGCATCGCCTGCTGGCGCGAGAACTCGCTCTCGGCCTGGAGATCGAGGAGCGCGCGCTGCTTCATGTAGAACTCGTAGTCGCCCGAGAAGATCGTCAGCTCGCCGCCGTCGATCTCCACGATCTTGTTCACGATGCGGTTCATGAACTCGCGATCGTGCGAGGTGAGCATGAGCGCCCCCTCGTACCCCTTCAGGAACGTCTCCAGCCAGAGGATCGACTCGAGGTCGAGGTGGTTGGTGGGCTCGTCGAGGAGCATCGCGTCGGGGCGCATCAGGAGAATGCGGGCGAGCGCCACGCGCATCTTCCAGCCGCCCGACAGGTTCCCGACGTCGCCATCCATCACGTCCTGCGCGAAGCCGAGGCCGGCGAGGATCTCGCGCGCCCGCGCATCGAGCGCATAGCCCCCAAGCTCCTCGAAGCGCGCCTGCGCCTCGCCGAACTCCTCCACGACCTTCTCCATCCGGTCGCCCAGCTCGGGGTCGGCGAGCTCCTCTTCGAGGCGCCTCAAACGGGTCGCCACCTCGGAGACAGGCCCTGCGCCATCGAGCGTCGCGGCGACGACGCTCATCCCCTTCATGTCGCCGACGTCCTGGCTGAAGTAGCCGATGGTCGTCCCGCGATCGACCGCCACCTGGCCGCCGTCGGGCTGCTCCTCTTTGACGATGAGCCGGAAGATCGTCGATTTGCCCGAACCGTTGGGGCCGACGAGGCCAATCTTCTCCCCTTTGAACACGGCGCACGACGCGTCCATGAAGAGGATCTGGCGACCATGCTGCTTGGTAACGGAATCGAGCCTGAGCACGCGGGCTGGATAGCACGGAGCCTCGCCGGATGAGACGCGCCGTAAGTTTCCTAACGCGGGGAGAGCCGTCGACGTCGTTCCCGCCGCGGAAACGTCGCGGGACGTGCGGCCCGAAACCTGCTTAGGCTCCGACGCACATGAGCTTGAGGTCTTCAGCCGGTACATCGTTGGCGTTACTCGTCTCGCTCGCGGCCACCGCGAACGCGTGCTCGAGCGACCCGTCCCTCCCGACAAGCGAGCCTTCGGCCAGCGCGACGAACGCGTCCCCGCCGAGCGACCCGAGCGCGACCAGCAGCCCATCTCCATCGCAGAAAGGGCCGGCCGGTGGCGTCGTGAAGATCCCGGGACGGCTTCGACCTTCGGCGGACGGCGGCAGTAAAGACGGAGCCGCGGGCGACGGTGGCACCCCCGACGGAGCCAAGGTCGACGGCGCGGCGCCCGCGGACGCAGGCCCTCCGCCCGATGCATCCCCCTTCGGCCGCTGGCAGCCGGTGGGGAACACGCCGTTCGCCGCCGACGTCGCGCTTCTTCTGACCGACGGCACAGTCATGGTCCACGACTACGAGGAGAACGCCAACTGGTGGCGTCTCCGTCCCGATTCGAACGGCAGCTACGTCAACGGAACGTGGTCGTCTACGGCACCGATGCCCGCGGGCTACGAGCCTCTGTTCTTCGCGTCGGCCGTCCTCAAAGACGGGCGCATGATTGTCATAGGGGGCGAGTACAACGCGGAGGCCCCCATCGAGACGAGCCTCGGCGCGCTCTACGATCCCTCGATCGACGAATGGGTCCCGATCGAGGCACCCCAGCCGCTCGACACCTGGTACGCGCTCGGAGACGCGCCCAGCGTGGTGCTGCCGGACGGAACGTTCATGATCGGGGCGATCACGGGTGAGCAGGTGGCGCTCTTCGACGAGCGCACGCTCACGTGGACCAACGTCGGCGCGTTCGGTCCCGACGCTGGCATCGGGAAGGTCGACCAGAACGCGGAAGAGGGCTGGACGCTGCTGCCGAATGGCAAGGTCCTCACCATCGACGTCGGCGTAGGGCTCCAGGTAAGCGAGACGACGCACGCGGAGCTGTTCGACCCGGGCACGCGCGAGTGGTCGAGCGCCGGCAGCACGGGGATGCCGCTCGCGGTCAGCAATCCGGTCTACGAGATCGGGCCCGCGATACTCCTGCCGAATGGGAGCGTCTTCGCCACGGGTGCGACGGCGAACACTGCGATCTACAGCCCGACTGGGACGTGGGCGGCGGGGCCGAGCTTTCCGACGACGGCGCAAGGGCAGCTCGACATCGTCGACGGATGCGCCGCGCTCCTCCCGAACGGCAACGTCCTCTGCGCCGCCAGCCCCGGCGACTACCAACAAGGCTCCAACTTCTACGAGTACGACGGCACGGCCCTGAACCAGGTCCCCTCCACGCCGAACGCAGCGGCGGACTCCTCGTTCAACATCTTCTTCCTCGTGCTCCCGACCGGGGAGGTGCTTTCGACGGACGACTCGACCGACATCGAAATCTACGCCGCCACGGGCGCGCCCAACCCCGCGTGGGCGCCCACGATCACGAGCGCGCCGACGACGGTCGTCCGCGGCACTACCTACCCGCTCCGAGGCACGCAGTTCAACGGGCTCTCGCAGGCGGTCGCGTACGGTGACGATTTTCAGGGCGCGACCAACTATCCGCTCGTCCGCATCGCGAACACGGCGAGCGGCCAGGTTACGTATGGCCGGACGCACGACCACAGCACGATGGGCGTCGCGACCGGAGCCGCCGCCGTCTCCACGCTGTTCGAGGCGCCCAGCTCGACACCGACGGGGCCGAGCATGCTCGTCGTCGTCGCCAACGGCATCGCGTCGACCCCCGTCGCCGTGACGGTTCAGTAGCGTGGGCTTCCTCGGCCCCGCCCGAAAGGGACACTCCGTGACGCGAGCCTTCATCACAGCGGCCAGCGCGGCGACGCTGTCGATCGCATTCATCATCGCCGGCTGCGGATCGAGCGGCGGGAACGAAACCCCGAACGCGTCGCACGACGCGTCGCAGGACGCAGCCCCTCGCGACGTCAGCGTCGGCGCCTTCGACATCGCGCTGCCACCGCTGAAGCACGACGCCGCGGGCGACTCCGGGATTCAAGACGGCGGCATCGAGGACGCGGTCGACGGCGGAGCGACCGACGGCCCGCCCGACGTGCAGACCGTCACGTTCGCGTCGACCCCCATCTGCACGGCCGACTGGTGCTGGGCGAATCCGTCGCCGCAAGGCAATACGATCAACGGTGTGTGGGGGTCGTCGGCGACCGACGTATGGGCCGTCGGCGCGCGCGGCATGGTTCTCCACTCGAACGGCGCCACGTGGACTGCAGCCACCGTTCAGCCCGCCACGACCGTCGACCTGACGGCGATCTGGGGGACGAGCGCGACCGACATCTGGTCCGTGGGCTCCGGGGGAACGATCCTGCACTGGAACGGGTCGGCGTGGTCCGCTTCGACGAGCCACACGACCGTGAGCCTCACGGCGATCTGGGGCTCGGCCGCGGGCGACGTATGGGCCGTCGGCGAGCAAGGGGTCGCGGTGCACTGGAACGGCTCGGCCTGGACCCCCTCGCAGATCAACAACCAGTACCCGCAGAACTTCTACGCCGTGTGGGGCTCGAGCAGCACAGACGTCTGGGTCGCAGGAGACAACGCCGCATCGTTCATGCACCTCGACGCGAGCGGCACGTGGGGATACGTCCCGGTCCCGTACGCCGACGGCGGCGCCACGGACACGTTCGTGGGGCTCTGGGGGAGCAGCTCCACCAACGTCTACGCCGTCGGCACCGAAGGAACGGTCATGCAGTGGGCCGGCTCCGCGTGGGTCGTCGTCGCGAGCGGCTTCATCGCGCAGGAGTACCTGTCGTTCACGTCCGTGTGGGGCTCCGGCCCGAACGACGTCTGGGCCATGGGCAACTACTCGACCGCGTACCACTGGAACGGCACCGCGTGGGCGTCCGACACGACCCCGCCAGCCGGCGCGCTGACCGGTATCTGGGGGACGAGCACGAGCAACATCTGGAGCGTGGGCGCGGCCGGTGCGATCTGGCTGTGGAACGGGTCATCCTGGGCTGCTCCGGAGAGCGTCGCGTACTCGTCGCTGGCCTCGGTCTGGGGCGCGAGCGCGAACGATGTCTGGGCGGTCGGCGATCAAGGGGTAGTGGTGCACTGGGACGGCATGCACCTCAGCGACGCGCTCCCGAACCCGGACGGCGGGCCGACGTCGGCTCTGTTCGAAGGGGTCTGGGGCTCGGCGACGGACGACGTCTGGGTCGTAGGGGAGGCCGGGGCGATCTTCCACTGGAACGGATCGGCGTGGTCCGCGGTCACGAGCGGGACGACGAAGACGCTCGTCGGCGTATGGGGGAGCGCGAAAGACGACGTGTGGGCGGTCGGCGCGGAAGGGACGGCGGTTCACTGGAACGGGAGCGCGTGGTCTCTGTCGTCGACCGGGTCCACGCAGTCGCTGATCGGGGTCTGGGGGAGCGCCACGAACGACGTCTGGATCGTCGGCGCCGCGGGCACGCTGCTCCAGTGGAAAGGGAGCGCGTGGTCCACGGTGTCCAGCGGCGCGCTCGAAGACCTCGAATCCATCTGGGGCTCGTCGAGCAGCGACGTTTGGGCCGTGGGCGAGCTCGGCACCATCCTCCACTGGACGGGGACGTCGTGGGCGGCATCGTCGAGCCCTGCGACGACCACGCTCTACGGCGTATGGGGGAGCGGCCCGAGCGACGTGTGGGCGGTCGGGGCGACCGGCACCGCCGTCCACTGGACCGGCGCGGCCTGGTCAGTGTCCGCCACGGGGACCGAGCAGCAGCTCATCTCCGTGTGGGGGTCGAGCAGCACCGACGTCTGGGCTGCGGGTGCCGCGGGGACGCTTCTGCGTCACGAGTAACGCGGTAGCGAGTTCTCCGTCACGTCCATCGCCTGCACCACCTCGGCGTGGTGCGCGAAGAACGTGGCGCGCGCGAGCATCATGCAGATGTCGTCGTCCTCCTCCGCGTAGGAGCGCGCAGCCGGGGTCTCGTCGCGGACGAATCCGGCACGCTCGAAGAGCCGAAGCGACGCCGCGTTCGCCGGACGGATGGCGACGAACACGCGCTCGAGGGCGAGCCGCTCGAATCCGACCCGAAGCATCATCAGCACGAAGCGCGCGCCGAGCCCCAGCCCCTGGAGCGCACGCGGTCCGATGAGCACCGCGAGCTCGGCAGCCCCCTGCACTGCGTTGCGGAAGTCCCCGTCTCCGACGACCTCGCCGTCGCGCGCGAACAGGAACGCACGGCTCCCATCGGCCGCGGCGTCACGCCAGAAGTCGATGACGTCATCGCTCGAGAACAGCAGCGTGTTGCTGAGGAGCGCCGCGTTGTGCGGCTCGTTGTAGAAGCGCGCGAGCCCCTCGGCCGCGTGCGCGAGGGCCTGCGTGGAGGGTTCGAAGACGGCGAGAGAGCCCAGCGGGGTCGTCCAACGCGCCTCGATC
>Ga0302279_10006012_pt1 | contig 13177 bp, 12 predicted proteins | sample III_Bog_N3_3_FD_194541 | JGI IMG/M metagenome (GOLD analysis project Ga0302279, IMG submission 194541) | Peat permafrost microbial communities from Stordalen Mire near Abisko, Sweden - III_Bog_N3_3 | ecosystem: Environmental > Terrestrial > Soil > Wetlands > Peat | place: Sweden: Abisko...
ACCGCCCAGTGCTCTCAGAGCCCGAGGCGGCCCTCGATCGCACTGACGCGTCGCTCGAGACCGTCGAGAGCGGCACCGTCCGCCTTCCGCGCGACCTCGGCCGATAGAGTGCCCAGCCGCGTGGTCACCGAGCTGAATCCGCGATCCATTTCCGTCCGGAGTGCTTCCACGTCCGCCTTCAACGCGAGCGGTTCCAGATCCGCCTTCGAGGCCAGCCCTTTGAGGTCCGACTTCAAGGCGAATGGTTCCAGATCGGCCTTCGAGGCCAGCCCTTTGAGGTCCGACTTCAAGGCGAGTGGTTCCAGATCGGCCTTCGAGGCCAGCCCTTTGAGGTCCGACTTCAAGGCGAATGGTTCCAGATCCGCTTTCGAGGCGAGCCGCTCCAGGTCCGCCTTCGTGGCGCAACCCTGCACGGCCTCGATCACGACCTTCATCTGCCCGTAGAGGTCTTCGAGAAGAACCGCCGTGGGATTGGCGCCGCCCGCGGAGGCCGCACGCTTGGCTCGACGACGGGGGGTCATGATGAAACCCGTAGCAACCGGACGAGTGCGCAGCAAGGGTCGACGTTGGAGAACATGCGGGGGTCTGGAGCAGGACGCGTGCCACGCCAGGAGTCGCGCATTTCTCGCGGGGGACGCGGCCTTGGTCACGGGCCGGGACGCCCCGAAGCTGTCGGCGGACACGCGGCGACGGCGACGTGCGTCCACAAAGGCTTTCAGAGCGCCGCGACACCCGCTTTGTAGACGCGGAACTGCAGTGGCGAGACTTGCGGGATGTTCATGACATAGCCGGTCTGCGGAGCGCCCTCGGCGACGGCGCACGCGCCGCGCTGCGCCGCGCTGGGCGCATCGAGGAAGCGCGAGATCACGGGCGCGCCACTCCCCGTGCGCTCGACGACTCCGGACGAGCCGAGGTGCAGGACGTCGCAGCCCAGGTAGTTGCCCGCGGCGTTGCCCGGGGACACGAGGACGTAGGTCTGCCCTCCAAACTCGAAGAGGTGTGACGCATTGACGCGGGGCGCCGTCGCATGAAGCGCCGTGGCGTCGTCGGCCGTCGCGATCGTTCCGACGTGCGTGAACGTCGCGAGGTGATCCGTGGACTCGAGGAGCTCGACCGTGATGGTCGTCGCCGAGGAGATGCACCCGACGGCCAGCCAGATGCCCGAGCTGGTGACGAGCGCGGAAGGCTCGGTGAGGACGAGGCAGCTCGGAATGCCCGCGGTGGTCGTCGTCGCAATGACGCCCGTGCTGGAGAAGCTCGACGGCGACGTCCACCCGATGAGGGGTTGCGGCGCGCTCCACAGGCCGCCGGGCGAGGACGACGTGTAGAGCGCGATGTGCCCGTACTCGTACGAGGGGGTAGTGGAGCCTTGAAGCCAGAAGTAGCGGTGGGTGATGACCTTCCAGAGGCGGCTCGGGTCGGGATCGGAAGGGTCCTCCATCACCGTCGAGACCTCGTTGACGATGGTCCCGGGGCACGTACCGCCGGCGCACCCGGTCGTGTTGGTCGAGGTGATCGACGTCGTCGTGGGGGTGTTCACGTCGGTACGATAGGTCCACGTCGCGCCCTGGTCGGTGGACGAAGCGAGCCGCGTGGAGAGCGCCGCGCCGCTCGCGTCGATGTTGACCGCGGTGTACGTGAGCACGCCCGATGCGGCCCCTGCCGGATAGAAGATGGCCACGTCCGCCATGCCGCTGGTGGTCGAAGGCGCGCCCTCCACGACAAGCTCGGTCGCGGCATCCGGACTGATGATGTCGACCCTTGTCGCGGCGTCGGCGCCGGCGTCGGTTACGGCGTGGGTCACATGGTCGGCCCCGGCGTCGGCTACGGCGTGGGTCACATGGTCGGCCCCGGCGTCGCGCTCTGCGACGTCCGCCATCGCATCTGGCTTGCCTGCAGCATCTCCCGACGCGCCGTGCCCACACCCGAGCGCGGCGAGCGTCAGGCCGACAAGACCGTGGCAACGCACCCGTGCGGTCGCGGTCACGGCGGTCCCCAGTTGAGGATCACGTTGTCGATGTGAGCCTTGAAGGCCCCGACCGGTCCAACCGCCTCGGCACCGACGATGACGCGAAACCTTCCCGCGGCGACCTGCTGAAAGGCTGCAGGCAACACCGAGGCCGCGTCCTGTGCATTGCTCGTGACATGGACCCAGCCGTCGGGCCCGCCATCGGACGGCGCGTTGTACACGAGCATCTCGGTGTGCACCCACGTCCCCGTGGGAAAAGGATTCACCACGCGCTGCACAATATCAAGCTGCGGCGATACCTCGAGCTCGAGCCCGTCCGAGTCGAGATAGAGGATGGCGCCACCGACACCGTAATCGAGCGACGCCACGATGATGTATCCGTTGCTCGCGATGTCGAGCTGGTCAACGTAGTAGTCGAACTCGAGAATCAGCGAGCCCGACACGGAGGGGCCGCTCCCCGGCATCGTCTTGAGAAGGATGGCACTGATGTCCGCGGTGCTGGACAGCGACGCGGGCGTGCTCACCTCGAGCGACCTCGGAGGGGACTTGCTGTTCGAGGTGTCGAGCACGAGGGTCCCGCCGTTGATCTCGCCGGGGTCGATGGTCTGGTCGTTGTTGTCCCAGCCGGATTCGAACGTCGAGGCGTCCTCGTCGAAATCGTTGCACTGGGTGAATCGTCCTTGGGGCGGCGACGGCACCGTGCTGCAGAAGTGCGGCCCCGCGTCGGCGGTCGCATCGCCGTCACGGCTCGCGTCGCCCACGCGCCTCGCGTCGTGGGCGACCGCCCCATCCCCCGCGTCGCGGAGGACGATGATCGGGCCAGCGTCGAGCCCGGGCAGCGCCTCGATGCCGAGCGCTTGCCTGCACCCGACCGCGCAAGGCAGCGCGAGGAGGAGCGCCGCGGTGCATCTGAGGCTCTTGGGGCTCCGTCTGCTCATCTCGCGCGAATGTCCTCATCGTACACCGTGCGGTTCTTGCGGCGTAGCGTGGAGCAGCTGGCCCCACGCCACGGCTTCCGTCGTGTGAAGGCGAGCAGCGGGTCAGTGCTTGTGATGTCCCCCCTTGGTCGCGGGCTCCTTGTTCGGTGTCACCGGGCTCGTGCGATCCGTGTGGACGGCGGCGACCGGCTGGGGAGCGGGAGTCGGCGCAGGTTTGGGGTCGCTCGAGGCAACCGCGGCGGGCGCAGCGGGCTCCTCCGACGGCGTGCCGGAGATCTTGAGTGCGAAGCCGAGCCCCCCCTTCATGCTCGCAGCGCGTCCCTTCGAGTCGTCGCGGACATTGACGGAGTAGCTACCGGGCGCGAACGCCTGACGGACATCGCCGGGGCCGGTGGTGACGACCTTGCCGGTTCCGTCCTTGATCGTGATCTCGGGATCGATGGGGAGCGTGACGGCCGGGGGAGTGACGTGGACGTCGTAAACGCCCGCCTTCGTGATCTTCCATGCATACGTCTTCCCCTGGTCGTCGTAGACGCGGTCGCTGCAGTCGGCCGACGTCGTGTCGGTGATACCGGACTCGCACGAGGACGAGGCGCTCGCGGCTGCCGGCGAGGCCTTGAACAGCAGTGTGCCCAGCAAGCCAGGAACGAACATGGCCGCCGCCGCGATGAATCCGAACTTCGCGTTGCGCGCGCTCCGGCCAAGGAGCTGCTCGCGCCCGCCCTCGTAGAGCTCGAGGCTGCCGAGGAGCCCGTCGGTCGTCCGCATGGCGCCTCCCGCGAGCTTGCCCATCGCGAACACCTTGTCCGTGGGCGCAAAGATCTTCTCGGTGACCCGGATACCGGTAACCCTCTCCTCGCCGTGCGAGGCAGGAACGTGCGTCCGGTACTGACCGAACACGACGTCGCCATGCGAGACGTTCTGCGTCTGGGAGAATGACTCCTTCAGCGTCGCCGATACCTTCTCGCGCGCGTCGATCGTCAGCGGCCCGGAGGTGTCGTCCAGCACGAAGGTCGTCCCGGCCTTGTCCGTCCGGACGGTGCTGGATCCCCGCTCGGTCTTGTAGCCGTTCTCCGTCTTGACCTGCTTGTCCCAGACCGTCTCGACCGACACCTGGTAGTAGACGCATGGCTTTCCGGAGCATGGTGCCTGGAACGGAGCCAGCGGTCGCGGAGCGCCTTCGGTGCTGACGAGCCCGTTCATGCCGGAGTTGGCCGCGAGCTCGCCGGTCTTGTGAAAAGGAGCCGCCGCGATCTTCTTGGCCTTCCGGTGCTGGAAGAACGCGAAGAGCGCCGCGACGATGGAACCGAGTACGAGAACAATGCCAAATTCGTGCATGGGAATCCCTCGAGCTGGTGGTGGACGCGGCGCCACTCAGCAGGAGACATGCCACCGGACCGCAGCGCGAAGTGCGCAGGCGCTTGAGGGTCTGCGCGCAGGAGCTGGGTGCGAGCAGACCCGATCGGAGCCGACGTCTGGGTCTGCGAGAGTTATTGCCAGCTACCCGCCGCGCGGAGACCGACCACCGCGAGACCGGACCCGTGCGAAGCCGGCGCGAGCTGTGGCCCGACCGTCACCGCGTGGCTGGGCGCCGTGAACCAGAGGATCGCGCCCGTCGCCGCGAGCACGCCGGCCGTGACGAACATCGCGGTCGCGTCGTCGGCGAGAGGCCCTGCGCTGGAGCCGACGTCGGAGCACCCATTGGCCGTACAGGTCGATCGCGCGGTGTTGTAAATGGAGCGCGCGTCGAGCGCGAGGTAGATGGCGACCCCGCATGCGACGACCGCCGCACCTCCGGCACCCAGAGCCAGCTCGCGCTGGAGACCCCAGCGCGTCCGTTGCGGAGGCGCTTCGGGCTGCGACGAGGACGGCATCAGCGGGAGCACTGCGGCGGGGTCGACCTCGAGCGCGGGGACCTCGATCGTGACCACCGTCCCGGCGCAGGTCGCCCCATCGACCTTCGCGAACGTCGACCAGGTGCGCTTGGTCAGCGAGGTGGCCACGATCTCGTGGTTGCCCGGGTCCACGGGCACGGCCTCACCCCACACGGCATGGTCGAGCACGACGCCATCTCGCTGCACGATCTCGTCGGGGGTCTGCGCGGCGTTCACGTTGACGCGCACACGACAGAGCCGGGGATCGAGCACCTCGACGCGGTGTCGCGCGACGCTCTCTCGCTCCCTCTGGTTGGCCTCCACGGCCGCCGCCGCGGCTTCGCGAAACCGGGTCCACGCGCTCGCCGTCCGGCCGCTCCGCTCGAGACAGTCCCCGAGGTTGAGCAGAGTGCCCACTCCCGGGTCGAGGCGCTGGCTTGCCTCGAACTTCGGACAGGCCTGCGCGTAGTCGCCCGCCAGCATGAGACGCCGCCCCTCGTCGAAGAGTGTCTCGGCGGCGGCAGGATCGCTCGCCTGGGCCGCTGCACCTGTCGCGACCCCGAGCCGCGCCGCGGCCACGAGCGTCGCCAGCGCCGTGGGCCGACGAACGCGGAGCGTGCAGGCAGTGAGCGCCCTCATTTGCGATCGAGATAGTACCTCTCCGGGTCGGGGACGGGGGACGCTGAAGTCGCGGGGACTGCAGAACGGATGGGAGTACGGGACGCGATAGCGCGGGGGCGAGCGGATGGCGTCGGGGCCGAGAGCGGGAGCGCCATGGCGAGCTCTGGTGGTGCAGGCGCAGCCGGCGGCGTCTGCGCGACGACGCTCGCGACCGGGGGCGGCGGTTCGTCGTGGACCTGCCGGACCGCGGGGCCAGGCTGAACGACCGCGGCCGCCTGTGAGCCGGTGGACGCCGAGGATGGCTGGACGAAGGGTCGTACCGCGATGACCGCCACCGCGAGCAGCGCCACGGCGGCGGCTGGCACGACCCAGCGCACGCGTGCAGGCACGGGCTCGGGCTCGTCGTCACCCAGGTCGGGACGGGAGGCGATGCTCACGGCGGCCGTGGTCCGTCCATCGGCCCCGAGGCCGACCGCGGCGGATACTGCGTCCGCGAACGCCTCGGCCCGCGGGGGCCGCACTTCGGGACGGGTCGAGAGGGCGCGGAGGACGAGGGTCACGAGCTCGGCGGGCAGCTCGACGCCGACGTCTCGCGGGTGCCTCGGCGAGAGTCGCGCCGACGCGCTCTGGGCCCCATCCCATGGCAGCGATCCGACGAGCATCATGTATAGCGTCACGGCGAGCTCGTAGATGTCGGTGAGCTCGTTCGCAGGGGAGCCAAAGAAGCGTTCGGGGGCCATGTACGCCGGCGTGCCTCGCACCTGACCGGTGACGGTCGTGGTCGATGCATGTCCGTCGACCTCCCGGGCGATCCCGAGATCGAGGACGATCGGGCGGGGCACAGTGCGCGGCTCCCCGGTGACGTCGCGGGCGGAGCCCCGGTCTACGGGCCCCTGGAGAAAGACGTTCTCCGGCTTGAGGTCGCGGTGAATCAGCCCATCGCGGTGCAGCGCGCCGACGGCCCGGGCCATCACGTCGAAGATGGCCACCGCGGTCTCGACCGGGAGCCGTCCTCGTGCGACCCGCGCCGCAAGGGTCTCGCCGTGCAATCGCGGCATGCAGATGTAGGGGCGTCCGTCCGAGAGCACCCCGGCACCTAGCGGCGAGATGAGCCCGGCGTGCTCGACGCGACGCATGCGGTCTGCTTCCAAGAGGAACCGCGCCCGCTCGCGGTCGGACAGCGCGAGGTCCGCGCGCAGGACCTTGAGAGCGACCTCCTCTCCCTGAAACATGGCCGCGTACACGGTGCCGCTTCCGCCCTCCCCGAGCACGCTGAGAACATGGAAGTCTCCCAGCATCCACTGTTCGGTCGGGGCGTACGGAAGCGCGTGCGGCATGACGGTAGGGGAGGCGCAGCTTAGCGCATGAGACGCACGCCGCTTGCCGTCCGGATGGGTGACACGAGGGTGGGCTCCACCCTCGGCCCGCGGGTTTCGTTCGGGGCCACGGAGAACCCCTGTAACTACCCGTCTTCAGGCGCCTCCGGGGGGTCGGTCTTGCCTCGCGGGAGCAGGCCGGCCCTCGCCAGGACCTTGTAAAGGTGCTTGCGTTCGAGCCCCGCCAGCCGCGCCGCCTGGGAGAGGTTGTCGCCCGACCGTCGCAATAGATCGATCAGGTAGTCGCGCTCGAACCGCGCGACGAGGGCGTCCCGGGCCTCGTTGAACGGGACGTCGGCTCTGGCGAGGGGCTCCTCCGCGGCTGTCGAGAGTGAGCGCAGGAGGATGGGCATCTCCGCGAATCGAGTCCCGGGCGCCGACAGCGCGACCGCGCGCGTGACGGTGTTCCGCAGCTCACGCACGTTGCCGGGCCAGCTGTAGCTCCGGAGGCGCTCGAGCGCCGGCCCCTCGATGTCGTCGACGCGCGCCCCGTTTGCCTGCAGAAACGCAGTGACGAGAGCGGGGATGTCCTCGGGGTGACGGCGGAGCGGCGGAAGGTGCACCTCGACGACGGCCAGCCGGTAGAAGAGATCCCCGCGGAACGTCCCGGCGCCGACCTCGCTCCACAGGTCGCGGTGTGTCGCGGCGACGAACCGCACGTCGTAGTGCTCGGACTTTCGCGCGCCGAGCGGCGTCACCTCGCCGCGCTCGAGCAGGCGAAGGAGCTTTGGCTGGAGCGAGAGGGGCAAGTCGCCGATCTCGTCGAGAAAGAGCGTCCCCTTGTCTGCCAGCGCAAACGCGCCCGGGCGGTCGGCGAACGCTCCGGTGAAGGCGCCACGCTTGAAGCCAAAGAGCTCGCTCTCGATCAGTGACTCGCCCGCCGCGCCGCAGTCGAACACGACGAACGGGCCGTCCTTGCGCGGGCTGTGGTCGTGGACGGCGCGGGCGGCGAGCTCTTTTCCGGTGCCGCTCTCGCCGAGCAGAAGCACGGGGGCGGCCGACGGGCTCGCGCGCTCCAGCATCGCGTATACCTGACGCATCGCCTGACTCTGGCCGACGAGCGCGCCGAACGAGGACGCGGCGCTCGGGGCGATCTCGACCGACTCCTCCGCCGGAAGGAGCTGCACGAGCGCGCTACCGAGCCGAAGCATCGTTCCAACCGGGACGGTGGCCTGGGTCAGCGCTGTCCCGTCGAGCCACGTGCCGTTGCGAGAGCCGAGATCTTTGACGGTGAAGCCGCTCTCGGTGGGGACGATCGCCGCGTGGCGCCCCGAGACGGCCGGGTCGTCGATGACGACGTCGCACTCCGGGCTGGCCCCGAGCACGACTCCGACCTGCGGCAGCGCAATCTCGACCGCGGGTCGCTTCGGCAGCACGACCCGGAGGCGGGTGGGAGCCCGGGCGGACGAGCGCTCGACGAGGTTGGTCACCCGGTGAATCAGCATGCGATGGCGAAGTACACCCCCCTTCCCGAGCGCGGCGCAAGCAGCTCGCGCGCGGCCTGCCCGCGGGAGAGACCCAGAAGGCAGGCCCGGTTGGGTCCGTGATCACCCAAGTCACGCCAGAGTCCGCGCCCGTTCGTCCGCCCTGTCGCATGAATCACCGATGATTTCTCGCAGTCGGACCGTCGGCACGCGCCGTGCTCAGGGCGCCCGCATCGACGACTCGCACGAGGACTTCGTGATGAGCGCGTCATTCCTCCTCCATCGCCAACCAAAGGTGTTTCCCATGCTCAAGCAAGTCATCGTCTCCGCCCTCATCGCCTCCTCGTCCGTCTACGTCGCCGGCTGCGGCGCCAAGGACCCGAACTCGGCCCAGGACGCGAAGTCGGATCTGAGCCCGACCGATCAGGTGCGCGCGACGGTCGAGGACCTCAGCAAGCAGGTCGACGCGATCGCGCAGCCGGTCACCGATGTCGACGACGTGGTCACGACGCTCCAGCAGCTCCCGAAGAAGTACGGCATCAAGCCCGCCGATTTGAAGGTCATGGCCAAGGGAGCGTTCGACGGAGGTGACATCACCCTCTCCGCGAGCATCGACCCGGCCGCCAAGGACGACGTCATGGCGCTCCTCACCAAGGTGAAGGGCATCGGCACCGGCCTCAAGACGACGCCCGACAAGGTGACCGCGCTGCTCGCGCAGCTCCCGCCGACGATGGCGAAGGTGCCCGTGCTCCTCGGGAAGGCCTCGGCCTCGCTCACCGCAAAGGCGAGCAATCCGTTCGGAAGCGCCGACGACAAGGCGAAGGCGAAGGCCGAGCTCGCCGGCCTCGATCAGCTCAAGACGGACACGATGAAGAAGTTCGACGACATCAAGGCCAAGGTCACCGGTCTCCCGAGCCAGGCGTCGCAGGCCATGGCGAAGATCACGGCGGCGCTCAGCTGAGCAAGCCCGCGTGACGAACCTGCGCGGCAAGTTGCCATTGCACAAGGCGCTCGCCGCGCAGCGTCGCCTCGATTATTCTGGGAGACCACCGCGTGGAGGTCTTGCAGCATGGCCAAGCTCGTCTTCGGATTGTCGCAGTCCCTCGACGGCTACGTCGACCACCAGGAGATGCGGCCAGGCCCGGCGCTCTTTCGTCACTTCGTCGAGCGCGTGCGCGACGCGGCCGGATGCGTCTACGGCCGCCGCACGTACGAGATCATGCGTTACTGGGACGAAGACCAGCCCGGCTGGGGCGCGGGGGAGCTCGACTTCGCGGCGGTGTGGCGAAAGCTACCGAAGTGGGTCGTGTCACGCTCGCTCGCGTCGGTCGGACCCAACGCCACACTCGTGCCGAACGACACCGGGACCGTGCTTCGCGACCTCAAGGCTCGGCTCGTCGGGGAGATTGACGTCGCCGGACCTGCCCTGGCGCGAAGCCTGACCGACCTTGGTCTCATCGATGAGTATCGACTCTACTTCCGCCCCTTCGTGCTCGGTCGCGGCACGCCGTTCTTCGCCGGTCCCCGGCCGCCGCTCCGCCTCGTGGCGAGCGATCCGATTGGCGAGGACACGGTCCGGCTGACGTACGTTCCTGCTTGATCGCGCGGGGCGTGCCCACTCGCGTCACCTAGCCGTTACCCTGGAGGTCGCAATGCCTATTCAAATGCGCGCCGAAGCACGATGCGACCAGTGTGGCAAAGTGACGCCGTGCAACGTCTGGCTGCTCGGCGAGAAGATGATTGGGCTCCAGGCGGGAAGCTTCATCGGGAGCTACGCCGTCGCCACGGGGCTCGAAGGGTGGTTCGAGAGGCTTGGCGTCGTCGTGTGCTCGATGGAGTGCAGAGCCCTGCTGGAGAGGTCGCCGCAGTTCGCCGATTTGGCGGGGGCGTGGGAAGCGTGTCGCTGAGCCTCGTCGTTCGCTCGCGTGGAGGTGGAGTGGCGTAAACTCGCCCCGATGCCCTACCCCGACAACCAGCGCTGGGCCCTCGCCCTCGCCGGCGTCATCACCGAGCTCGACAATGGCCACCACGAGTCCATCGGCAGCTGGGGCGACAACGAGCACACGCGCCCGTGGTGCACGAACCGGCTGCGCGAATTCTACGGCGTCGAGAGCGCGGCAGACCTCGTGGCGCGGGTCAACGCGCTGTTCCAGGAGGAGCAGGGGAAGGAGGCGCGCGACACGCTCGCATCGCTGCCCGAGAGCGCGGCCGACGACGACGAGCGTGCCTCCCTCGTGCGGCAGAGCCGCGCCGAGATCGAGCGGGCGGGGCTCCTCGCGTGGGACACGGCGCGCCTCATCGCAGTGCTCGGCTGGGGCGCGTGGGCGGGATACGCGAGCGAGCTCGATGCCTGGAACGTGATGATGGTGGCCGCGTCGCGCGTGCAGCAGACCTACGACTCGTGGGCCAGCTTCGGCGCCGCGTACGAGCTGGGGCGGCGCTACTGGAGCCGTGGCAAGAGCCACGCACCCACGGCTGCGGCGCTGGAGAAGCTCACGACCGACCCGGCAAGCCCTTGGCGGACGCTGGCGTGGGACCTCCCGCTGGGGGTGAAGTACGTCGCGCCGCGGGCGGCGAAGCCGCGCTTCAAGCGCACGGTGTGCCCCACGTGCGGTGCGCCCAAGTCGCGCCCGAGCGTCACGGCCTACGTCTACTGCGACTACTGCGGATCGCTCAGCGACTACGACTTTGCCAAGGCATGCGAGAAGCCGCTCGAGCGACCCGGACCCGTCTACGAGGAAAAGGCCGCCAGGGCGAAGCCAGACCTCGACGCGGCGCTCGCCGCGGGGGATGTCGACGCGTTCCGGGCGCTCCAGCACGCGCTGTTCGACGGATGGATCGAGGCCTGTCCGAATGCCATCCCGCCGCGGGCAAAGGATCCGACCTACCGGGCAAAGTACGCGGCCTACCTGGCCGAGGGGGCGGTCGTCACGGCGCTCGACGCGGGAGCCAGGACGCACGCCGCGGCGGTCGCGAAGGCGACCGGCGAGTTCATCGTGCGCGAGGTCAGGCCGGGCACGCTGCGGGTGGATCCAGGGAGCTTCGCGCCGTTCGTGCAGGCCGTGCTCGCGCAGGAAGCCTACCTCGCGGTCGCGCACGAGACCGCGGGCGTCTATGCCATGCAGCCCGACGGCGCATCGGGGGAGCTCCAGCGGCGAATGGCCATGTCGATGTTCGTGCAGGGGTGGCTGCCGATGCTCGACGAGTCGCAAGCCGAGATGCTCCTCGCGCACGCAAAGCTCACGGGCGAGTACATCGAGGCCGACTCTCCGAGCGCGGCCGCGGCGACGTGCGGCGGATGCGGAGCCGACGTGGCGATTCTCGAGGGGGCGCGCCGCACGGTGTGCGAGCACTGCGGCCGGCGGCTCGATGTCGAGGGGGCGTCCGTCCCGTGCGCCGGGTGCGGCGCGTCCCTGGCACCGGGCGAAGGGACGACGAGCTTCGCGTGCCCGCACTGCAAGGCGGCGGTGCAGCGGATCGCGATGATGACGCCCGCCTCCGTGTAACCGGCGTGGTAGTCTGGCCGCATGGGGCGATGTCTGTTCGTTCGCCTCGGCGTGATCGGGCTCACGGGCCTCGCGGCGTGCGCGAGCCTGGATGGACTTTCGGGCTCATCGTCTGGCGACGGTGGTGGAGACCGCGACGCGACCACCGATGCGAGGCTCGACGCACGAGCTCACACGCACGCCGACGGAGGGACGGACGGACGTGTACCGAGGGAGGCCTCGCCAGGGCCCGATGCGTCTCATCCGATCGACGCTCCCGTCGACTCCCCGCGTGGGGACAGCGCGGGGCATGACTCTGGACACGACGCGGGTCACGACGCAGCCCAGCCCATGTGCCCGGGTTACGCGGATGCACTTCTCTGTGACAACTTCGACCAGTCTCCCCTGGGCGCGCTCTGGAGCCAGCAATCCCTCGTCGCCGGGGCGCTTACACTCAGCAGCGCCAAGGCGGTCTCCTCCCCGAACGCGCTTCTCTCGGTGATCAACGCCAATGGAACCTCGGGCGAGGGGAGTGCGTCGCTCGTCTACACGGCGGCACGAACCTTCAGCAAGCTTCGAAATAGCTACGACGTCTATATCGACCAGGTGGGCCAGCGCTCGGCCGCCGTCGGGAGCATCTATCTGCTCGATGGTCTACGCTATTACGGTGTCTATCTCTTCGTGCGCGGCGGCGGCACGGCGATGGACATCGCCGAAGACGGGATCATCGCCGATGGCGGCGACAACATCACGCTCCACTCGTTTTCTCAATTTCCACTTCAGACGTGGATACGCGTGATTCTGGAGGTGGACTACGGCGCCTCCCCTACCCTCACGCTCACCCTGCAAGACCCTCCCGGCACCGCTGCGACGCCCGTCTTGAACGCCATCCCCATCGTTCCCACCATCACCGGAACCACCATGAGCGCCTATGCGGGCATCGACTATGTCGCATTCCCCGAGACGACCGGCTGGCAAGTCTACACGGACAACGTGGTCATCGAAGCTCCCCCGTGAAGGCATCGGAGGGCGCCTCGCGGAAGCGCGCCCCGCGAGGTCGACCGGTCACTGGATTTGATTCGCTGCCGCGCTCGCCTGCCAGACCCGCACGCCGGTCACGTTCATCGGCGAGCCCGTACCCTCGGCTGTATTCCAGACCATGGTCATGCAGCGACTGTCCAGCACGGCGAAGGCGGTTCCACCGCTCCATGAAGTGCTGTTCGTCTCCGTCCCCGACGGCACCGGCGGGGCATTGGCGTCGAACGCGTGCCAGGTGGCGCGATTGATCTGCACGTCGTCGAGGTACCACTCGAGGACCCCCTTGGAGGCGCCCGTCGCGGGCACCCAGAGCACCGCGTACTTGTGCGACGCCGCGGTGTTGACGCCCGTGACGGAGCCGAAGGGGGATGCCCCTTCGCCTGTTGAACTTCGTGTAGTCGCGGCGGCGTAAGCAAGCAGACTACGCGACCTTCGACTCCTGTCCCACTGCT
>Ga0302279_10006016_pt1 | contig 13165 bp, 13 predicted proteins | sample III_Bog_N3_3_FD_194541 | JGI IMG/M metagenome (GOLD analysis project Ga0302279, IMG submission 194541) | Peat permafrost microbial communities from Stordalen Mire near Abisko, Sweden - III_Bog_N3_3 | ecosystem: Environmental > Terrestrial > Soil > Wetlands > Peat | place: Sweden: Abisko...
CTATGAAGAGCGGCTAGAGGGCCCCCGGCATTGGGCCCATGGCCTGCTCGCGCTCTCCCTCGTCGGCGTCGAACGTGTGCGCGGTCCACCACTGAACGGCGCGGCGCAGCCGGCGGTGGGAGAGGTCCTCGTCCGGCGTGCACCTCCCCTTCGTGTACCCGCTCAGGCGGTCGATGAGCGGCAGCGAGTGGCAAAGGGAGAAGGATTCGCGAATCCGCGCGAGGCCCGCGCGGATGCACTTGTGGCGGTCCAGGACGAGGTCACGTCCGCTCCATTGCTCGGCCGTCATCCCCCGGCCGATGTTTATTTGCATGATACACCAGGAGCGACCGCCGTCACCGCGCGAGCGCGGGCCGTCTCCGGCGTCGACATCGCGGCGGTAGCCTCCTGACTCGTAGAACGCGATGGACGTGACGAACAGCGCGGTCTGCGCTCGACCCTGCGGACCTCCGAAGAGCGGAGGCTCGTTGGGGTCCATGGCGACGTCTGCGATGTCCTTCGCGATCGACTCGTAGCGTTCGACCGTGTCCTGGCGCTGGGCGTAATAATCGTGGTCCGAGGGCGGCGCCCACGCGAGCATCGCAGACAGCAGATACGTGATCAGTGCGTGCATGGTCCGTGTCCTCCCCTAGAAGCGAGCCCGCTTAGCAAGCAGCGCGCCAGCGGCACGAGACAAACGGCCAGCTGTTCAGGGAATTGCGGCCAATTTTCAGTCAGTTCGGGCCCAGCTCTGTATTGCACCTCAACATTCGTACATGTGACAGCTCGCCACGTTACGCGGCTGACTCGTAGCGAATCGTCACGTTACAGGTGCCAATATCCGCTTGCTCTCCATGAGCTTGCGCCGACGCTTGCACAGTCGCGTCGTCCAAGTTGCAGCCGTGCAAGCCGGAATGGCAAATCGCGCAAACACGAAGCTTGTACTTCGCGCGCGCCGCGACTAGGTGCGGGCCTCCCCCACGCTCCTGCTTCGAACGGGTCCCATGAAAATCGACACGCACAGCCGACGCAGTCTGCTCGCTCTTCCGCTCTGCAAGGAGCTCCTTTCGCTTCTCTTCCTCGCGGCGTGCGGAGCCAGCAACCAGACGCCTCAGAGCGGAGACGCGAGCACGAGCGCCGATGGCGCAACGACGGAAGGCGGGACGACGGAGGTCGGCGAAGCGGGTGTGACTGTGCTGTCGCTTCCGCAGTTCGTCCACGGGGCCGCGCGCGTGGACACCGCCGCGTTCCCGAAGATCTCGCTCGTCGTCGCGGCCTCGGGGCCCGCGCCCGCCTCCGTGCAGGTCTCGGTCGACGGCGCGACGCCGCTACCCGCGACGAGCAGCGGATCCGACTTCGTGGCCACTCTCGACACGAGCGGCCTCGCCGCCGGTCCGCACACGATCAAGGCGACGGCGACCGCGCCAGGACAGGCCACGAGCACCGTGCAGGGCTCGCTCGTCGCTGCGAGCGGGAGCCTGCAGTTCACGGTGTTCGCCAAGGACGGCGCCGCGTACGCGTCGCACCTCGTGCCGTCGCCGAGCGGCGACTCGATCGGCTTCACGTGGGTGGACTACGCCAACGGAAAGACGCACCAGCTCTACCTGAACTACTTCGACGGCTCGATGACGCGCCTCTCGCCGACGGACTCGATCCTGAACGACCCGGCGGACGAGCCACTCACGGGCTACACCGCGTTCGGAACGAACGCGATCGGTGCGGTCTACAACACGGCCAACCCGACCGACGGCCACTGGCTCGTGAAGATGCGCATCACGGACCTCTCGGCCAAGGAGATCGTGCCCGTGATGAACCTGACCGCGGGCAACTCGGCCTTCTCGATGGCGCAGGCGGGGGTCGACCCGGGCGGCTTCTCGGCGGCTTGGCTCAACATCGGCCCTCCCGGGGATGGCGGGGCCGAGCAGCCGGTCGAGGTTCGATTCGCTCGCTACGACATGACATCCAAGAAGCTCGTGGGCCCCATCGTCCTCGATTCGGATCAGCCGCAGGCCGCGGGCAGCACGCAGGGCACGCAGTCGCTCGAGCCGCTCGCGGAGATGGGCATCGCGTGCAACACGACCATCTGCCTCGTCTCCTACACACGCGACGTCTACAACTCCCTGGTCGAGCTCAACATCCCCAAGCTCTTCCTGGCCACGGTCGACATCGCGACGGGCAAGCTCGTCGGCACCGCCTCCGCCGTCGAGGACAGCGACTGGGACACGCAGATGTTCGGCCAGCACCTCATAACGCTGGCGGACGGCTCGTTCCTCCTCGTGTACACGGCGAACGACACGGCCACCGCGGTGAACCCCATGACCCCGTGCGACATGAGCGAGGAGCGTGACCTCCTCTTCGCCGTGAAGATCGACGCCACGGGCAAGCAGCAGGGCAACCCTGCGCCCATCTTCGACAACCAAGGAACGCGCGAGTACCCGCGCGTGGCGCCCCACCCGGACGGATACGCGCTCTTCTGGGAGGACCAGCGGTCGTACTGCACCTCGGCGAACGGGCACATTGCGATGACGATGAACGTGGTCTCGCCCGAGCTCGACTCCCTGCTCGACCCGTACCTCGAGGCGCCGGGCTCCATCGTGCTGCCGCCCGAGGATCCGACGCTGACGGTCACGGGGACGAACTTCGTGTCCGCCTGGACCGACGCCCGGCACGGCGACAGCATCGTGATGCCGGAGTCGGAGATCTACATGGAAACCTACTGGCGCAACTGAGCCCGTCGCGGCGCGCGCCTCTTGCCACCGCATCGATGGCGGCTCGGCGGTGTAGAACGGATGGCATGTCGACCACGCACGACCTGCATCTGGGCTCGCTCGATCTGAACCTCCTCGTGGCGCTCGATGCTCTGCTCGAGGAGCGGAACGTGACGCGGGCGGCGGAGCGGATGGGGATCACGCAGAGCGCGATGAGCCACGCGCTCGCGCGGCTGCGCACGGTCACGGGAGACGCGCTGCTCGTCCGCGGCACGGGAGGAATGGTGCCCACCACCCGCGCGGAGTCGCTCGGGCCACCCATCCGGCGCGCGCTCGAGGAGGTAGCGTCGGCGCTGCGGTCACCGACGACGTTCGACCCCATGACAGCGCAGCACAGGATCCGCATCGCGACGAGCGACTACGGGGAGCTCATTCTCCTGCCCAAGCTCGCCGGCCGGCTCGCGCGCGAGGCGCCGGGAATCGAGCTGCGCGTGAGCGGGGCGGGCGAGGAAGCACGCGAGACGCTGGGCTCGGGGGCGACCGACCTCGTCATCGCGCCCGTGCGACCCAACGACGCGGGGCCCGGCGTCTTCGCGAAGAAGCTCTTCGACGAGCGCTTCGTGTGCGTCGTCCGCAAGGGTCACCCGCTCGCCGCGGGCAAGCTGACGGTGGCGCGGTTCGCCGCGGCGTCGCACGCGCTCATCTCGCCGCGCGCGAAGGAAGGGAGCTTCGTGGACGACGCGCTCGCACGGCTGGGGCTGCAGCGGCGCGTGTCCGTCGCCGTGCCCCACTTCCTCGTGGCGCCGCACATCGTGGCGAGCTCCGACCTCATCCTGACCCTCGCGGCGCGCGTCGCGGACATGCTCGCAAAGCCGCTGGGGCTCGTGGTCCTCGCGCCCCCGCCGGAGCTCAAGCTCGAGGGTTTCACGATGTCGGCTCTTTGGCACGAGCGCACGCAGGGCGAGCCCGTGCAGAGGTGGCTCCGCGATCTGCTGGCCATAGTCGCGCGGGAAAGCTAGGTCTGGTACCTGTGGAGCGAAGCGCCCGTAGCTCAGTTGGATAGAGCGACGGCCTTCTAAGCCGTTGGTCGCAGGTTCGAGTCCTGCCGGGCGCGCTCGGCTTGCCCTAGGCAAGCCTCACTCGCCCGGCGGACGTCGCAGGGCCGAGAGCCTGGCGGCTCTCGTTGTTAGCGAGTCCTGCCCGGCGTGCGTCAGGCGGATGGCACGAGATGCGTGAGCGCGCTCTGGGTCGCGTCGGTCTTGGTCTTCACGCCGGCCTCGAAGGCGTCCCTCTTCTTGCGAAGCGCGGTCAGGCGGTCCTCGGCGGCGAGGACGCGCGCGGCGAACGGGTTCGCGCCCGCACCCCCGGCCTTCTCGCCGGCGAGCGCCTTCATCTCCTCGCGCAGCCGCTCGAGATCCTTCTCGACGGACGCGATGTCCGCCTTCGCCTGCGCGGCGGCGCGCCCGTCCGCCTCCCCTTCGCGAAGCCGCGCGGCTGCGTCCGAGGCTGCGGAGCGCTGCGTCCCTTCCAGCGACGACGCCGCCGCCCATCGCTCCAGCTGGACCGCGGTGAGCGACGCGAACGCTGTCGTTCGCTGCAGCCCCTCGACGGCGTGCACCGTTCGCTCGCTCTTGCGGCGCGGCCCGGCGAGGAAGACCGCCAGCGGACGCGCGCTCTTCGTGTCGAAGTCCACGGCGTCGGGCCCGCTCAACGTGGCGTTCTGGGCCATTGCCATCGCGAGGGCGACCGAGCGCGCGTGGCCGCTGCGGTTCTCGATCGCGTACGTGGAGTCGCTCGTCCGCAGGTAGTGCTCCACGAGCAGCTGGTTCGTCTGGTCCCAGACGAGCCTCTTGGGCTCCTCGGTCGCCGTCGCGGCGATCGTAGTCAGCTCGACGTCGAGGTCGGCGCCATACGTCAGAAAGCTTCGCTCGCCCGGCTTGAGGCGCGGGAGCGCCGACTCGCCGGCGAAGCCCCCGTCGGCGAAGAAGGCGATCGTCCCCGCCGGGAGCGTCTGCGGCGTCGCGTTGACGAGGCGCACGGAGCTCCGGGCAGCACTGCCCGGAGCGTCAATCCAGGCGATGGACAGCGCGTCGGTGCGCTGCTGGGCGAAGGGGACGAGGGCGGACTGGTGGCCATGCAGGTCGACGCGCTCGGGGAGCGTGTAGACGAAGAGGGCGCCCGCTTCGATACCGGTCACCGGTGCGGTGCTCGCGAGGTTACCCACGTCCAGAAGCGAGCTGCTCCCGCTGCTCGCGCCATGAAGTACGGTGATTCCGCCACGGCTTATGCCCTCGCCGCTCCCCCCTCCGCCCTCGCCTACGCCCGAGAGCCCGAGCCCGCCGGCGCCAAAGGAGTCGCCGATCTGATCGCCCCAGATCGCGTCCACGGTCGTCCCCATGAGCTGCGGTACCGTCGCGAGCTGGTCCTCGGGCGTGACGAGCCCGCGCCGGGCGTAGCGAGGCGCGGCGAGCGGGAAGAGGAACGAGTCAGGGCGTCCGTTCGCCAGCTCGACGCGTACGCCGCGCCAGTCCTCGTCCGTGTCGTTGTGGATGAGGGCCCAGCCTTCGAGGACGCCCGACTTGCCCGTGTCGTCGAGCACGAGGCGGTAGGTCGTCCGCCACACGGGGGTCTCGGCGACGTACCCGAGCGTCACCGGTCCGCCTTGCGCGAGCACGTGGAGCAGGCGCTCGCTCTCTGCCCCGCGCGTCGACAGCGCATCGAGCGCCGAGCCCAGGCGCGACGCGTAGCTCGGATCGAGCGGACGGACCGAGTCGAGCTCCGCGGCGGGGATTCGCACGATCGCTCCGGCATCGGTCAGCACGAGCAGAGTTAGCGCCTTCGGCCTGTCCGGGGCCCGCGGCGTCGCCGTGTCGGGCGCGTCCTTGCTCGCCGCGCCGTCCTCGCTCGCCGGGACGACGTCGATGATCCTCCCTGCGCGCGCTTTCCCTCGCGTGCGCACCTCGACGGCTGCTCCCTTCAGGCCCAGGAGCAGCTGCTGCAGGCTCAGCGGCTCGTCGCCGTCGGCAGGCAGCCCAGCGAGCGCGCGCGCCATGCCGCGGCTGACGCTGCTGCCGAACTCGACGCCGCGCACCGTGCTCTTCCCCGACGGCCCGAGGATGACGAGCGTCTTCAGCGCGTCGTCCAGGTGCCCGGCCGGAAGCGGTAGGGACGCGGCGCCCGCGAGGTCCCCGGAGCGCTCGAAGTATCCCACGCCTGTCTCATAGAGGCGCAGCGTACGGAGCGGGAGGATGGGGCTTGGGGCTGCGGTCGTGGTGGCCAGGCTGCAGGCGCACGTCAGCGCAGCGAGCCCGACGCCGGCGAGGAGGGTCGAGAAACGCATCGTACAGAGGATGACAGCGCCGCGCGCGCGGAGTTCCGGTCGGGTAGCGAAGAGGGCACGCCTGCTGCACTCCAGCAAGCGGACGCGAAGGAGGTTTGGCCATGGCGAAGATACTTTTCATAGTCAGCGGTGCCACATACTGGGTGCTCAAGGACGGCACGCGGCACGCCACCGGCTACTGGGCCGAGGAGTTCGCGAGCCCCTACAAGATCGTCACCGACGCAGGCCACGACGTCGTGGTCGCGACGCCCGACGGCGTGACCCCGAACGTCGACATGATGAGCCTGCGTCCCGCGATGGCAGGCGGGGCGCAGGGAGCCCTCGACCTGGAGGCGATCATCCGGTCGGCAGAGGTGATGCGGCGACCGCTCAAGCTGTCGGACGTCCGCCTGGAGGACTACGACGCCGTATACGTGCCGGGCGGTCACGGCCCGATGGCGGACCTGGCCTTCGACGCCGACGTGGGACGCCTCCTGACCGCACAGCTGGCTTCGGGCAACCCACTCTTCATCGTGTGCCACGGTCCGGCTGCGATGCTGGCCACCCGGATCCACGGAGTGTCACCCTTCAAGGGCTACCGGGTCACGGGCTTCACCAACGAGGAGGAGGAGGGCGTCGGGCTGGCTTCCAAGGTGACGTGGCTGCTGGAGACCGAACTCAAGGAGAAGGTCGGCGTCAACTTCAGCCACGGCGAGATATGGAAACCGTTCATGGTCGAGGACCGAAACCTGGTCACGGGACAGAACCCCGCCTCGGCCGCGGTTCTGGCCAAGCGGCTGCTGGAGGTCCTCAAGGCGAAGAGCCCGCAGGTGAGGAGCACCTCGGGAAAGCCGGCCCAGGGAAATGGGCCTAGCCCGCACCGCCCGCACTAGGACTAGCGTCTACTGGACGAATTCAGGCAGCGGCACGGTGATGAAATTGACGCCGAAGTGAGCGTTATGAGCTCTCGGAGTGTCTCTGGCTTTCTGGCCACAGGCGGGCGCAGTCGCGCTTGGCTAGAGCGATAGGCTCGTGCTCACGCAACCGTGAGCGTGGTCTTGCCTCGGATGTGCCCACGTGCGGCGATGAGCTGCGTCACACGGCACACCCGCGTGAGAACGGACCGTGCTTGTATCCGCCCCTAGCTTGAACCTCACACAGGAGGAGAGACCATGGCCGCGAGCGCGCAAGAATCGCGACGGACGATGCATGCGAGGTGGATGACCTGCCTGGCGCTCGCGCTCGGCGTCGCCGGGTGCAAGTCGACCGTGCCCACGGTGACCGCGACGACGTCTGCGGCGCCGCCCATCCACGAGGATCCGCGCACCTCGAGCGGGCCGGTGGTCGTTCCGGCCGGGGTTCGCGCGAAGCTCATCGGGCAAGAAGGCGCGAGCCGGACCTACCAGCTCGTCCTCGCGCCGGGCACGGAGGCCGTGCAGGCCATCTCGGAGTTCGTGACCTCCAACCAGATCCAGGCCGCCCACTTCGAGGGCCTCGGCGCCTGCACCGACGCGGTGGTGGCGTATTACGATCCCACCACGCACGCCTACCAGAAGACCGCCTACCAGCAACAGATGGAGATCGTGTCGATCATCGGTGACGCGGCCCCGACGGCCGGCGACGGCGCGGGCTTCCACGCGCACATTGGTCTCGCGTTCGCGGACGGGACGATGCATGGAGGGCACCTGGTGGAAGTCCATGTGTCGCCGACGATGGAGCTCACGCTGACGGCGTCGCCCACGCCCGTGCACCGCGCGTACGACGAGACGCTCAAGGCGTGGTTGCTCGTGCCCTGAGCGCTCGTCAGCACGGGACCGCGAGGTGCCTCGCGACGCTACTTGTCCCCGGCGCGCGTCCAAGGAGGCGAGGACTGCTCGGGGCGCGGGCTGGGCCGGGGAGCGACGGGAGCCGAGGCGGCGGGGACGATGGGCGGGGGCTCGGGGGTCGCGGTCTCGGCGGGAGGCAGCGGGGCCTCGCGCCGGTCGACATCGGTGTGCTTCGTGGCGATCTCGCGGGACGGGTGGCGGCGGTTGCCGGCGAGGAAGAGGGAGGCGGCGAGGATCAGGATGGCGATCGCGGTGAGGATCTTCATCGCGCGGTCGTGGAGCTCGTCGCGCAGCCGGCTGACGCGCTTTCGCATCGTGTCGGCCGACAGGTCCGTCTTCTCGGCGATCTCTTCGTACGTCTCGCCGAGGACGTGGCGCACGAGCCAACCGAGGACGTGCAGGTCGCTCGGCTCGACGGTGGCGGCGAGGCGGGAGAGCGCGTCGCGATCCTCCATGGGGGCGGGCTCGACGCCTGGGATGGCCAGGTCTTCGTCGTCGTAGCTGTCCTCGGGGTGCTCTTCCTTCTCCGTGGCGTGGTCTATCGCGATGTTGCGCGCCATGACGCGGATGTACGTCGCGCGCTCTTCGGGGTCGTCGGGGAGGCGCTTCGAGGAGCACGCCGCGAGCATCGTCTCGGCGACGACGTCGTCTGCGTCCTCCTCGTCGACGCCTCGGCTCGTCACGATGTAGCGGAGCGACTTCTTGAGATCCGGATCCGCCAGGAGCTGGAGGTGCATCGGTTGGAACGGAGTGGGCGTGGTCGACATGGAGCATCTCTCCGGGTGCGAATGACGATCGTGGGTAGGCCGCGAACGCGGCGCGGGAACGGAGTGGCTGGCTCCGTCCCGCGCCGCGACGCGTGGCTCCGTTAGGAGCCGTTCTCGGGGCGGACGGTCGAGGCGGGGACGGACAAGGCAATGACGGTCGAGACGGGAGCAGGTGCAGCAGCGGCGTGAGCGGCAGCGGGGGCGGCAGCCACGGCCGCGGCGGGCGTCGGAATGACGCCCTTCACGGCCTTCTTCTGGTTCTTCCCCATGGTGTGGCGTGCTTCACGGGTTGCGAGCGACTTCTCGACGGCGACCGCCTTGACGGCCGCTGTCTTCGTGACCGTCTTCACGGGCGCGAAGCTGAACGCGGTGAGCTCCGGGCTCTTGGTCCCGAAGCGGCTCTGGAGGAATGCGCGGAGGAGAGAGCGCAGAGTCCGCGCCGCGGTGGCGGCTGCGTCCTCGGTCTGGATGGCGTTCTGCTGGTTCTTCTTCGTCGTTGCCGTGTTGCTGGCAGCGTCGAGGTAGGCCTGGAAGACGGCGATTGCGTCCGCCTTCGAGTAGGCCTTTCCACCGAGCGTGAGCTCGGTGACGGCTAGGTTCTGAAGAGCCGCGACGATGGCGCTGCATTGCGCCACCAGCGTGGTCTTCGATGCGGAAACGGTCACTGGATGGTTCTCTTTCTTGGTCGGGTTGGGGTTGGAGGCACGAGGCGCGGCCTGCAGTCCGCCCTCACTCCCTACATCCCGATTTCGGACCAAATCCGGACAAGGTATTTTCGAATTCGTACTTGGCAGCTTCCGTCCTCCGCTCGAGGTGAACGCGCGGTGGTGCGGATGCACCCGCACCACCGTGGGAATGCGCCTATCGATGGTCCGACGGCATCCACACGACCGTCTCGCCGCCCCGATCGACGGTCAGGACGCATCCACACCGTCGTGTGACTGCGCCAATCGACGGTGAGGGTGCTTTCGCACGACCGTCTCGCCGGCCCGATCGACGGTCATGGTGCACCCACACCATGGTGTGATCGCGCCGAGCGGTGGTCTGGGTGCATCCGTAGCATCGTGTGGCCGCTTCGAGCGGTGGTCTGGGTGCATCCGAACCACGGTGTGGACACGCGACGACCAGGTGTGACCGCGTCCGGACCGCCGACGGCTGCGCCAGAGGATCACCGCGGATCCCCGTTGTCGTTGGCGGGACGGCCGCGGAAGTGGTCGCAGGAGATGAGGACCGGGCGCGGATGCGGGTCTTCAGGCCCGGGCTCCCAGATGACCGCGAAGTCGTTGGCGGGACTGCCGAGGCACGCGACGACGACGGCCTCCGCGAGCGCGAGGGTGCAGGGGGTCGGGTGGTCGGGGAGATCGGCGGGGGTGATGGACTCGAAGACGATATTGACGACGCGCTCGGCGTCGAGGACGTCGCCGAGGAGCTCCCGGGCGATCTGCCGCAGCGGGATTGAGCACTGTGCGAGGAGGGCTTCGAGCTTGCGAGGTTTCATTGGCGGACCTTGGTGATGGGGGCGAGGGCGGCGTGGAGTGGTGGCGGTCAGAGGAGGTCGTCTTCGTCGGCGTGATCGTTGGCCGCGTCGACGCCCGCGTAACGGGCCGAGATGTATCGGTCGACGGAGACCGTCCGGGGCGTCTCGCGCCGCGGGCGGGGCTTGTCGGCCTGGTCTCCGCGGTCGCCGTTGTCGTTCGCCGGAAGGCCGAGGCGGTCGTTGCACGCCTCGAGCACGGCCTCGACGAGCGGGCCGTTCCTGCGGCCCTCGTGGTGGCGGAGCTCGACGGCGGTGTAGGCGCCGAGGACGTGGCGGACGATCTCATCGGCCTCGACGGCATCGCCGAGGACGTCGGTGGCGATGAGGCGAAGGGGGGCGGCGGCTTCTTCGTGGAGGCGGGAGAGCTTGGAGGGCTTCATGGGGGGATCCTGGGTCGTGGGTGGTTGGGCTGCGGGCGTGGTGGTCGGATTGCGGGTACACGAGGGCTGCACGGAGCCTGGGGCGTCCGTTCGTTCGACTGTCTTCGAGGGGCAGCGGGCGCGGGCTGCGGCGGACTGACTGGCCCTCAATCTGTTATGCCGACGAGAGAGCCGTTTTGGTCGCGGCATCGGTCGATTTTCTTACTTTTGTTGGAAGAGGCGGGAAGCGCGGAAGAGGACGGGGTCTCGGGAGCGGGCGGGGATACGGGGCGGACTAGGAGGTTTCGTCGGTGTCGTTGGCCGCGTCGACGAGGGCGTAGCGGAGGCGAGATAGCGATCGACCGCGTGGGTTGGGTGGGGCGCTCGTGCAGCGGGTAGACGGGAGCGGCACGGGGCCTGGCGGCTCCGTTGGTGTGGGCTGTCTTCGAGGGCCACCCGGGCGCGGGCTGCGCCGGACTGCGTGACCCTCATCTTGTAAGGCTGACGGCGAAGTGCTTTTGCAGGGCCGGGCGGTCGATTTTTGGGGGCCGAGCGAAGTACGCGAAAAGGCAAGGGTTTGCGGAAGCAGGTCCAGGAGCGGGGCGGTCGCTCTAGGTCCGCGGTGCTGGATTCACTCGTAAGACGACGGCCGAGGGGGTCATTGGACAGGTGCTGGACGATTTTCCCGAAGGGCGCGGAAGGGCGGGGGTTTGGGGATGGGAGCCGGGGCGGGAGCGGGGGCGGGAGGGAGAGTTCGGAGGGGGCCGTCCAGGCGTCGCTTTCCTCTCCATGCCAAAGCCGTATGACCCCCTGTTTGGGACACGAGATCGAAGTCGGCAGAGCCGATTTTTGGATCGGCTACGATGCGCGGGTGTCGAGGACGACGGAGCTCAGCTACGTACGCGGCACCACGGTCGCCAGGGTCGAAGCGGCCATCGAAGCGCGGCTGGCCAGCGCCGGGTTCGAGCGGGTGCGGAAGCCGGATGGGCGCGGGGACGGGGACGGGCGAGAGGTCACTCTTCGGCGCGTAGGACGATGGGGCCTCGTCGCCGACCGAGACCAGGGCGATCTCGCGGGCTGGGGCCAGCACCTCTCGCGCGCGCGCTCGGGCGCTCCGTTCTCACGGTGTTCACGTGGGACGGGGAGGCGAGCGTCGTCGCGACGCGATGGAAGGACGGCGCCGAGCGCGCGCAGCTCGAGCTGCTCGCGGAGGTTTACCGCGGCAAGGCCGGGACTGCGCGCGCGCCGGCGAAGGCCTTGCGGCCATGGCTGGAGCCGGAAGGTCGGGCAGCCATCCTGCGCGACGGGATCGCGCTCGTGGCGCCCGTGCGGTCCACGGGGAATCCGGAGGTCGACGCGGTGCTGGCGAAGATGCGGGAAGCGGAGATGGCCGTCGTGCGGGAGGCGGAAGTGGAGGAGGAGGGGTTCGTGTTCGCCACGATAGAGGCGTCCGTGGGCGGGATCGCGTCGGCGATTGGGCTCGCCGATCCTTGGATTCGCGATTTGTCGGATGAGGGACTGCGCATGCTGCGCTTTCGAAGAGCCGGCGCTCGGGACACTTGAAGCGAGGTGGAGTGGAGGAGAAGCCGCTGCCCACGCGGAGGGACGGAGTAGACCCCCCGAGGGACCGACCCCCTCAGTCCTCAGGAGTCGCAGCCGCGAACTGCTCGGCATAGGAGGTGCCGACGAGCTTCTCGCGCAGCAGGCGAGACAAGAATATCAGCGAGCTGCGCGGTCGATAGCTCGCCACGACGTGCTGGATCTTCCCAGCGGCGTTGCGGGTAGCGAGAAGGACACACCCAATGGGCTTGCCACGGACCTCAGCAACGTAGTCCTCGAGGAAGCCGCTGTCGCCGCAGGGGCCAGCGTACTTGTGCTGCTGACGGTCATACACCGAGCGGATGGCGATCACGATGGACCGGACGGCCTCCGCGCCCAGCACGGGCCCGTCCAAGAGCGAGCCCTCCAGGATGGCGTCGTCGGCCAGGTTGTCTATCCACTTCGGATAGTAGCCCGCGACGACGGGACCGCTCCAATCCTGATAGCCGGCGAGCACGTTCCTTGTCGTGGCCATGAACAGCTCCTCCTTTTGGGTCAGCCGTAACGCTCGTGCTCGCCACTCAGGATTCCGAGGTTGCGCCCAGCTGTTCACCCGCCTTCATGACGCGAACGTAGGAACGCCCCCGTGTTTCGCAAGGTTACCAGCTGCGGCCTACTCCGCCGCGCAAGCGGACCGGTCCCGCTCGACGCCTCTGGATATCCTGGGAGACTGTCCGACGAGCCACGCATGAAGGATCTACTGACCTTCGCGGTCGAAGCGCACGGCGGGCTCGAGCGGTGGGGCCGGCTCGAGACGCTCTCGGCGGAGCTCACCGTCGGCGGAGCGATCTGGTGTTGTCTCTCACGCTCTTCCACCGCCTGGGTCCCGCCCTCTGTCGTGATGCCACCGGGCGGGTCTCTCGGTCTGCGTGATCGGTTCCGCGAGGAGGAGACGTTGGGACAAAGAGAGACGCCTGGGGTGTCGCGCTTGTGAGCGCGACACCCTCGGCGTCTGGGTGAAGTGGACCCCACTGTTCGGACCACAGAGGGCAGCAGCTAAGGTGGAGCCTGCTCTGTTCTCTTCTTCTGTATCATACAAACAATAAGACAGTGGTCTCATCTCCGTCACGA
>Ga0302279_10006019_pt1 | contig 13160 bp, 12 predicted proteins | sample III_Bog_N3_3_FD_194541 | JGI IMG/M metagenome (GOLD analysis project Ga0302279, IMG submission 194541) | Peat permafrost microbial communities from Stordalen Mire near Abisko, Sweden - III_Bog_N3_3 | ecosystem: Environmental > Terrestrial > Soil > Wetlands > Peat | place: Sweden: Abisko...
CCGGAGGCTCGGTCGCCGGTCCCCGAGTTTCCGTTCGTCGCGCTTCTCGTGTCGGGGGGGCACACCGCGCTCTACCGCGTCGACGCTCCGCGCGCAGACGCGATCACCGAGCTGGGCGCCACGCGAGACGACGCCGCGGGGGAAGCCTTCGACAAGGTCGGCAAGCTCCTGGGGCTCGGTTATCCAGGCGGCCCGCGCATCGACAAGCTCGCGCGCACTGGGGACGCGACGCGCATTCCGTTCTCCATGCCGATGGCGCGCAAGGACTCGCTGGAGTTCAGCTTCTCGGGGCTGAAGACGCAGGTCGCGCAGTGGGTGGCGCGCGAGGGCGTTCCGGAGGGGCAACGCCTGGCCGACGTGTGCGCGTCGTTCCAGGCGACGGTGACCCTCACGCTGGCGAACAAGCTGATTCGCGCGGCCGAGTCGCAAGGGGTGACGCGCGTGGTGCTCGGCGGCGGCGTGGCTGCGAACCGCGAGCTGCGCGAACGGGTCACCGCAATGGCCGATAAACGCGGGATGACGGCCTACGTCCCCGAGCTTGCGAGCTGCACCGACAACGCCGCGATGATCGCCTACGCGGGCAGCCACCGCGCCCGCGAAGGGAGCGTCGATGGCTGGGACCTCCTCGCGACGAGCGCCACGGTGTTGCCGAGGAGCACGCGCAAGGGGCGCGGCATGAGGTAACGCGAGCTACTGCGCTGCGGGGTGCTTGATGTGCTTGCTGCGCTTCGCGGTCTTCGGGGCGTCTTCCTGGTCGGCGAGCTTCCCTTGCGGCGCGAGGAGAATCTCGAGCGAGTCCCCCTTGGCGCGCACGAGGTAGTTCGGGACGCCGTCCTTGAAGTTGATGGAGAGCTCGGCGCCGTTGGCCTCGTTGGTCACGCGGATCGCGGCGATGCGGCTGTCGCGGGCTGCGAGCGGGGCGGCGGCCTCGAGCGAGCGGCGGTTCGGGAGGACGATGTTGAAGCCGGTCGGGGTCGTCGCGCCTTCGATCTTCTCGATAGCGCCATCCATTTTGAGGTGGAGCACGTTGGCGTGGCCGACCGCGCCGCTGCCGAACGGGGTGACGTGGAACGCCTTCTTGCGACCATGCGAATCGTCGGTCGTTGCGGGGCCGTCGTTGTTGGCCGACGGGGACTCGGGCGGAACCGCGGCGAGCGGAGCGGGCGCAGGGGTCGCGGCTGCAGGGGCGACGGGAATCGCGGGGACTGCCGCGGCAGGCGGGGCCGCAGCGCCGAGCGCGGTCGGTGCGGTGGTGTCGACGGGGGTGGCGGTCTGCGCGGTCGTCGCGGGCTTGTGCACCGCGGCGAGGGCGAGAATGCCGGCGACGAGCACGGCCGAGCCGATGGCGATGCGACGCTTGGCGATCGGCGCAATCGACCTCTCGTCGACGGCGTCCACGGCGGCGACCGCGTCGGTCCGAACGACCTTGCGACCGGTCGCATGCAATCCTCCCGTGGGCGCCGCTGCAGTCGTGCGCCGCGTCGGGGGCGCGACGTCGTCCGTCTTGCCGGCGGCCTTGCGAGCCTGGGCAGCGACGAGCCCGAGCGTCGTCTTCGCCTGCGCGCCCAGGCGGCTGAGCGCCGGACCGACCTTCGCAGACGCACGATGAAACGCCTCGCCGACGCCGCTGCGCATCGGTCCGAACGGATCTTCCTCCGACTCCTCGACCATGCGCTTCGCCGAAGCGCGCGCTGCAGCCTCGGCAGACGGGCGAACCGACGCTCGCACCGCGGCGTGCGGCTTCTCGTCGTCGATCACGCTCGGCTCGGGGGTGTCCTCCGGGCCACCGGCAGACGCCGTGGTCGCCGGGCCTGCGTTCGCAGGCGCGACGGGTGCGTCGGCGTCCGTGTTGTCGTAGCGGAGCGAGATGACGAGCTGCGGGACCTGCGTCTCCGGGTTCAGCTCCACGCTCACGCGGTGAATGCGCGTCGAGCGCTTGCCTCCCGTCGTCGCGTCTTCGAGCTCCAGCTCCTTGCCGACCTGCAGAAAGCCGAGCTCACTGCCGACGATCATCCCCTGCGCCGCGCTCCCCTTGATGCGCGCACGCATGGGCGAGCCGAGCCCCTCGATGTGGAGCCGCACGCGGCTGCCGGCGGTCTGCGCGAAGGCAGGCTCGACCGTGAGGAGCTTCTTCAGCGCGACCTCGCTCGCGGCGTCGAGGTCGGTGAAGCGCATCCCGAACTCCCCTCCGCGCTCGGCTTCCTGGCGCCAGACGACCTCGCCCGAGGCGAGCACGACGTCGTTGCCAAGCTCGATGCGGCACGTGAGCGGCTGCCCCAGCTCGGGCAGATACGCCGTGCGCAGGTGAATGCCCTCCTCCGAGACGTCGATGGCTTGCGCCTCGAACGACGGCCCGAGGGCCCCTCCGACTTCGACGATGCCTTCGAAAGGCACGCGATCGCCATGAGCTTCGCGGCGCTCGTTCTCGTTCTGCTTGGCGGGATCGCGGTTCATCTCGACGCTCATGGGAATCCTCCGGCACGTGCGCGCTGGGGACGCGTGCACCTCGTAGGACGGCGATAGAGAATTCGCCCATGTGGGGCCAAGTTTTCGCGCGTGCCCCGTGCGCGGCTCAGGCATCCTCATGCGCATGAACACGCACCTCGTCCTCGACATCGAGACGATCCCCGACCCGGAGCTGCCGCGCGCGGACGACTCGGACAAGGTCCCGGCGCCGCCGTTCAACCAGATCGTCACGATCGGCTGCCTCCTGCTCGAGGACTACACGCCCAAGAAGCTCGGCGTCGTCGGCGAAGGCAAAGACGAGCGGGCCATGCTCACCGATCTGGCGAGCTACCTCGGCAAGACGCGGCCGACGATTGTCACATGGAACGGCCGCGGCTTCGACATGCCCGTCATCACGAGCCGCACCTTCCGCCACGGTGTCCCGATGCCCTGGTGGTACTCCGACCGCAGCACCCGCTACCGGTACTCGCCCGAGGGGCACTTCGATCTCATGGACTTCCTCGCCGACTTCGGCGCAGCCAAGTCCGCGAAGCTCGACGTGTTCGCCAAGCTCGTCGGCTTCCCTGGCAAGGTCGGCGTCGACGGCTCGCAGGTCGCGCCGATGGTCCACGCGGGGAAGCTCTCGGAGGTGAACGAGTACTGCCTTTGCGACGTGGCGCAGACCGCGGCGATCTTCCTTCGCGTGGAGCTATTGCGAGGCACGATCAGCCGCGAGGAGTATGCGCAGCACGCGAAAGCGCTGCTCGCGTTTCTCGATGCGGACGCGCGAGTCGCGCCGGTGACGGCCGCGGTGAATCGCGCGCGGTTCTTGCTTGACGAAGCGGCCGCGGCGGCGCCATAGCGATCTACAGCGGAATGTTCGAGTGCTTCTTCGGCGGGTTCGTATCCCGCTTGTCCTTCAAGAGCTCGAGCGACGCGTGCAGCCGCGATCGGAGCGTGTGCGGGTAGATGACCTCGTCGATGAAGCCGAGCTCCGCCGCCTTGTACGGGTTCGCGAACTTCTGCTTGTAGTCGGCCACGAACTCCGCACGCGTCGCCGCGGGGTCGGACGCCTTCGCGATCTCGCCGCGGCGCACGATGTTGACCGCGCCGTCGGGCCCCATGACCGCGATCTCCGCCGTCGGGAACGCGAAGTTCATGTCGGCTCGGATGTGCTTGCTCGCCATGACGTCGTACGCGCCCCCGTACGCCTTGCGCAGGATGATCGTGACTTTAGGGACCGTCGCCTCGGCGAACGCGAAGAGCAGCTTGGCGCCGTGCTTGATGATGCCGCCGTACTCCTGATCGGTGCCTGGCAGGAAGCCCGGCACATCGACGAACGTGACGATCGGAATGTTGAAGCAGTCGCAGAAGCGGACGAAGCGCGCGGCCTTCATCGAGGCGGCGATATCGAGCACGCCGGCCAAGACTTGCGGCTGGTTCGCGACCACACCCACGGCGCGCCCCCCGATGCGCGCGAAGCCGATGACGATGTTCGCTGCGTAGGCCTCCGCGATCTCGAACAGATCGTGGTCGTCGACGACCGCGCGAATCACGTCTTTCACGTCGTACGGCTTGTTCGACTCGGTCGGCACCATCGTGTCGAGCTCGGGGACCTCGCGTGTCGGCGGGTCGTTCGACGGCTTGAACGGCGGGTCCTCGTGGTTGTTCTGCGGCAGGAACGACATCAGCGCGCGGACCTGCGCGATGCACGTCTTGTCGTCGGGCGACGTCAGGTGGCACACGCCGCTCTTCGACGCGTGGGCGTGCGCGCCGCCGAGGTCCTCCTTCGTGACCTCCTCGTGCGTCACCGCCTTGATGACGTCGGGGCCGGTGATGAACATGTAGCTCGTCTCTTCGACCATCAGGATGAAGTCGGTGATCGCGGGCGAGTAGACGGCGCCCCCGGCACATGGGCCCATGATGGCGCTGATCTGCGGGATGACGCCGCTCGCGAGCGTGTTGCGGAGGAAGATATCGGCGTAGCCGGCGAGCGACTCGACCCCCTCTTGAATGCGCGCGCCCCCCGAGTCGTTGAGCCCGATGACCGGCGCGCCGACCTTCAGCGCGAGATCCATCACCTTGCAGATCTTCGACGCGTAGGCGCCGCTCAGCGAGCCTCCGAAGACCGTGAAGTCCTGCGCGAAGACGAACGTCTTGCGGCCGTCGACCGTGCCGTAGCCGGTGACCACGCCGTCGCCGAGGACCTTCTGCTGCTCCATGCCGAAGTCGGTGCAGCGGTGCGTGACGAAGCGGCCGATCTCGGTGAACGATCCCGGGTCGAGCAGCAAATCGATGCGCTCGCGCGCCGTGAGCTTGCCCCCCTCGTGCTGCTTCTTGATGCGGTCCTCGCCGCCGCCCGCGAGCGCCTTTGCGTTCAGCTCGTCGAGGCGAGCGTGGGGGGCGATCGGAGTGCCGGACGGGGTGCGCGGACGCGTGGAGGACGACATACGCGCCTTATATTCGATCCGGCCGCGGGAGAGGACCCGCCTCTCCGCGCCCCACTAGAAACGCGCGCCGAGCCCGAAGCTCGGGCCCCACATCGTCGGAGCGGCGTCGGCGACGACCACGCTGTCGAGTCGGAGTCTCGCCTGCAAATAGAGCGCGCCCGTTTCGCTGTCGGTCGGACCACCCCACTGCACGAGGTCGAGAGAGGTGAATGCGACGACACCGGCCGACGGCGCAAGCGTGTTCTCGTCGGACGTCGCGCGCCAGAGGCTCAGCTCACCCAAGGCCAGGCCGCCCCCGAGCCGGAAGCGACCGAAGCGCCCTTCGATGGTCCCCGTGACGTGGTATTGCATCGCCGCGAGCCCCGTCTCTTGCACGCCGCCGAAGACGGTGAACGAGACGTAGACCGCGATGGGCGCGGCGAACTCCGCGCCGACTGCGAGCGTCGCTTCGCCCCCATTGACGGACACGTCGTACAGCGTGGAGAACGTAGCGCCCCCTTCGACGCGGAACGCGAGCCGGGTTTCCTTGTGACGCCGGCTCGAGGGGACCTGTACGACGGGCGGCGTGGGCGGTGGCGGAGCGAGCTCCGGCACGGGTGCGGCCGTCTGGGTCGACGGCGGCGCCTCGACTGGGAAGGGGAATGGCGCGGGGGGCAAAATGATGATGAGCGGAGGCGTCGGCTGTGGCTGTGGCGGCGCTTCTGGTTGCGGCTGCGGCGGCGCTTGCGGCTCCTGTGCGCATGCGATCGAGGCGTGCGCGAGCGCGACGATCGCTGCAGCGAGAAAGGAGACGGTGCTCGCGCGGCTCACGGGCACACCGAAGGGGTATCGGGCGTCTCGCCCTCCTGCGAGCCCCCCTGCCCCCCCTGCTGCGAGCTCGGCGGTTGGGCCGACAGGGCCGGGAGCGCTTGGGCCGCCCGCGCACAGACGCCGCTCGCGACCAGCGTGGCGCAGCTCTCGTTCAAGATGCACTGGCTCTGCGAGACGCTCAGCGCGGGGTAGACGGTATCGCACGCATCCGAGTACGTGCAGCTGAGCCCCTCCAGGTCGAAGTTTGGGCAGCAGTTGGCGAGCTGGTTGGCCGCTTGCTCGCATTCGAGCTCGTCCTGGCGCAACCCCCCCTGGCATCGCGCGACGAAGAGCAGCGAGACGAGCGCGGGGATGGCGAAGCGGGCCGTGATGCGGCGCGCGATGCTCCAGTGAGGTCGGGTCGTGGTCATGCCGGCTGCGGGCACGTTGCAAGTTACCCCGCTGCGGGACCGTGGACCACACCGGCAGGAACGATGGGCTCGATTTGCCTTAGCCTGCCTGTGCGGTCCCCGGTCCCTTCGCTTCCGGTGGCGGCTTCGTTCGGTTCTTGCTGGGCGTTCGGTCGCCGATGGTTTGGCTGGTGAGTGCGGGCTTTGCAGGTTTCGTTTGGCCCTTTCGAGTCGGGAGCACGGTGCCGCTGTCGGCAGGCTAAGGCGAAACGCGTGACTCGGTCCTGCCAGAGGCGGTGCCGTGTCCCGACGTCGGCGTCGGTAGGTGCTCCGCGGGAGAATGACGATGACTCGGTCAACGCCGCGTTGCGCGCGGTGCTCGGCGCGGCCAAAGCGTGCGTCGCACGGGGTAGCTGGACGCGCCCCTGTCCAGAGCGTGCGTCTCGGCAACAGGCACCGCGACATCGGGGGCATGGTGGGGGGATGGGAACGTCGTGGTGGATGGCCTCGGTGGCGCTGGTCGGTGGCCTGGCGGTGCAGGCGTGCTCGTCGTCCTCCACGGGCGCGCACGACTGGACTGCGGACTCCGAGCCCAGCGCGGGAGCGCGTGTCGAGGCGAACGCATGTGCGGCCCTCGCGGCGTGCTGCGATGCGGGTCAGTCGGGCGATCTCTACTGCGAAGAAGCCAGCGCTTCGGGGTGCCCAATCGACTTTCAGTACGAGCTCAACTACGGCTACTGCGCGGGGTTCACGTACACGGGCTTCGTCGCTGCCGCTTATTACCCCATATGCTCATGTCCCGGCGATTTGACCAACGTGCCCGATAGCGGCGAGGACGACGCAGGGGATGCCGCGCCCGACGCCCGTGGCGACGGCGCTCGCGAAGACGCCCACTGACGAGCGCAAAGACAACAGGGAGATCAGGCCCGCGCTCGCCACGAGGGATTCACCCCCTCGCAGCTCCCGTGCTCCCGATCTCCCTGTTCACTCTCGGCCTACCTCTTCGTCAGTCGCTCACTCGCTCACTCCTCATCAGTGAGTCGCACCTCCTCCCGCGCTGCCCGCGGTGCTCGGGCTGCTCGCGACGGGCGCTGCCGCCGCCGCGTTCGGGGTTGCCGCGGGAGCTGCCGTCGCTCCCGTGTCCGGCGTGATTGCCGCTTTCGCCTTCTCCTTCGAATTACGTGCCCGTGTCGCCGTTGCCCTCGCTGCGACGACCTTCGGCGCATCGAGGAGCTTCGTCAGCTCGGGGAACTCGGTCGCGAGCGCCAGGTTCTGCTTCTGGAGCAGCTGGAAGATCACGTTGAGCTTCTCGAGATCGGCCAGGGCGGTCTTCCAGCAGATCGCCTCGGACGACTTCACGTAGATGAGGAACGCTTGCAGTCGCTTTCGCAGCGCCGTCCACTGGGCGGCGTTCGTCAGCTCGACGGCGAGCTTCGGGGCGGGTGGCACGAGCGGTCCGAGCGCCGTCGCGTAGTCCGAGCTTTTACTCTCGAGCTCTGCGATGGCGCCGGACAGCGCGGTGAGCTGCCCCTTCTTCGGGTGTGCGCCCAGGTAGTCGCGCGGGTTCACCGGAGTGAACTCCGCCGAGACTGCGGGCAGAATCACCGTCGGCGGCGCGTTCGACGAGGCCATGACGCTGCTGGGCGTCGTGGTCGTCGAGGCGCTGACGGACGGATCGTTGACGGGCGAATCGTTGCCGCTCGCAGGCGTCGGACTCGACGTCGCGGTCGGCAACACGGGGGTACTCTTGGTCTTCTTGTGAGGCGTGGTCGTAATGGTCATGGGGTTTCCTTTCGGGGTTGGGGTTGAAATGGACGGGTGTTTCGCAACGTGCTGCTTCATGGCGTGCTCCGGTGGCAGTGGGTGGCTAAGGCAAGCAAAGTGGGACTCGGGTCTGAGCTGACCCGGGTCAGGTGCGGACCTGAATGGAGTCAGGTACGGACCTGAATGGAGTCAGGTGCGGACCTGAATGGAGTCAGGTGCGGACCTGAATGGAGTCAGGTGCGGACCTGAATGGAGTCAGGTGCGGACCTGAATGGAGTCAGGTGCGGACCTGAATGGAGTCAGGTGCGGACCTGAATGAACGTGGTTCCTGCGACGTACCTCCTTTCTCCTAGAGCTAGAGAACGAGAGGCCCGCCGAGCGGCATGCTCGGTCGTTCGACTTCTCACTCTCTTCAGGGGGTCGAGCCGGCAAAATTCCGAAGGGGGCCTTCACTTTTTTTGAATTCGATGACGATTTCTCCCCGGACCCGCTTCGCGGAGGCCCCGCCGATTTCACCTTCGAGCCGAAATCGCGTAGAAATCGCCCGGCATGACCGAAAAGGGGGTCCAGAGTGCCGCGCCCGACCGGGTCGCGCTGCTACGCGTCATCGACTGGGGTCGCGTCATGAAACGCCTGACGGCCAAGGCGTCCCGCTGGGGCCTCCAGCCGATGGCCGCCGAGGACCTGGCCCAGGACGCCATGACGCGCATGATCGCCGACCGCGGCGCCACCTGGGATCCCCAAGCCGATCCGACCGGCTACCGATGCCTCGTGCGAAAGATGGATAACCGGCTCGGTATGCTGCGCGCGCAGGAGACGCTCCGGCAGGAGAAGCGCCCGACCGCGGTCGACTCTGAGAAGGTGGAGCAGGTCGCACCCGAGTCGGACCGCGGCGCCGATGGCGAGCTGGTCAGCGGCGAAGCGTGCGTACGCAACCTCGAACGCCTGCGTACGAGGCTGAGCGGGTTTCCCGTGACGCTCGCGCTCCTCGACCTTTGCGTGCGCGAAGGACAGCTTGATCCACGCGTGGCAGCCACGAAGCTCGGGGTCGAGGTTCAGCAGATATACAGAGCGGAGGAGCAATTGCTCCGCCACGCCAGGCGCCTGCGGTCCGACGGCAGCGACCCCGACGTGAAGCTCGAAGCCGTCCGGCGCAGCAACCCCGGGAGCCCGCCATGAGCGACGCGAACGACAACGCGCCGAAGAAGGCTACGACCGCGGGCACGCCGGGCACGCCGGAGCAGCAGTGGCGCGCGGTGATGCTGACGGCGCTCGGGGCCGAGGCGCGTGAGCTCACGGACGCGTCGGACGCAGAGATCGACGATGAGCTGCGGATGCAGGGGATCAATCCCGAGCGGCTCGCGAAGGACGGCAACGCCCTGGCGCGGCGGCTGATGCGCGAGGCGGGGATGCTCGAAGGGGAGCCCGAGCCCGAGGAGGCTCCGTCGGCGCCCGTGCCGATCGACCTCGTCTCCGCCCCCAACCTCGACGCGGACCTCGCGCCCGCCCGCGCGAACGACGTCGAGCCCCCCGTCGCGACTGCCCAGCTCGCGGACGACGTCGTCCAGCTCCCCGCCCGCGTCCGCCCGCTCCTCCCGATTCGTACCCGCTGGCCGTTGCTCCTGATCGCGGCGGCCATCACGACCGTCGCGATCACCACGGGGGTCACGATCGCGCTGCGTGACCCCCCCGCGCCTACGCCGGACCCGCTGCACGAAGGGCCGCGTGAGCCCTCGCCGCTGGAGGTCGCCTCGCGGCTACGTCACGAGGCGGAGAAAGCGTGCGCCACGTACGACTGGCAAGCGTGCGCGGACAAGCTCGATCAGGCGAAGGCGCTCGATCCTCGGGGCGAGGAGCGCAACAACGTGATCGCCATGCGCGCGGCGGCGTCCACCGCGCTCGCGCCAAGGCCGGTGATCACGGCGGATGCTGCGACGAACGGGGATAAAGGTCCGAAGGGGCCTGGGCCTGGTGACAAAGCGCCCGGCGGGCATTGAAGGCGTGACCGCGACCCGCCTCCTCGCGTTCGCGCTCTTCATCGCGCTCCTCACGTTCGGCACGGGGTGCGCCGAGTCGCTCTCGACGGTCGGCCCCGCGGCGTCCGTGTCCCCGCCTCCCTATCTCTTCTGGCCCCCGCACGGCGCGACCTCGATCGCCAAGCTCGAGCCGCTCGCCCCCGCGGCGAAGACGCTGGGCGAGGCCGCCGAACGCATACGAGCCTCTCTGCGCGACGCGGGCTACGTGGACGTGCGCCTCTACCCGATCGGCGTCGACTACGCGCACGGGTTTGCCATCGCCACGCGCCTCGAACGCATCGATGACGACGCTGCCCCGCAGCCTGCCGCTGCGCGATGGTTCGCGAAATACCCCGAGCCCGCGACTCTCTCGTGGCTCGAGAGCGCGAGAAACCCACGCCTCCCCGAAGCCGGCCGCTACCGCGTATTCATCATCGCGTTCACCAACCTGCCCATCGGACCGCGACCGCTCCACAGCGCCCCGCGCTGGGACGAGCAGACCGTGATGTGGGGGCGAGAGATGCCACCGATGGTGCTCCCCGCTGCGCGTCCGGTGAGCGTTGCGCAGGCGTACCGCGTCGGGGCGTACGTGTACGAGTACGCGCGCGAAGCGGGGGAGGACGAAGCCGAGGCCGTGGTGGAGGATCGGAAGCAGTCGGCGGCGCTGCACGTGACGCGCGCGGGGATCGCGGGGCTGTAAGGAGGCGTGGTCCGCGCTACCCCGCGTCGACCGTCCCGCTGGAGTTGCACTCCGAGTTGCACGCGGCGCAGCTCGCCGATGCGGCGGCCGCCGCGCACGTCCCGGTTGGCGCGCACGCGTTCAGGCAGGCCGAGTCGGAGCAGTCGCACTTGGCCGCGCAGGCCAGAAGGTCGGGACATGCCGCGTCGAGGGCTGCGACCTCGCTGCTGCACTGACTGTTGATGCAGCTGTCGCAGGCCGCCTCGTCCGCGTCTGGGTTCAGGCACGAGACCCCTTCGGAGCCTCCGCCGGAGGTGCCGGAGTCGTCGCCCGTGACGGAGCCACCATCGGCCTCGACGACCGTCGACGTGCCGCACTCCGAGTCGCACTCGCTGCAGGGGGCGGCGGCCAGCGCGGCGGCACACGACTCGCTCGACGCGCAGTCCGATAGGCACGTGGCGTCCGAGCAGTCGCACTTGGCGAGGCATGCGAGCGCCGTGGGACAGCTCGAGCTAAGGCTGGAGAGCTCCGACGTGCACTTGCTGTTCACGCACGCGTAGCAGGTCGACTGGCTCGCGCTCGGGTTCTCGCAGGAGAACGTCGCGCCTCCACCGCCTGACGAGCTACCCGATCCCGAGCCAGATCCCGAGCTCGAGCTACAGGCCATGGCGAGTGCAACGAGAGAGACGAGGACGCCGATGATGGATGTGCGCATGAGAAGAAGCCTCCTTGGATCTGGGGTGTGCGAGCCAAGCTCGACCGTATCACGACGCTCCCAGACCGTGTCCGCCCGCCCGCGCCGCGAGTCTCCCGCCTGACACGCGGGCGTGCCTCTCCCGCGCCCCGCTCCCCACAATCCCGCGACAAATCGCGATTCGCGTCTTCGGCCCGCCCTCTGCAAGAGCGTGGCAGAGGGAGACGCACACCATGCAGTCATTCGAATCGATAGGAGCATTCTGTCGCAAAACCGGGGTCCTCGTGCGGGCCGCGGGCTGGGCCACGGTGCTCGGCATCCTCGAGACGGTCGGCTCGGAGCGCGGGCGGCGCACGCTCGCCGTCGTCGCGCTCGCGGGGGGCGCGGTCGCGTTCGTCGCGATGAAGCCGGTGCGATCGATCCTGCCGGGCGAGGTGGGCGTTCGCACGAACCGCGTGACGGGGGCCGTATCGACGCTGCGCGAAGGCTGGGTGCTCGATCTGCCGGGCATTCAAGAGCTGCGGCTCTTTCCGCTGCGCGATCAGGTGTATCGCTCGCAGCGGAGCGCGCACGCCGACGGCGAGGCGCCGTACCAGACGATCGAAGGGCTCTCCATCGGCGTCGATGTCTCGGTTCGCTACGCGCTCGACCCGGCGCGCGTTGTCACCGTCTCCGAGGAGCTGCCGGCCGACGTGGGGCGCGAGCTGGTCGAGCCGATCGTCGACGGCGTGCTGCACCGCACGTTCGCGAAGAACACCGTGCGCGAGATCTTCTCCACCAAGCGCGCCGAGATCCAGAAGCAGATCGAAGACGAGCTACGCCCCGCGCTCGCCCCCGACGGCATCCTCGTGCGCACCGTGTTCGTGGGGAACGTTGACTTGCCGCGCGAGTACCGCACCGGGCTCGAGGCGATGCTGTCGGAGGAGCTGTCGTCCGAGAAGATGAAGTACACGCTGGAGCTGAAGGACAAGGAGGTCAAGGAAGCCGGGCTCGTGGCGGACGCGGCGAAGCTGACGCGCGAAAAGGCGGCCGAAGCGACCGCGCTCGAGACGATCATCGCGGCCAAGGCGCAGGAAGAGGCGATGGCGCACGTGCTGCCGTTCAAGGTGAAAGAGATCGAGCAGCGGCGTCTCGAGGCGGAGGCGACGAAGGTCTCGCGCATCAAGCAGGCAGAAGGGGAGGCGGACGCGCGGCGCATCGAGGCTTCGGGCGAGGCAGACTCGCGGCGCAAGCTGGCAGAGGCCGAGGCGTTCCGCATCGACGTGACGGGCAAGGCGCAGTCGGCGCAGCTCGAACGTGACTCGGCGCTCATCGCGAAGAACCCGCTGATGATCCAGAAGACGATCGCCGACAAGCTGTCGGACAAGATCCAGGTCATCATCGCGCCCCCCGAGGCCGGGGGTTTCTTCGCGAGCGGGCTCATCGGTCACGGCGCGCCGAACGTGCAGGCGAACGCCTCGAGCACCTCTGGATCGTCGGCTCCCGCTGGGACGCAGTGACCCATGCTTCCGCTCATCGCCGCCGCCACCGCTCTGACCGTGGCCCTCGTTCTCTCGGATCAAACGCCGCTACGCGCCGCCGCACACGAGAGCGCTCCGAAGCAGACAGCGCTCACCGCGGGGGACTGGCTCGAGGTGCGCGGCGAGAGCCAGGGGTACTTGCAGGTGTACGACCATCGCCATGAGCGACCGGGTTACGTGCGTCCCGCTCTCGTGCGGAAGTACGTCGCCGACGAAGTCACCGCACCGAAGCTCTCCGCGATCGTCGAGTACCTGCGCGATACGCCGGGGCAAGAGTCGCTCGGCATCGGCTACGTCGCGCTCTACCTGCGCGCGGCCCCTGCGCAGACGCCGCTCGCGGACACGTTCGACGCGCTCGGCACGATGGCGGCGCGGCTCGGGGAGCGGGCGTCGG
>Ga0302279_10006027_pt1 | contig 13145 bp, 9 predicted proteins | sample III_Bog_N3_3_FD_194541 | JGI IMG/M metagenome (GOLD analysis project Ga0302279, IMG submission 194541) | Peat permafrost microbial communities from Stordalen Mire near Abisko, Sweden - III_Bog_N3_3 | ecosystem: Environmental > Terrestrial > Soil > Wetlands > Peat | place: Sweden: Abisko...
CCCGCCGAAGACGACGGAAAACGACGCAGTGAAGCTGCCCGCCCGCCGAAGGCGACGGAAAACGACGCAGTGAAGCTGCCCGCCCGCCGAAGATGGCGGAAAATGGCGGAGTGAAGCTGGCCGCCTGCCGAAGACGACGGAGACGACGAAGTGAAGCTGGGCGCTCGCCGAAGACGACGGAGACGACGAAGTGAAGCTGGCCGCCCGCCGAGCGCGCTGCCCGCCTAAACCCCGCGATCGGCCGGTCGCGATTCCGATGGCCTCGGCAGTGCGCTAGGCTCCCCGGCACACGCCATGGGATTCAAGATCGAAGCCTTCCAGAACCGCTACCTCGCCCCCGGCTCCAACCGCGTCGACGCCATCGTCTCGGTCACGAGCGATCCCAACCTCAAGGCGGCGCGGGAGCTGGTGGTCGGCTTCATCGTCGACAAGTCGGGGTCGATGGCCAACGGCCGCATCGAGGCGGTGCACGGGGCGGTCTCCAAGGCCATCACCATGCTGGCGGACGGCACCTGGTTCTTCGTGGTCGCCTTCGACGGCAACGCCTACGTGATCGTCCGCGAGACGCAGGCCACGGCCGAGTCGAAGCGCTGGGCGGCCGGGGCCATCCACCAGATCCAGGCGGCGGGCGGGACGGCCATGTCGACGGGCCTCCGGGCCGCGCGCTCCGTCTTCGAGCGGGCGCCCAACGCGATCCGCCAGGCCATCTTCCTCACCGACGGCAAGAACGAGGGCGAGAAGCCGCCGGCGGTGCTGGAGGAGCTCAAGCGCTGCGAGGGCGTCTTCGAGTGCGACTGCTGGGGCGTGGGCACCGACTGGCAGGTGGGCGAGGTGCAGAACATCGCCCAGGCGCTGCTCGGCAAGGCGGCGCTGATCCCCTCGCCGGAGGGGGTCGAGGCGGCCTTCCGCGGCTCCATCGAGAAGGCGAGCGGCAAGGCCCTCAAGGACGTGCGCTTCCGCCTCTGGACGCCCGTCGGCGCGTCGATCGCCTTCGTCAAGCAGGTCAACCCCACCATCGAGGAGCTCACCGCCAAGGCCCGGGAGATCTCGCCGCAGGTGCGCGAGTACCTGACGGGATCCTGGGGCGGCGGCGAGACCCGCGAGTTCCACGTGACCATCGACGTCAAGCCCGGCAAGGTCGGTGACGAGATGCTCGCGGCCCGCCCGAGCGTCGCCTACTTCGAGTCGGCCGCCGGCCCCGACGGCGGAGGCTGGGTCGAGAAGGAGGACAAGGCCGCCGAGGCCCGCATCTTCGCCACCTGGACGGGCGACGATACCCTCTCGTCGCGCCTCGATCACGCCGTCGCCCACTACACCGGCCAGGACGAGCTGGCCGAGGCCATCCAGAAGGGCCTCGAGCTCCGCGAGCAGGGCCAGGAGGCGCAGGCGACCCAGCTCCTCGGCCGCGCCGTCAAGATCGCGCACGCGTCGAACAACGTCGAGATGACGCAGCGCCTGGCCAAGGTGGTCGACGTGGTCGACGCCGGCAGCGGCACCGTCCGCCTCAAGAAGGACGTGAAGAAGGCCGCCACCATGGACCTCCAGCTCGAGTCGCGCACCACCAAGCGCGTGGCGAAGCGGCCGGCAGGCACCTCGTGAGCGCCATCTGCCGCGAGGGGCACATCTCCGACGAGCCCGACTACTGCTCGGTCTGCGGCGCCCCCATCACGGCGACGCCTGGCGGTCCCGGCCCGTCGGCCGCGCGCTCGCTGACCCCTTCGGGCACGCCCATCCCCATCCCGCGATCGGCGGTCGTCCACAGCTCCGCGGTCTGCCCCTCCTGCGGCGAGACCCGCGAGGATCCCGACGGCCGCTTCTGCGAGGTGTGCCGCTTCGATTTCGTCGAGAACCGCCCCGGTCCTCCCCCGGTCGCACGCGGGGTCGCGGTGGCGGCTCCGCCCCCAAACCCCCGTGCAGCCCCTGGCCCCACGGTCGTCCTGCCGGTCGCGATGGGGGCTCCCAGCACCGCCACTCCCGTCGCCGCCCCGGTCGCCCCGACCTCGGTCGCGACGCTCACCCCCGCTCCCGCGGCAGCAGCGCTCCCCGCGAGCTGGGAGCTGGTCATCACCGTCGACGCCGCGCTCGACACCGAGCCCGACGCCGACAGCCCCTGCCCGGTCGACCGCGCCGAGATCGTCCTCCCGGTGGACAGGCCCGACATGCTCGTCGGCCGCCACGACGAGACCCGCGCCATCCATCCGGAGGTCTCGCTCCACGATCCGGGCGCGTCGCGGCGGCACGCCAAGTTCGTCCTCGACCCCGACGGGGGCATCTCCCTCCAGGATCTCGCCTCCACCAACGGCACCCAGGTCAACGGGCAGGACGTGCCGCCCGGCACCAAGCGGCGGCTGCGCCAGGGTGACGGCGTGACGCTCGGCCGCTGGACCCGCATCACGGTGCGAGGGCGGGCGTGAGCGGGACGCTGGGGGAGCGCCTCCGCACGGCGCCGACGCCGTGGCGGATCCGGGCGTTCATGTACGCGGTCTGGGGCATCGCCGGGACGCTGGTGGTCATCGGCGGGCTGATGCTCTTCGAGGCGTGGACGGCCATCAAGACGGTGGGCAAAGACACCGCGCCCAGCATCATCTACGCCCAGGAGATCAGCTTCTCGCTGGCCGATCTCGACGCCAACGCGGGCAACTACCTGCTGGGCGCCCGCAAGGACCAGGCCGCCGCGCTGAAGACCTTCGAGGACCGGCGCACCACCGTCACCGCCCGCCTCGTCGAGGCCGCCAAGAACATCACCGAGGGCGACGCCGAGAGGGTGCCCATCAACGCCCTCTTCGACAACCTCGGCCGCTACCTCGAGATGTTCGCCGAGATGCGCTACCGCAAGGACAACGGGGACGCGGGCGGCGCGCAGGGCGTCTACCTCAACGCCACCGAGCTGATGCACGTGAAGATGCTCCCCGCCGCGGACGCGCTGGACGCGGTCAACTTCAAGTCGCTCGAGAGGGAGTACCAGGCCCAGCAGTTTCGCAGCGAGGGCGCCGAGGTCATCGCGGGCTTCCTCGCCGCCGCGCTGGTGGGGGCGCTGGTATGGGCCCAGCTCTTCCTGCGGCGCAGGACGCGCCGGGTGTTCAACGTCCCGCTGGTGGTGGCCACCGTCGTCGCGGCCTCCTTCGGGATCTACCTGGTCAACACCATCTCCGTGGCCCGCCACGACCTCAAGGTCGCCAAGGAGGACGCGTTCGACTCCATCCACGCGCTCTGGCAGGCGGACGCCCTGGCGTACGACGCCAACGGCGACGAGACCCGCTACCTCCTCGGGGGCATCCGCTCGGGTCTGTTCGAGCAGCAGTACCGGGAGAAGGTGAAGAAGCTCACCACCCTCGCCCAGGCCGACGACGCGATGTTCGCCAGGTCGCAGGTGCCTCTGAGCTACCAGGGCTTCTTCGCCGTGGAGATGCGCAACATCACCTTCCCCGGCGAGCGCGACGCGGCCCTCAAGATGATCAAGAACTTCGCCGCGTACGACAAGGTCGACGGGAAGATCCGCGCCGCCGAGCTGGCCGGCCGGCACGCCGACGCCGTCGAGCTGTGCATCGGCGCCGGCAAGGATCAGTCGAACGCCACCTTCGACCGCTTCGACGCCGCGCTGCGCGAGGTGATCGCCATCAACCACAAGGAGTTCGACGCCGTCGTCGACACCGGGATGAGGGCCCTGGTCGTCGCCGGCGTCCTCCTCCCCATCGCCGCTCTGCTCGTCGCGGCGCTCGCCCTGGTGGGCCTCCGCCGGCGCCTCCGGGAGTACGCGGCGTGAGCCAGGCCTCCGGCCACGGCTCCGGCCAGCCGGTGCCGCTCGAGCAGATCGATCTGCTGCTGGCGGCGTGGGACGAGCGCCTGCGTCGGATGGACGAGAACCTGGTGGCCCTGGAGAGCGAGGCCATCTACCAGATCCTCGCCGGCAAGGCGGGCAAGCGCCCCGCGCTCGAGGGCACCACCAAGGCCCGCGTGGACCCGGCGCTCGACGCCGTCAGCGAGCTCTTCGAGAACCGCGAGCGCCTCGCCGGCATCGTCGCCAGGGCGAGGGAGGTGCGCGCCTCGATCTCGGCGCTCGCCTTCTGGGAGAAGGACGACAAGATCGCCGAGATCCACCGCCTGCTCCGCGGCACCTCGATCGAGCTCGGGCAGAAGGTGGTCGCCCTCAGCGAGCGCAACCTCCTCGATCAGGGCTACCACGACGTCTTCATCGAGCCCGAGCAGCTCCTCGCCGAGATGGCCGCGCGCTTCCAGGAGGCGCGCACGGTGCTGCTCGCCGTCTCCCACGCGTGGGAGGCGCTCGATCCGGAGATGACCCGGGTCGAGGCCAGGATGAGCGCGCTGCGGGCCCTCGCCGCCGACGTGCAGCCGGCCCCCACCCCTGCCCGCCCGGGAGAGCCCACCCGCGAGCTGGCGGAGCTCGCCGAGGCCGAGGCCGAGCTTTTGGCGCTCCGCGGCCGCGTCGCCAAGGATCCGCTCGGCGCGGCCAGCGGCATCGAGCAGATCGGGCCGCGCCTCGTCGCGCTGCGCGCGCGGCTCGATCACCTCGCCGAGGTGCGCTCGCGCGTCACCGCCTCGCTCGACGCGGCCCGCGATCTGCGCCGCCGTCTCGCCGAGGGGCACGAGCGCGCCCGGAGCCTCGCCGACGAGGCGCGGCGCGAGATCGAAGGCGACGCGCTGCGACGCCTGGCGCGGGCGCTCGACGAGGGCCTGCTGAGCGGGCTCGACGAGTGGCTGCACAAGCTGGAGGGCACCGTCGAGGCGCGGCGCTGGTCCCCCGCCGAGATCGGGCTGACCCGCTGGCACGCCACCGCCGCCGAGTACCACGCCACCGACTCCGGCGCGGCCGCCGACGCCGAGGCGCTGCTCGCGCGCCGCGGTGAGCTCGCCGGCCGGCTCTCGGCGCGGCGCGCCCACGCGGCGGCGCTGGCAGCGCGCGGCCTGCTCCTGGCGCCCTCGTTCGAGACGCGCGCGCGCGAAGCCGAGGCCCTGCTCCGTCGCCGCCCCGTCCCCATCGACGATGCCGCCCGCGCCGTCGACGACTACGAGGCCGCGGTGGTGGCCCTCGCCGCGCGACGCGGCTGAGACGCGGATGTGGTAGAGCGCCGAGCCAGGGCGCCCTTCCCGCCCCAGCCCGAGAACCCTTTTCGTGGACGGTGGGAGAGGTCGACCGCGCTGCCGCCGTCGTCCTTGGTTTCTTCGACGTCGCAGCAGTCACCCCGGGGGGACGCTCCAGAGCCTCCTCCGACGAATCCCAGGAGAACAGCGCATGCTCGCCCGGCTCAAGCGCGCCATCTTCGGCGCGCCAAAGGACATCAAGGATCCACACGCATTCCACCAGCTCTCGCTGGTGGCGCTGCTGGCATGGGTCGGGCTCGGCGCCGACGGCCTCTCTTCCAGTGCCTACGGCCCCGAGGAGGCCTTCAAGGCGCTCGGTGAGAACCGGGGGCTCGCCATCTTCCTGGCGCTGGCGACCTCGGTCACCGTCTTCATCATCAGCTACGCGTACTCGCGGGTCATCGAGCACTTCCCCTCCGGCGGCGGCGGCTACGTCGTGGCCACCAAGCTGCTGGGCAAGAACTGGGGCGTGCTCTCCGGCTGCGCCCTCCTCGTCGACTACGTGCTGACCATCACCGTATCGGTCGCCTCGGGCGCGGACGCCATCTTCAGCCTGCTGCCGCCCTCGCTCGCCCACTACAAGATCGAGGTCGAGATCGCCGGGCTGATCGTGCTCACGATCATGAACATCCGCGGCGTCAAGGAGTCGGTGACGGCGCTCCTGCCCGTGTTCATGATCTTCGTCATCACCCACGCGGTGCTCCTGGTCACCATCCTCGGCAAGAACCTCACCGAGATCCCCGCCGTCAGCCACGAGGTCACCACCAGCATCCACGGCACCCTCGCCACCCTGGGCGGCTTCGCCACGCTCAAGCTCTTCGTCCGCGCCTACTCGCTCGGCGGCGGCACCTACACCGGCATCGAGGCGGTCTCCAACGGCGTCTCCATCATGCGCGAGCCGCGCGTGCAGACCGCCAAGCGCACCATGGTGATGATGGCGCTGTCCCTGTCCATCACCGCCGGCGGCATCCTCCTCTGTTACCTGCTGCTCAACGTCCACCCCGATCCCGAGGGGCACAAGACGATGAACGCCCTCATGTTCGAGTCGTTCGCCGACAACTGGACGCTGGGCGGCTTCCGGGTGGGCCACGGCTTCGTGTGGGTAGCGCTCCTCAGCGAGGGCGCGCTGCTCTTCGTGGCCGCCCAGACCGGCTTCGTCGACGGCCCGCGCGTCATGGCCAACATGGCCATCGACTCCTGGCTCCCCCACCGCTTCTCGGCGCTCTCGGAGCGGCTCTCCATGCGCAACGGCGTGGTGCTCATGGGCGGCGCCTCGATCGGCGCCCTGCTCTACACCAGCGGCGACCTCTTCCCCGCCGCCACGGTCGCCACCGGCGCCGACGTGTCGAAGCTGGTGGTCATGTACTCCATCAACGTGTTCCTCACGTTCTCGCTCTCCGAGTTCGGGATGAGCAAGTTCTGGATCCAGCACCGCAAGGAGCACGCCAAGGAGTGGAAGCGCCACCTCCCGGTGCACCTCACCGGCCTCACCCTCTGCGTCACCATCCTCGCGGTCACCGTCGGCGAGAAGTTCGGCGAGGGCGGCTGGCTCACCCTGGTGATCACCGGCCTGCTCTTCGGCCTCTGCCAGCTCATCAAGCGCCACTACAACGACGTCGTCCGCGCCATCCGCGCCCTCGACGAGGAGTTCCCCGCCCCCGAGGACGTCGAGGGCTCGGTGGAGAGCGCGCTGGCCCGCCTGCCCGAGCGCTACCGCTCGATGGCCTTCGACAAGGAGCGGACTCCCCAGGCCCCCGACGCCGCGCTCCCCGTGGCCATCCTCTTCGTCGGCGGCTACGGCGGCCTGGGGCGCCACGCCCTCTTCACCCTGCTGCGCATGTTCAAGCGGCACTTCCGCGGCGTGGTCTTCGTCAGCATCGCCGTCGTCGACTCCGACGTGTTCAAGGGCGAAGCCGAGGTCGAGGCCCTGGAGGCCCGCACCCGGGAGAGCCTCGCGCGCTACGAGCGCTTCGCCGCCAGCCTCGGCCTCACCACCGCCAGCGAGTACTCGGTCGGCACCGAGGTCGCCGTCGAGGCCGAGAAGCTCGGCATCGCGCTCTACCAGAAATACCCCGAGGGCCTGGTCGTCGCCGGTCAGCTCATCTTCGAGGAGGACACCCTCTGGAACCGCGCCCTCCACAACGAGACCGCGTTCATCATCCAGCAGCGCCTCCAGCACGTCGGCGTGCCGATGGTGGTGCTCCCGGTCCGGCTCGATCTCAAGCGCGCCCGCGAGAAGGAGAAGGAGGGCGCCGCCCAGGCCGCCTGAGCGACCATCCTGGGGAACGCCCGAGAGCGTTCCCCGACCTTCCTGGGGAACGCCCGAGAGCGTTCCCCGACCTTCCTGGGGAACGCCCGAGAGCGTTCCCCGACACGCTCACTCCGCGACGATGAGCGGGCGCGGGTCTCCGGGCGCCCACTGCTCCGACAGCACGAACATGTGCTCGAGGGAGTTCATCCCCTTGTAGCCGAAGGCTACCCCCAGCCACTCGATCTCCCGGCGGTCCCCGCGCCGCACGGGGAACACGACCTCGGCCCCCTCCGGAAACGTCGTCCATTCTACCTTCGGCGTGGGGTCGAGGCGCATCCTCAGCCCCTCGCCGGTGCCGCCGAGCAGGGTCACCGCGGCGGTGATGAGGTTGCAGCGGATCCGCATCCACTCGCGGACGCGGCGCGCCTCGCAGCGACCGGAGGAGGGCGCGTCCGTCGCGGCGATCGAGCCGCCCGAGCGATCGATCGCGACCTTCGGCGCCGCGGTCCACTCGCCGGCTCCGGGCTCGGGAGAGCGCTCCTCCGAGAACGGCTCGAGCCGGTACGACGGCAGCGGCTGGGGCCCGGCGTCGGCGTCCGCCCCCGCGTCGGCGTCGGCGTCCGCCCCGGCGTCGAGCGGTGGCTCGGGATCGCCGGCGCGCGTCGCCGGCGGGAAGAGCAGCGGCACGGCGAGGGCGCCGGCGGCGGCAGCGAGGAGCATCCGCGATCGCTTGTTCACAGGGTCTCCAGGAACGCGACGAGGGCGTTCTTCTCGGTGGCCGACAGGTGGCTGGTCTTGCCCATGTGATCGTCGTTGCCCTGGACCAGCGCGGTCAGGGTCGCGAAGCGCCCGTCGTGCAGGTAGGGCGGCGTGCCGCCGACGAACCGCAGCGAGGGAGTCTTGTACCGGCTCTCCGGATCGGCGACGAAGCCGGGCGGCGGAGGCAGGCCGGCGAAGAGCCGGTACGGCTCGCGATCGGTGTACTCGGTGGCCGGCGCGTGACAGCCCGAGCAGCCGGTGCCGCTGCTGAGGAAGACCTCGCGGCCGACTCTCTGCTGCTCGGAGAGCGGCCCCTCCACGTGCGGCGGCGGGACCAGCCCCTGGCGGAGGAAGGCGCGCAGGGCCATCGCTCGATCGAAGAGGTCCCGGGCCACGTAGGCAGTGACCGCGTCGTTCCAGCGGTGCAGCGCGAAGCCGTTGACGAGGCGGTGAGTCAGCACCGGGCTCTCGGCGTGCCAGCCGTACGTCCCCTCGACGGCCACCCGCCCCGCGAGCATCGGGGTCTGCCGCGCGTAGCCGGCGTCTTCGGGGCCGCCCATGGCGACCACCGCCGCGCCGCTCACGAAGGTCGGGTGCCGCGCTCCCACGGCGGTCGTCTCGTGCCAGACGTGCCCGTCGTCGCGCCCCTCGGGGTGGCAGCCGGCGCAGCCGAGGCCGCCGCTCGTGAGCGGGTCGGTCCCGTTGTAGTAGATGCGCCGGCCCAGGGCAGCCTCGTCGGAGAGCCGGTCGTCGGCGAGGTGGAGGAACGGGCGCGGGCCACTCCAGGCAAAGCTCCACACCAGCAGATCATCCGTGGAGCGGCAGTGGATCCAGGCGGTGTCCTGATCGGCGGAGAGAGCGATCCCGCTGGGCGCGCCGCAGACGCGCGCCACGGGGATGGGGTCGTCGGTCGCGGACGCGACCCGGTGCGAGGCGAGGACGTGCATGGCCGGATCGACCGCGCGTGCGTCGAGGACCGTCATCGAGTCGTCGCCCTCGCCGAGCACCAGCAGGGTGTCATCCTTGTCGCGATAGACCACCGCGCGCGGCTGGGCGAACGGCGCGGGATTGACCCGCGGCGCGGTGCCTCCGGCGGCCACGTCCTCCAGCATGGACTTCGCGTCCGCGGCCACGACGCGCGGCCCGTCGCGGCGCAGGGGCGCGAGCGGGGTGTCGTCGCCGGTGAGCAGGACGTCGACCGTGGCCGCGCCGAACCAGGCCTGGGGCCCGACGGCGCCGAGCGCGTGGCGCGGGACGAAGAGCCGGCGGCCATCGGGCGAGAGCGTGGCCGCATACGCGAGCGAGGCCCCGAGGCGCTGCCCGACCGGCGTGCGCAGGGGCGAGGCGGGAAGAGAGAGCGAGCGGACCCTGGGCTCACCCTGGAGATCGTCGATGCGGGTGAGGCCCGCGCCGACGAGGTGGGTGACGTACGCGGCGCGCCCGTCCGGTCGAACGACGACGGCGCGCGGCTCCCGCGCGACGTCGACCGTCCAGCGGACCCTGCCGGCGGCGAGGTCGACGGCGGTGACCTTGTGGGTCCAGGCGGAGCTGACGAGGGCGGTGGACTCGTCGGGGGTGACCGCGAGGCCCCACGCGTCCTGGGGGAGCTCGACGCGGGCGACCTCGACGAGCCCCTTGTCCGGGTCGGGACGGAGAACGAGCAGGAGCCCCGGCCCCGTGGCCGAGGGGACGAGGGTGGCCCGACCGGTGAACGGCTTCGACGTGCCCGCATCGGCGGCGTCGTTCGCGGCCGCGTCGTCCTTGCCCGGCGCGACGGCGCCGGCGCTGCGGACGGTGACGAGGACGCGGTCCGCGAGGGCGAGGACCTGCGCCGGCTGACCGGGCATCGGCACCGCGAGCACCGGGTTGTTCACGTCGAGCGGGAGGCGGATCCGGCGCACGCAGCCATGGTCCTCGTCGGCGACGTAGAGGCTGTCGCTGGTGGGGGAGCGGGCGACGGTGCTGCCCTCGCGCACGGTGGGCGCCGGCAGCGGAGGGGCGGCGACAGGCGCGCTGGAGGCGACGGCGGACGGGGCCGCTGCAGAGGAGGGCGCAGGTGGCTGCGGGCGCGGGTCGCCTCCGCTCTTGCAGGCGGCGAGCGCCGCGATCAGACAGAATTCCAGGCCGAATCGTCGCATGAGTGTCCCTGCCGGCGCGCGCTGACCGCGGCGGCCGGGAGGGAACGCTGCATCGACGGAACGCCTTCCCGCCGTTCGGCTCGCGCTACCGCGCCACCTCCAGCTCGAACCGCTCCCCCCGCCGCCGGACCGCCACCGGATGCTCGAAGGCGTCGCCGAGGACCGCCGCGGTGAGCACCTCCTCCTTGGGCCCCGCCGCCGCCACCCGGCCCCGGCGGAGCACCAGCACGTGGGTGATGGCGGAGACGATCTCCTCGATGTGGTGCGTCACCATCACCAGGCAAGGGCGCGACGCCCGCGCCAGCCCCTCGACCACGACGAGCAGGTGCTCGCGCGCCACCGGATCGAGCCCCGAGCACGCCTCGTCGAGGAGGAGCACCTCGGGATCGGCCATGAGCGCGCGACCGATGAGGACGCGCTGCCGCTCGCCCTGCGACAGCACCCGCCAGCGCCGCTCCGCGATGGCCCCCGCGCCCGCATCCTCGAGGATCCGGCGGGCCTGCTCCAGCTCGGCCTCGTCCGGCTCCGACCAGGGCCCGAAGGCCGCGAACTTGCCGGACGCCACCGTGCGCAGCGCGGTCTCGGCGTCCCCCAGGTGGACGTGCAGCGCCGAGCTGACCACCCCGATGCGGCGCCGCAGCGCCCGCCAGTCGCCGCTGCCGAGGCGGTTGCCGAGCAGCTCCACCCGACCGCTGGAGGGGTGCTCGTAGGCCAGCAGGGCGTTGATCAGCGAGGTCTTGCCCGAGCCGTTGCAGCCGAGCACCGCCCAGTGCTCGCCGCGGCGCACCTCCCAGGAGACCTCGTCGAGGAGGGTGGCCTCGTCCCGGCGCATCGAGATGGAGGTGAGGCGGAGCACGGGCGGGCTCGGGTCGTTCATGGGCGGAGGGAGCGTTGCTCCGGGTGCGCGGCGCCGGCAAGGTCTCAGCGCGCCTCCGCCTCTCGTCCCTCGCCGCGCGTCCCCACCACCAGCACGTCCACCCCCGGCACCTGCCGCATGAAGCGATCGATCACCGAGCCGCGGATCCGCTCGCGCCAGGCCGGCTCCCGGCTCCGGCCGAAGATGGCGTGGGTGATCCGGCTCTCCCGCGCGAAGGCGGCGAGGGCCTCGACCACGCTGGCGCCCTCGAGGCGGACGACCTCGGCGCCGAGCTCACGGGCGAGGGTGATGTTGTCGGAGAGCGAGCGCAGCGCCGCCGTGTCGATGCGCTCGGGGGTCTCGCTGGGCGTGCGCACGTGGACGACGAACCAGGTGCTGTTGAGCCCGCCCGCCAGGCGCGCGCCCCGCCGCAGCAGGCGCCGGGTGGCGCTGGGCACGGACGACATGCACACCATCACCCGCTCCGCGTCGGCGACCCCGCAGGCCTCGGCTCCGACCCCGTCCTCGACGCGCCCGCGCGAGGCCTCGACCCGGGCGCGCGACCGCACCTCCACCGCGTTGGCGACCTCGCGCAGCGCGAGCTGGCGGAGGGCCGCCAGCGTGTCGGCGCGGAAGAAGCCCCGCAGCGCGCGCTCGACCCGCTCGGGCGCGTAGATCTTGCCCGCGCGGAGCCGCTCCTGGAGATCCTCGGGGGGCAGGTCGATGACCACGATCTCCTCGGCGCGGTGGAGGAAGCGATCGGGCACGCGCTCGCGCACGTCGACCTCGGTCTCGCGGAGCACCAGATCGTGCAGGCTCTCGAGGTGCTGGACGTTGAGCGTGCCGATCACGTTGATCCCGCCCTCGAGCAGGGCCTCCACGTCCTGCCAGCGCTTCTCGTGGCGGCCCCCGGGGACGTTGGTGTGGGCGAGCTCGTCGACGAGCGCGACGTCGGGGTGGCGGGCGAGGACGGCGTCGAGGTCCATCTCCTCGAAGGGCACGCCGCGGTAGGAGCGCGTCAGCCGGGGGACGACCTCGATGCCGGTGATCTCGCCGAGCGTCTCCCGGCGCCCGTGCGTCTCGACGATCCCGCACACCACCCCCGCCCCCTCGGCGGCGAGGCGCTTGCCCTCGCGGAGCATGGCGACCGTCTTGCCCACCCCGGCGGCCATGCCCAGGTACACCTTGAGGTGGCCCAGCTTCGCGGCCCTGACGAACTGGAGGAAGTCGCTCCCCGCATCCATCCCGGGCGGTGGTAGCACGCCCCGGCCCCCCGAGCGCCCCGCGGCGCTCGACCCCTACAGGCGCCTCCTGACGCCCGAATGCGCAGTGCTACGGAGCGACCCGGGCGCCGCGACCTTGTAGACAGGATGACGGACGGCGCGCTTTGGGGGAGCGCCACGCTGGCTGTCCGTACCCCCGGGGGCCTGCTGCTCGACTGCGGTCGACTTCTCAGCGGGCCCCCGGTGGTGCTGGGGCTGCTGGGGGGGACGCCGGCGCGCGGACCATCTCGCGCAGGCGCGCGACGTTGGCGCGCTCGCCCAGGACCACCAGCACCGTGCCGGTCTCCATCACGGTGCTCGGCTCCGGGTTGTAGATGAACTTGCGGTCGACGCGCAGCGCCACGACGAGGAGCTTGGTCTCGGCCCGGATCGGCACCTCGCGGAGGGAGCGGCCGAGGAAGGGGGAGCGGTCGGGGATGACCACCTCCTCCAGGCGGAGGATCTCGTCCTTGTCGCGGAGCATCTGGTCGATGAACTCGGTCACGGTGGGCCGGACCAGCTCGCTCGCCATCCGGCGCCCGCCGATCATGTTGGGGCTGACCGTGGAGGTGGCGCCGGCGCGCATCATCTTGGGCGCGGCGTCGGGGGCGATGACCTTGGCGACGATGCGCGCCGCGCCGTTGAGGCTGCGGGCCGACAGGGTCACGAAGAGGTTGTCCTTGTCCTCGGTGAGGGCAGCGATCACGCCCTTGGCGCGGGTGATCCCCGCCTGGGTCAGGATCATGTCGTCGGTGGCGTCGCCCACGACGTAGAGCAGC
>Ga0302279_10006029_pt1 | contig 13143 bp, 8 predicted proteins | sample III_Bog_N3_3_FD_194541 | JGI IMG/M metagenome (GOLD analysis project Ga0302279, IMG submission 194541) | Peat permafrost microbial communities from Stordalen Mire near Abisko, Sweden - III_Bog_N3_3 | ecosystem: Environmental > Terrestrial > Soil > Wetlands > Peat | place: Sweden: Abisko...
GGAGATGGCCGAGGCGGCGGCGCAGAGCGGGTGCGGCATCGTGCTGATGCACGCGCGCGGACGAAAGCGCGAGTGGCTGGCGCAGGGGCCGATGAGCAGCGATGAGGTGGTGCCGGCGGTCTTCGCGGGGCTGTGCGAGAGCGTGGCGCTGGCTGAGGCGGCGGGCATCGCCGATGAGCGGATGGTGGTGGACCCGGGGTTCGGGTTCGGCAAGCGCGGCGAGGAGAACTTCAAGCTGCTGGCGCAGTTGAGCCGGCTGCACCAGTTGGGGCTGCCCATGATGGTGGGGTTGTCGCGCAAGGGATTTCTGGCGGAGGCAGTGAAGCCGGTGCAGCCCGCGGTCCAGGACAAAGCCGACGCACGGCGGATAGCAACGGTTGCAGGGAATGTCGCTGCGGTGCTGGCAGGAGCACATATTCTGCGTGTGCATGACTTGCAGGCAGCGAAAGAGGCGGTGGCGGTGGCGGATGGGGTGCTGGCGGCGGGAGAACAGTGAGCGGTTGTCAGTTGTCAGTTCTCAGTTTTCAGTAAGAGCGTTTATACGCATTGGTCTAAGAACTGGCAACTGACAACTGACAACTGCTTCAAAGCGTCATCACTTCTTTCTCTTTTGCTTTGAAGAGATCGTCGATGCGTTTGATTTCGGCGTCGGTGAGTTGCTGGATCTCTTCGTTGGCGCGCTTTTCGTCGTCGGCGGAGATGAGCTTGTCCTTGGCGGCCTTCTTGACGGTGTCGTTGCCGTCGCGGCGGATGTTGCGGATGCTGGTCTTGTGCTCCTCGACGGTGCCGGCGAGCTGCTTGACGACGTCGCGGCGGCGCTCCTCGTTCATGGGCGGGACGGGAACGCGGATGACCTTGCCGTCGTGCATGGGGTTGAAGCCGTGAGAGCTGGTGCGGATGGCCTTTTCGACCGCGGTGACGATGGTGGGATCAAAGGGCTCGACGACGATGAGGCTGGCCTCGGGGGTCTTAATCTGGGCGAGCTCGTTGAGAGGCGTTTCCGTGCCGTAGTACTCGACTTTGATGCCGTCCAGCATGTGGACCGAGGCGCGGCCGGTGCGCACGCTGGCGAGGTTGGCGCGAAAGTCGTCCACGGACTTGGCCATGCGTGTCTTGAGACCGTCGTAAACGCCCGTAAGGGCCTCCATACCTGCCATTGCCGATGCCATTGCTGCGATCCTCCTGAGAGTTACCACCGTTGATTTTACAGCCGAGAGGGGGCGCGGAGGGGGCGGAGTGGCGTCCTGAAGGCTGGCCTAAATCGGAGCAATACCCCTAACGGGGCAGGATTCGCGTTGACTTCAACCTGCGCAACTCCTATCCTGAAGATAATTCTCCGGGACTGCCCCCCTGGTCGATAGGACTAGATGGGAGCAGCGGTGACGTAACGTATCTCCTCCACCCATCGAGAAACACAGAAGAAGAGGACGTAACGACCTTTATGAAGAAATACTTTCTCCTGACGGCTCTTGTGCTAGCCCTGGCGGCCTTGCCCGCACGTGCGCAGGGAGGCTGTGATGACACGCCCGAAAATCCTACGCTGATTCTGGCGGGTTTGGCGAGCGGCGTGTTTGCCGTATCGAGCGCGCGCACCCGGTTCCGCGCTCGCCGCGCCGCGAAGAAGAAGTAGCTGCCTGGGCAGGCGACTGCCTTGGTCCGTTGTCCCCCCTATCTGGAGTGCCTACTGTGACGAGTCGCCCTGAGGGTCTATCCGAGGGTGTCATGGATGGCGGCAAAAAACAGCCTGCAATCTTTTCCCCAACCTTTGAAATTTCACCTCAAGCCGCGGCGGCGGTGGCGTGCGTGTGCGCCGTGGCGGGGCTGTTTGCGGTCTACAGCACAGCGCAGGCGCTGGCGGGGATATGGCAGAGCGATGCGCTGAAGTCTGTGGGGATGGCCGTGCCGTTCGTCTGCGCCGCGCTGATTGTGCGCGACTGGCGCAATATCGGCTGGGAGAGCGAAGGGACGTGGTGGGGCTTTGTGATGCTGGCCGCGGCGGCACTGCTGGTGTTTGTCCGCGACCAGACACTACTGATCGTGACCGTGAATAAGGACTGGCTGCTGCAACTGCCGCCGCTGCCGCTGATCGCCGTGGTGTATGCCGCGAGCTTTGTGCTGCTGTTCGGCGGAATGCGGCTGCTGCGCGCGGCGTGGTTTCCGGTGCTGCTGATGTGGGCGGTGATTCCCGTGCCGCAGACCTTCAGCCGCCGCGTGGATGTGCCGCTGCAACACGCTGGCGCCGTGGTGGCGCGGGCGTTTGCGCAGCTCATCGGGGTGAAGTTGAACGCGGGTGAGCTGAAGATCATGTTTTCGCCCTCGACGGGGATGTTTATCGCGCCGGGGTGCGACGGGCTGCGCGGGTCCATCACCATGGGGCTGACGGCGATCGTGGTGGCGTACTTCTACCGCTTCCGCTGGTATGTGTTTCTGCCGGTGGTGGTGGCCGGAGTGCTGCTGGGGTATCTGTTCAACTTCCTGCGGCTGTGCTGCATGGTGATCTACGACAAGATCACGGTGAGCCATCCGGCGCTGGGGCCGCATGAGCCGCTGGCCGACCACATTGTGGGTGCGTGCCTGTTTGTGCTGGCACTGGCGATCTTCTTTACGGCGATTGAGAAGCTGCGGCGGCATCCGATGGCGGCCCCTGAGCCCGCGGCGGCGGGGGTTCGAGCGTGGCCGATCCTGAGCAAGGCGGCGGCGGTGCTGGTGCTGGCGGCGCTGTTCGGCGCGGACTACCTGCACAGCAGCTACGGCCAGGCGACGCAGCCGACGGTGATGCCGGCCATGCCGGCCAGCATCGGGCCCTACCGGCTGGTGCGCGTCTGGAACGATGAGACCTACGAGGGGGTGGTGGTCTATCGCTGGGGCGAGTATGCGGGGCCGGACAAGCCGCCGGCGACGCCGGGAGGACCGAGTGTTCCGGGTGATCATGTGTCGATGGGGATCTCGCCGCTGCTGAGCATCCACGATGCGGAGGTCTGCCACATTGCGCGCGGGGAGGATCCGACGTGGCATGGGGAGATTGTGGACGGCTCGCCCAGCGGCCCGGTCGCGCTGACCGCGGCGATGTACAACAACGGCGTGCGGCAGCGGCTGGAGGCCTCCACCGTGTGCGACGGCGGAAGCTGCCAGCAGTACTCGCAGACCGGGCAGCACATCACCATGGTGTATGCGCGGCCGCACAAGGAGCTGCCCATGCAGAGCGATGGCGCGCGGCCGGTTCCGGTGCTGCTGAAGGTGGAGACCACGGACACGACGCTGCCGGTGGGGGTGGCGGAGACGCAGATGGCGGCCCAGATTGCGGAGTTCCTGAAGAGCGCGGACCTAGCGGCGGTGACGGCGCGGTTTGGGCGGAGATAGCTTGGCTTCTTCAGGTATCAGCAACGGGCCGAATGGACTTACCAGCCCACAGGCTTTGCGAAGGTGCCTTTCCGGTCGGTAACGGTTTTCGGAAACTGGCTGCTTGCCAGATCTCCCTGCCGAATGCGTTTGAGGAATGTGGCGTACTGTCTGAGTTCCCTGCTGTGAAACTGATGGGGATTGATAATCCCGACCGGCAGCCCGATCTCCTCGGCCACAATTCGGACAGGCTCTGCCAAATCGGAGTCGTTTGTAATCAATACTGCAACCTCGAACTTCTTTCCATAGGCATCTCTCAGCAGGTGGGAGGCCAGGTTGACGTCCGACCCCTTCTCTTCCGTCTTGTCCACCCAGACTTTTTGGGCAGGGGTGACATTGGTGAGGTACATCGGAACCGAGTGAGTCGAGAAGTGGCCATACTTGATATGGAGGTTTGGAGTCGTCTTGAGTGCACGGATGTAGAGACCTTGGTCGTGGGCAGCGGTTGGGTTGTATGCCTTGGAACTTACGCGCGCCGTGAAGTAGTGAATCTCCTGCACGGTGTCCCCGGGAAGCAAGATTTGAACCAGCTTTCCGAGATCCAGCCACTTGTATGGTGTCCTCTTCAGGGCCCCGTAGTACAAGTTGAACTCATCGATGTACACATTTACATTCGCCAATCGACCGCCCATGCGGCATTGACGCCCGCAGCTTGGCCAGTATAATGGTGATAGAAACTCCCCCTGCCCCTCGGTGAGCAGGAAGCGAAGCCAGCCCGCAAGGGCTGGCTTCAGTGTTTTGGAAACGCCCATATCCTATATAACCGAGGTAGTCCGAACGAGCCGGCCAACCCCACATTTGGGCAAGAATTCACTCACCAGGAAGCAACAGCAGGGGTAGAGACTTTGGCTCGAAGGATGCGGGAATCACGAAACAAAACCCAGCCCCAAGTAGTCGGCTCCCCGGAAATGCCGGCCGGAGGCGACCGAGGTGCCGCCCGTCGCCTATAATCGTATTTCCCCCTTCGTTACGCGCAGGGCACAGATTCAAAGAGCAGTGAGGGTGTGAGTATCTTTACCGGAATCCGAGTGAGCGCAAGCTCCCTGAACTGTACGACCCAGCCTGTGCGCACGCGCCCGAGCTACATCGCTATCTCCCGCTGGGGCCTCGGCCGGGCCGCGCTGGTCAGCGCCGCCGCGATAGCGGCCCTGTCCGCCCTGAGCCTGGCGGCCGGGGCGCAGGTCCAGGCGCAGCCGCAGTTCAGCGCCGCCAACGCGCCGCAGGTGCTGTGCCAGACCCAGATCATCGGCAACCGGCGCATCCCCAAGGAGTCCATCCTGGCGCGGCTGTTTTCCCGCACCGGCGACGAGTACGATCCGGCGGTCGTGGAGCGCGACTTCAACTCCCTATGGAACACCGGCTACTTTGACGATGTGCGCATTGAGCGCGTGCAAGGGGCCGGCTGCGTGCAGTTGGAGGTCTACGTCCGGGAGAAGCCGACCATCCACACCATCGACTACGTGGGGCTGAATTCCATCACCGTCTCAGACGTCCTGGAGCGCTATAAGAAGGAAAAGGTTCAGCTTTCCATCGAGAGCCAGTATGACCCCACTCACGTGAAGCGCGCCGAGGTGGTGTTGCAGGAGATGCTGGGCGAACACGGACACCAGTTTGCAACCATCCGGACCGAGATCAAGACGCTGCCGCCCGCGGCGGTGGCCCTGACATTCCATGTGAAGGAAGGCCCGACCGTAAAGGTGGGCAAGATCGCCTTTGACGGCAACCACCAACTGAGCCATCGCCAACTGGTGGAGGCGATGAAGAACCTGCAGCCGATCGGCATACCGCACTCCATCATCCTGGAGCAGATCTTTCCGCGGACCTTTGACGCCAGCAAGCTGGACGAGGACGCCGAGCGCGTACGGGCCGCCTACCAGGACAAGGGCTACTTCAAGGCCAACACGGGCGAGCCGCAGACCAACGTGCGCAACGCCGGGGGCATCAACCCGTTCACGCTGCATCCCTCCACCGGCAAGCGCGTGGACATCCTGATTCCGGTGGAAGAGGGCGAGCGCTATCGGCTGGGCGGCATTACGTTTACCGGCAACAAGTTCTACTCGAACGCCAAGGCGCTGCGTGCGCAGTTCGCGATCAAGGACGGCGACTACTTTAATCGGACGCTCTTCGGCAAGGGGCTGGAGGCGCTGCGCAAGGCCTACGGCGAGGGCGGCTTCATCAACATGGTCGGCACGCCGGAGCCGCGCGTGGATGAGGCCAAGAAGCTGGTCTACCTGAACGTGGACATCGACGAGGGCAAGCCGTTCTACGTGTCGCGCATCGAGTTCAGCGGCAACACCATCACCCGCGACAAGGTCATCCGGCGCGAGATGCTGGTGGAAGAGGGCCAGGTGTACAACAGCCGGCTCGTCGACCTGTCGCTGCTGCGCCTGAACCAGTTGAACTACTTCGACACGCTGAAGGCCGAGCAGGACGTGGAGACGCGGCAGAACACCGAGGCGGGTACGGTGGACCTGCTGGTGAAGCTGCATGAGAAGGGCAAGAACTCCATCGGCGTGAATGGCGGCATCAGCGGCCTGTCGGGGTCGTTCATCGGGCTGAACTACGAGACCAACAACTTCCTCGGCCTGGGCGAGACGCTGAGCGTGAATGCCAACATCGGCGACCTGTCCCGCAATTTGAGCCTCGGATTCAATGAGCCTTATCTGCGCAACAAGCCGATCTCGCTGGGCATCCAGGTCTTCTCCAGCAAGTACGACTACAACCCGGCGAAGAGCTACTCAATCACCAACGGGCAGAGCGCGAACCTGACCAACGCGCAGCAGTCGCTGCTGACGAACTACAACAACTCCACGACGGGGCTGACGATCTCCACCAGCGAGGCGCTGCGCAAGCTGTTCCGGCGGTCAGGCGTGGCGCGCATCGGCCTTTCGTATTCGCTGTCGAAGTCCGGCATTACGACGTTCAACCAGAACACGCTGAATGTCTTCCAGACGCTGGCCTTCCGTTCGGGCATCGAGGGACAGAACCAGTTGAATGGAATCGTCACCTCGATTGTGACGCCGAGCTTCAGTTTCTCCACGCTGGACCGCGCGGTGGGGCCGCACAACGGCAAGGACTTCAATATCGCGTTCCAACTGGCGGGCGTGGGCGGCAACACCAAGTACTACGCTCCCACCGCGACCTACCGGCAGTTCTTCCCGATGAAGGGCCTGCGGATCGACCGCGAGGGCCACAACGTGCTGGGATACCGCGTGGAGGTCTCCAACATCGCGGGCTTCGGCGGACAGGTGGCGCCGCCGTTCAACCGCATCTACGGCGGCGGCGAGAACGAGGTGCGTGGGTTCGACGTCCGCTCCAGCTCGCCTTACACCTTTATCCCCACCAAGGTGATGTTCAACCTCACCAACCCGGACGGCTCCAACGTGCCGCGCGATCCTACCAACCCCGCGCTGGGCAACGTGCAGATTCCGCTGCCTATCTACCGGCTGGCCTCCATCGGCGGCGATACCAGCATCACGGCCAACGTGGAGTACCGCATCCCGATTGTGAACCAGGTGACCTTCGCCTTCTTCACCGACTTCGGCCTGACGTTCAACACGCAGCCCTCGCAACTGCGGCAGAGCGTGGAGGGACTGACCTCGATCAACAGCCCGCTGTATGGCTGCCCGCAGTTGATCAATGGCGACTGCTTCGGCGGCCAGTCCGTGAAGTTCCCGATCTATTTGAAGGACGTGCCCGGCACCAACATCGTTCCGCGCATGTCCAGCGGCGCTGAGCTGCAGGTGATTCTGCCGATCCTGAATGCGCCATTCCGGCTGTTCTACGCCTACAACCCGCTGCGGCTGTTTGAAGACCTGCCGCAGCAACTGGCGCTGCCCAACACCTGCGCCGCGGGGCAGACCGCCTGCTTCCGGAACCTCTTCCCGAACTCCGGTGCGGGCCTGTACAGCTACCAGCAGGCGTTGCAGTTCTATGGCTCGGACTACATCCTGCGCGAGCCGAGAAAGACCTTCCGGCTGACGGTGAGTACCACGTTCTAAGTTGTCAGTTCTCAGTTGTAAGGAAAAGGCCCGCCTCCTAAATCCGAGGCGGGCCTTTTTGAATTTGCTTCGAACTTGGAACTTAGAACTTACAACGTTCCGGGCGAGCCGAGCGCGACCTGGTTCATGATCTGCTGCACGAAGACGATGCGCACGTGGATGCGTTTGGCGACGTCCGGAAGGAACTCGGAGACGATATCGTCGGCGGGGTTGGTGGCGAGGCCTACGAGGATGCGCTTGCCGGTGGCGGGGGCGTCCGTGGCGATGCCGGGGACGTAAAGGTTGAAGATCTCCGCGGCGATGGGATAGGTCAGCAGGATGGCATAGTTGGGCATGGTGCGGCCGTCATCGTGCTGCGAGACCCAGGTGTGCGCGAGGGCATGCAGAAGGCGGCGGCCGAAGGGCCGGCCCGGCATGCGATGGTAGCGCGGGTCCTCGTGAGCAATGCTGGGAATGGCAAAGGTGGCCAGCGTCTCGCCAATGATGTCTTCGGTGAGGCTGTAGCCGGTGAGCTCTCCGAAGCCTTTGAATCCGGGGCCGTAGGCCGAGTGCGACTGCGCGGCGACCGTAATGGCCGAGGTACCGGCGATGGTAATCAGGTTGAAGGGGTCGATGACGTCGCGGTAGGCCAGCACGCCCTTGTCCGTGACGGTGAGGCGCTTGACGCGACTGGAGCTGACGATGGGCTGAATCGGATTTTCTTCACGGCAGGGAGGACGGATCTGCCCGGGCGCGGCCTTGAAGTCCAGGTCCGTGCAGGGCGGCAGCTTGTGTCGCGTATTCTGCGGGTCGGCATCCGCCGTGTCGGCGTCGGCAGGAAGAGAGGCCGCGAGCAGAGCGCTGGGAGCGTCCGGCAGCGTCTGCGCGTTGAGGCCGGCAATGTATCCATGCAGGATCGACACGGTGAGCAGCAGCGCAAACCGCGGCAACACGCCGGCGAGTGCGGTGCTGTGCTGACTGCGCTGGACGAACCTCTGCATCTTCTTCTACGAACCCCAATTCCAGGGAGAGGATGCGCCAGGGGCCGCGCTGCGGCCCGTCTGCTCTCTCCGAGAGACTTTGTTACTTTGCGGCGGGGTGTATCTTCTGCATGATCCCCGAGGTGAACTCGGTGACGAAGAACCCGAGCGCCGCGCCCCCCACACCGCCTCCGAAGGTCGCAACCGTGTCCTTCATGTTCCGGTTAATCGACGGATAGTACGCATAGGTTAGCGCACTTGAGCCCGCATAGCCCAACAGCAGCGCCGCGTTCAGCCTGGGGCGGCCGCTGTCGGAGCGCGTGATGACGGGCCGGGTGATGGCGTAGAGCGAGCGATGGACGAAGCTGTAGTCGGAGCCTTCCACGTAATAACGCGGGTCTTCATGCAGCAGCGGCGCGAAGACGGCGTCCGTGAAGAGGCCCTGGGTGGAGTCGCGGAGGAAGGCCGCGCCGAACCGCTGCGCGAACGCTCCTCCATTCGTCCCGTAGTTGGGCTGGCCGTTCGTCAGGTGCGAGTAGCCCGCGGAGATGACAATGGTGCCGACGGTGTACGGGTTGTAGAGGTCCTTGAACCCGAGCAGAACCTTGTCATGCGGGGCGAGCGGCAAGACCTTCCAGCCGGGGGGAATGTATTTCATATGCAGCGAAGCCGTTCGCTCTTGACGCACCTGCTGGCGCGTAATGGCGGGCGTGCCGGGGTCGTAGGCGGTGTACGAGATGGCCACGCTAGGATCATCCGGCAGGACAGCGACCGAATTGCTGGAGGCCGAAACGGCGAGCGAGCTGCCGCCGGCGTTCTGCGCGTGCGCCGTCGCGGCAGAAGCCATGGCGGCGCCTAAAGCCGCTGCGCTTAGCAAGAGCGTAAAGATGCGTGACCGAATTTTTCCCTGGGAGATCATTGTGCCTTTCGTTGATTACCGGGTCCCGCACATGCCTCGCAGAGTTTGCAAACTTCCGGGCCAATTAGACGGACGCTCGCACCGCGCCACAGGTTGTCCCCGCGGGGATTTGCGGCGCGAGGCAACCTTTTCTGTATGGAGCGCACCGCGTATCCAGTTGGGCACACCGCGTTGACTCCGGCAGGCTGCGGACGGAATGATGAAGCGAAGAGGAGACGTGTTGAGAGAGCGCAAGCAACCAGCGAGCCACGCGGCGCGGCGATGGAGTCTGCCGGCGCTGTGCGCCCTGATGTTCGCGATGGGATGCCGCCATGCGACGCAGGTTGCGAACCAGCCGCCGCCCCCGGGGATCACAAGCCACACGGAGAAGGCGCCACCGGGGTTCTTCGACGACACGCGCGGCCGTCCCGTCTTCACTGAGACCGGAACGGCAAGCTGGTACGGGCCGAACTTCCACCACCACGCCGCGGCCGACGGAACGATCTTCGATCAGAACGCGATGACCGCGGCGCATCGTACGCTGCCGCTGGGGTCGACGGTGCGTGTGACCAACCTAGCCACCGGCGAACAGGTGCTGGTGCGTATCACGGATCGCGGGCCGTTTGTGCCGGGGCGGGTGATCGATCTGTCGATGGGCGCGGCGAAGGCTATCAGTTTGTATCGCGCGGGGATTGCGAAGGTGCGGATTGAGGCCTTTGCGCACGTCAGCGCCGACCCGGCGGGTAAGTGGGCGGTGCAGACCGGGGCCTTCAAGGCCGAGCAGGATGCGCTCGACCTGAAGGCGGCACTGATCGACCGCTACAAAGGTGCGCGGGTGATTGAGTTCGCCGGGCCGACGGGCTACTGGGTGCGCATCGATCCCGCGCAGCACGACCGCGCGGAGGCCGAGGCGGTGCTGGACTGGATTGGGACGCCGGATGCGCAGGCGTTGCCGTATCTGGTGAGGCTGGATTGAAGAAGCGAGGGTCCAGGGTCCAGCGCCCTATTTGGTTTCCACCGAGAATGATGGTGGCGGATAGTAAGGCAGCTTCTGCTGCTCTTCGCTGGCGCGCTTGACGGCGATGTCCGCGAAGAGCAACTCCGGTGCGATCACGGTCTGCGGCACCGGGCCGACGGTCTGAGCGACGTAGGGCTTGCCGCCGGCGGCCAGGATGCCGCTGCGAATGGCGCGCTGGTCGAGCTCATCGAAGACCGCTCCGCGCACCAGCGTGCGTTGGCCGTCGGGCGAGACACGATAGAGCAGGCGCGGCGTCAGCTCGCCGCCGCCGAAGGTCTCGACTGCATAGACATCGCGCGCCTGTTCTTTCGCCAGCGCGAGAAGCTTCGCCTGCATCTGTGCGTCGGTGAACGATTCAGAGGATGTGACCTCAATGACGCCGGCGCGGGAGTGCGCGGCCTGCGCCAGCGCGGCGCGGCCATGGCCGTTCGACGCGGGGAAGTCCTTGACCGGCTCGCGGCCGAGCAGAAAGTTCAGCAGCTTGCCGTGGTCGACGATGGTGACCGGCGCGACCGGCACGCCTTCGTCGTCCACGCTGTAGGCGCCGAGCAGCGCCTTGCCCTGGAAGCTGCGCAGCGTGGGGTCGTCCTCCACGCTGAGGAACGAGGGAAGCACCGGCGTTCGCAGGCTGGACTGGTAGGCCCCCTGGGTGCGCGCTGTGGTGCCGATGTCCGGGCGATCGGCCTCAATGTTGGGCACGAAGAGATTGCTGAAGACGTCCGCGGCGGCATCGCCGGAGAAGAGCACCGGACCGTGATAGTCCTCGGGCTGCACGACGGGAGCGTTGCGCAGGTCGTTGAAGCTGAGCAGGTTCGCGATGGTGCGTTTGTGCAGAGCGGCGGCGTCTTCCAGGCCGTCGGCGGATGCGGCGGTAGATCCGTTGTTGCGGCCGAGTTCCATGCCGTCCGGGGCCTGGCCGCCGACGTTGATGGAGTCCGAGTAGCCGGTGTAGCCGTGGCGCAGGACCGTGCCGTCGGTGTCGACCATGTAGCGATTCACCGCGATGCCGGTGATGTTCGCCGAGGAGTACTGCACGGCGTCGGCGAAGCTGCGGACCTCCGGCGCTGTCGCGTAGAGGCCGCTGGCTTCGACGATGCGGCGCTTCCACTCGTCGCGGTCGAGTTGCAGGGAGACGAGCGGCTCGATGAGCGTGACGGGTTTGGCCGGGGTGAAGTCGTTGGCGGTGGGCGCGCTCTGAAAGTGCTTGAGGGAGGCCTGCTTGGTGGCATAGGCACGCAGAGCGTTCTTGTAGGCCTCGTCGGTCGCGGTCCAGAGAGCAAACTTCAGCGCGGCGGGATCGTTGTCTTCAGGCGCGAGTTGCAGCGTGCCATCCCCGCGCGCGGAGCTGGAGTCCGAGGTGAAGTCGCCGATGCGGACTTCGACACGCACCACGCGCTGGTGGGTCTCGTGCTCGGTGGTGAGCGCGCCGTAGCTGGCCGCGGCCTCGTAGCTGGAGATGTCTTCGAGGCGGTACTCCATGAAGTAGGGGCGCTGCATGCCGGGCAGGACGAGCTGCGCCTGCTCTCGGTGCAGCTCTTGCTGCATGGCGGTGAGGAGGGGGTCGGATTGCTGGGCGTGGACGGTGGTGCAGAGGGCCGTGGCCGCGCAGGCAAGAAGCAGATTCCTCGCGAAGCTCAGGATGACAATTTTGTGGAGGGAGTTTGGCATTAGCGGCCTCCCTTCGGCGTGGTGGCGTCGTCGAGGGGTGGAGGCGGGACGATGGGTGGGCGGGCGGTGCCCTGTGCCTGGCGCTGGGTCTCAATCTGCGAGACCAGCATGGCGGGTGCGATGGCGCTGACGGGGACGGTGCCGGACTCCGCGCCGCACTCGCCGTTGAAGATGTCGGGCTTGTCGCCGGTGGCGAGGATGCTGTTGAGTGCCGCCTGCGGTGTGCCGACGATGCTGACGCCACGCACCAGTTCGTCGGGACGGCCATCGACGTAGACGCGGTAGACGACGAGTGGAATGACCTGGAACGCCTGCGGGCTGCGGCGCGTGGTGACCGCGAAACCGGAGCTGATGTCCTCAAAGTACAGGCCGTAGGCTTTGCCCTGCTTCTTGGCTTCGGCCTTCAGCATCTCGCGCAGCGCGTCGTCGGAGACGGCGTGGGTGGAGGTGACGATCAGGTTTCCCTGGCGGCCGGTGGGCATCTTGCCGCTCTCAGCGCGGCCGTGGCCGTTGGACTCCGCGAAGCTGGCGATGGGAAGGCGTGACATGAGGAAGGTCTTGAGCACGCCATCGTCGACGAGCTGGACGCGGCGCGCGGGCTGGCCCTCATTGTCAAAGAGGTAGTGGCCGCTGAGCGGATGGCCGTCAAACGTGGCGAGCGTGGGGTCGTCGGCGACGGAGAGGAAGCTGGGGAGGATGGGCTTGCCGAGCAGCTTGGTGAAGGTCTGGCCTTCTTCATCGCCGCGCTGGCGCTGGCCTTCGAGCCGGTGGCCGAGGACCTCATGGAAGAAGACCGCGGCGGCGCGGCCGGAGAGAATCGCGGGGCCCTCGTAGGGTTCGGTGATGGGAGCGAGGCGCAGGTCGTCGAGGTTCTTCGCCATTGCTTCGGTCTTCGCGAGCACCTCGCTCTGCGCGGGGAGGTTGCCAGTGGCATCGGCCTCAAAGGTGAGGTCGCGGAAGAGATCCATGCCGTCGGCGGCACGGGTGCGGGCGACGACGATGAGACGCGCGACCTGGTTGGGCGCGGAGACGCGCGTGCCGTCGCTGGAGACGAAAGAGTCGGTCTCATGCGCGGCCTGCAGGATCGCCATGTCATAAAAGATGTTCGGATAGCGGCGGAAGACAGCGGAGATCTCACGCAGGCGCGACTCCCATTCGGCGCGGTCGACGGCGAGCGGCGGCGCGGGCGGCAGGACTTCC
>Ga0302279_10006036_pt1 | contig 13137 bp, 11 predicted proteins | sample III_Bog_N3_3_FD_194541 | JGI IMG/M metagenome (GOLD analysis project Ga0302279, IMG submission 194541) | Peat permafrost microbial communities from Stordalen Mire near Abisko, Sweden - III_Bog_N3_3 | ecosystem: Environmental > Terrestrial > Soil > Wetlands > Peat | place: Sweden: Abisko...
TGAGGGCAGCTCGGACACGTCGAAGGATGTAAGCCTCGGGCGCCTCATCCAGTCCGGACACTTCCATGGATCCATGGAGTGCAAGGTAGACGCCGTCGAGGGCGGACGCGTCCGACACGCGCGCGACGAGGTCATCGACGATGCTGTCGAAGCTCGCACGCACCAGTGGACCGCCGGGGACCGCGAGCGCCGAGATGAGCGGAATCGTTGTGACGCCCCCCGCCAGCCGCGCTGCCTGAACGAACCCGGTGAGCTCCGCGTGCGCCAAGTAGCCGGGAATCTCCTTCCCGCGAAGGGTGGTGGCCTGCGCGAGGACGTCGCCGCGCAGGAAGTGGAGGCGCTCGAAGTCCTCGCGCGTCGTCACGAGGGGGGAGAAAGCGTTGGCCTCGTGGAAGATCCGTCCGTAGCCGATGCGAAGCGGGCGGCCGCCACGACCGAGAGCCACGGTGCTCATGAGTAGAGCTCGCCCATGAAGAGCACCAGGAGTTGCTCGCGCATCGCCGGTGGGGCCGCCTCGATCAGCCGATGAATCGTCGCGGCGCGTTCGGGGAGCCGGCCGTCCTGGATGCCCAGTGCCTGCATGAGCATCGCGCTGTCGATCGGCTCGCTGCCTCCAGCTGCGCCCGAGAGCAGTGCGAGCACCTGCGCCGGCGGGTCGCTGCGCGGAGGGAGGTGGTCGAGCGCGGCCGAAAGGTCGGTCATGAACGCGTCGACCCGCTCTGCGTTGTTCGGGTCGATCGTCAGGTGAATGTGTGCCGGTGAGCGACCAAAGCCGTAGGTTGGCTGCACGAGCCAGCGACGTTCCGTGAGCCGATCGGCCAGCTCGAACACATCGCCCCCTGTCGTGGTGAACGCGAGCAGGTTCATGCTGGGGCGGCCAAGCACGCGCACGCCTGGCGTGTCGTCGATGAAGCGGACGAGGCGCTTCGTGGCATCCCACATGCGTCGGGCCCGCTCCCGGTAGCCTCGCTTGCCGAGGTGCAGCATCACGGCGAGCGCTGCTCCCATCGCCGCGATTGACTTCGACCCGAGCGAGGTCGTGTTGACGATCGCGTACCCACTCCACCCGGCGCACGCGTAGTACTGCGCGGCGCGGACCTCGGCCGTCCGGTGAAGGAGCACGGAAACCCCCTTCGGCGCGTAGCCGTACTTGTGCAGATCGAGCGAAAGGCTCGTGACGCCGGGGACGGTGAAGTCGAACGCGGGGACTTCGACCCCGGAGTCGCGAAGGAAGGGGAGGACCCAACCGCCGACGCAGGCATCCACGTGCATCAGCGTCCCGTGCTCGTGCGCCAGTGACGCGAGCTCCTCGATAGGATCGACGACGCCGTGGGCGTAGCTCGGCGCAGATCCGACTACGAGGATGACGTCATCGGTCATCTTGGCGCGGGCATCGGTAACGTCGGCGCGAAGCGTCGTGGGGTCGACGTCCACGCGAACCACGTCGACGCCCAGGTAGTGCGCCGCCTTGTGGAAACACGCATGCCCGGTCTCCGGAAGGAGCAGTTTCGGTGACCTGATCGAGGGTCGCGTGCGGCGTGCGTGGTCGCGCGCTGCCTTGACGGCGAGCATGACGCTCTCGGTCCCTCCAGCCGTGGCTGTGCCGACGGCGCCGGCGGGCGCGCGCACGACGTCGCGGCACCAGCTGACGACCGCGTTTTCGACGTGCCTTGCGGAGGGATACACCGTCGGGTCTAACCCGTTGATCCCCATGCACGCTGCGAACGCCTCGCGGGCGACCGAGCGCGCGTCCTCCCCGGCGTCGTAGATGAAGGCAAACGCACGACCGTCGATCGGAGGGTCGTGAGAGCGCATGTCATCAAGCGCCGCGAGGATCTGCGGACGGTCGAGGCCGTCCTCCGGAAGGGCCTTCTGCATGTTCGTTTCCCGGGACACCGATGTGGCGACGGCTTAGCGCGCCTTGCGGGCCCGCGCCAAAGGATACTCCACGCGAAAGCGATTCAGGGGAGGGTTCCCGTATCTCCAGGAGAATCGGCAGCATCGCCCGCGTCGCCTGCATCACCGACGGCGCCGGGTTGCTGCAGGCTGGGTGGGGCCTGTGCGTCTGGGATGCTGAGCGCCGAAAGGGTACCCGCGCCCGGGCCGAGGTCTGTCGTGCCGAGAAAGGTCTTGGTCGATGTGAGGGAGCCCGATCCCTGCACCAGCCCGCCGTCGACGGGCACGAACTGCGCCGTGAAAGTGAGCCCCTGGATGCTGACGGCGGGAATGGATACGTTGAGCACGCCGGGTGCGGTGAGGATGTTGACCGCACCGCCATCGCCTTCGTCGGTTGCGCAGCCCTGCATCTCGAAGGTGTAGCCGTTGGGGGCTGTTGCCTTGGGGACGAAGTCGGGCGACTCGAACACGGACGTCGGAGGGGTCGACATCTGGACGCAGGCTTGTGTCGGAATGAGCTGGCAGACCGTGGCGCCCGTACACGGAGGGTTGCAGCGGCTCGGATCGGAGTTGCGTAGCGCTGCCGTGAACTGCCCGAAGAAAGCACCCGTCTGGGGGTTCACATCGATGGCCGCGAAGACCTTGAGCTCGACCCCGATGGGCTGGCTCACCTGCAGGAGAAAGAAGTAGTCGCCACTCTGGAACCGCGTCGCTCTGGCCGCGCCGCACGTTGCCGGATAGGAGAAGGGAATTCGCTCGCGATAGCGCAGCACCGTGCCGGTCGTTGTGGACGTGAGGCCGGGCGATACGAGAAGGACGAGCGAGGGTCCGGTGGGGAGGAGCGTCAGTGGCGTCGGCGTGAGGGTCAGCGTCGTGTTGTCGGCGGAGAGCGTCGCCGAGACGTGCGTGTCGGCCGTCGCCGTATGAGACAGGAGGACGTCGAGCGATCCGCCATCCGGGACTTCGTCCGGGAGGTTGCCGTATGCGTCAATCGTGAACGGCGCGATCTCCACGCGAACCGTCGTCGGATCGACCGGCGTGCTGAACTGGACCACGATCGGTGCGAGGGGATTGTGCAGGATGCCGTTCGAGAGCCCGTCGATCGTCGCGGTGGGAGGCGGCTCGTAGGTCTGGCAGGACGGAGCCCAGAGAGACGCCAGGCCAGCAGCGCCGATGGCCGCGACTGCACCGAGGGTACGCGGGCTCACAGGAAGAAGGTCCCCCGTGCCTGCACCAGGAAACTCCGGACGGCGTCTCCGTTGGCGTCCTGGAAGGCGCTCCCCGGGAAGAGAACCGCTCCCTCGAGGTCCGCTGCGAAGTGGTCGAACAGGCGGTACTGGATGCGGCCGTCGATCTCCGTGCCGTAGAAACGGGAAGGGGCACCGCCGACGTAGTTCACGACGCCGTTGGAGAAGTGCGGCGCCGCAGGGTTGTGCTCCAGCGAAGCGATCGGGTCGACCACGTTTGCGGGGGCGACGGCGACCAGTACGCCTCCACGAAGGAGCAAGTTTTTCAGGGGGTGGACGTCTACCTGAGGAAAGAAGGCGAGTGCGTTCGTGAACGAGCCGTTGGTGGAGATGGCCTGGACCGGGAAGTCCTTGGCCCCGAGTTGTTGCAAGAGCGCGACCCCCGCCGCGGCTGCGCGCGCGCTCTGGTAGGCGAGTGCCTCTTTGAACATCAGCAGGCCAACGTTCGTGTCCTCGGCGAACCGGAACTGGGTGAGCGGCGCGCTCTGGTTGGGGTTGCCGTTGCCGGATGCGTAGTCGGTCTCGAAGTAGAGCGAGACAATCTTCTTGTCCCATCGCGCGACGCCGCGGGCGCCGATGGCGCGAACCGTCTGTGCCGTGACGGGGTCATTGTTGATGAAGCTGAGCGCCTGACTGACCTCCGAGGTGGCCCCGAAGACCCCCGTCGCTTCGCCGCCGAGGGTGAAGTCGCCGAGGCGTGCGAGCAAGCGTCCGCCGACGGCCGACACCTCGGTCGAGTAGTCGGTGCTGAAGCGATACGCGTAGAACGTCTGAGCCTCGAAGTCGCGGGCTCGGACGAGGTTCGGTTCCTTGTAACGGACCGCGGCAATGACGTTGTGGAGATCGCTCGCGTACTGCATGGGATCGTCGGTGACGAGACGGTCGTACGCAAGAATGACGAAGAGCCCCTTGTCGAGCGTGAGATCGCGGCGGCGTGGAGCCTTGAAGGCCTCGAGCGGCTTCGTCGCGAAGAGCACCCGGTCGGCGCTGTTGCCGTGGTCCGCGATGCCGAACCGGTTCTTGCGACCGTCGCCGTCGTTCACTGCGATCGAGGCTCCGTCGGTCATCGCCTGGCGCCCTATCCGAAGGAGTCCGACCGGCGTGATCACATCTCCGTAGGCCCGACGGATGAACACCGGGTCGGCCGCGCAGAGGCCGTACTGGTAGCTGGTGGCCTCGGTCGGAGGCGCACCGGGCCGCAGGGTGACGCAGGCGGTGGAGAGGTTCGGATTGTCGGTCGTGACTGCGGCACCCGACGTCGGCTCGGGCGAGGAGCCTAGCGTGCCGTTGTCGCCCCAGAGGACCCCGTCGAGGAGATCGGCCGACACGACGATGTGAACCTTGTCGTCGTAGTCTGCGGCCGCGTCGAGCCGGAGCCGCTGCTCGATGATCTGCAGGTTCTTGTTGGTGTTGCTCTGCAAGTCGAGCGGAGAGATGGCGAGCGCGTTCACACGATACTCTGCGGCACCGCGAAAACCGAAGTGCGAGTCGGGGCTCAGGGTGAGGCGCGACGGCGGCGCCGGTGGATCCGCATCGGACCACGGCTCGACCGCTGCCGCGGGTGACGTCACCCCGAGGGTGCACGCCAAGGCGCCGCACCCCACAAGTCGCGCGAATCCACGAACGAGCCAGGGCGGCGCCCCACGGTGCATGCCCAAGAGGAGTATGCGTCGCCCCGTCGACACGCAAGCGTCACGCGCGCACTGCGAGCACCACCGCCACGACGAACAGGAGGATGAACACCGTGAGACGAAAAGCTCGTTCGGAGACGTGATGGTGGAGCGCTTCCCCCGCAGCGATCCCGCAGACGAGGGGCACCACGAGCGGCGCCGAGTCTCTCAGACTCCCCGTGGTCACGCGTCCGTCGACCAGATAGATGCCGACGAGGGCCACGTTGCACACCAGCCACAGTGCGCTCATGGTCGCGCGGAAGACGGTCTTGTCCGGAAGCGACCGGGCGCACACGTAGACAATCGGCGGGCCGCCCGACGCCAGGGCGCCGTGGGCGACCCCCCCGAGGAGAAGGAGCAGCGTGCGCGCGGTGGCGGAAAGGGGCCGCGAGGGGCCAGTCTTGTTCGCGGAACGCGCCATCGCGGCCAGCTCGGCCGTTGCGAGTACGAGCACGAACAACGCGAACACCTGCGCAAGCCGTCGCTCGGGGAGCGCTCGGACGGCCAGGAAGCCCAGCGGTAACCCCAGGAGCATGACCGGCAGAATGCGTCGCAGGAGCGTGCCGACGTCGACGGCGCGCGGGGCGCGAAGAACGATTGCAAGGGAGAGCAGCACGTTCAGCGGCACCACGCGGGCAAGAGCCTCCGGGGTGGCCATGACGAGCGATGCCAGCGCGACGATGACGAGGGTTGCGCCGAAGCCGATCGCGGCCTCAACGGTGAAGCCGGCGAAGACGACGATGGCGAGGACGAGCAGCGGCGGCGTCATGCCGGAGTGCACGCTCGGGCCGACCGCGACCCGATCACTGTGCCGGCGCCGGCTCGCCCGCGACGGGATAGGAGGGCTTCACGTCGACCGGTACGTCGGTGAGGTCTGCCATCACCGCCTTGATGCCGTCGCTGAGCCCACCGTACTTCGCGAGCATCGCATCGGCCGCGGGCTTTTCGCCCTCCCACTGGACGACGGCGAGGTCGTGAACCAGCTTGCTGATGGACGCCTCGAGCTTGGGGAGAGCGACCGTGATCTTATTGGTGGCCGGGTCCAGGCGCGCCGCCCCCTCCTCGAGGTAGCGGTTGATCTGGATGGCGGCGCCCTTCCCGTGTGCCTCGGCGACGCCGAATCGAACGCTGCGGAAGAGCCCTGCGAAGTACGACACGAGGAGCTGATCGTGCAGCGTCTTCGGCATCTCGCCCTTCTGGATGAGAAAGAGGATGTTGAAGGCGCCCATGACATCGGCCTTGCACTCCTCCAGCGGCGCGTAGCTCGACTCCAGGGCGACCCGAACCTCCTTGTCCTTGGTCCCCTTCACGAACGCGGGGCCGAGGCTGTGCGAGAGCTCGTGGAAAAGCGTCTCGTCGAAGAAGGCGTCACCGGAGAGAAGTGACAGCTGCGCCGGGTCGATCACCTTGGCGGCCAGCGGGCGGAGGATGTGGTCGAACTTGGTCACGATGAGGTTCCGGAGAAGAACCTTCTTCGACCCCTTCTCCTTTCGCACGACCTCGTCGTTCGGGAGATTGAACGCGATGGTCTGGACGCTGCCGCGCGCCTCACCGCTGGTGAACACGAGGTCGACGACGCGAATCGGGCTGTCCTTGCCGCGCTTCCCGTGTGCGCCTTCGGGGACGGGCAGGTTCTGCTCCATGGCCGGCAAGAGAGCCTTGTACTTGTCGAGCTTCGCCGACTCGGCGGGATCGCTCAGCGTGACGAAGGCCTCGAACGCGGCCTTCTGGCCGAGCAGCAGATCCGAGTAGGTCTCGTACGGGCCGATGGTGACCTCGACGCGAGAATCGAGGTCCATCCAGTCCTTGTCGCTCTGACGGTACTCATCCGAACCGAACGCCGCCGCGCGAGACTTGAGAAACGTGGCGAGCGAGTGATTCTTGGTCTCCTTCGCGGCCTCCTCGAGCAGTGACGCGGCCGGCTTCAGCCACTCGGCGTACGCCTTGCTGTAGGGAACGGCTTCGAGCTTGTCCCCGGCGCGCTTGACCACCGTGGTGAGGCTCTCGAGCGCAGCCTTCGCGTCCGCGTGAGCGGCGACGTACGCCTTGAACGCCTCGGCCGTGAGATCCTCGGGATAGTAGCCGGCACCCTTCGGGTGAGGCGCCTGCGTAGCGAAGGGCTTCCACTCGTCCTGGCGGTCCCACGGGCCGCGCATGATGTCGAAGTAGGCGAGCACGTCACGGCCGTGAGGCGACGGGTCTGCGGCGAGCTTTGCGCGGAGCGCCGGTGTCCCCGCCCAGAGCTGGCGATCGTAGATGGGATCCATCAGTCGGGCTGCGGCGATGATCTTGTCGAGCGCCCGTTTCTCCTCGGCGGGAAGGTCGGCGACGTCGGCCGTCAGCGCTGCGGGAACGAACTGCGCGACCCGGCGCGCGAGGTCGTCCCTCGGAGGAGCTTCGTGCGCTGGGGTCGCGCTGGCCGATGGCGCTGCGGGACTGGCACCGGTCACGGAGGCGGACGCAGCGGGGGGCGCCGACCCGGAGGAGGCGGGCGAGTTGCACGCGGCGAGCAGCGGAAGGAGCGCGAGGAGCGGATGGCGTCTCATGGCGACCCGATCTCGCACGATTGGGCGTCGTTGTCGCGCGGAAGCGATCAGCCGAACTGGTAGCCCGAGACACGTACGCCGAGGGTCATGCCGCTGAACGTGATCGAGCCGACGTCTTCGCCTGCGGCGCCCGCGACGACCATCAGGGGCAAGAGGTGCTCTTCGCGCGGATGCGCGAGCCGCCCCGCGGGCGCGCTCGACCAGCGGGCCAGCCGCCGATCTCGCTCCGCGGCGGGCAGCTTCACCGTCTCCCCGAGCCACGCATCGAATGTTTCCGACGTGGACCGCCCGGTGCCGTCGCGGAAGGCGCGCATGTTGTGGAACGTCATGCCGCTCCCCACGATGAACACCCCCTCGTCTCGGAGGGGGGCGAGCGCACGGCCCACGGCGAGGTGCGTCTCGGGGTCCAGACCCTCCTGTAGCGACAGCTGGACCGTCGGAATGGCGGCCTCGGGGAACGCGAGCTTCAGCGGCACGAACGTGCCGTGGTCGTATCCTCGCTTCGGATCCGTCCGCGTCTCGATACGTGCCGCGCCGAGCAGGTCCGCGACGCGCGATGCCACGTCGGGAGCCCCGGGCGCGGGCCAGGTGATCTGGTACGACTCCGATGGGAATCCGTAATAGTCGTACAGCATGGGTGGCGCGGGCGACGTCATGAGCGTCGGTTGCGGCGCCTCCCAGTGGGCCGAGATCACGAGCAGTGCGTTCGGCGCGACCGGCGGGACGGAGCCGATCGTGCGGAGATAGCCGGCCAGCGGCTCGACCTCGGCCCTTGGCATGCCCATGTCGACGAACGGCCAGGGGCCGCCACCGTGGGGGACATAGACGACGGGCATCTTTCGGGGCGGGTTCATCGGGGTGAGGAAACTTGCGCATCCCGGGTCGGAAGCGCCAGCCCTCGCGGTCATTTCGCGAAGAGCCCGAGCACCCGACGCTGCTGATAGAATGCTCCGGGTGCGCAGAGGGAACCCTTGAGCGACGGTTCGGAAGCAGAGTCGCAAGCTCGGGCCCGCGTCGGCGATGTGCTCAACGACAAGTGGACGCTCGAGCGGCTGCTCGGCGTGGGTGGGATGGGTGCTGTCTACGCCGGCCGCCACCGGAACGGGGCGAAAGCGGCGGTGAAGGTCCTCCATCGCGCGCTGTCGCTCCACCCGGAGGTCCGCGCGCGCTTCCTCCGTGAGGGTTACGCGGCCAATCGTGTCGACCGGCCCGGCGTCGTCAAGGTGCTGGACGACGACGTCGTCGTCGGAGGACGGGACGACGGTACCGCGTACATCGTGATGGAGATCCTCGAGGGGCAGTCGCTCGAGGGGCGAATGGCGGCCGGCTGGCAGGTGACGGAACGACAGTTCCTCGCCATCGCCGACGCTGTCCTCGACGTCCTCGACGCCGCACACAAGAGCGGCGTCGTGCACCGCGACATCAAGCCAGACAACCTGTTCATCGCGACCGACGAGTCGGGAGTCGAGCGCGTCAAGGTGCTCGACTTTGGCCTGGCGCGACTGCTGGAGGGGCGCTCGACGACGTCGCACGGGCTCGCCATCGGCACGCCTGCCTTCATGTCGCCCGAGCAGGCGGGGGGGCGCAACGCCGAGATCGACGGACGAACGGACATCTTCTCGCTCGCAGCCACCGCGTTCCGTGTCGTCACGGGTCGTCGAGTACACGAGGCCGCGACCCCCATCGAGGTGATGGCGAAGATGGCGACAGTCCCCGCGCCGCGGCTCCGTGCGGTCGCGCCCCTGGTATCGGAGGCGTTCGCGCGGGTGGTCGATCGCGGCCTCGAGTTCCGGCGCGAGGATCGCTACCAGACGGCGGCCGAGATGCGCGCCGACGTGCAAGAGGCCATGGCGGCGCTCGATGCGGGCCTTGTCGTGCCGGGGCCCGCCGTCGTCGTGGCGGCGGACAAGAGCACCGAGCTCAGCGTGCGAGACTTCGAGCCGTCCTTGCCCGCGCCTGCGGCGACCGTCGTCACGCTGGCCGAGCCCCCGCCGTCGGTTCCGTCGTCTGCCGGCCGGACCCTCCTCATCGCTCCCGATTCGCGAAAGAGTGGCCCCCGCCTCGACGCGCCCGCCGTAGTGCTCGAAGGCGTGCCGCGGGCAGCGGACGCGGTTTCAGCACCGCCGCCGGTCGACCCGGTCGCGCAAGAGCCCGCGTCGCCCCCCGCTCCACCGGAACCGCCCGCGCCCCAGCCCGAGTCACCACCGGCGGACGCACTGCCGCAGAGCTACGGAGAGGAGTCGCTCGCGGCCATCCCGGTCCATCGCGTGTCGCTTGTCCCGGTCGCTGTGCTCGCCGGCGTGATCGTCCTGGGTGGCGCCGCGGCTCTTCTCGGCGGCAGGGATTCGCCCGACGCCCCCGCGACGGTTGCGTCCACGACGGCGCAGCCTGCGCCTGCGGTGGACGCGGCAGCACCCCTGCTCGACGCGGAGGACCCGGACGCGGTGGCGGTCGATGCACCGGTCGTGGCCACCGCGCCGCGCGACGCGGGCGTGGGCAAGCCGCGGGCATTTCCCCCGCGACCTCCGATGCGGGGGGCGGTGGTCCCGCAGGTGAAGGCGGTTCCGAGGCGCGTGAAGCACTGAGACGCGGCGTCGCGTTAGAGGTCCACGAGCAGGGTCGCGCGGAACCGAACGCCCTCGCGCTCGACCTCGTACACGGCGCCGTTGCCGATGAGCGGGACCGGGGTGCCAAGGAGGTCCATCAACCAGAGGCGCATGATCCCTCCGTGAGAGACCACGAGGGACGGCCCCTCGCGGGCTTCTTCCACGACCCGCGTCAGCGCCCGCGTCAGCCGTGCGACGGCCGCCTCGCGCGCCTCCGCTCCATCGGGCGGCGCGGTCTGCTCGAGCCAGGCCTTCCAGGCCTCGGGGTGCCGTGCGGCGCACTCGTCTCGCGTCAGCCCCTCGAACACGCCAAAGCTTCGTTCCTTGAGCTCCGGGTCAATCGAGCGTGCGGCGATTCCCAGAGTCCCCGCCACGACGTCTCCCGTGGACCTCGCTCTCACGAGATCGCTCGTGACGACCGCCGTGAGGCCCAGGTTGGCAAGCCGGCCCGCGAGGGTCCGCGCCTGCGCGAGCCCCCTGTCGTTCAGCGGAATGTCGGTCCGCCCCTGGAGCTTGCCGCGCGCGTTCCAGTCCGTCTCCCCGTGCCGCGCAAGGTAGACCGTCGCCATGGCGTCAAGAGTAGCAGGCGCGCGGGCCGCCCCGCCTGATACCGTGCGACCATGCGCGCGGTCGCGATCGGGTTCGGGCTGGTCGGGCTGATTCCGGGGTGCGGGAAGCAGGCCCCCGAGAGAGCTGTGCCTCCCCCGGCGGCATCGTCGGCTGTGCCGGCTCCGGAGGCCAGCCGTCCTCCGACCGCACCTGCGTCGGCGAGCGCCGCCTCGTCCAAGCTTGCCTACGAGATGGCCACGCGGCTCGAGGCTCACTTCGCCCAGTACCGGGAGGGGGCCAGCTTCGATTTTCTCCGGTCCGACTTCGCGCCACGGGTCGAGCGCTACGTGTCGCTGACGAATGTGCCCGTCGAGACGCTCGTGCGTCAGGCGAAGGCGTTCTACGGACAGAAGAAGCGGATCGCGCTCGCGCCGAACCGGGCCACGATCCGGCTCCGGCCCGACGGGGATCGCACGGTCGCGATGTTCGTGCTCCGCATGGGCTGGAGTCAGGAGCCACCTCTCGCCCAGCGTGCCTGCGCGAGCTTCGACGACGCGATGCATCTCCAGCCGGGCTCGATGATCCAGCGCAGCGTCTCCGTGAACGCCGAGATGACGGTGGACGCTGGTGGACACTTCGTGGCCTACGTCGAGCACGGCACGGTCCCCGTTCGCTATCGCGTGACGAGCATGGGCGACCCGCTCGTGGGCTTTTCGACGCTTCCGGTGGGCCCGGCCCGGAACGCGGCGGTTCCGCCGGGGGCCTTGCACGTGGGCAGCGGGACCCTCGTCGACGACGAAGGAGAGAGCTTTACGTGTGGCGAGGGGAGCGAGGTCGACACCGTCCGCAAGGTGCGCGTCTCCGGTCAGCCTGTGTGGCTGCTCTCCGACTGGGCCTCGAACACCGGACGGAGCTGGGTGGGCGAGACGGCGATGGCGATCGTGATCGAGGACGGCGGACGGTGAAGCCGGCGGAGCTCCTCGGGCAGGCGACCACCCCCGACGGAACGGACATGACGCTGCTGCGCCGGGGGAGCGAGTACATCCTCCTCGCCGACGGAAAGCCGCTGATGTCGAGCCGGATGCACGGATCCGAGGAAGCGCTCGCGACGTTCGGTCTCGTGCGCGCCCGGCAGCTGGCCGCGCCGCGGGTCCTCATCGGGGGGCTCGGCATGGGCTACTCCCTGCGCGCGGCGCTCGAGATCTTGCCCGTCGACGCGGCCGTCGTCGTGGCCGAGCTGATGCCGGCGATCGTGGAGTGGAACCGGGGCCCGCTCGGGGGGCTGGCGGATCGTCCGCTCGCGGACCGCCGCGTCGCCGTCGACGTGCGCGACGTCGAGCACACGATGGTGGACGGCAGCGGCGCCTTCGACGCGATCCTCCTCGACGTCGACAATGGCCCGACGGCGTTCGCGCAGGCGAAGAACGGCGGGCTCTACTCGGATCGAGGTCTCGCCCTCGCGCGCGCTGCCCTTCGTCCCGGCGGCGTGTACGCGGTCTGGTCGGCGTGGGACGACGTCAAGTTCGAGCATCGCCTCCGCTATGGCGGATTTCGCGTCGAGACCCACCGGGTGCGTGCCCGCCTCAAGCGTGGTGGGCCGCGTCACACGATCTTTGTCGGCTACCTCTAAATTAGCTCGCGGCTATTGCAGCAGCCCGAAGTAGACCTGCGGGAACGTCGGGAGCATCGCCGCGACCACCGAGAGCACCGCCTGCGCGTCCACAGAGGGGGCTGCGCTCAGCTGGACGGTCGCGAGGCCGGCCCAGTCTGGCGCCATCGTCCGGATGCGCTGCGTGCAGGCCACAAGCGCGTCGAGGTCGGCCGGCGTTCCATGCCGCACCACCGCGCTACCGGTGGTGTCCTTGATGCAGCCCGCGCCGATCGCATCGCTCCCGATTGAAAGGTTGAACGCGTCGGGCTGCACGACGAGCGCGAGTGACGGCGGGGCGTTGCCGGCGCGCGCTTCCTTCCGCTGGGCACGCGTGGGGGTGCTGATGTGCAGCGCGCGTTCGCCGGCGGGGCTCGACACGAGGAAGTCGTAGCCCGTGAAGCCGGCGTGGGCCGCCGTGAAGAAGACCTCGAGCGTCGTGCGGTACGGGGTCGCCGCGTCGAGCAGGATGCGGGCGGTGTCGAGCGTCGGGTCCGACTGTCGAAGCGCCTTGAGCGCGTCGTCGAGAGGGGTGATCTGCAGGGCCGCGGCGTTGCCGTCACGCTTCTGGGCGGGAGCGAACCCGAGAGGGCCAGGCGAGACCTTCGCGATCGACTGATCCCCGAGCAAGAGGTCGGTCCGCGACACGGTCAGGAGCGGGGCCCGATCGGACGGCAGGGTCGTGCCGCTCTCGGCCTTCACCAGAGTGAGGTGCTCGTGGGCCACGGTGCTCGCGACGCTGGAGCGAGACGACGAGACAGGAGGGGCCGGCGGCACGGAGCTCGCCGTGGCGGCGGAAGTGGAGCCGGGAGCGCTGCCCGTGTTGCATCCCGCGATGGCCCCGGCGACGAGCGACCCGATCAGGAGCTCGCCACGCACGCGCCGTGTCCCTCTCATCACCGCCCGACGCAGACGATCGACAGGCCGACGTCTACCGGCGCCGTTCCTGCGGCGGTCTGGCACGTGACCGACGAG
>Ga0302279_10006037_pt1 | contig 13136 bp, 12 predicted proteins | sample III_Bog_N3_3_FD_194541 | JGI IMG/M metagenome (GOLD analysis project Ga0302279, IMG submission 194541) | Peat permafrost microbial communities from Stordalen Mire near Abisko, Sweden - III_Bog_N3_3 | ecosystem: Environmental > Terrestrial > Soil > Wetlands > Peat | place: Sweden: Abisko...
GCCGGAGCCTGGCCACCGCCCGCGGCGCCGCCGGGGGTCTGGCTGGCGCCAGGAGCATGGCCGGCCGGAGCCTGGCCACCGCCCGCGGCGCCGCCGGGGGTCTGGCTGGCGCCAGGAGCACGGCCGGCCGGAGCCTGGGCGGCGCCGGGGGCGCGTCCCGCGGGGGCCGGGGTGCCGCCCCCGGCATGGCCGGCCGGGGCCGGCTCAGGCTGACCGGCAGCCCGACCGCCTTCAGCCCTGCCGGTCGGGCGCTGCGCGCCGCGCTGCTGGCCCTTGTCGCGTTCTTCGGCCCTGGCGCGATCCGACGCCTGGGCATGGAGGGGGGCGGTCGGGGCGATCACCAGGGCGGCGATGGCCAGGGCGATGCCGCCGGGTAGGGCGCTGCGGGATGCGTGGGAAGGTTTCACGGAGGTGCCCTTCTGGTTGGCGTGGGATTGGGAAAAGGTGGGGCGGCGTGAGTTGCGCCGAGATTTCCATCGCGCTCCCAGTATGGACCAAGTCGCCCCGGCTAGGTTTAGGGGCCGTTACGGAATAACCATTGGCATCAGTAGGATTCCGCTACGGCCCCTTATGCCGGGACCCGCACCAACCGCCAAGGTTGTTCCGTTACACAGGCTTAGGGATGCCCCTCCATCCGCTTCCCCCGGCTATCGCCCCCCCAGCTCCGCCTCCAGTTCGCCCAGGGCCTGGACCAGCACGTTGCCGGCCACGGTGCGCCGGTAGTTCGCGGTGGAGCGCAGGTCGTCCACGGGACTGATATCGGCCAGCAGCGCCTCCCGGGCCCGGGCCCCCAGCCGCACGGCCAGCCCCGCCACCGGAGCGCCCAGGATCACCGCCTCCGTGGCCCGGGCCCGGGCCGGCACCGGGGCGAGGCTGCCCAGGCCCACCCGGAACTCCCGCACCACCCCCGCCTCCACCCGGGCGTAGGCCGCCAGGCAGACCTTGGCCACCGCCTGGGCGGCGCGGGTGCCGACCTTGCGGAAGAAGTGGAAGCCGGGCCCCGCCGCCGGCACCCGGATCCGGGTCAGCAGCTCGTCCGGAGCCATGACCGTGCGCTTGTAGCCGGTGTGGAAGTCCGCGTAGTCCACCCAGCGCGCGCCACGCACCGAGCTCAGCTCCACCTGGGCCCCGTAGGCCAGCAGACTGGGCGGGGTGTCGGCGGCGGGGCTGGCGTTCACCAGGTTGCCGCCCAGGGTGCCGCGGTTCTGGATGGCCACCGCACCGGTAGCCTGGGCGCTGCTCACCAGGTTGGGCCACTGGGCCAGGATGCCCGGATGCTGGCGCACCTGGGCGTAGGTGACCAGGGCGCCCAGGACCAGCCCCGCGTCGGTAAGCTCGACGGCGCGCAGGTCCGCCAGCCGATGCAGGCTCAGGAAGCGGGTGTCGGCCAGGCGGCCGGCAGCGAACGGCACCATGAGGTCGGTGCCGCCGGCCAGGGGCCGCCACTGGCCGGGCTCCCGGTGCAGCCCGTCCAGGGCCTCTTCCAGGGTTCCGGGCACCCGCACTTCGCAGCCGGGGACATCGCCTCTCATGGCCGCTCCTCGGCCGCGGCGCGCGCCACCGCGTCGATGATCTTCCCGTAGCCCGTGCACCGGCAGATGTTCCCGGCCAGCCCCGTGCGGATCCGGGCCTCGTCCGGATGGGGGCTGCGCGCCAGCAGGTCCACCGAGGCCATGACCATGCCCGGGGTGCAGAAGCCGCACTGGGCGCCGTTGCAGGCCACGAAGGCCGCCTGCAGGGGGCTCAGCGCCTCCCCGTCCCCGGCCAGGCCTTCGATGGTGCGCAACTCGGCGCCCTGGGCCTGGATGGCCGGCACCAGGCAGCTGTTCACCACCTCCCCGTTCATGAGCACCGAGCAGGCGCCGCACTCCCCTTCCCCGCAGCCCTCCTTGGTGCCGGTCAGGCCCAGGTCGTCCCGGAGCACGTCCAGGAGCCGGGCCATGGGGTAGGCCTCCAGCTCGTGGCGGCGGCCGTTCACGGTGAGGGTGAGGGGGATCCTGGCGCCGGTCATGGGCGGCCTCCACGGTCTGGAGCAGGCGCCCCGGGGTCATGGGCGGCCTGCACCGCCTGGAGCAGGCGCTCGGGAGTCATGGGCACTTCGAGCAGCTCCGGCAGGTCCAGGGCGGCCTGGAGGGCGTTGAGCAGGGCCGGGGCCGGGCCGTCCATGGGCAGCTCGCCCAGGCCCTTGGCTCCGCCCGGGCCCAGGGCGTAGGGATTGCGCTCCTCGAACGCCACCCGGATCCGGGGCAGGTCCATGGCCGTGGCGACGATGTAGTTGGTCATCTGGTTGTTGACCATGCGGCCCCGGTCGGTGACCACCTGCTCCCACAGGCCCCAGCCGATGCCCTGGGCCACGCCCCCCTCGATCTGGCCGGCGGCCAGGGTCGGGTTGATCACCCGGCCCACCTCCTGCCGGGCCACGAAGTCCTCCACCTTCACCTCCCAGGTGACCGTGTCCACGCAGACCTCGGCCGCGTAGCAGGCCCAGGCGAAGGTGGGGTAGGCGTCGCCCCGGTAGCGCAGCTCGTCCCAGACCAGCCCTTCGGGCTGCTGGTACTGGGCGTGGCAGGACAGCGGCCCGGCCTCGGCGTGGGCGCGCGCCACCGCGGCCCGGAACGCCACCGCCCCGGTCGCGCCTTCGGCCGCCAGGAAGCCCCGCTGGACCAGCAGCTGGCGCAGGGCCACCGCCGCATCCTGGACCAGTTTGCCCACCACCATGGTGCTGCGCGAGGCCACGGTGGGGCCGCTGTTGGGCACCACGGCGGTGTCGGCGGCGGCCAGCTCCACCAGCTCGCCGGGCACGCCCAGGGCTTCGGCGGCGATCTGCCCGAACACGGTCTCCTTGCCCTGGCCCATCTCGGTGGCCGCGGCCAGCACCCGCACCCGGCCGTCGGCCCGGGTCTCCACCCCGGTCACCGAGGCCAGGTACTTCTCTCCGGAGCCGGTGAAGCCGCAGCCGTGCATGAACACCGAGAAGCCCACCCCCCGGCGCAGGGGACCGCCGGCGGCGTTGGCGCGCTGGTGCGCGGCGCGGCGGCCCTGGTAGTCCAGATCGGCCAGGGCCCGGTCCATGAGCCCGGGCAGGTCCAGGTCCTCGGTGACCTCCTGGCCGGTGGCCATGCGGTCACCCCGCCGCAGCAGGTTGATCCGCCGCAGTTGCACCGGATCCATGCCCATGCGGCGGGCGGCGATATCCATATGGCGCTCCATGGCGAACAGGCTCTGGGGCGCCCCGAAGCCGCGGAACGCGCCGCTGGGCGGCGTGTTGGTGGCCACGGCCCGGGCGTGGATGCGCACCTGCGGACAGCGGTAGGGGCCCAGGGCGTGCAGCGCGCCCCGGCTCAGCACCACCGGCGACAGGGTGGTGTAGGCCCCGGCGTCCAGCACGAAGTCGCTTTCCATGGCCAGCAGGCGGCCCTCCGCGTCGAAGGCGGTGCGCAGCCGGCTGCGCGAGGGGTGGCGCTTGGTGGTGCAGGCCATGTCCTCCTCCCGGTCGTAGACCAGGGTGACCGGATGGCCGGATTTCCAGGCCAGCAGGGCGGTGTGGCCGGCCAGGATGGAGGGGTACTCCTCCTTGCCGCCGAAGGCGCCCCCGGTGTGCATCTGCACCACCCGCACCCGCTCCGCGGGCAGCTGGAACAGGTGGGCCAGGGCCTTGTGGATGTAGTAGGGACACTGCAGCGAGCCGCGCACCACCAGGCTGGGGCCGTCCGGCCCCTGATCCACCTGGGCGCACATGCCGTTGGTCTCGATGTAGAGCTGCTCCTGGGCCCCGGTGCGGTACTCCCCGGACACCACGTGGGCGGCGCTGGCCCAGACCGGGTCCGGGTCGCCCCGCTCGATGAGGATCTCCTTGAACAGGTTGGCCTTCCCCCCCACCAGGATCTCCGCTTCCAGGGCCGCGTCCAGGTCCAGCACCGGCGGCAGTTCCTCCACCGCCACGGTCACCGCCCGGCGGGCCCGCTCCAGCAGGTAGCGGTCCGGGTGGGCCAGCAGCAGCACCGGTTCCTCCGCGTGCCGGATCTCCCCTTCGGCCAGGAACGGCTGGTCGCGCTCGATGAAGTCCACCCGGTTGTTCCATCCGGCCGCGCGCAGGTCCTGGGCGGTGACGATGGTGAACTCCTCCCAGGGGATGCCGGGCCCGAAGCGGATCCCGGTGATGCGGCCGCGGGCGCAGCGGGAGCGCACGGTGGCACCGAAGATCCCCCCGGGCCAGGCCTGGTCGGCCACGTAGCGCGCGGACCCGGTGAGCTTCTCGCGCCCTTCCCGGCGCGGGGCCGAGCTTCCGATCCCATCCATCCCCATGGTCCAGCCCACCTTGGAAGCATTCAACCACGCCGCGCCCACGGGTTCAATACTGCGTCTCAATCCCCCCGCGGATCCACCACGATGGCCGGTTCGGGCACCGGGCAGCCGAAACTGCACAGGCCGCAGCCGGTGCATGCCTCCGGCAGCACCTCCGGGTGGCTCAGTCCGTCCTGCCCGGGCGCTGTCATGCGGATGGCCGTCCCCGGGTACGGGCAGCGGTCCACGCAGGTGCGGCAGACCTGGGCCGGGCCGGCCCCGGACTCGGTGTGATCGTAGGTGAGACAGAGCCGGGGCCGGACCCGGGCGGTGCCCATGCGCACGGCGGCCGGGCCCTCCAGCTCCTGGCCGGCCACCCGCAGCCGGGGCCAGACCAGGGCCCCTTCGGGGCAGGCGATGACGCAGGGCAGGTCGTCGCACAGGAAGCACGGCATGGCCCGGGCGTCCAGCACCGGGGTCCCGGCGCCCAGGCCGGCCTGGGGACCGGCCTTGACGATGGCCCCGTGCGGGCAGACCCGGACGCAGCGATCGCAGCGGGTGCAGGCCACCAGGAAGGCGAACTCGTCCAGGGCCCCGGGCGGGCGCAGCCGCCGGGGTGCGGCCGCGGTCACCGCGTCGGAGAGCCGCTCGGCCACGAAGCCGGCCAGGAGGGTCCCCAGGGACCTGAAGAAGTCCCCCCGGGCCTGCGGCTGGTCGAGTTTCTTCATGGGGGCCCCCTTCGGGAGCCTACAACTCTAGCAGGCGCAGGATGGGCATCAGCACCCCCCACAGGATCGGATCGAAGCCCAGGATCAGCACCCCGGCCTGGCCGTCGTCCGCCGGGGTGAAGTGGGCCAGCAGGAAGGGGCTGACCGCCACTTCCCGGGAGGTGGGCGGCACCTCGCGCCACTCCACGCCCTGCGGCGCCTCCAGCCGGGCCAGGCTCTGGCCAGGTGCGGCCCGCAGATGCAGGATCAGCATGTCCCCGTGGAACACCGGCACCTGCACCTGGACCAGGCGGCCCCGGGGCACGCGCGGCACCACCTCGAAGGCGGCCCGGAAGCCCAGGGTCGCGATGTCCGGGTCCTCGCCCTTGAAGACGGCCGCGCTCTGCTCCATGAGCCCGTCCACCCCCAGATCGCCCAGGTGCGCCACGGACTGCAGGTGGGTGCCGCCCACCTCGCCCAGCCCGGAAACCAGGCGGGGCACCGTGCCCAGCACCTGCTCCAGGGCCGGCCGGCCGCGCAGGGCCAGCTTGCCCTGGGGCCAGCCGCCCACCAGGGGCATGGGCTCCAGGGAGGCTTCCGGCTCGTCGCGCAGATCCAGGACCCGGCCCGGGAAGCCGTCCAGCAGCTCCGGCGCCGCCGGGGTCTCGGCCAGGATCACCAGGTCCATGCCCTCCAGGAGCGAGGCTTCGGGGGCGAACATGACCAGGTCGGCGAATTCCTCGTCGCGGGTCATGGGCCCGTGCGAAAGGGGCAGCACCGAGCAGTCCCGGGCCTCCAGGGTGTCCACCAGTTCGCGGCCCAGCAGGGTGCCGGCGCCGATGACAGCAATTTTCAACATGGGTGTGCCTTCAGGATGAGGTCGAGGTGCGGAGGGGAGGGAGGGGCCGGAAGCCGGAGGGCGGGACTCAGACCCGGACCGCCGCGGCTTCGCCCGGGCGATGGCCCTGGAGGGCGGTGGCCACCGGCCCGGCCAGGAAGCGCCTGACCTGATCGCCGGCGCGGCCGGTGAAGCGGACCGGGTCCAGCAGGGCCCGCAGTTCGGGTTCGGTCATGGCCCAGGCGGGGTCCTGGGCCAGCAGGGAAAGCAGCTCGTTGGGCCGGCCTTCCTGCTTGATGCGCCGGCCGGCCTCCAGGGCCGCCACCCGGAACCGCTCGTGCAGGTCCTGGCGGTCGCCGCCGCGCTTCACCGCCTCCATCAGCAGCACTTCCGCCGCCATGAAGGGCAGTTCGCCCAGCAGCCGGGCCTCGATCATCCGCGGGTAGACCACCAGGGCCGAGGCGATGTTGCGGTACAGCACCAGGATCGCGTCCACCGCCATGAGCCCCTGGCTGATGGTGAGGCGCCGGTGCGCGGAATCGTCCAGGGTGCGCTCCATCCACTGGGTGGCGCTGGTCTGGTAGGTGCTGGGCACCAGGCCCAGCACGAACCGGGACAGGGAGTTGATGCGCTCGCTGCGCATGGGGTTGCGCTTGTAGGGCATGGCCGAGGAGCCGATCTGGTTGGTCTCGAAGGGCTCTTCGACTTCCTTCAGGTGCTGGAGCAGGCGCAGATCGCAGGCGAACTTGGAGGCGGAGGCGGCAATGCCGCACAGCACCTGGCCCAGGCGGTCCTCCAGCTTGCGCGAGGCAGTCTGGCCGGAGACGGGGATGGCCGGCACGCCCACCTTGGCGCAGAACCGGGCCTCCAGGGCCTCCACCTGCTCCCCGTCGCCGTCGAACAGCTCCAGGAAGCTGGCCTGGGTGCCGGTGGTGCCCTTGATGCCGCGCACCGGGGTGGTGGCCAGCACGTGGTCCAGGTCCTCCAGGTCCAGCAGCAGGTCCTGGATCCACAGGGTGGCCCGCTTGCCGACGGTGGTGGGCTGGGCCGGCTGGAAGTGGGTGAAGCCCAGGCAGGCCTGGTCCTGCCACTGGGCGGCGAACGTGCCCAGGGCGGCGATCACGTCGCGCAGACGGCTGCGCAGCAGGGCCAGCGCCTCCCGGCAGATGAGCAGGTCGCCGTTGTCGGTCACGAAGCAGCTGGTGGCGCCCAGGTGGATGATCGGCCGGGCCATCGGGGCCTGCTCGCCCCAGGCGTGGATGGCGGCCATCACGTCGTGGCGCAGGCTGGCCTCGTAGCGCGCCACCGCCGCCAGGTCCACCGTGTCCTGGGTTTCGCGCAGTTCCTGGAGCTGGACCGGGCTGATGGGCAGGCCCAGCTCGGCTTCGCTTTCCGCCAGGGCGACCCATAGCCGGCGCCAGACCCGCATGCGGTACAGGGGGGACAGCAGCCGCACCATGGCCTTGGAGGCGTAGCGGGCCGCCAGGGGATGCTCGAAGCTTTCGAGGTCACTGCCTTCACTGGAGGGGAGAATCGACATGGCCCACCTTTCAACGCTCCAGTTTGACATGAGGTGCTCCATCCGGCAGATCCCGCGTGTCGTCAGTCACGACCTGCCGGCTTTTGTTGCCACCCGGCCCAATCCTCCATGAGAAGATTTCAGGCAGAGGAGATCCCTATGAAGATGTATGGGGCGTTGCTGGACGCGGATCCCGCGATCTACCAGGCACTGGAACTGGAAGTGCAGCGACAGCGGCAGAACCTGGAACTGATCGCGTCGGAGAACTACGCGTCGGTGGCCGTGATGACCGCCATGGGCAGCCACTTCACCAACAAGTATGCCGAGGGCTATCCTGGCCGGCGCTACTACGGCGGCTGCGTGAATGTCGATACCGTCGAGAACCTGGCCCGGGACCGGGCCAAGCAGCTGTTCGGCGCCGAACACGCCAATGTGCAGCCGCACAGCGGCGCCCAGGCCAACATGGCCGTCTACTTCTCGATCCTCAAGCCCGGCGACACCGTCCTGGGCCTGGACCTGGCCCACGGCGGCCACCTCACCCACGGCCACCCGCTCAACAGCTCCGGAATCCTCTACAAGTTCATCGGCTACCACGTGGCCCGGGGCACCGAGCGGGTGGACATGGACGAAGTGCGGCGCCTGGCGCACGAGCACAAGCCCCGCCTGATCGTGGTGGGGGCCTCGGCCTACTCGCGGACCTTCGACTTCCCCGCCTTCCGCGCCATCGCCGACGAGGTCGGCGCCATGATCATGGTGGACATGGCCCACATCGCCGGCCTGGTGGCCACGGGGCACCACCCCAGCCCGGTGCCGTACGCCGATTTCGTCACCACCACCACCCACAAGACCCTGCGCGGTCCCCGGGGCGGCATGGTGCTGTGCCGGGAGAAGTATGCCAAGGACCTGGACCGGGCCGTGTTCCCCGGCATCCAGGGCGGCCCGCTCATGCACGTGATCGCCGCCAAGGCCGTGGCGTTCGCCGAGGCGCTCCAGCCGTCCTTCAAGGTCTACCAGGAGCAGGTGGTGCGCAACGCCGCCGCCCTGGCCGCGGCCCTGGACGCCCGGGGCTGGCGCATCATCTCCGGCGGCACCGACAACCACCTGATGCTGGTGGACGTGTTCCAGCAGGGGATCCCCGGCAACGAGGCCGAGCTCACCCTGGACAAGGCCGGGATCACCGCCAACAAGAACGGCATCCCCTTCGATCCCAATCCGCCCCTCAAGCCCTCCGGGATCCGGCTGGGCTCCCCCGCCGTCACTACCCGCGGCATGAAGGAGCCGGAGATGCAGCTCATCGCCGGCTGGATTGACGAGGCCCTGCGCCAGCGCACCGACGAGACCGCCGTGGCGCGGATCCGCCAGGAAGTGTTCGGGCTCACCAGCCGCTTCCCCATCCCCGAATAGGGTCCGGTGGAGGCCGACGGACTGTTCGTGTACGGCAGCCTGCGCGAGGGAGGCCGCACCCACGGCTGGATCCAGCGCACCCAGCCCGAAGGCAGCACCCTGGCCTTCACCCCGGGCCGCCTGTTCCACCTGCCCGAGGCCGGCTATCCGGCCATGGTCCCCGGCCCCGAACCTGAAACCTCGGGTCCGGGGCCAGGATGGGTGACGGGGGAGTTCCTGGGCTACGAGGATGCCGCCGCCCTGGACAATGCGCTGCAGGACCTGGACCAGCTGGAGGACGTGGAAGGGGACCTTTTCCAGCGGCGCGTCCTGCCGGTGCGGCTGGGCTCCGGCCACCCGTACCTGGCCTGGGTCTACGTGTTCGCCGAAGATCGCCTGCCCCGCCTGGAAAAGGAAGGGGTGGAACTGCCCAGCGGCGACTGGAGCCCCTATCTGGAGTAGGCGTTCAGAACGGGTAGAACGCCAGCGCCAGGGCAACCCCCAGCAGGATCAACAGCAGATTGCCGATCTCCACCGGGTGGGCGGCAAAGCCCGGCCGCTCCCACAGCGGCCAGGGCCGCGAGGTGCGGGGCTGATGGAACGGGTGCGGCGATTCGTGGGAGTGGACGTTCGGGTGGAAGTGCATGGCAGCCCCCGCGTCAGGCCCCCCGAAAACGGGGGGTACCTCCAGTATGGGCCCCCGGAGATCGGCGCCCAGGCCCTTCGCGCAACATCGGCGGCCGAACCGTGCCGATGCACAATTTTGTAATGTTGCTCCGATGGACCTACGATTTTGTTCCATCACCCGCGAGCCGGGAGGCGTCCAGGCCGGGGATTACCACACGGACAAGCGAGCAATGACCCGAGGGACCCGGTCCGAGGCCGGCCGACCTTCCCATGGCGCAAGGCCAATGACGAAAGTCTAACAATTTTGTCGCCTTTTAGCCCCGTAGCAACAATTTTGTCAGGTCCCGGGCTGGGCGGGGACCCCTGCCTCGATGTTTTATCTACGGTAAATAGGCATCTTAATGATCAGCTCGGACCATCCGGCCCACCTGGCATGGCTCCTGCAATGATTCCTGGTGCCAGGGAAGTCGCCCCGGACGCTCCATGCGCCCCCTGCCCTGTCCCCTTCCAGGAAAGCGTTGCCATGGCCTTCTACGAGCTGCACGACCCGCAAGGCGCCGTACGGGAGTGCTACGCCGAGGTGCAGCGCTGGATCCAGGCCACGGGCATCGCCGGGCTCCGGCACCGGAGCGCCGAGGCGGAGGCCATCTTCCGGCGCATCGGCATCACCTTCGCGGTCTATGGCGAAGGCGGCGATCCCGAACGACTGATCCCGTTCGATCTGCTCCCGCGGGTCTTCAGCCGGCTGGAATGGCAGCGGCTGGACCGGGGCATCCGCCAGCGGGCCCAGGCGCTGAACGCCTTCCTGTTCGATGTCTACCACCGGGGCGAGATCCTCCGCGCCGGTCTGATTCCGCCCGAACTGGTGTACCAGAACGAGGCCTTCCGCCCGGAGATGCTCGGCTTCGATCCGCCCGGACGGGTCTACAGCCACATCGTCGGGATCGACATCGTCCGCACCGGCCCGGACACCTTCGAGGTGTTGGAGGACAACTGCCGCACCCCGTCCGGCGTGTCCTACATGCTGGAAAACCGGGAGATCATGACCCGGATGTTCCCGGAGCTGTTCAGCCACGGCCTGGTCACCCCGGTGGACACCTATCCGGCGCAGCTGCTGCAGAGCATGAAGGAAGTGGCCCCCCCGGGCTGCAAGGGGGATCCGGTGGTAGTGGTTCTCACCCCGGGCCCCCTGAACTCCGCCTACTACGAGCACAGTTTCCTGGCCGATCTCATGGGGATCGAGTTGGTGGAGCCGGCGGACCTGTTCGTCGACCGGGACCGGGTCTGGATGAAGACCATCGCCGGCCCCCGGGCCGTGGACGTGATCTACCGCCGGATCGATGACGAATACCTGGATCCGTTGGCCTTCCGCCCGGACAGCATGCTGGGCGTGCCGGGGTTGTTTCATGCCTATCGGGCCGGCGGGGTGACCCTGTGCTCGGCGCCAGGGGCGGGCATCGCCGACGACAAGGCCATCTACGTCCACGTGCCGGACATGATCCGGTTCTATCTGGGCGAGGCGCCGATCCTGGGCAACATCCCCACCTGGCAGTGCGGCAAGCCCGAAGACCGGGCGTACGTGCTGGCCCATCTGGGCGAGCTGGTGGCCAAGGAGACCCACGGCTCCGGCGGCTACGGAATGCTGATCGGACCCCGCGCCTCGCCCGCCGCCATCGACGCCTATGCCCACCGGATCCTTGCTGATCCCGGCGGGTTCATCGCCCAGCCCACCCTGGAGCTGTCCACCGTGCCGACCCTGGGCGCGGAAGGGGTGGTGCGGCGGCACGCGGACTTCCGACCGTACTGCCTGGTCGGCAGTGAGATGCGGCTGGTGGCCGGCGGGCTCACCCGGGTCGCGCTGACCGAGGGGTCGCTGGTGGTCAATTCCAGCCAGGGCGGCGGCGTCAAGGACACCTGGGTGTTGAGGGACTAGGACGATGCTGAGCCGGACCGCCGAAAACCTGTTCTGGATGGCCCGCTACATCGAGCGGGCGGAATCCACCGCCCGCCTGATCACCATGGGCCAGCGCATGGCCCTGCTTCCGGGCTCCGACTTCCTGGATGAGTGGGGCTCGGTGCTGCGGGTCACCGGCTGCGAAGCGTTCCTGGACCACTCCGGCCCAGCCACCCAGGCCGACATCGTCCGGATCCTGCTGCTGGAACCCGATAACCCCTCTTCCATCCAGTCCTGCCTGGTCCGGGCCCGGGCCAACGCCAAATCGGTGCGCACCGCACTCACACAGGAGATGTGGGAGGCGCTCAATCTCAGCTGGCGCCGGCTGGAGGATTGTTCGCTGGAAGACGCCGGCCGCGATCTGTCCCCCCTGCTGGACTGGGTCAAGACCCGGGCCTCCATGTTCCGCGGCGCGGTGGACACGGGCCTGCTGCGCAACACCGGCTACGACTTCATCCGCATCGGCGGCGGGCTGGAGCGGGCCCAGATGACCCTGCGGCTGCTGGAGGTGAAGTACTACGTGCTGCTCCCCGAGACCGAGGTGGTGGGCGGCGGCCGCGACCACTACCAGTGGACCTCGGTGCTGCACGCCCTGTCCGGCAGCCGGGCCTACCACCACGTCTACGGCGGCGTGCACACCCCCTGGCAGATCACCGACTTCCTCATGGTCAACCGCACCTTCCCGCGCTCGGTCACCTTCTGCGTGGACCAGATGGGCTGGCATCTGGGGCTGCTGGCCCGGGACTACGGCGGGGCCGAGCGCTGCCGCGCCACCCTGGGCGAGCTTTCCGATCTGCTCGCCGCCGGCGGCGACGGCGCCCTGTTCCAGCGCGGACTGCACGAATCGGTGCAGCAGTGCCTGGCCCTGACCAACCGCCTGGCCAGCGAAATCGCGGAAGCCTACCATTTCTAGGGAGCCCCATGGAGCTCGTCATCCGCCACCAGACCATCTACCACTACTCTCAGCCGGCCAGCCGAGTGGCCCTGCTGCTGCGCCTGAAGCCCACGGTCTGCGACGGCCAGCAACTGCTGCACTGGCAGGTCACGGTGAACGGGGAGCCGGTGGAGGCCTTCCCGCCCAACGCCTACGGCGACGGCGAGGCCTACTTCCAGCAGCCGGGCCCGGTCAGCGAGATCGTGGTGGTGGCCGCCGGGATCGTGGCCACCCTGGACCGGCAGGGGATCCTGTCCGGGCAGCGGGCCGAGCCGCCCCTGCCCGTGTTCCTGCGCCAGACCCCCCTCACCCGCCCGGACGCGGCGATCCTCGCCCTGGCCGATACGCTACGCGGCGAGGGGGACATTGCCCGCCTGCACGCCCTGTCCGACCGGGTGCGGGAGGCGGTGGCCTACCGGCCCGGCACCACCTCCACCGCCTTCACCGCGGCCCAGGCCCTGGCCCAGGGCCAGGGTGTCTGCCAGGACCACGCCCACCTGTTCGTGAGCGCCGCCCGCACCCTGGGCGTGCCGGCCCGCTATGTGGCCGGCTACCTGCTGGACTCGGAGGACGGCTCGCTCCTGCGCGAGACCCACGGCTGGGCCGAAGCCTGGGTCGAAGGCCTGGGCTGGGTCGGCTTCGACCCCACCAACGGCATCTGCACCACCGACCAGTACGTGCGCCTCTGCTGCGGACTGGACGCCCACGACGCCGCGCCGGTGCGCGGCTCGGTGTTCGGGGCCGCCAACAGCGCCATGGACGTGGACGTGCGGATCAGCGAGGCCGGGCTTGACCCCCAGCAGATCCAACAGCAACAATAGCGGCATGGAGCAGGCGGCGCGGACGGGACGAAGGGTGCGGGAACGATGACCTACTGCGTGGGACTCTGC
>Ga0302279_10006044_pt1 | contig 13131 bp, 15 predicted proteins | sample III_Bog_N3_3_FD_194541 | JGI IMG/M metagenome (GOLD analysis project Ga0302279, IMG submission 194541) | Peat permafrost microbial communities from Stordalen Mire near Abisko, Sweden - III_Bog_N3_3 | ecosystem: Environmental > Terrestrial > Soil > Wetlands > Peat | place: Sweden: Abisko...
GCTCCTGGCCTGCAAAAGAGTAGGGCGACACCTCATACTGCAGGGCGGCGTCGATGAAGTCTGCTGCCTCGGTCACGGGCTATTCAGTCACTCCTCTGCAGCCACAGGTCGCCAGTCAGTCGTCTTTAGGCACTCGTCTTCAGGCACTCGTCTTCAGGCACTCGTCTCCAGGCACTCGTCTTCCATGGCGAGAGCCTACGGTGCGTGCGCGACACGCAGGCGCGCCGACCGACCGCGAAGACGGAGGGGATGGTCAGTGACTACGGACCCCACACTCAGGCCGGATGCGTACGCTCGCCCGATGCCCGCGTGCAGTAGCTCCGACCAACTGTTCGGAGTGGGCGCGGGTATGGAAAGGATCACTCATGATCTACAACCAGAAGAACTCTCCGGCTTTCTCAGGTCCCCTGAGGAAGCGACTGATAATCGGTGCCACGTCTGTGGTTGCCGCTGGAGCGCTGCTAGGCGTCGGCGTCAGCGGAGCGTCTGCCGCTACAGCGCATCCAGCCGCTGCCGCGCACGTCTCGGCGTCCACGGACGGGACGACGTCCGCACAGGGGACGGCCTCCGCGCACGGAAGCTACGGCAGCGCTTCGATCGCCCAGCAGCTGCGCACGGCTTTCTTCGCAGGCGCAATCAGCGGGAGCAAGGCGCAGGCGCTTGCGACGAAGATCATCGCCAATCCGGCTCTCTTCTCCGCGCTCCCCGCAAACCTGCAGGCAGCACTCGCGACCCTGAAGGCGGCACCCGCTGCTGATGCGACCACGCAGGCTGAGCAACTGAAGTCCACCGCGCTGAGTGGCGGGTACGGCGGCCAGGTTCGGTTGATCGCCACCAGCCTCAGCGACTCTGCGGCCTATCCGATCAGCACGAAACTGGTGCACGAGCTCCGTTCGGATCTCACGTCGGGAGGCAACTCCAGCGCCATCGCCGCAAAGATCGCGAAAACCCTCAGCGCGGACCCGGCACTGCTCTCCACGCTTCCTGCGAACCTTCGGGGCGACGTGAAGACGCTGCGGAGCGCCTCGCCGTCGGATGCTTCGGCGCAGCTATCGAAGATCGAGGCAACGGCTGTGAGCGGTTCCTATGGCCCGCAGCTCCAGCAGCTGGGCCAAAACCTGGCGTCGCTCTCGGGCGCCAGCACCAAGTAGCTCGCACGATGTAACGACGGAGCACCGGCGGCCCATCCTGGGCTGCCAAGCCCAGGGCCCGGACGCCTCAGCATTCGGGCCCTGGGTGTTCCTGAATGCCCGAAGTCGACGGTCGCCCCCGACACTCCGTCGCGAATGCACTGCTTCTGTGCGCTGTGTGACTACCCGTCAGGACTCCGTGCACGCGAGGTCGCCGCGATCACAGAAGGTCTCGATTTCGTGGGTGTCGAGGTCGTAGTAGAAATACTCAGCCGGTACTCGACCGTTGACGATGAGCACGAAGTCCTCGCCGCCCTGGGCGCGAATGCCCCGTTCGATGGTTCGCGTCGTAACGAAGAGGGTGGTCAGTTCGGGGCTGTTCGGGTAGACAACCGACTGCGAGTCGGCTTCGAGCTGGTTGTGCCACGAGGTTTCCCCGACCCACGCGAGCGATGCGGCCAACGAGATCACCGGCGCAACCGCCAGCGCGACGATCGGCGCCGGCGAGTCCCAACGCTATCCAGCCGAACGAATTCCCTCGCCCAGAGGAGGCACCAGGGGTTGCACCACCCTCGAATAGTCGACCCCAGGCGTCGGTGGCGTTGCCATCGACGAGGCGTGCGCACGCATTCCCCGTCGTGGGTTCATGCAGGACCAAGCTTTGCCAGCCGCCGCGCTAGCGTTTCGGTCAACGCCGCGCGATCCAGCGGACCCAGCCGACGGAGCTCATGGCGGTCGGGCTTTTCGAGGGATGCCATTCCGTGCATGCCCACCCAGATGAGGAACGCATCGGCATGCGGGTCGGTGCTGGCGGACGCTTGCGATGAAATGCAGTCCTGCAGGGCGGCCTCAATTCGCGCGAACGTCGAGACGGCATCCGGGGCGAATCCGCCTGCCGCAATCATGAAGCGATATCGGGCGCGGTGCGCCCAGGCATACGTGACATAGGCGAGGCATCCCGCGACGAGCGCTTCGGCAGGCGTGGGTGCAGCAGCGACCGCAGCGGCGACCGTCTCATCCAGGTCGGCGAACGCTCGCTTGAGCACGGCATCCTCGATCGCTGCAACGTCGTCGAAGTGGTCGTAGATCGACGGGGCGCTGATGCCGGCTTCTCGCGCCACTCCCCTCAGCGTCAGCAGCCCCGCTACTTCAGCAGAGTCGACGAGTGATTCGGCGGCGGCAAGGATTTCACCTCGCAACCGGCTGCCGTGGCCACGAACGTTACGAGTTCGCTGCTGATCTGTCATTGGGGTCCTTCGCCTTGGGTCTTGCACTTTATCCTAACATTCGTTACCTTACGACTGTTAGTTTATTCCGCTCACACAGAAAAGTCCCTCATGTACGTTCTGCTTGTTTTGCTGCAAACCGCTATCCTGCCGCTCGTCTCGACCGTCATCCACCTGACCGTCGCCGGCGGAAACCCGCTCGTCGTCGCCGGGATCTGGTGGGCCTTTTGGGGTGTCGGAACTCGTCTTACGGTCGCGGGAATCAGTCAGCTGGTAAATCCTGGCCGCACCGCCCAGGGCATTCTGGGCATCGATGACGCCGGCGCGGAACAGGTCGTTCACGAGCTCGGGTTCGCAAACCTCAGCATGGGTGCGATCGCGCTCGTCGCCCCGTTCGTTCCAGGATGGGGCATCCTTGGAGCCGTCGGCGGAGCGATCTACCTCGGGCTCGCGGGCTTTCGCCACGTGGCCAAGCGCGGAAAAAGCCGAGACGAAAACGTGGCCACCTGGACGGACCTTCTCGTGTTCGTGGTCGTGGTCGCGGGTATCGTCGCGATGCTGGTGCACTGACCCGGCGCACCCGAGAATATCTCGCCGCATCCAGCCGAACGGGATCCAATCTGTTCCTCCCCCCCACCCAAACTGTCGGCGACACTCCCCAGAAATGGATTGTGGGCGCCGTGACCCACAGCGCAATACTCAGACTGGCGGCATGGGAATCCGCTATTACGCCTATCCGCTGCGCGCCGAACTAGTTGAGGTCGCGAAGAGGGCACCACGATCGTTCCTGAGTGACGATCCGCTGGCCGACGCCTGGGGACCCGCCGATCAGCGACCAGCGATGCTCTACCTCGACAAGTGTTGGCATGAGCTTCAGATGCTCCTTAATCCGGACCAGGCCGCGCCGGGTCGACCCGCCTTCTGGCTCGTTGAGGGCGATGTGACTCAAACCCAGGGAGGGTGGATCCCTTACATGGCCGTTCTGGATGCCCAGCAGGTTGCTGAGGTGGCACGGGACCTGGCCACCGTAACGCCGGCCGAGGTTCGAGGGATGCTCGCAACAACGGCCACGTTTGGTCGTCTGGTCGATCGAGACAAGGAATTCGGCTACGTCACGCATTATCTGGCCGATGCGCTGGCGTTCACCACGCGCCTTAGTGAGCGCGGAAAGGGATTGGTGTACATGATCGGCTAGTCCGATCCCTGTCTCACCGCAAAGTCGCTGAGGCCTGCCATTCGCCGTTGCGGAGACGACGGGTAGCGAGTGATGCGGCCACGGCAGTGAGCCCAGCGAGCGAGGCCACCATCGACACAATCGGAATTGGGGGGATGGTTACGCCAATCTGGAGATGAGCGATCGAGAAGGCGATTGCAACGCCCACGGCTGATGTAGCAATCCCGAGGGCTGTCGCCAGGACGAAAGTCAGAGCCATCCGAACTCCAACAACCGTCGCGAGAAACGATCCGGTGACCCCGATGGCTCGGAGGCTCGCCAGATCAGGTCGCAGACTGCGTGCCTCTGAGATCGAAGTGAGCAGCAGCACGAGCGCGGCGACCAGCGAGACAAGGAGGGTAATAGCGGACACTCGCAACGGTGCCGTGAGGTCCTCGGGATCGCGATAGACCTGCACCCATGCCGGGTTGAGGTTCAATTGCCGTGCGGCAGCGATCGCGGAATCCTGCTGGTGCGCCGTGACGTCTGTATAGACATAGCTCGGTGCAAGCAAAGCTAAACCTGCCTCCCGGGCGGTGCGCTCCAACATGAACCCGTCGATGTTGCGGAAACTCGGATCCAGTCCCTGCAGAGCAGCAGCGGGGAATGTCGCGCCGTGGAAATCGCCGTCGGGTGGGAACGCGAGGGTGTGCTTGCCGTTCAATGAGCTTGTTACGAGCGTGCCGCCGCGCTGCAGCAGGGCGCTCTCGGAATGCGATAGCCGCGTCCGGGTGATCTGCTCAAGCTGATCGACGGTTGCGACGACCCGGGTTCCCCCGTCATCCCGCTCGCTTCCTGCACCGGCGGTGTACTCGACTATCGGCCTGCTCACTCCGAGCGCGCGCTCGAACTGATGCCGAGCGTCCGTTATCTCCTTTGGAGTGGAAAGCTCGGGCTGGAAAACGATCTGGCCGGGCGCAACCTGGGATTCCCGATTGTCATTCACCTGGGCAATCGTGCTGGTGACGAGGATGGCGAGTGTGCAGCCGAAGACCTGAAGGAGCGCAATCGCTCCCACCGTGAGCGCTGCGGCACGACCCTCACCAGCGAACTTGCGCAAGGCCAGGCGACCCGCGAACGACCGGGGCGACAGTTTTCGGATGAAGGTGACAGTGACCGGCGTAAGTGCAATGACGATGGCCGCCGCGACGGCGAGCGCAGCCAGCGAGAGCGCCGCGACATCGGAGGTGCCGGTTCCGACAAAAACGCCGGCGGCGAGCAGAACTGCGGAGCCAGCGATTCGGAAGAGAGTGCGATCCCAGGAGGCGTCTCGCCTGCTCGCTGCCCGCTGGGACCTGCGGCGTCGTGTCATCGACAATCCGATGGCTGCGCCGACCGCGCCAAGGAGCACGTTGAGTGGCGATGCCGCAACACTCGTCACCGGGCCAAGTTCCTGCGTTGCGATCGAGGCCAGTACCGGTCGACTGGCGAACCCCAACCCGATGCCGAGGGCTGTACCCACGACCGCAGCGATCATGCTTGCCGTGAGCACAGAGACGGTCGCCGCGAAGCGGGTTTGTGCGTACGGCACGCCGATGGTCCACATGACTGTGCGAATCCGGGTCGTGAACCGGCCGCCGAGAATGCCGCCGAGCAGACCCGCGATAAGTGGGCCCCCGAACATCGCTCCGGTAAGCGGCACATTGGCGGGCGGCACTCTGGACTCGATTATCGGTCGACTCTCCACAAAGAGATCGCCGCCATTCGCGCTCTGCTGTCGCGCGCTCGTATTTGTTCGCACCACGGCATTGACGGCGGCGAGCACCGCGCGGCTATGGTCAGTGCCGGACCAGCGAACGAACCGGCTGGCGAACTGGTCGAGCCGTGCCGCTTTGGCACGATCCACGCTTCGGAGCGATGACCAGGTGCCGGGAGCGACAACAAATTCACGGCTGTCCGTCTGGAACAGGTTGGTGAATACGCCGACCACGCGAAGCCGGAGCGCTCCGCCAAAGAACTGGACGATACTGCCTACTGGCCAACGGGACCGTTCCCCGACCGAGATGATCGCCTCACCAACTTTGGCGGGCCAGCGTCCGGCCGTAAGGCGCAGCCGGTCGGCGACTGTGGACGGGCTTTGGAACTCGTCCATGATGTAGGCGGTTTCGTCACCAGCGTCGGTCTGCAGCCCCGAGGCCTGATAGTCAACCACGGGAGCTCGACCCCCAACCCGCTGCACTGCGGCGAGAAGCTGGCGGTCGAAATCACGTCCATCGGTGCCAAGCGGCGCAGAGCCCGGGATCTGAATGAGTGCATCCGCAGTACCGAGTACCGCGTCGGCGCGCTGGTGTGGCGACAATTGCAGGGAGTCTGCGGCAATCCCGGCCGTTACGATCGCCGTCGACACGATCCCGAGCACGATCGCGGCAAATCTCAGCTGCCATGCTCGCCCAAAGAAAGCGGCGAGCTCGCGTGTACTGAGACTTTCTCTGTCGCCGGTCACTGCGCCACCGCTTCGCTGAGCGCCCCGTCACTCATGCTGGTGACCCGATCTGCAAATCGCGCTGCTGCGGGATCATGCGAAGCCACAATGACGCAGATCTCCCGGTCGGCGAGTCGCCGCATTAACTCGAAGATCGCGATCGAATTCGCGGTGTCCAGGGACCCCGTTGGTTCATCCGCCACCAGGATTGACCGGCCACCGACAAGTGCGCGCGCGATGCCGACCCGTTGGCGTTGGCCTCCGGAGAGTTGGGTTGGCAGGCGCCGCCCCAACTCACCGAGGCCGACGTCGCGGAGCATTGCGGCCGCTGCGGCCGCCGCGTTGGCGTAACCCCGGGCACTGAGCGGAAGCTGCACATTTTCGGCCGCAGTGAACTCCCGGATGAGGTTGTTCTCCTGGAACACCACGCCCACGTGCTCGAGGCGCAACCTGGCCAGCTGCGTCTCGTCTGCGGTGGCGAGGTCAAGACCCGCGACGAAGGCGGATCCCGAGTCCATGGGTTGTAAACCGGAAATCACGTTCAGCAGGGTGGACTTTCCCGAACCGCTCGCACCGCAGAGCAGCACAAACTCGCCAGGTGAAGCCGCGAAAGTAACGTGGTCGGCAGCGCGAACGACGTCGTCTGCATCCGGAAAGCTAACGCAGACGTCGCGAAGCTCAATCATTGATCGTCATGGGTCAGCAGCTCGAGCCTTTCCAACTGGACATCTGGTCATTCCAGACAAGCCCCACATCCGGGTCGGACGTGTACTGGTTCATCTGGAGGCCAACCCCGCCGCCGCCAGAGTTCGTGTACCAGCACGCGTTGAGGACGCTGTGGTTGGACCAGGAACTCATTTTGTCGTTGTTGCCCGAGCTGACATCCTGCAAGGGGAAGCCTCCGGAGCGCCAGCCAAGCTCAGTTCCGTAGTTCGTGTTGTCGTAGACACACACTTGGTTGCTCGTACAACTCGCGGGGTACGCCGCGGCTGCGGCTGCTCCAGCAGCCCCGATTGACCCCACCGCCACCGTCACCGCGCCGATACGCGCCATCAATCTCGTGCTCACTCTGAATCCCTCCGATTTGAGACCCTTGGGATGGTAGCCACGACAAGAATTGGCGCACGGGACTTATCCACAACCCATACTCGAGTGGATCAACTCGTCGCGGCTCTGAGATCGATATGGTCGGGAGGGTCGTTGGCCGCGGGATGTGCGTGCGTAAGTGAGGAAGAACCGGTCGACACTCCGCTACGGGAGCACAGGACACGGCGTGTCGCGAGAATCTCCTTGTTTGCGCGCGGCAAGGCACCACTCGTGGTCGGACGCGGACCTAATTGTTAAACCGGAACTCGACCACGTCGCGCTTCACAGCGATACCGAGTCGAAGCGTTCGTTGATCTGAGGATCATAGAGAGGGAGCTTCAGCTCTGCCATCACTTCGATGATCTCGTTCCATTCCTTTTCGCCGGTGTGATAGCAAGTAACGGTCACAGACTGTGGCGTGTATCCGATGTCCAGTCCGCCACCATTTTCGCCTTGATCCAACATCGTTTGTGAATTGGTGGGCGTCCGTCTCGTCTCGACGTGCCAATCCGGGAAAGCAGCGATCAAAGCATTCTCGATCTGATCGAGATCCAGTTTGTCTAACCCGCGAACCGACTTTCCGTTCATTAGGCGTTCGAAGACCTTGCGTGAATCGAGCCTCTGAGTTGTCCGCCAGAACGCAAACTGTTGACTCATCGCTCCCCTCCTCAGGCATTTGGCTTCATGATTTTCATTGTTTATCCGTGGCGGAACTCGACCACGTCGCCATCCTGCATGACGTAGTCCTTGCCCTCGATACGGGCCTTGCCCTTGGCGCGAGCCTCGGCGATCGAACCGGCCTCGACAAGGTCATCGAAGCCGATGACCTCGGCCTTGATGAAGCCCTTCTCGAAATCACTGTGGATGACTCCCGCCGCCTGGGGCGCCTTCCAGCCCTTGTGGATGGTCCAGGCACGCGACTCTTTCGGGCCCGCCGTGAGGTAGGTCTGGAGCCCCAGCGTGTCGAACCCGATGCGGGCAAGCTGGTCAAGCCCGCTCTCCTCCTGGCCGGTCGAGGCCAGCAGTTCGGCGGCATCCTCGGGGTCGAGGTCGATGAGCTCGGACTCCAGCTTGGCGTCGAGGAAAACCGCGTGGGCCGGGGCGACGAGCGCCGCAAGCGCGGCCTTGCGGTCCGGGTTGGTCAGCACTGCCTCATCCACATTGAATACGTAAATGAAGGGCTTGGCGGTCAGGAGCCCGAGTTCGTGAAGAGGCTCAAGGTCAATGGATGACGCGGAAAGCGGCTTGCCGGCATCAAGCCACGCGACGGCCGAGTTCGCGGCGTCGATCGTGGCCTGTGTGATCTTCTTGGCTCGCAGTTCCTTCTCGTACCGCGCCTGCGCCTTCTCGAGAGTCTGCAGGTCGGCGAGGATCAGCTCGGTGTTGATGGTCTCCATGTCGCTTGCGGCGTCGACCTTGCCGTCGACGTGAACGACATCCGGGTCTTCGAATCCGCGGATGACCTGGGCGATCGCATCCGCCTCACGGATGTTGGCGAGGAACTTGTTGCCCAGCCCCTCGCCGACTGACGCACCTTTGACGATTCCCGCAATGTCGACAAACGAAACGGGGGCGGGCAGGATGCGCTCGCTGTGGAAAAGGTCGGCGAGCGTGGTGAGGCGCGGGTCGGGCAGGTTCACGATGCCGACGTTGGGCTCAATGGTCGCGAAGGGGTAATTCGCCGCAAGAACCGAGTTGCGGGTCAGCGCGTTGAAGAGTGTCGACTTGCCGACATTGGGAAGACCGACGATCGCGATAGTGAGAGCCACGATGCTCAAGGGTACCCGGTGCTTTCGCGGGCAACGCTGCGAGAGTTTGTTGCCCCCGCGCTCCCGATGAAGGCCACGCGGGTACCAAACCCCCCGCGGGGAGCCCCCGTAAAGTGACGGTGTGGTAATTGGCGACGGCGTGCGCGGGCAGGACATCCCGGATTCCCGGGGTCGCACCGGGCTGGATGACGTCGGCCGCGGGCTCGACCGCAACCCCAATGTGGTCGTGGAGAACGTCGAGGTGGTGTCCGACGGCTGGCACGTGCTTCGTCGAACTACGCTCGCCTACCGCCGGCGCGACGGGCGCTGGACGACCCAGCAGCGGGAAACCTACGACCGCGGCAACGGGGCCACGATCCTGCTCTACGACCTGGCCGCGCGAACAGTGGTGCTCACCCGGCAGTTCCGGTTTCCGGTCTACGTCAACGATCATCCGGACGGCATGCTCATCGAAGCCGCCGCGGGCCTGCTCGACGGCGACTCGCCCGAGGTAGCGATCGGGCGCGAGGCCACCGAGGAGCTCGGCATCACGCCTGGCCAGGTACAGCACCTGTTTGACCTCTACATGAGCCCCGGCGGTGTGACCGAGCGCGTGCACTTCTATGTTGCGCCGTACAACTCCGCTGACGTCGTCGGATCCGGCGGAGGACTCATCGAGGAGGGGGAAGACATCGAGGTGCTCACCCTTGACTTCGAGGAAGCGCTGCGGATGATCGGCGACGGCCGCATAGCGGACGGCAAGACGGTCATCCTGCTGCAGTGGGCGGCACTCAACCTGTTCTGAGCGAGGCCGTTCTCCGCGCATCCCCGCAGTGGTTTCTTACCGCAACCCCCTCGATGACGGCCACGAGGGTAACAAACCCTGGCACCGGCGGGGGCAGGCACCGGGTTAGGCGGGAAGCCGCGTCCGGAACGCTCGCGTGACGTAGGGCATCGTCCAGGTGTCCCGTCCGCCGACATCCGGATCGTTGTCCAGCAGGTCGTTCACTCCGCGAACAAGGGATGACTGTTCCGTCTCGTCCGCCGTGATGAAGTAGCTGCGTGAGCGGAGCAGGTCGAGAAGGTCCTGGCGCGTGAGCTCGGCCGACCATTCGAAGTTCGCCGACTCGAGCTCGCCAAACGGCCCGCGCTCGATCACCCCGGTCCTCGCGAAGACCTCGCCCTCCGCCGGATGCATCACCTCGGTCAGCCGGGCCACCCAGGCCGTTCGTTCGTCCCTCATGTTCCAGATGAGGCCGAGGGTGCCCCCGGGACGCAGCACGCGTGCAACCTCCGGCACTGCCCGCGACTGGTCGACCCAGTGCCAGGCCTGGCCCACCACGATCGCGTCGACGGATGCGTCCGCGAGCGGAATATCCTCGGCCGTGCCCACCGAGACGGTGGCCTCGGGGATCGCAGCGCTGAGCTGCGCGAGCATGTTTGGTGCCGGGTCGACCGCGAAAACCTCGAGCCCCCGGGTAGCCAGCGCGCGCGTCAGCTTGCCGGTGCCGGCACCGAGATCCAGCACCGTCTTCGCCTCAGGGGGCAGCATCCAGTCGACCGCCTCGGTGGGGTATTCGGGGCGCGCACGCTCGTACACCTCCGCTGCCCGATCGAAGGATGCTGCCCGCCCGGATTTGTCTGTGCTCACAGTTTCAGGTTACGCGCGGGTCACTCCCGGCTCCGTCGGAAGTGCGTGAGAGCATCGGGAACGTGCCAGTGGATTTCACCGCGATCGACTTCGAAACCGCAAACTCGTCGAGCGCATCCGCGTGCTCCGTCGGAATGGTCAAGGTGCGGGATGGCCGCATGGTGGACAGCGCCTACTGGCTGATCAAACCGCCGATCGGCTACGACGAATTCTGGGAGTGGAATACGCGCATCCACGGCCTGGTCGCGGCGGATGTGGTGGATGCGGCGCTCTGGACAGAGCAGCTGCCCGACCTGGTGAGTTTCGCTGACGGCGACATCCTGGTGGCGCACAACGCGGGCTTCGATATGGGGGTCATTACCGGGGCATGCGCGGCCACCTTCGTCGACACTCCCACGTTCGAGTACGCCTGCAGCCTGCAGGTTGCCCGCAAAACCTACAATCTCGACTCGTACCGACTGCCCGTCGCGGCGATGGCGGCCGGGTTCGAGGATTTTGAGCACCACAACGCTCTCGCCGATGCGCAGGCGTGCGCGGCGATCATGATCCACGCGGCGAAGCGCCACGAGGCGGCCGACATCGCCGGGCTCGTTGGCGCCGTGCACGGCAAGCTGGGCGCGATCGGGCCTGTGCCACAGGCCGAACTGGCAGTGGCTCTCCACGGCTAGGGCCATCCTGCATATTCAGGAGTAAGCGATATTCAGGAGTAGGCGGCAGGCCCGCCCGCACCGGGGGTCGGCGGTGCTACTTCTCCCGGGAAAGTACAGCGCGGGCTCGTACTGGCGCACTTTGTCCGACCCGAATGCGACACTGGCAGCATGGATCCCGTCGTCGCCCTCATACTCGGCCTGGTAATCGGGGCGGCGCTTGGCGTCGTCATCGGCCTGCTCATCGGACGCAACCGTCGGGCAAACGGGGTCACCGGCGAGAACCCGGCAGTGCTTGAGGCGCGACATGCGGCGGCGCTCGCCGAGGTTCGCGCGCAGGAGGCGGCCCAGCGCGCCGAACTGGGTGCCGACATCGCAGCGCTGCAGGCCACCGCGGCGGCGCTGCGCGAGCAGGTGTCCGGCCAGCAGGCGCAGTTCAAGGAGCTCGCAGACCGCACGCGCCTCGAACAACTGGAACGCACCGAACGCGAGCGGGCAGAGAGCAAGGTGCTGCAGGCCCTCACTCCGGTGCAGGAGACGCTGCGCACCATGCAGCAGAAGGTCACCGACCTCGAGGCCCAGCGCAGCCAGCAGCATGGCGAACTCAGCCAGCAGCTTCGCAGTGCGAGCGAGTCCGAGGAACGCCTGCGCATCACGACCGACTCGCTCGCCTCAGCGCTGCGCAACAATGCCAGCCGGGGTGTCTGGGGGGAGGCGCAGCTTCGCAACGTCGTCGAATCTGCGGGGCTCATCAACCGGGTGGACTTCAATCTGCAGTCGAGCATTACCTCGGACGCCGGCGCCGGCCGACCCGACATGGTGGTGCGGCTGCCCGGGGGCAAGTTTCTGGCGGTGGATGCGAAGGTGCCGTATAACTCCTACCTCGAGGCGAGCAAGATCCCGCCGACCGCGACGGGCGAAGAAGAGGCGCAGCGCAAGACCCTCCTCGGCCAGCACGCACGCCAGGTCAAGAGCCACATTGACGCCCTGTCTGCGAAAACCTACTGGGCCGGGCTCGAATCCAGCCCTGACTTCACGGTGGCCTTCATCCCGAGCGAGCCACTGCTCGCGGCCGCTCTCGAGCACGACCCGGGGCTGCTCGACTACGCGTTCAGCAAGAACATCGCGCTGGCGTCGCCGGTCAACCTGTGGGCTGTCCTGAAGACTGTCGCGTTCACGTGGCAACAGGATGTGCTCACGGAAGACGCGAAGCGCCTCTTCGACCTCAGCAAGGAACTGTATGGCCGACTCGGTACCCTCGCCGATCACGCGGAGAAGCTGCGCCGGTCGATCGACAGCACCGTGTCGAGCTACAACCAGTTCGCGAGTTCGCTCGAGAATCGCGTACTCGTGACGGCGAGAAAGCTGGATGCGCTCGACGAGTCAAAGGTCATCGGCACTCCCGCGCTGGTCGACCAGCAGCCCCGGCAGCTCACCGCAATCGAGCTCGACCTGCCAGGCGGCGAGGCAGAAACCGCGTAGCGGCAGGCAGCGTGTAGCCGCAGGGTCTACGTAGCCGCAGGAACCCATAGCCGACCCACGCTCGTCGTGCCATGGTGTACCTAACCCATCTGAGGAGACATCGTGGTCGCAATAACGGGATTGTTCAGCGGCATCGCCGTGAAAGACATCGACGCAGCACGCAGCTTCTATCGGGACACGCTCGGCCTTCGTGTGGCCGACAACACTATGAGTGCGCTCGACATCGAGCTTCCCCAGGGCGGGATCATTTTCGTCTATCCCAAGGGCGACCACGAACCCGCGACCTATACGGTGCTCAACCTCGAGGTTGCTGATATCGATGCGGCTGTCGATGAGCTGAGGGCAAAGGGCGTCGTGTTCGAGATCTACGACGGCACCTACCAGGACGATAACGGGATCGCGCGCGGCAAGGCAGCGAACCGCGGGCCCGATATCGCCTGGTTCCTCGACCCTTCGGGCAACATCCTGAGCCTGCTGAGCAACTGATCCTGCGAGGGCCTCATTCCCCTTGCTGAGGGACGGGGTC
>Ga0302279_10006046_pt1 | contig 13126 bp, 13 predicted proteins | sample III_Bog_N3_3_FD_194541 | JGI IMG/M metagenome (GOLD analysis project Ga0302279, IMG submission 194541) | Peat permafrost microbial communities from Stordalen Mire near Abisko, Sweden - III_Bog_N3_3 | ecosystem: Environmental > Terrestrial > Soil > Wetlands > Peat | place: Sweden: Abisko...
GCTCCGCGCGCAACAGTGATAACTCGCAAGGAACCTCACCGGCGTCCACATCGATTTTCAGTAACATAAAAGATGACTAGAGCTTTTGTAATGCAGGAGAAACCGATGACCCACATGCAATCGTTTCAGACCAATTCCATCCGCACTCGATCGGTTCGTGCGGCCCTCATGCTCGCGTTCGCGATGACAGCCCTCACTGGCTGCGGCAAGAAAACTGCCCCAGTGAATCCCGCCAGCACCGCCCCCACCGAGACAGCGACCACCCCCGCGCCCACCGCGACCTTTACCGCCGACCCGCTCGCCATTGATCTTGGCCAGTCGATTGTGCTCAACTGGCGCACCACCAGTGCCACATCCGTCGCCATCGATGGCATCGGCCCCGTCAACGTCAACGGCACCCAGACCGTCTCGCCCTCCACCTCGACCAACTTCCACCTCGTAGCCAAGGGCGATGGAGGCACCACCGAAGCAAACGTCCGCGTCACCGTCCGAATTCCCGTCGCGCCCACCGTCCCCACTGAAGCCGCAGGCACAGGCGAGAACGGCAATATGGGTTCCGAAGAAGCCTTCCACCAGAACGTCGGCGATATCTTCTTCGACTACGACAGCTACACTCTTCGCCCTGACGGAGTAACTGCCGCAACCAAGGCCGCGTCTTACCTCGTCTCGCACCCTGACATCAAAATCGTCATCGGCGGCTACTGCGACGACCGCGGCTCCGCCGAATACAATCTTGCCCTCGGCGAGAATCGCGCAAACTCCGCCAAAACAGCACTCGTCAACGCTGGAGTCGCCGCCAGTCGCGTCCGCGTCGTCAGCTACGGCAAGGAGAAGCAGTTCTGCACCGACGATACCGAGGAATGCTGGCAACAGAATCGCCGCGCCCAGTTTTCGCTCGACCGCTAACCGGATCGCCGGGGCTGTGCCAGCGTCGCTCGTGGTTCCCCGGCGGTCAACACCCTGAGGTCCCCTATGATCGACTGCCGCTCCTTCAAGCACGCCCCCTTCGCCTTCGCCGTCCTCGCACTCGCAGTGTCCGCGCCACCGGCCTTCGCCGTCAACAAGGACATGGTGCAGCTCCAGACCGAGGTTCAGGACCTGCAGTCCGCGGTATCGCATCTGCAGCAATCCAACGACGAGCGTATGGGCGTCCTCAAAGACCTCGTCCAGCAAAACGCCGACACCGTCAACAAGATGTCGCTGCTCATCGAATCCCTGCAAAAGAACCTCACCGCCCAGCAAGAAACCGTCGGCGGCAAAGTGGAACAGGTCTCCAACCAGACCCAGGCGCTGAACGACTCAGTTGACGAGGTCAAGGCCCGCCTCAATAGCCTCGACAAGAGCCTGCAGGCCGTCCAGAGCCAACTCCAGTCCATCAACGCCGCCCTGCAGAACCTCCAGCCCCCGGCGGGCTCAACTCCGGGTACCGTCCCTGACGCCAGCCCCGCAGGCCCTCCTTCTGCCGTCTCTCAGCCTCAAAGCCAGCCCAGCCCAGTCGCCTATAACGCCAGACCGTCAGCCGACGTTCCTTTCCCCACACAACAAGGACCGTACGCCAACGCTCCAGCCGCTCCGGCTACATCCTCAGCCCCCCCCGTGGGCGACCTTTACAGCGCCGCGCTCCGAGACTACATGGCCGCCCGTTACCCGCTCGCCACCACCGAGTTCAATCAGGTCACCCATTCCTATCCCAGCGACCAACTTGCCGGCAATTCGTACTACTACATTGGCGAGATCGACTACCGCATAGGTAAATTCTCCGCTGCCATCAAGGACTATGACCAGGTCATCAATCAGTACCCGGGCAATGTCAAAATCCCGGTCGCGCACCTGCACAAGGCGCAGGCCCTCATCTCGATCAAGGAACGCGACGCTGGAATCGCCGAGCTTCGCGCGCTCATCCAGCGCTTCCCCAATACCACCGAGGCCGCTCAGGCCCGCACCCGCCTCACCGGCCTGGGCGTTCACCCCACCCCCGCTCGTATCGAGTAGACCCCCCTTTATGTCCAAAGCCTTCCCTGCCTCGTCTAAGCTAGGTAGATAGGCTGGTTGCATCGATGCTCCACCTGATTGACGGAGAAACAGACCCCCGCGTGAAAGAACGCATTCGCAGACTCGACGGACACGGCAACGCAAACGGCAAGCCCATCCGTCTGGTCGTAGCTGCCTTGATCCTCCGTAGTGTCCCCGGCGAAACTGGCGCCGGCACCGAAGTCCTCGTCTGCCAGCGCCGTCCAGACCAGCCGATGAGCCTCAAATGGGAGTTTCCCGGCGGCAAGATCGAACCCGGTGAGACCGCCGAACAAGCCCTGTCCCGCGAACTCGACGAAGAGCTAGGCATCGCCGCCGTCATTGGCCCACGCATCGCCCAGATCCGCCACCGCTATCGCAACGGCGGCGTCATCGATCTTCAGTTCTTCACCGTGCGCAACTTCACTGGCGAACTCGACAACCGCATCTTCAACGCCGTGCAGTGGACGCCACTCAGCGCGCTTCCCACCTTTGACTTCCTCGCCGCCGACCTAGGCCTCATCCGCGACCTCTCCGAAGGCAAGCTGCTCTAACGGACAACCTGCAACTGGCAACCTGCACCTTCTACCCGCCCGTCGCCTGGTTCCACATCATCACCAGCGACAGCCCGATCACAATGGCCGCAGTCCCCCACGCCACCCAGTTGAACCAGGTTGAGTTGGTATGTTCGCCCATCAACTCGTGCTTGTTGATCAGCTTCAGCATGAAAATCATGATCACCGGCAGCAGCACACCATTCAGCACCTGCGACAGAATGATCACGCGCACCAGCGGAAAGTCAGGCCATAGCACCACGCCCGCGCCCAGCACGATCAGCGCCGTGTAGAACCAGTAGAAGAATGGAGCCTCCTTCAGGCTCTTGTCCAGCCCGCTCTCGAAACCCATCCCCTCGCAAACCGTATACGCCGTCGACAACGGCAGGATCGACGCCGAGAAGACCGACGCATTGAAAAGTCCCGCCGCAAATAGGATGAATGCAAACTCGCCGGCCAGCGGCTTCATCGCACCCGCCGCGTCCGACGCCACCCTGATGTCGCGCATCCCGTGCGCGTACAGAGTCGCCGCGCAGGCCACAATGATGAACCATGCCACCACATCGGTGAAAATGCATCCCACAATCACATCCAGCCTGGACGCGTTGTACTGCTTCACCGTGATTCCCTTATCCACTACCGACGACTGCAGATAGAACTGCATCCACGGAGCAATCGTTGTCCCAATCACGCCAATCGTCAGGTAGATATAGTTCTTGTCGCTCCACACCGAGCGCGGCGGCAAAGTCACGGTCGCCTTCAACGCCGCATGCCAATCGGGATGGCTCCAAATACCCGCCGCAATGTATGCAAAATAGACGACGCTCGCCACTAGAAACACCTTTTCCACGCTCTTGTAGTCGCCCTTCACCACCAGCAGCCACACAATCGCCGCGCAGATTGGCACACTCAGATACTTGCTCACATGGAACAACTCCATCGATCCCGCAATGCCCGAGAACTCCGAGACCACGTTGCCGTAGTTCACCAACACCAGCAGGATCATCATCACAAACGTCATGCGCAGGCCAAACTCTTCGCGGATCAGGTCGCTCAGCCCCTTGCCCGTTACCACCCCCATGCGAGCGCACATCTCCTGCACCACAATCAGCGCCAGCGTAACCGGAATAAGCGTCCACAGCAGTAGCAAACCGTACTGCGCCCCCGCCTGCGAGTAGGTAAAGATTCCGCCCGTATCGTTGTCCACGTTCGCCGTGATGAAGCCCGGCCCCAGCACCGCCAGGAACAGAAGGATCCGCACTCGCCACTGCCGCCACCACTTCATGCTGACCTCGTCCCGGCATAGGTCTGTGCCCCAGCCCCACGCATCCGGCGAACGACTGTCCGCATTCGCTCGACGATCAGCCCCACTTGCGCGTCATTGTGGTATCCATCGCGCACCGCCCGTTCATGCCCCGCGGCCGCAATGCGCGCCCTCCCTGCCTCGTCCGGCAGATACCTGCGAATCTTCGCCGCCAACTCATCCCGCCCCGTAAAAAACACCGCCTCTTCGTCTTCGCGGAACCGCTGCATGTGCCCATCCGATCGCTCCGCCAGCAGAAAACCGCCACAGCCCGCAATCTCAAAGCTCTTGTGCACAAACTCATCCTGGTTCGACCACGTCAGAAAGCTCAGATTGATCTTCGACCGCCAGATCGCCTCGCGATATTCCGTCAAGTACAACTCGCCTTCGCGATACAACCCCGCAAACGAATCCGCCCCCAACGCCCGCACCCACGACCTTCGACTCCCCGAAATCGTCACCCCAAACCCTAGCCCTGCAAGCCACTCCAGCGTCTGTGCACGATCGTCGTACGGAGTGCCCACGAACGAAACATCGCGATCTCGATCGGCGTCGCTCCATCCTGCCGGTGGCGGATAATGGACCGTCGGCTCGTATGCCGTCTGAATCTTGATCACATCCCGTGCGCCCCGCTCCATGTAGTGCGCAAAATTTACATCCCGCTGCACCACGTGCAGATCGTAGTGCGGAATGTCCTTCATATACAGCCGCCAACCAGGGTCTTTGCGCGGCCCGAACGCGTTATCGATCATGTAACTCACCGTCGCAATGCCCATCGCTCGTAGCTTGTCCAGCGTCTCCGGCTGCATCCCCAGCAATTTGTCGGCCCACACCAGGTCCGGCCGCTCTCGCTCGGCCATGCTCAGAAGATCGCGGTTCAGCCGATTCACCGACGGTCCCGCCGCCAGGCGCGCCGTGAGCTGCCTTATCACTTCATTGCCAGGAACGTAGTCATACGCATTCAGCGGCACCACCGTGTGCCCCAGCCGCTCCAGCGCCCACAGCCGGTATAGTGAAGAGTCGTTCGGCGACAACCCCGTCGCATACAAAATCTTCAGCGGCGCGGCGTCCGCAGCCCCGGCTGGCGCACCCGAGTTCACCCGCTCCGGCGTCATCGTCAAGGAGTAATAGCCTCCGCCAATCATCTCAACCATTCGTCCGCAACTGCGCAATTACCTGCTCCGCGTAGATCACACCCGCAAGTTTCTTCTCCTCGTCCACAACCGGCAGAGCGCGCAGGTTGTACTTGTCGAACAGCTCCGCCACCCTCCTCTGGTTTGCATGGATATCGCACGAAACAATGTGATCGTCGGCCAGCTCCGTCAGTCCCATCTCCGGCGGCGCCAGCAGCACCTTCACCAGCGGGACAACTCCCCGCAGCACCTCCTGCTCATCCACCAGGAACACGTGCGTCAGCGTCACCAGATCGCCCTCAAAATCGCGCAGCGCCCTTACCCCATCGTCCACCTTGGCGCTTAGCCCCAGCGAGATGTAGTCCTTCGTCATCTCGCTCGCCGCCGAGTTGCCCGAGAACTCCAGCAGTTCCTGCACATCCTGCCGTTCCTCGGGATCCATCTCCTCCAGAATCGCCTCTGACCGCTCGTCAGGAAGCTCCGCCAGGAAGTCAGCCGCCGCCGCCGGGTCCATCTCCTCCACAATCCCCGCGACCTGCTCCGAGTCGAGCGTCTCCGTCAGCGACTTCTGCATCCTCGGCTCGACCTCTTCCAGCGCCTCCGCCGCCACCTCTTCATCCAGCGACGTGAAGATCGCCCTCCGCTCCGCCGGCGCCAGGTCCTCCAGAATGTCCGCCAGGTCCGACGGATGCATCTTCGCCAACCGGTCCTGTTCGATCTTCAACTTCACCCGGCGCGACGGATCGCGATCGATCAGGTCCACGAAATCCCACGGAATCACGCTCGTCCGGAATCGCATCGCGGCCCGCTCAACCGTCGCCGCAGGAAGCCCCTTCAACAGCCTCCGCACCGCGCCCCGCGTCCCCACTTCCACCTCCGCTATACGCAGCGTCAGCGTGCACCCCTCCGTCAGTTCCTTCACCGCACAGGGCGGCCCCTCGGATCCGCCCGAGCCCGCCGCCTCCCACACCAGGTCCACATCATTCACCCGCACCACCTTGTGCCCATGCACGTCGATAATCTGCTGGTCCAGCAGATCGCGCTCCAGCAGCAGGTAGGAATTCTCATCCGTCATCGGCGTCGGCGTCGCCTGCCCACGCATCCGCAGTTGCCCGGCCACCGTCAACTCCAGATCGCCTACCACGGCCATGGCCCGCCGGTCCGAACGCCCCGCCCCTTCTAGCCTCAGCACCAGTCCCTTCACATGGTTTGCATCTACCGGCGGACTCACCGCGAACTCACGCACATGCCCCAGCGTCTTCCCGCTGGCATCGCCGACGGCCACGCCCATCAGGGCGGAAACACTCGTCATCTGGTTGGCATGTTTCGTCATACGGCGCAGGTCGCCCTCGTCTTGCCCAGGCAAAGACCCCTCTCCCGCATCCTATCCCAGCCAGCCCTGCGGCAACCGCTTCGGAACGCTTTTGCCCCCCCCGTCACCCACTTCGACACCCATCTCCAGTTCTTCTCTCCGCTAATCCTTGACTTTCGAGACACCAACAAGCAAACTGCCTTCAACGCTGTAAACCCGACCCCGGCAGTCCGCGAGTGTCGGCCTACAGCAAAATCAGGGATGGATGCATTCAAGTCGACGCGACCCCAGGGAGCGGCGACCTTGCACAGATTGATAGCGGGGACACAGTTTCCCTGGTTGTGCTCTAAAGGGACCCAGTATTGCCTGATTCCACCACAAGCCGCGTATCGCTCACGCTCGGTTCCTCGATCGAAAGTGTCGACACGGTTGAGCGAACCGCCCAGGAATTCGCCGAACGCGCCGGGTTCGACGAAGACACCATCCCCAACATCGCCATGGCCGTGCGTGAGGCCGCAGTCAACGCCGTCATTCACGGAAATGCCTACAGCCCCGACAAGCAAATCACCGCCTCCTTCGAGACCAACTCAGACTCCCTCGTCGTCCGCATCGCCGACCAGGGCACCGGACTCGATCCCAACGCCGTTCCTGACCCCCTCGCTCCCGAAAACATCCTCCGTGGCTCCGGTCGAGGTATATTCCTAATAAAAGCATTCATGGATGAGGTACACTTTCGCCAGCTACATCCAGGCACAGAGCTTACCCTCATCAAACATCGAGTACCGGCACAGCCGCCGGCCTAAGGCTAAAGGAGACAGAAACATGAGCATGAAAGTCGCAACCCGCCAGGTGGACGGAGTCACTATTCTCGACCTTAGTGGACGCATTACCCTGGGGGAAGGCAGCGTCACGCTGCGCGATGCCGTCCACGATGTGCTCGCTAAAGGATCGAAAAAAATTCTCCTGAACCTCGAAAACATCAACTACATCGATAGCTCAGGCATCGGCGAACTAGTCAGCGGATTCACCTCGGTCAGGAATTCCGGCGGCGAACTCAAGCTGCTCAACCTCACCAAGAAGGTCCACGACCTCCTCCAGATCACCAAGCTCTACACCGTATTCGATATCTGGGACAACGAGGCTTCCGCCATCAGCGCCTATAAATAGCGATTCGTCACAAGATAGAGCGGATTCCTCTTCACCAAGATAAACAGGATTCCTCTTTACCAGATAGGAACTCTCAAAGGCCGTCATTCTGGCGGAGCCAGAATATCCGCGTGGCCCTTTGTCTCCGCGATTCACCGTAGGAAAATTACAAAGGCCGCCGGATTCGTCCGGCGGCCTTCGCGTCTCTTCCCTCAACTTTATTTCGAGAAATCCACCTTCGGCGCTTCCTTCGAGCTTGCGTCCGCCGTGTAGTATTCCGTCTTTGGCTTGAACCCCGCCATGCTCGCCCAAATGCTGTTCGGGAACTGCTGAATGAACACGTTGTAGTCCTTAATCGCCGCGTTATACCGCAGTCGCGAAACCGCGATGCGGTTCTCCGTCCCGGCCAACTCATCTTCCAGACGCATAAACTGATCGTTGCTCTTCAGATCCGGATAGTTCTCCTGCATCCGCATCAGCGGCAACAGCGCCACGTTCAGCCGGTCATTCGCCGCCAATTTTTCATTCGGCGTCTGCGCCGTCATCAGCCCGGCGCGCGCATTCGCAATACCCGCCAGCACCGTCTCCTCGACATTCGCATAGCCCTTAACTGAGGCAACCAGGTTCGGGATCAGGTCCGCCCGCCGCTGCAAATCGACATCAATGTTGGCGAACGCCGCATCCACATCCGCGCTCTTCTGCACCATCTGGTTCTTCGCGCTCACATAGCTGCCGCCGGCGAACAACGCCACCACCACGATCAGCCCCAGCACACCCAGCACAACCCATAAAGCCTTCATAATCCCAAACCTTTCCGTATCAGTATCTACGCAGTTACCTGCATTCCTGTTCCCTTGACCCCTGTTCCCTGCTTCTTATCTTCTCAGAAGTTCGCGCCCCCGCCACCCGAACCGCCTCCGCCGAATCCGCCGAACCCTCCGCCACCTTCACCGTCGCCCCCGCCAAATCCGCCTCCGCCGCCTCCACCCCGTCCGCCCCCCAGGATGTTGAACAAAAAGAAGAACAGCAACCCGATATGTCCAGTCCGAATCAGGATCGCAATCACCACCAGCGCAATCCCGCCAAACACCAGTACCGGCAGCAGGCTAACCTGCTGCACCGGTTCGCTCGAATAACTCGGCGCTGCCGCTTGACCACCCGCATCCCCGGTCAGGTTCACCCCAGCATCCGCCGCGATATCCTGCGCGACCTCATTGACTCCCAGCGAGATCCCCCGATTCAGGTCCCCACTCACCAGAATCGGCTTCATCTCCCGGCCGATATCCCCCACCTTGCCATCCGGAAGAATGCCCTCCAGCCCGTAACCCACCTCAATCCGTCCGTGAACCGGCGCCGGGTTCATCACGAAGATCAACAGCACGCCGCGGTCGGTTCCCTTCGCACCCACCTTCCATTTGTCTTCCAGCGCGGTCGCGAATTCCTCGATCGACGGCGTCGCCCCCGACTTGTCCGCATCGATCGTTTTTACCGTCACCACTGCGATCTGTGCGTGCGCCCGCTGGTCAACCTGCGTGCACAGATCCTCCAGGCTCTGCCGCGTCTCCGGCGACAGCACCCCGGCCAAATCATTCACATAACCAGTTGGCGCCGGCAGCGAGGCCACCGACTCCCCACGCATCACCCGGACAGGCGCCACCAGCAGAACCACGAGCATCAGCCAGCGGAAAATTCTAAGCATCGAACATCATTCTACGCCGCCAACCTGCGCGCAGAAAAAAGAGGACCCGAAGGCCCTCTCTTGTCTTGCTAAACTCACTAAACCCGCTACTTGGTCGCCGTAGTCGCAGGAGCCGGGCGTGGCGGACGCGGCGGCAGCGTGATTCCCTCTGCCTTCGCAGCCTTCCCAATTGCCCCCATGTGATCATGCATCATTCCCAGGTCCTTCACCACCTGTGCCTGCAAGTCCGGATCTGCAGCGGCAGTAGCCTCCATGTAGTAGCTGTGCAGGGTCTGCCAGTGGGCCTTCACGATGAAGGTAAGGTATTCCGTGTCAAAGTCCTTACCCGAGAGGCCATTCAGCTTTTCGTACTCCGCCTGGTTGTCCTTATTCAACTTCTTCGGAACCATCACACCGAGCGCGTCCGCAACTGTATCCATCTCCTTGTTCATCGTCGTATGGTCATCGATAATCTTCTGCGCCAGAACCTTCACGTCTGGCCCGCCCTTTTCCGAAGCAAGCGTCGCCAGCTTCACATCAGCCAAGCCGTCCTCCGTCGCCGCACGCACAAACTGCTTGTCCAGCATCTGCTGCCCCGTCTGACCCGGAGCGCCCAGCGAGTCGCGCATCGACGTCGACTGAATCGACTGGGCTCCCGTCGCAGGCGTCGAACCCGTCTGGCCCGCCGCGGGCTGATTCATGTTCTGCGGAGACTGCGGGTAAGGAGTCACGCCCACGCTCCCGTTTGGATCCATCTGGGCCACCAGAACCGTCGGCAGCAGCAGGCCAGCCACTCCAAGGACAGCGATACACCTACACTTCGTATTCATGCAGAAACTCCTTGATCTGGCTTCCATCCAGTCTTCCCGCGTTCTACCGAAACTAGCACGATTGAGGTAAGTCGATCTCCTCGCGCATCCTGTTTGTGGCCGAAATCGCCAGAGAACTTGCCTAATCGCAACCCTCCCAGCATTCCTCCGCTTGGAGCGTTATCCTATCCCCATAGGCTGACAAGTAGCAATACCTTCTTCTTTCACCGCACCAGAGACCCTACTCACCCGACGCAAGCCCCCAGGAGCCACATCCCGTAATGTCTAGCGAGTCTCCCGCCTCCAACCCTGCCATCCAGCCGCCCATCGCTCGCCGCGACCCCACGCCTACCACCCTCCACGGCGTCACGCTCCACGACGACTACCGCTGGATGCGCGACAAGGACTCGCCCCAAGTCATCGCCTATCTTGAAGCCGAGAACGCCTACACCGCCGCCTGCATGGCGCCCACCGCCAACCTGCAAAGCCAGCTCTACGCCGAGATGCTCTCCCATATCAAGGAGACCGACGAGTCCGTTCCCTACCGTCTCGGCGATTGGTTCTACTCCACCCGCACCATCGAGGGCAGCCAATACCACATCCACTGCCGCCGCGCCGCCGCCAACCCCGACCTCAACTCCCCCTTCGACCCCACCCAACCCGAGCAGATCATCCTCGACGTCAACGCGCTCGCCGAAGGCCATCCCTTCATGTCTCTCGGCGCAATGTCCATCAGCCCCGACGGCAACCTCCTCGCCTACTCCACCGACCCCACCGGATTCCGCCAGTACACGCTCCACATCCGCGACCTCAGCTCTGGCATCGAGCTCCCAGACACCGCTGAGCGCGTCGGCTCCGTCACCTGGGCCGACGACTCGCGCACCCTCTTCTATTCCACCGAGGACGAGACCACCAAGCGTCAGGACCACATCTTCCGCCACACCCTCGGCGCGCCCGCATCCGAAGACACCCTTGTCCTCCACGAACCTGACGAGCGCTTCAACCTCGGCATTGGCAAAACCCGCGACGGCGTCTACCTCCTGATCGAAGCCGGCAGTCACACCACCAACGAATACCGCTTCCTCGCCGCCAGCGACCCCACCGGCGAGTTCCGCATCATCGCCCCCCGCGTCGACGACCAGGAGTACTACCCCAACCACCGCAACGGCCTCTTCTACATCCGCGTTAACGATACCGGCAAGAACTTCCGCGTCGTCACCGCTCCGCCCGCCACGCCCGATCGCGACCATTGGACCGAACTCATCCCGCTCGATCCCGACCACCCCCTCGAAGACCTCGACCTCTTCGCAACCTTCGCCGTCACCACCCACCGCAAGCTAGGCCTCCCCACCCTCGAAGTCCTCCGCTTCTCGGACGCCACAGAGCCGGGTGCCCCATTCGTACCGGCTTCATCGGGACCAGTAGGTTCAGAGTCTCCCGCGCCACCACGGCTCTCCGCCCCCATCCCCATCGCCTTCCCCGAACCCACCTACACCGCCGGCCCCCACATCAACCGCATCTTCACCGCCGACACCTTCCGCTACAGCTACACCTCCCTGGTCTCGCCACCGTCGGTCTACGAGTACAACGTCAGCCGCACCGACACCCCCATCGGCGAATCCAAGCTCCTCAAGCAACAGGAAGTCCCCGGCGGCTTCGACCCCGCACTCTACGCCTCCGAACGCATCTGGGTCGACGCCCCGGGTGGCCCATCCCTTCCAGTTTCATCGGAAAACGTGGGTTCAACCGTTCCCGTCCCCGTCTCCATCGTCTACCGCCGCGACACCTTCGACCGCGACGCGACCAACCCCCTCTACATCTACGGATACGGCTCCTACGGTTACCCACTCCCCGTAGGCTTCTCGCCCACCCGCCTCTCGCTGCTCGACCGCGGAGTCGTCATGGCCTATGCCCACATCCGCGGCGGTGGCGAGCTAGGCGACGCCTGGCACGATGCCGGCAAGATGCAGCTCAAGCGCAACACCTTCACCGACTTCATCGCCGTTACCGAAGCCCTCACCGCCCGCAAGTTCGGTTCACCCACCCGCGTAGCCATCGAAGGCGGCAGCGCCGGCGGACTCCTCATGGGCGCCGTCGTCAACATCGCCGCCGCCTCTGGAAAACCGGACCTCTACCGCGTCGTCCTCTCCCACGTCCCCTTCGTCGACATCATGAACACCATGCTCGACGCCACCCTCCCCCTAACCGTCGCCGAGTACGAAGAGTGGGGCAACCCCAACGAGCCCGAAGCCTTCGCCACCATGCTCGCCTACTCGCCCTACGACAACCTCGAGAGCCTCAAGAACACACCCATCCCCGCCATCCTCGTCAAGACCAGCCTCAACGACTCCCAAGTCATGTACTGGGAGCCCGCAAAATACGTAGCCAAGCTCCGCACCCTCAAAACCAACGCCACCCCGCTCCTCCTCCACATCAACATGGACGCAGGCCACGGCGGAGCCTCCGGCCGCTACGACTACCTAAAAGAAATCGCCTTCGACTACGCCTTCCTACTAACCCAACTCGCCGTAGTCAAATCCACCTCTGACTGAAGCACAGAACGGATACTATCCGGAACGAATCTCGCGTGCCACCTGCCACCTTTAAGGTAGAGTGACCCTTCCGTATAGAGATATATTGGCCTGTCCTGTTCGTCGGCGTCAGAGTCGTAGAATGTCAGAACCATGCCTTCCTTCGGAGTGATCCCAAGTTTGTCGAGGTCTTCGAACGAACCATTGGTCAGAATGTTGTGCCCGAAATACAGATACACACCACCCTTCATATCCTCACCCGGCTCATCGCACGCACTATGCCACCGAAACATCCGTCTTGCTGAAGTCATCGCCCTTGAACAATAGTGGCTCCCCGAGTTGTTTGGATAACGCATACGAAAAGCAATCGCCAAGATTCAGGTGTGCCGGATGCATCATTCCCTTGCCATATTCGAGATAGGCTTGGCGCCCGATTCGCGCATGAACGGCGGTAACTGGAATAATGACAATCTCTAATTCGTAGATAAGCCGGTCCAAGTCCAACTCCACACCCTCACCGCGCCTCCTCAAGAGCACGACGGATGCCTCAAGATAGTTGGCAGCAGAAAGATATCTCGCCTCCGCCTCCGCCATCTTGAAGATCAACTCCTCGTAGCCTTCTTCTTTGAGGATCACAGCCACCATAATCG
>Ga0302279_10006051_pt1 | contig 13121 bp, 8 predicted proteins | sample III_Bog_N3_3_FD_194541 | JGI IMG/M metagenome (GOLD analysis project Ga0302279, IMG submission 194541) | Peat permafrost microbial communities from Stordalen Mire near Abisko, Sweden - III_Bog_N3_3 | ecosystem: Environmental > Terrestrial > Soil > Wetlands > Peat | place: Sweden: Abisko...
TGCAGAGGCCGAGAGACATCCGGCGACCAGCGTAGCCGATGGCGTCGAGGGCGCACCTTCCGGCTCGACGCCTGCTCCCGTTCGGGGTGAAGTCGGCCAAGACTCCATGAACCTACCCTTTGCTTGCGGCGCGGCGCTCTCCCGCACGGCGCTCGGTCTCCTCGTGCTCGCGGTCTCCTGCAGCTCCCCGCCGGAGGCGGAGCCCGCCGCCGTGGTGAGCGCGCCCCCGCCCACCGCGCCCGACGCGACCCCCGCACCCAGCCTCCCTGCGAGGGCCGCGCTGCGGCGGATGGCCGACGGCCTGCTGCCGGGCATGAAGCGCTACCGGCCCCGCGGGGAGAAGCAGCCCGCGTTCGCCACCTGCGCCGGGCCCCACCTCAGCTACTTCGGCGGCCCGATTCTCCAGAGCCCGGTGATCGTGCCGGTGTTCTGGAACGGCAACGTCAACCCGGTCACACAGGCGAACAAGCCGCAGTTTTACGCGGACGTGACCCGCAGCTCGTACTGGGCATGGCTCCGCGAGTACGACACAGTCGGGCTCACGCCGGGGACCAGCCAGGCCATCCTGGCGGGGACGGCGACCGCGGGCGTGGTGCTCACCCCCCAGGTCTGCCCGGCGTCGATGACGGGAAAGTGCGCGCTCACGGACGACGATCTCCAGGCCGAGCTCACCCGGCAGATCGGCCTGGGGACGCTGCCGGCGCCAACGCTCGACTGCACCGGCAACGTGCAGACCATCTACATGGTGGACCTTCCCTCCAACATCACGCTCACCGGGCCCGACGGGACGGGCATCTCGTGCAAGCAGTTCTGCGCGTACCACAGCACCGGGACGTACGGACCGAACGGCACCCCGCTCATCTACGCCGCGCTCATGGACTACTTCGCCGGTCCGTGCGCGAACGGCTGCGGCGACAACGCGGCCACCCTCGACAACGAGACGGAGACGGCCTCCCACGAGCTCGCCGAGGCGGTCACCGACACCGACATCGGCCTCGACACCATGAACGGCTACGCGAGCCCGGCCGGCTGGGGCGACAACGACAACCAGTGCGGCGAGATCGGCGACATCTGCGACAGCATGGGTTCGAGCGTGCCCATCACCGTCTCCGGCCGGACCTGGCAGGTGCAGCAGCTCTGGAGCAATCAGCAGGGCAAATGCGCGAGCAGCGGGCCGGCCGTGACGATCTGCTCGGGGACCAGCGTCACCGGCTGCTTGCAGTGCTCGTGCGGAGACAGCGGGGGCGCCTGCGGCGGGGCCACCCCGGTCTGCGAGACGGACCCGACCAACGTCCTGTTCGGCGCCTGCGAGCAGTGCACTGCCAAGAGCGGCACCTGCGCCACCTGCCAGCAGTCGTCCACCCCGGGGCAGGACGACGTCTGCGTGGGCTGCTCGCCCATCACCGCCTGCCCCGCGGGCGAGGACTGCGGCACGGTCCCCAACGGCTGCGGCGGCACGTTCTCCTGCGGGACCTGCGGATCGCCGCTGACCTGCGGCGGCGGCTCCCCGAGCCAGACCAACGTCTGCGGCTGCCCCCCCACGACCACCGCGTGCCCGGCGGGCTCCACCTGCGGCTCGGTGCCCGACGGCTGCGGGAACATGATCGCCTGCGGGACCTGCACCGCGCCCCAGACCTGTGGCGGAGGCACGCCATCCAACCCCCTCGCCTGCGGGTGCACGCCGGTGACCTACTGCGCGGCGAGCGCCAACTGCGGGACCAACCCCGACAAATGCGGGGGCACGGTCACCTGCGGGCCGGCCTGCACCGCGCCCGAGACCTGCGGCGGCAATCCCCAGAGCACTCCCAACGTCTGCGGCTGCACCCCCCTCGCGGCGTGCCCCGCCTCCGCCGTCTGCGGCGACCTCTCCGACGGCTGCGGCGGCATGCTGATGTGCGGGTTCTGCGCCGGGACGGAGGTCTGCTCGGCCAGCAACGAGTGCGTCGCCGGGACGACCTCCTCGAGCGGCGCGGGCAGCGGGGGCTCAGGCCCCAGCAGCTCCAGCACCGGCACTGGTGGGGGCGGCACCACCACCGGGGCGGCCGAGGGCAAGAGCGGGTGCAGCTGCAAGACGGCGGGCGATCCGGCGGCCCCGGCGGGGATGTCGCTGTCCGCGCTGGGCATGCTCGCGCTCGCCGCCGCCACGCGCTCGCGGCGGGCGCGGCGAAGCCGTTGAAACCGCGGCGCGGCCGGCGCGTAGATGGGTCCATGCGCCACGCCTTCCCCCTCCTCGTCCTCCTCGCCCTGCCCGCTTGCCACGGCGCGGGCACCACGGCCCTGGCCGAGCCCGAGGCGCGGACCGAGCCCTCGGTCCTCGCCAGGGTGACCCCGAAGTCGCCGTCCGCTCGCGGACACGTCGGCGGCGACCCCGGGCACGCCGGCCGCGGCACCGCGCTCGCGCCGCGCACCGGGCACGAGCTCGCCGCCTTCGCGGCCGGGTGCTTCTGGGGCGTCGAGGAGACGTTCCGCCAGGTCCCCGGCGTCGTCGCCACCGCGGTGGGCTACACCGGCGGCCACACCGACGCGCCCACCTACCCCGCCGTCTGCTCGCACACCACCGGCCACGCCGAGACCGTTCTGGTGGAGTTCGATCCCACCGCGGTCAGCTATGCGACCCTGCTCAACGTCTTCTTCAAGAACCACGACCCCACGACCAAGGACCGTCAAGGGCCCGACGTGGGCGACCAGTACCGCAGCGAGATCTTCACGTTCTCGCCCGCGCAGGCCGCCGCTGCCGCCGCCGCCAAGGCGGGCGAGGAGGCCACGCTGAAGCGGCCGGTCGCCACCCGGGTCGAGCCCATCGGCGCGTTCTGGATGGCCGAGGACTACCACCAGCAGTACGACGAGAAGACGGGCAACCGCTCGTGCCCGGCACCGCAGGGGTTGCCCGTGCAGGGGACGTAACGCAGCGACACGAGCGCCCGATCGGAAGCGGCGCTCGCCGCGTGATGTCGTCCGGGGAGGCCACGCGGTGACCCAAAGGTCGTTCGGCGAGCAGCGGACACCGTGGCTCGTGAGCGCTGCGGTGCGTCAGGCAAGGGCTGCGACGCGGCGGGCCTACCCAGCGGCGCGGCAGCCCTGCCCTGCGGCGCGGCAGCCCTGCCCTGCGGCGCGGCTGCCCTGCCCTGCGGCGCGGCTGCACTGCCCTGCGGCCTGACAGGGCTGCCCTGCAGCGCGGCTGCCCTGCCCTGCAGCGCGGAGCCCGCCGTCACGTCGACGGCACCTGGTGCGGACGCCTTCCGAGCCGAGCGCTGCGCGGGTCGCTACGCGGCGGTGTCACCGCGCGGCCGCGCCACGTCGGGCGCCGCACCGGATCACCGGCTATCACGTCCGCGAGGGGCCGCACCGCGGCAGCTCGACGGTGAACGTGGCGCCCTCGCCGGGGCGGCTCGCCACCCGGACGCTGCCGCCCAGCGCGTCCACCATCCGCCGCACGGTCCACAAGCCCAGCCCGAACCCGCTGTAATGACGCACCGACACGGCCCGCCGGAAGCGCTCGAAGACGCCGGCCTGCTCCGCTGCCTGGATCCCGATGCCGTGATCTTGCACGGTGAGCCGCGCCAATCCGTCGCCTTCGACGAGCGTGATCTCGACGGGCTGGCCCTGACCGTACTTGGCGGCGTTGGAGAGCAGGTTGCCGACGATGCGGGCGAGCCAGCGGCGATCCCACCTCCCGTGGCTCGGGCCCGGCGGCGCCCACCGCGCCGAGCACCCGACGCGCTCGAACGCGTTCGCCGAGCGCTCCACCGCCTCGGTCACGACCGCGGTGAGGTCGACTTCCTGCAGCTCTGGCAGCGGGGCCTGGGCGGTGAGCTGGGAGATGTCGAGGAGATCGTCGACGAGCGCGACCAGCCGCGTGGTGCTCCGCTCGACGGCGCCGAGCAGCGGGAGGGGCAGCGGCGCCGTGGCCTCTGCGCGGGTCCGCTTCAGCAGCGCCTGAACGGCGACGTGGAGGGAGGTGAGCGGCGTCCGCAGCTCGTGCGAGGCGACCACCAGGAACTCCTCGCGCGTCTGCAGCGCGTCCTGTGCCTCGCGGTAGAGGCGGGCGTTGTCGAGCTCCAGGGCGGCTCGCGCCGCCAGCGCCTCGGCGAGGACCAGGTCGTCTTCGCCGAAGCCGCGATCCTCGCGGGCGGCGCCGAAGAGCATCGCCCCGAAGAGCCGGCCGCGGGCGGCGAGCGGCACCATCATGAACGCGTGGAGGCCCGCGTCGGCGAAGAGCGCCAGCGCGCGCTCGCGCTGCGGCTCGGGCAGCCCCCCCAGGACCCCGGAGAAGATCTGCCGGCACCTCGCCTCCCCGTTGATCCGGAGCGAGCGTCCCCCCTCCATCGCCGGGAGCAAGGTCTGGCTCTGCGAGAGCGTGAAGATCGCGCCCTCCAGCGCGACGAGGTGCGCCTGTTTCGCGGCGTCCACGTGGGTCAGCGCTGCGGTCCGGACCAGCCCGTCGTCGCCGACGATGCGGACGGCGCACCAGTCGGCGAGGTAGGGGACGGCCAGCCGAGCCATCTCCGAGAGCACCCGCGCCACGTCCTCGAAGGCGCCGGCCAGCGTGGTGCTCACCTCGGCGAGGAACGCCGCGCGCCGCCCCGCCTGCTCGGCCTGCTCGCGCGCCCGGCGCTCCTCGACGAGCAGCCGGTCGCGCTCGTCCTCGGCGAGCCGCCGCTCGGTGATGTCGATGCCCGTGCCGAGGATGGCGAGGGGGTGCCCGCCGGTGTCGCGCAGCACGGTGTTGGACCAGCGGATGCGCCGGCGCGCGCCGCTCCGGGTGATCCAGTCGTTCTCCCACTCGTTGGGCAGCCGCTCCTCGACCAGGAAGCGGACGACCTCCCGGACGCCGGGGACCTCCTCGGGCGCGATGAGCAGCTCCCAGAACGGCCGCTGCCGGACCTCCTCGATGGTGTACCCGGAGAGCCGCTCGCAGGCGCGGTTGAAGCGGTAGATGCGGCCCTCGCGGTCGATGATGCAGACCAGCGCCCCGAGCGCGTCGAGGAGCGTCGCGCTGAACTCGCGCTCGCGCGCCAGGGCAACCTCGAGGTCGCCCGGCGCGCGCCACGCGTCGATCGCAGTTTTCGACTCCACCACGATCCCCGTCTGTAGCAGATTTGGGCGCTCAGTGCCGCTCAGTGCCGCTCAGTGCCGCTCAGTGCGCCGCGCGCGCCTCGGCTCCGGTGCCGGGGCCGGAGGCGCTCAGGGCCGGCAGATCCTCGAGGGCGGCGGCGATGACGTCGCTCATGTCGCTGGCGAAGATGAACTCCATCGCGTCGCGGGCCTCCTGCGGCACCTCGTCCAGATCGCGGGCGTTGCGCTGGGGGAGGATCACCCTCTTGATCCCGGCCCGGTGGGCCGCGAGCACCTTGGACTTGATGCCCCCCACCGGCAGCACCCGCCCGCGCAGCGTGCACTCGCCGGTCATCGCCGTGTCGGACCGCACGCGGCGCCCGGTGAGCAGCGAGGTCAGCGCCGTGAACATGGTCACGCCGGCGCTCGGGCCGTCCTTGGGCACGCCGCCCGCAGGGACGTGGATGTGCAGGTCCTCCTCCTCGAGGTGCGCGGCGTCCACCCCGAGCTCGTCGGCGTGGCTGCGCACGTACGAGAGGGCGGCCTTGGCGCTCTCCTTCATCACGTCGCCGAGCTGGCCGGTGATCTCCAGCCGCCCCTTGCCCCGCATCCGCGAGGTCTCGATGAAGAGGATGTCCCCGCCCACCGGCGTCCACGCCAGCCCCGTGGCCACGCCGGGGACGCTGGTGCGCTCGGCCACCTCGTCGAAGTAGCGCGCCTTGCCCAGGTAGCGGGCGAGGTCCGCCTCCTGGACGTGGAGCTGCGGCTTGGCGTCCGCCGCGCGCGCCACCTCGAGGGCGAGGGCGCGGCAGAGCTTCTTGATCTCGCGCTCGAGCTGCCGGACGCCCGCCTCCCGCGTGTAGTCGCGCACCACCGCCCGGAGCGCGTCGTCCCCGATGGTCAGCGTGCCCTCGTGGATGGCGTGCTCGCGCAGCTGCTTGGGGATCAGGTGCCGCCGCGCGATGTTGGCCTTCTCGTCGGGCGTGTAGCCGGTGACCTCGATGATCTCCAGCCGGTCGCGGAGCGGCGCCGAGAGCGTCGAGAGGTCGTTCGCGGTGCACACGAAGAGCACCTCCGAGAGGTCGAACGGCAGCTCCAGGTAGTGGTCGGTGAAGCTCTTGTTCTGCTCCGGATCGAGCACCTCCAGCAGCGCCGCCTCCGGCGAGCCCTGCCAGCCCACGGCGAGCTTGTCGATCTCGTCGAGCAGGACCACCGGGTTCTTCACCTTGGCCTTCTTCATCCCGTTGAGGATGCGCCCCGGGAGCGCGCCCACGTAGGTGCGCCGGTGGCCGCGGACCTCCGCCTCGTCGCGGACCCCGCCGAGCGCGATGCGCACGAAGGGCCGCCCGGTGGCGTCGGCGATGGACTGCCCGAGCGAGGTCTTGCCCACGCCCGGAGGGCCGGCCAGGCAGAGGATGCTGCCCCGCACGTTGCCCTTGAGCTTGAGCACCGCCATGTGCTCGAGGATCCGCTTCTTGACCTCGTCGAGGCCCGCGTGATCGTCGTCGAGCTTCTTCGCCGTGGCGTCGAGATCGTCGGCGGCCTCGGCGCGGGCGCTCCAGGGCAGGTCGGCGATGAGCTCCAGGTAGGTGCGCACCACGTGGTGCTCGGCCTGCTGCGGGGAGATGGTCTCCAGGCGGCCGAGCTCGCGGTCGGCCACCACGCGCGCCTCGGGGGAGAGGCCGGCCTTGTCGAGCCGCTCGCGCAGCGCCGAGAGGTCGTCGCCGGTGCGATCCTCGCCCAGCTCCTTCTTGATGGCGCGCATCTGCTCGCGGAGGATGGCCTCGCGCTGGTCCTTGCCGATCTCGCGACGCACGTCCTGATCGATCTTGCGCTTCACCTCGGAGAGCGCCTTGGCCTCGATCACCAGGCCGGCCACGAGGCGGAGCCTGGCAGCGACGTCGAGCGCGGCGAGCACCGCGATCTCCTTGTCGGCGGGCAGGCCGAGCGACGCGGCCACGCGGTCGGCGTAGAGCCCGGGATCGTCCTCGGCGCCCTCGAGCTGCCCGAGCGCGCCGCCGCGGGTCAGCTCGCGCACCTGCTCGGCGAGCGCCCGAGCCATCAGCCGGGCATCCTCGCCGTCCCCGCCGGTCTCGACTGCCGGCTCGCCCTCGGCCAGCCAGAAGGGATCGGTGCGGACGACGCTACCGAGCGAGAAGCGGCCGAGCGCCTCGAGCGCGACGCGATAGTCACCGTTGGGCAGGCGGCCCAGGTCGACGACGCGGACGTAGGTGCCGATGGCGTGGAGATCGGAGGTGGCGGGGACCTCGACGGCGCCGTCCTTCTGGGTGGCGACGCCGACGATATCCCCCTTGGAAAGGCTGCGGACCAGGGCGACCGAGCGCTCCCGCCCGACCGGCAGGGTGATGATGGTGCCGGGGAAGAGGACCCCGTTGCGGAGCGGGAGGAGGGGGAACGGAGAGGTGGTGGGCGCAGGGAGGCGGGACGAGGACATGGGGCTCCTTGACGCGGTGCGGGCCCCGGAAGTCCTGGGGGCCGCGTCCGACGAATGAACGAAAGCTAAATTCGTTCACGGCTTCGTCAACGGGCTGGGTGTCGTTCCGTTCGGTTTGTGGCGAAAGAGCGGGCCTACCCCCTCCCGGCTTTCCCTCTCGCCTTCGCCGCTCGCCTCAAGAGCCCGCACAGGACGAGCTGGTGCATCCCCTGCTGCCCGCGCCGGACCTCCTCGGGATCCTTCCCCCCCAGCCACGGCAGCGTGAAGATCGCGTACGCGCGCAGCACCGTGCGCGCCGCCGCACGGACGTCCTCCCCCACGTCCAGCTCGGCCGCTTCCCTCCCCCGCGCCAGCAGCTCCACCACCAGCGCCAGCTCTTCCTCGTGGAACGACGCCTGCGCGCTCTTCACCGCCGCGCTCACGCAGTGGACGAGATCGCACGCGTGCGCGCCCTCCTCCGCGAGCGCGAGGTACGCGGCGAGGCGCGCGTCCAGCGCCGCCGTCAGCCGCTCCGCCACCGGCCGGTCCGCGGCCGCCGCCCGGCGCATCGCATCGAGCACGGCGCCGTGCCGGGTGCGGGAGAGCGCCTCGACGAGGGCGTCCTTGCTGGGGAACTCCAGGTAGACCGTGCCCACGCCGACCCCGGCCTCCCGGGCGACGTCGGCCACGGTGGTCTTCTGCGGGCCGTAGTGCCGGAGCAGGCGGTCGGCCGCCTCGAGGATGAGCGCGCGGCGTTGCTGGACGTCGGACATGGGCCTCGAAGGATGAACGGCTTTGCCTTTCATTCATACCAAGGAACGGGTCACGGGACCGCCACAAAACATCCCCGGCGGCTCCCTCCTCCGCCCCCGGGCTCGCCACGAGCGGCGGGCACGCTGCTTTTCCATGCGATCCGCAATCCGCTTCTTCTCCATCGCCGCCATCTTCGCCGCCACCTGCGTCGCCTGGGTGGTGCTCGGGGGGGTGATGTCCAGCCGCTCGGGCACGCAGAGCTACGAGCTGCGCAGCCGGGTCTCCGATCTCTGGGGGCAGCCCCAGGAACAGACCGGCCCCGCGCTGGCGTTCGAGTGGACGCCCACCAAGGAGGTCGTCCGCACCGAGACCGTCAAGGGGATCGAGCGCCAGGTGCACGAGACGGTCAACCTCCCGCTCCAGAAGCAGGACGTCTCCGTGGCCGCCACCCGCATCGACGTCGATCTCCACCTCGATCAGCGGCTCAAGGGCCTGGTCTGGTACTCGCTCTACGACGTCGGCTTCCACGGCGCGTGGAGCTACCTTCACGCCGAGCCGGACGCCGGCAAGCTGCGGGTGCGCTTCCGCTTCCCCGATGCGCAGGGCATGTACGACGCCTTCGCGTTCACCGTCGACGGCAAGGAGCAGGATCTCCGCCCCAAGGACGGAGTCGTCGAGACCCTGGTCGCCGTGCAGCCGGGCCAGCACGTGGAGATCGGCGTCAACTACAAGAGCCGGGGGCTCGACAGCTGGCGGTACGTGCCGGATCCGGGGGTGTCGAGCCTCAAGAACTTCCGCCTGGCGATGACCACCGACTTCGGCGACATCGACTTCCCTGCCTCGACGCTCTCTCCTTCCCAGCGGACCCGAGCAGGCAACGGGTGGAACCTGCTCTGGGCCTTCGAGCACGTGGTCACCGGTCACGCCATCGGCATGGCGATGCCCGGCAAGGTGCAGCCCGGCCAGCTCGCGGCGCAGCTCTCGTTCTCGGCGCCGATCTCGCTGGGGTTCTTCTTCGTGCTGCTGCTGGTGCTGGGCCGGCTGCGCGGGCTCGACCTGCACCCGGTGAACTACGTGTTCATCAGCGCGGCGTTCTTCTCCTTCCACCTGCTCTTCGCCTACTCGGTGGACCACCTCAACCTGGTGCTGGCGTTCGTGCTCTCCAGCGCGACCAGCGTGCTGCTCGTGGTCAGCTATCTGCGGCTGGTGGTGTCGGCGCGCTTCGCCTTCGTCGAGGCGGCGGGGGCGCAGCTGGTCTACCTGATCGGGTTCTCGCTGGCGCACTTCTGGGAGGGCTACACCGGGCTCGCGGTCACGGTGCTCTCGATTCTCACGCTGTTCCTGCTGATGCAGCTCACCGGCAGGGTGCGGTGGGGAGCGCCGGCGCCGCGGCCGGCGGCCCTGCACCCCGAGATCGAGGTCGGCTAGAAGCGCGTGCGCCGCTCGGCCGCGCGCCGGGCGGCGCCGAGAACGAGGGTGGGGGCGAAGCTCGCCAGCACCTCGCCGTCGACGTCGAAGGTGGGGAGGACGGGGTCGGGCGTGAGCTGCTTCAGGGTCTCGAGGGCGGCGGGGTCGGCGTTCACGTCGACCTCGGTGTAGCTCATGCCCTTCTCCTTGAGGAAGGAGCGGGCCTCGTCGCAGATCCCGCAGGTCTTCCCCATGTACATGCGGATCGGGACCTTGAGCATCTCGGCCTCGATGGAGTGCTGGCGCTGCTGCTCCTGGGCGACGTGGGCGGCCGCCTGGGCCTCCCCGGGAGGGGGCGCGGCCGGCGCTTCATCCTCGGGCGCCGGCGCCACCCGCGGGGCCACGAACGCGGGCCGCTCGGTCGCGCCGACGACGGCCGGGGGGGTGCTGCGCGCCTTCCACACCACCACGCCGCCGACGACGACCACGGCCGCCGCGAGCCCGAAGACGAGCCGCCGGGCTCCGCTGTCGCCCTCGGTCTCGGCGGCGATGGCGCCGCGGTGGCAGATCATGCAGCGGCCGTCGGGGCCGGCCACGAGCCCGTGCTTGGGACAGACCCGGATCGGCAGCGGCGGGGCGGGAGGCATCCCGCTCACGATACCACGATGGGGCTTGCCTTCGAGCCGGCGCCGCGCTCTGCGAGGAGCGATTGCGATGACCGACTACGACGAGTACCCCTACGACGGGCACCCCTACGCCGAGACCCACCCCCATCACCTCGGCGCCCTCGCCGCGCTCTTCGGGCTGCGCGCTGCCGCGCCCGAGCGCTGCCGCGTGCTGGAGCTGGGCTGCGGCGTCGGCGCCAACCTGGTGCCCATGGCGGCCGCGCTGCCAGGCAGCTCGTTCGTGGGCATCGACCTCTCGCCGCGCCAGGTCGAAGAAGGCGCCGCCGAGGTGCGCGCCCTCGGGCTCCCGAACATCGCCCTCCACGCCAGGAGCATCCTCGACATCGGGGAGGACGCCGGGCTCGGCACCTTCGACTACGTCCTCTGCCACGGCGTCTACTCCTGGGTCCCGGCGGAGGTCCAGGCGGGCATCCTGGCCGCCTGCCGCGCCCTCCTCGCGCCGCAGGGGGTGGCCTACGTCAGCTTCAACACGCTGCCGGGCTGGCACATGCGGGGCATGGTGCGAGACCTCCTGTTGCGGGAGGTGGGTCCCGGCGGCACGGCCGCGCAGCGGCTCGAGCGCGCGCGCGCCTTCCTGGGCTTCCTCGGGCGCGTGCCCACCGACGGGAGCCGCGCCCAGGCGATGCTGCGCAGCGAGCTGGAGCTCCTCGAGCAGGTCTCGGACGCGTACTTGCTCCACGAGCACCTCGCCGTCCACAACCGGCCGCAGTACTTCGCCGAGTTCGCGCGGGACGCCGAGCGGGCGGGCCTCCAGTACGTGGCGGACGCCCAGCTCCGGATGATGGACGCCCAGCGCTTCGGCCCCGAGGCCGAGGCCATCATGAAGCGCATGGCGCGCGACGTCATCGATACCGAGCAGTTCCTCGACTATCTGGAGGTGCGGCTGTTCCGGCGCGCGCTGCTCTGTCAGCAGGAGGCGGTGGTCGATCGCGGCCTGACCTGGTCGCGGCTGACCGGCTTGCGGGTCTCGTCGCTCCTCCAACCAGCCTCGGCCTCGCCGGACCTCGGCCCCGACGCGACCGAGGCCTTCCACCGCCCCGGCGGCCTCGAGCTCTCCACCAACGAGCCCATGCTCAAGGCGGCGCTGCTGACCCTCGCCGGCGAGCAGCCGGGGGGCTTGCCCTTCACGGAGCTCTGCGCGCGCGTGGGCGCGCTCGACGATGCCCAGCGCGCCTCCTTCGGGGGCGACCTGCTCACGCTCTTCGCGCGCGGGGCGGTGAGCCTGGGCGCCGGCGCCCTCCCCGGCGTGGGGGTGCCCGGTCCACGGCCGGCGACCACGGCCCTCGTCGGCCTCCACGCGAGGCTCCGCCGCGCGACCGCGACGAGCGTGCTCCACCGCCGCGTCGCGCTGGACCGACTGGACTGGTCCCTGCTGCCACGCATGGACGGCACCCTCGGGGTCGAGGAGCTGGCGGCCGCCGTGGTGACCGACATCGCCGCGGGCAGCGTCTCCATCTCGGTCGACGGCGAGCCCCGTTCGGACCTGGAGACGGTGCTCGAGGTGGTCCAGCAGCGGCTCCTTCACCACGGCCGCGCGGGGCTGCTGGTGGCCTGAGCGGAACGCTGGATCGAAGCTTGCTGAGGCCTGCCTCCCAGAGAGGTCCAGGATGAAACTCTTCCCGCACGCTTCGCTCGCCGCGCTCGCCCTCGCGACATCTGCCTGCTCCGTCGCCGCCGGCCCCGGCATCCCGGTGGTGCCCTACGCGCCCCCCGGCGTCCGCGTTCAGCCCGAGGTCGCCCAGGGCTTCGCGGCCTACGAGACCACCCTCGCGGCCTGGGGTTTCTGGAGCGGCGACCGTCAGTACGGCGTCCACTGGTGCCCGCGCCACAGCCAGACCGGGGGCCGCGACGCCTCCTTCCAGCCCTACCTCAACCGCGGGCACTGGGACGTCTCCGACGCCCCCATCGGCCACGCTCCGGCGGGGTCCCCGGTGTGGACGAGTGAAGATCTGGATACATGGGGTGAAATCACCTCACACCGCGGCTGGTGGGTGCAGGCACCGGAGCCGGGGGCGTCCTCCCGCTGGTGCTGGGTACCGGGCCTCGAGGAGACCCCTGCGCGCGTCGCCTGGCGCGAAGGCGACGGCTTCGTCGGGTGGGCGCCGGAGCCGCCGCAGTGGGCGGCGGCCGACGACGACGGCGAGGACGACGGGCTCGACTGGGCGTACACGCTGCTGGGCACCCTGCTCGAGCCCGACACCGACCAGAACACCCTCAGCGGCGACGCCAGGAAGATGGCGCGGTCCGGGACGTCGCCGGCGAAGGGCGCGGCTGGCTCCCGGAAGAAACAGCAGGTGGGTCCATCCGGAACCAGCGTCGCCGCGGCACGCGAGGTGCTCACCGGGTACGTCGCCAAGCACCCTGACGCCATCGCGGCCGGCATCGAGCACACCACCGTCAACGCGAGCGCGCCTTCGGGCTCGAGCGGCTCCAAGACGAAGTCCACGAAGGCGGACAAGGCCAGGGATGGCGCGCCGCTGCCCTCCGCCATGGCGTACTGCGACGCGTTCCAGATGGAGCCCGCCTACGGCCCCGTGGGCGTGGCGCCGGGCATGCGCTCGGGCCTCGCGGGCTCGGCGAGCACCGGCAGCAAGGCGGGGTCGGGGGCCGTCGCCTCCGCGCGAACCGCCGGCCCAGCGGGCGAGAGCCACGCGCGCACGGCGGCGGCAGCGCTGGTGGCGCAGGCCCCGGCGGCGCAGACCAGCGGAGCGAGCGCGTCGAGCGGTCACGCGTCGTCGTCCTCCGGGCATGGCGCGTCGAGCAAGGGCAAGGGCAAGAGCAAGAGC
>Ga0302279_10006052_pt1 | contig 13116 bp, 15 predicted proteins | sample III_Bog_N3_3_FD_194541 | JGI IMG/M metagenome (GOLD analysis project Ga0302279, IMG submission 194541) | Peat permafrost microbial communities from Stordalen Mire near Abisko, Sweden - III_Bog_N3_3 | ecosystem: Environmental > Terrestrial > Soil > Wetlands > Peat | place: Sweden: Abisko...
CGCAATCGTCGTACGCGGGGAACCGCCGTAAGCGTCGCGCTTGGTGGCGACTGGCGCAAGCGTCACGCTTGGTGGCGGTCCCCGACTACGCGCCTACGCGCTCCGCTCGGGATGACAGGGGCGGTGCGGTGCGCTGCGCTCATTCTTTCGAACTTGGAGCGGCTCTCCAACGGAGAGACGCTCCTACCTTTGGCGGTAACGCGCCGGCAGCTTGTCACGCGGCAGCACAACATGCTCGACGGTCATCGCGACCGTCGCGCGCCGACCCTGTCATCGCGACCGTCGCGCGCCGACCCTGTCATCGCGACCGTCGCGCGCCGACCCTGTCATCGCGACCGTCGCGCGCCGACCCTGTCATCCCGAGCGGAGCGCGTAGGCGCGTAGTCGAGGGACAGCCGCAATCGTCGAGCTTGGGGGAGAGTCGCTACACCGCGCGCAGGCGGCGGTTGGCGGCGAAAGTCCAGCACATCGCGACGGTGCAGACGATCCCCGCGCCGAGCAGGACGTAACGCAAATCGACGAAGCGCGCGATCGAGCCGATCACGAGCGCACCGCCCGGAATGAAGCCCAGCAGGATCATCGAGTACACGGAGACGACCCGGCCGCGCATATCGTCGGGCGCAAGCGTCTGCACCAGGATGTTCGATCCGCCGCTGAAGCTCTGCACGCCCAAGCCCAGAAACGTCAGCACGATCGCTGCGACCCAGAATACGTCGGTGAGTCCGAGCGCGGCCGTGCCCACCGCCGCGATCACGCCCGAGACGAACCAGATCCAGGCCCGCCGGCGCACGTTGATCGCCGCCACGACGAGCGCGCCGACGACCGCGCCGATGCCGCTTGCGGCCATCAGCCAGCCCAGGCCCCGCGCGTCGGTGTGGATGACGTGAACCGCGTACGCCGGCAGCAAGAACGAGTACGAGCGCACCGAGAGCGCCATCAGCGCCGACATCAGGTAGACCCAGCGCAGCGCCGGGTGCCGGACGATGAAGCGCACGCCTTCCAAAAACGCGGTCTTGAAGGACGAGCGCACTTTCGAGCTCGCGGGCGACGGCTTCATCACGATCAGCGCCGCCACAACGGCGAACTTCATGACCGCGTTCACCGTCATGCAGGGCGCGACGCCGGCCATGCCGATCAGCAAGCCCGCCATCGGCGGCCCGAGGACGCTCGGCGCGTTGAAGGCGAACGAGTTCAAGCCGACCGCGTTGCCGACGAGTTCGCGCGGCACGAGCAGCGGCACCCAACTCTGCCGCGCGGGCGCATCGAACGATTGCGTGGCGGCCTGCAGAGCGCTGATCAACAACACGACCCAGAGGCTCGCGTAGCCGGTGAACAGCGCGACCGAGAGCAGCACTGCGGTGAAGGCCGTCATCAAGTTGGTGCTGAGCAGAATCCGCCGCCGCGGATAGCTGTCGGCGACGACGCCCGCGAAGGGCGACGCGATCAGCACCGGCACCATGCGCGACGCGCCGAGCAGCCCGATGTAGAACGAGCCGATCGCGGCGTTGGGCGCGAGCGTCGCGACATAGTAACCGAGCGCCGTGAACTGGAACCACGTGCCGAGGTTGCCGACCATCAGCCCGCTCCACAGCAACGTGAAATCGCGGTGATGGAACGGCCCCATGAAGCTGCCCTGGGTTTTCGGGACGGGGCGTTCGCCGGCGACGATCTTTTCGGGCGCCTTCATTCGAGCGCCATCACTCGAGCGCCGACCGCGCCGCGTCGATCGCCGCAACCGCACCGGCAACGCCGAGCCGGGCGACGTCGAGCACGAGATCGTACGCGTGCGGGTCGCCGAAATCGAAATCGTAGCGCTCGCGCGCGCTGGTGCGCCGGCCGCGGTCGACGCGGACGATCTCGGCGCGTGCGACGGCCTCGGTGCAGCCGAGCGACGTCATGATGTGCTCGATCCGCCAAGCCAGCGGCGCGAACAAAAACACGCGTAGCACGTCCGGGCGATCGCGCAGCACGATGTTGCCGAAACGTCCCACGACGACGACGTTGCCCGCCGATGCGGCTTCGAGCATGTGGCGCTCCACCTCGCGGACAACCGTGACGTCCAGATCGTCGTATTGGTTCGGGGGGTGGAAGACTTCGGGCGCGGCCGCGGTCAGCGAGCGCATGAGGCGCTGCGCGAAGCCGGACGGGCGCATGTCGCTGCCGTCGACGACCTCGGGCGAGGTGCCCAGGCGGGTCGCGACGACCTTCGCCAACTCCTCGTCGAGGACCGAATAGCCGAGGTGGCCGGCCAGCGCGTGGGATACGGCCCGGCCGGCGGCCCCGTACTCGCGCGAGATGGTGATGATCACGCGCGGCTGGGCTTCTGCGGAAGGTCCCGCAGGTCCGTCGAAACGGATGGGATGCCGATCATCGAGACGCGCGAGCTGCGCAAGGTGTTCCGTTCGGTCAAGCGGACGCCGGGCGCGGGCGGCGCGCTCAAAGCGCTGTTCTCGCGCGAGTACGTCGAGAAGGTCGCGGTAACGGGCGTGACGATGGCGCTCGAGGCGGGCGAGCTCGTCGGCTACATCGGCCCCAACGGCGCCGGCAAATCGACCACGATCAAGATGCTCACCGGCATCCTGGTGCCGACGTCGGGCGAGGTCCGCGTCGCCGGGATCGTGCCCCACGAGCACCGCAGCGACAACGCGCGCAACATCGGCGTCGTCTTCGGCCAGCGCTCGCAGCTGTACTGGGATCTGCCGCTGATCGAGTCGTTCGAGTTGCTGCGCGCGATCTACGACATCCCCGACGCTCGCTACAAAGCAAACATCGACTACTTCATCGAGCTGCTCGAGATGAGCGAGTTCCTCAACACGCCGGTCCGCCAGCTCTCGCTCGGCCAGCGGATGCGCGGGGATTTCGCGGCGGCGATGCTGCACGACCCGAAAGTCGTGTTTCTCGACGAGCCGACGATCGGGCTCGACGTCGTCGCGAAGGAGGCGATCCGCACGTTCATCGCCGGGATCAACCGCGAACGCGGCACGACGTTCATCCTGACCACGCACGACTTGGCCGACGTCGAACGCCTGTGCCGGCGGATCGTGCTGATCGATCACGGGCGCTTGATCTTCGACGGCGAAGTCGAGGCGCTGCGCGATACCTACGGCACGCATCGCACGCTCGTCGTGGAGCTCTCCGAACCGCTCGACCACGTGGAGATGGACGGCACGGACGCCGAACTGACGAACAAAACGCTCGCGCGCTTTCGCTTCGACCGCCGCACGATGTCGGCCGAAACGCTGATCCGCCGGGTCGCCGATCGCTACGGCGTGAGCGACGTCTCGATCGAGGAGCCCGAGCTCGAGTCGATCATCCGGCTGATTTACCGCGAGGGCCGCGTCGAGGGGCCGCACGACGAGCCGGCCGCAACGTGAAGCGGCGCCTGCGGCCGTATCTGGAGTTCGCCCGCAAGGCGTTCGCGCGCGAGGCGACCTACCGGATGGAGGTCTTCACCAACGTCGGCTCGCTGCTCGTGCGGCTCTACCTGATGAAAGCGGTCTGGACCGCGCTCTACGCGCAGAACGCGGCGCCCGCGGGCGTGCCGCTGCACGCGATCATCACCTATACGACGATCGCCCTCCTGATGTCGCTGGTGCTGGAAATCGACGGCACGCGAATGATCCGCGACCGCGTGCGTGAGGGCACGATCGCGACCGACTTGATGAAGCCGATCAACCTGCCGCTGTACTTCTTCAGTGACGGCTTCGGCCAGACGCTGCTGCACGCGTTGCTGATCCTGCCCTCGCTCGCGCTCGCGCTCTTCATCGTGCACATCGACGTACCGCCCGCGCCGGTGCTGCTCGCGTTCGCAGTGAGTTTCGCGTTCGGCTACGTGGTGAATTTTCTGCTGAACTTCCTGATGAACGCGGTCGCGTTCTGGACGCTCGAAACGTTCGCGATCCAACTGATCGTGCGTTGGGTCAGCGATCTGCTGGGCGGACAGATCGTGCCGCTGATCTTCTTCCCCGGCGTGTTGCAGCGCGTGGTGCTGGCGCTTCCGTTCGCCGCCGTCTACTCGACGCCGCTGTTGATCTATACCGGCACGATCGCGCCGGCGAGTTATGCGGCGGCGTTCGCCGCGCAACTCGCATGGGGCGCCGCGTTCGCCGTATTAAGCACGTTCGTTTGGCGCGGCGCGCTCAAGCGCGTCGTCGTGCAAGGCGGGTAAACCGCGTGCGATACGTGCCCCTCGTGGCGGTCCTCGTTCTCGGGGCCGCGCTGCGCCTGTTTCTCCTCTCGACCGACGCACCGCCGCTTTTCGCCGACGAATTCGAGCAGTACGTCTCGGTGCAGCATATCGTGACGCACGGCGTCGACATCGACGGGACGCTGAAGCCGTTCTTGTACAGCCCGCTCATGCGGCAACCGCCAATCTACGGCCTCACCGCATACGCCTCAACCCGCGTGCTCGGCAACACGCCGTTAGGCTGGCGATTTCCGGCGGCGGCGTTCGGCATCATCGCGATCGCGCTGCTCTACCTCGTCGTGTTCGAGTTGACCCGGCGCCGGCCGGTCGCGCTGCTCGCCGCGCTCTTGTTCGCAATCGCGCCGATCGAGGTGCATTTCTCCCGCGTCGGCTGGGAGCCCGCGAGCGTGCTGCCCGTCCTCTTGGGCGCCCTGTGGTTGCTGCTGCGCGCCCTGCGCGAGGAACGCCCGGACGTGCCGTTCCCACGTCTCGCGGTTGCGGCCGTATTGGTGGGACTGTGTCCCTACACGTACGGTGCAAGCTGGTTTTATTCGCTGATCTTGGTGACGTCGCTGTTCGCGCTGAATCCCTGGGTCTTCCGTAGCGCCGCGAACCGGCGGAAGCTCTTGGCCGCCGCCGCGATCGCGCTCGCGATTGCCGCGCCGGGCATGCTGGTAGAGTTCACGGATCCGCACACGGTCGGGCGATCGATGCGCATCTCGACGTTCGCGGGCGGCGTCAACGGCACGTCGATCGGGATTTTCTTCAACCACTACTTCAGCCACTTCGGCTGGCAGTACTTAGCCGGAACCGGCGCCGGCGGCGCGGAGTACATGGGCGGATACTCCGCGTTGTACTGGTGGTACCCACCGCTCATCATCATCGGCGCGCTCTACGCCCACCGCTGCGTTCGCTCGCGGGCGCTTCATGTCTGGCTGTGGATCTGGCTGTTGGCCTATCCGCTCGGCGCGGCGCTCACCAACGACGGCCAGACCACACATGCCGCGCGGACCATCGCCGGATCGCCGATCTTGTGCATCTTCGCCGGCATCGGCGCATACGCACTGGTCAGCATCGGCAGCGGCATCACATCGCAGTTTTGGCGACGCTGCTACGGGCTCGGGCTTGCCGCGGTCTTGCTCGCCTTCACGGCCGGCTCGGTGTGGTCGTTCTCACGCTGGTATTTCGACGTCTACCCGATCGCCTCGGCGCAAGCGTGGGAATCAGGCGCGCGCCAGGCGTTCGCGGCGGTGCGCGCGCACGAGCAGGGTTACGACCGGGTATGTTTGAGCGGGTTCAACCCCTTGCACGTCGACACGCTACAACGCTATTTCTTGGCCGGCACGCCGCTCACCGTGATCGAAAACACCGACGACCCGGCGTGCCGGCGAGCACGAACGCTCGTGCTCTCGACCCGATTTTGGTTTCCGCTTGGTCTTACGCCGCTGGAAACGATCCGCGGCGCGGACGGCAAGCACTTCGCGACGCTCCTGGCCCGTAACGTCGTGCAGGGCGGCTGACGAGCCGAGAAAAAACGTTCCGCGCGTAAGGAGAACACATGCTATGAAGTTTCTCACGCGCGCGGCCGCGCTGTTGCTGGCCGTCGTCTTCGGAATGCTGCTCGGCGGACGCATCGACGCGCAGACCGCCTTCAATCTCGCGAGTCTCGGCACGCCCGGCGGGCCCGGACTCCCAGCCGACGTCTATCCCGATTCGCGCGAGCGTTTGCCGCTGCCCCGGCGCGAAGACATGGACGATTTCGGCAAAGCGGTCTTCGACCGCGTCGCCACGCCCGCAACGGAGAAAGCCGGTCGCAGCGCGGCCTCGGTGAAGCTATGGGATCCGCACTTTGCCGATCCGGTCGAGAAAGCTTACCACTACCTGAAATTCGACGACGGGTTGGGCGATCGCCTCACGCAGATCGCGGTGCTCACGACCGCGCGCGAGATGCGCAATCAGTACGAGTGGACGCAGTGGGAGAGCATCTCGTGGGAACCGACGCAGCCGGCCTACGTCGATCCGGTCGTTGTCGACATCATCAAGAACGAGAAGCCGGTGACGGGGCTCGATCCCAAGGTCGCCGCGATCATCACCTTCGCGCGCGAACTGGTCGGCAATCGCAACCACGTCTCGCCCGAAGCGTTCCACGCCGTCCTCACCAACTTCGGCCCGCGCCTGACGCTCGACATCACCGACCTGATCGGGCTCTACATGGCGGCCGGGGCGGAGATCACGGCGTTCAACCTGCAGCTGAAACCCGGCCAAAAGCCGTTGCTGCCGGAAGCCTATCTCAAGCCGTCCTGCGCGAACTCCTAGCGAAAATCAGGCTGCGCCCTTCGCGCGCTCGATCGCGAACAACGTGTTGAACCCCACGATATTGAGCGTGCGAAGGACCAGCGGCCGGGGCTCGAAGAGGACGATCGGTTCGTTGCCTAGGCGTTTGCGCAGCCGTACCAATTCGGTCAGCCCTCCGGCCGGGATGTACGGAACGCGCGACAGATCGATCGTCACGGCGCCCTGAATACGCGCGAGCTGGCGTTGCAAATCGTGCGTGCAATCACCATCGGCATCGGGCGAAATCGAGACGACGGCGGGCGGTAACTTCGTCATGGATCGACCATACTGCGCCCTGCTGTGCCGAGCATGAGAACAAGCTAAGATTTTGCTCAGAGCGACCAGGTCGCGATGTCCCACGTTTCCACCGCCGGGTTGGGGTCGAAGCCGTGGAGATCCGGGTTGAGCGCCTGGACGTTGCGGAACCACCACAAGAAGACGATCGGCGCGTCGCGCACCAGGAGCGATTCGATCGTGGCGTAGGCGGGTTTGCGTTCGGCCTGCGCGTAGCTCGCGAGGGCCTTCGCCTGTGCGGCGTCCATCTGGGGCGAACAGTAGAATGACTGGTTATAGCCGTGCGGCGGACGGTTGGCGCACGTGAACTGCGCCGAATCGTCCGGATCGATGCCGGCATACCATTGGTAGAGCGCGAGTTGGTAGTTGCCGCGCGCCAAGGTTCCGTTCGCTTCGTATCCACCGTAGATCATCGAGCTGAGCTGTGCTCGCGGGTGGACGTCGATGCCGACGGCGTGCAACTGGGCTTGGAGCTGAACGACCAGCGCGCGATTGATCGCCGCGCTCTGTTCGTAGACGAGGTCGAGCGAGAGCGGCTTCGCAAGCGTGTATCCCAGCGCCGCGAGCGCCCGGCGCACGCCGTCGGGCGAGTAGGGGAGGCTCTGCAGCTTCGGATCGCTCGCCCAGAGAAAGCCGGGCAGGTCGCCCGTCGCGACCGTCCCGGCACCGTAGGTGAGTTCGTTTGTGAGCCGCGCCTTGTCGATCGCCATCGCGATCGCGCGCCGCACGCGCACGTCGGCCGTCGGGCCGCGGCCGCTGTTGAGCATCAGGCCTTCGTAGCCGTTGACGTTGGGGAGCACGACGGCGACGTCGGACATCGTCTTGATCGCCTTGTACGTCCCGACCGTCGCTTCATACATCCAGTCGGCCTCATGGGTGCGCATCAGTTCGAGTTCGGTGTTCTCATCGGGCACAAGGCGCCACACGATGCGCTTGATTTTCGGCGCGCCGAGAAAGTAGTGCTCGTTGCGCACGTACTCGATGCGGTCGCCGCGCACCCAGCGCACGAACTTGAACGGCCCCGTCCCGATCGGCGCGCCGTTGTAGGGCACGTCGTTGATGCTCTTGTAGCGCGCGAGCAGATGCGCCGGCAAAACGCCGTAGGGACTGTCGCTCTCGCCGAACACGACCGAGACGAAGGGCGCGAAACGCCGGCGCAGCCGAAAGATCACCGTGAGCGGATCGGGCGTTTCGACCCGGCGCACCACGTCGTAGCCGTGCCGCGAGATGATGTCGTTGTCCGGGTTCATGATCGCGTCGTAGGTGAACGCGACGTCGCGACTCGTGAACGGCGCGCCGTCGTGCCAGCGGACACCCGCGCGCAAATGGTAGGTGATCGTGAGCCCGTCGGCGCTGATCCCGCCGTTCTCGAGCGTCGGCACGTCGCGCGCGAGGCGCGGTACGAGGTTGCCGTGCGGGTCGGCCGAGACGAGAATGTCGGTGGTCAGCCGCCCCAGCGACGCCTCGACCGTCTGGGTGCCGAGCAGCGGGTTGAGCGTGCGCGGCACGTTGCCCGAGATGACGCGCAACGTATCGGGTACCGTCCAGGCGTGCCGCGTTCCCGCGCCGCTGCCGTCGGGCTGTACGCGCGTGCACGCCGCCATGACGGTCAGCGCGAGGACGGCGAGGACGATCCGCATCGGGCCGCGCTTACTCCCAGCCGACCTCGTCGACGTAGCACCACTTCCAGTGTTCGCCCGGCTGAAGCGAACGCATCACCGGATGCTGCGTCGCGCGGAAATGCTTCGTGGCGTGCTTGTTCTTTGAGGAGTCGCAGCAGCCGACGTTCCCGCACTCAAGGCACATCCGCAGATGGACCCATGTGTCGCCGATCTTGAGACAGTCCTCACAGCCGGTGCTGTTCGGATGCACCGGCCGGATCGTGTCCAGATGCGTACACGGAATCGCTTCGCTCGCCATGCGCCCTACGAACCGTCCCGATCCCGGCAGCGTTGCGCCGGCTTACAACGTCACGTCGCCGCGCGCGACGAGGCGCGCCAGCAGGAGGTGGTAGTACAGCATCCCGCGTTGCGCGCCGAGTTGCGCGAGCAACGCCGGAACGTCGACGGGGATGCCGCCGGAGAGCTCGCGGATGCCGCGCGCGACGCCGGAATCGTTCATCGGAAAGAGATCGAGCCGCCCGAAGCCGCGCAGCGCGATCACGGCTGCCGTCCACGGACCGATCCCACGCCGGGTCGCAAGCTCGGCCAGCAGTTCGGGCGTCGGGCGCTCGGCGAGTGCGCCTTCGTCGAGCGCGCCCTCGAGGATCGCGCGGCCGGTGGTGCGCAGCGCGACGACCTTGTTCGCGCTCAGCCCGAGCCCGCGCAGCTCCTCCGCGTCGGCATCGACGAGCGTCTGCGGCGCCGGGAACGCGCGCAGCTGCGCGGGGCCGGCATCGACCGCGGGCGCGTAGCGCTCGATCGCGCGGCGCAGGATCGCGCCGGCGGCGTGAATGCTGATTTGCTGGTAGACGATCGCGTTGACGCACGCCTCCCACAGCGTCGGGTAGCGGGGCGGCTTCACGCCGCGCGCTCCGGCAACCAGCGGCGCGAGCCACGGCACGCTCGCCGCCGCGCGGTAGAACGGCTCGAGGCCGGTGCCCGTCCCGAGCAGCCGCTCGACGACCCGCGCGGCATCGAAGCTCCCCGCGCCCACGATCTCGACGGTCAGTTCGTCCGGGCCGCTCTGAGCGACCGCCAGCAGCGCCGGGTCGCGCGGGTCGCCGATCAGCCGCCGGTAGACTTCGCCGTCGTAGAGGTCGACGGCATTCGTCGAGAGGCGGCGCAGGGCGTTCGCCGTGAGATCGAGGCGAAACGGCGGGCGGACCGCGACGCGGGTGACCATGAGCGGCCTTTCGTGGGCGAGGAAACCGATTCCAGCGGCGGTAACTGACTCCCGCAGTGGTCCACCGACGAGCCTACCTCGCAGCGTACGCCCGCTACTGGCGGATCAACGCGCTCACGCTGCTCGAGTACCGCGCGAACTTCCTGATGTGGGCCGGCTTCACGGTCATCTACCACGCCTCCGCGATCGTCGCGCTGTGGGTGACGCTGCGCAACTTCCCGTCGATCAACGGCTGGGATTTCCGCCAAACCGCGTTCATGTACGGGCTGTGGTTTCTCGCGCACGCGGTCCACAACACGTTCTTCTTCACGATCGGCAGCGTGCCCGAATTCATCCGCGAGGGGCGCTTCGACCGCTTCCTGGTGCGCCCGATGGACACGCTCTTTCAAGCGATGACCGTGCCGCAGCAGATCTGGCCCGACGAACTGATCCTCGCGATCCTGTATTTCGCGGTGATCGTGCCCTACAGCGGCGTCCACGTCGACGCGCTGTTCTTGTGCTACATCCCGTTCGTCGCCGTCGGCGGCGCGCTGATCGACTTCGGCATCAACCTCGCGATCGCGACGGTCGCGTTCTGGTTCATCCGCATCGAGTCGCTGCGCTGGGTGGTGATGTCGCTCGAACAGGATTTCTCGCGCTACCCGATCTCGATCTACCAGCGCGGCGTGCGCGTGGTGCTGGCATTCATTCTGCCGTTTGCCTTCATGAACTATTTTCCGGCGACGTTCTTGCTGCACAAAACGGAAGACGGACTGCATCTCAACCCGGCGGTCGGTCTCTTGACGCCGTTCGTCGGCGCGGCGTGCCTCGCGCTGGCCTACGCTTTCTGGCGGGTCGGACTCAACCGGTATCAGGGCACCGGCAGTTGAAGAACGCCGCAATGATCCGCACCATTGCCGCGCTGGCCACCGCGCTGTTCGCGCTCGCGGCGCCGGCCTACGCGGAGAACGTCGACGTCGTCGTGCAGGCGGGCCACGAGGGCCGGCCCGCGTCGTGCGCGCCCAACCACGTGCACGCCTGTAACATCGGCGCGAGCTCCGCCGCCGGACGCGAGATTCTCTGGACGCCGGTGATCGCCGACGCGATGACGGCAACGTTGCGGGCGGGCGGCCTGCGCGTCGCGCGCCGTCCCGCCGACTACCCCGAACACGACACGGCACGCGCCGCGATCTACATCCACCTCGACGGTAGTGAGACGCCGTGCGCGAGCGGCTCGTCGGCCGGCTTCCCGCCCGCGACGCCGCACGCGTTCGTCGCCGCGTGGGAACGCGCGTACGGCCGCTACGCCCCGATCCGCTTCGTGGGCGAGAACATCAGCTCGAACGAAGCGCACTACTACGGCTTCCACAAGGTCGACGCGCCGCGCAAACTGCTGATCGAATACGGCGAGATCACGTGCCCCGCGCAAGCCGCATGGCTGAAGCCGCATCTGCGCGACCTCGGCGTCTTCACCGCCCGTTTTCTGCTGGAGCAGTTGCACTGATGCTGCGCAGCGCGTTTCTCGCCGGGGCCGCGGCGCTCGCCGCGCATCGGCCCGCGGCACCGCAGCATCCGATCCCGGTCGGCGATCTGGTCGAGAGCTTTCCCGGCATCATCGGGATCTATTGCCGCACGCTCGCCGACGGTCCGCCGCTCGTTGCGGTGCGCGCGGGCGATCGTTTCCCGGCCGCCTCGATCATCAAGCTGACGATCATGCTGACCGCGCACCGCGCGTTCGAGCGCCACGAGGCCTCACCCACCGAAGACATCACCTTATTGCCGGGTGACATCGTGGCCGGCAATCCGATCCTCGGCGACGCGCACTCCGGCCAGCGCTGGCCGATGGGATTGCTAGTCAACGCGATGATCAAATACAGCGACAACACGGCCTCGAACGCGCTGATCAGTCACTTCGGGTTCGCGGCGATCAACCAAACGATCCGCGATGCGGGCATGACGGGAACGGTGCTCGCGCGTCATTTCGCCGATGTCGTTCCGGCGGGCCGGCAAAATCTCAACGTCACCACGCCGCGCGACGTCGGCACGTTGCTCTATCAAATCGAACTCGGCGCGCACGAGGGCATCACGACGGTCGCTTCACCCGCATCGTGCCGAGCGATGATCGAGACGATGCTGGGACAAGCGTACCGCGAGATGATCCCGGCCGGCGTCGGCCGCCACGTCCCGATCGCGAATAAGACGGGCGAACTGGACTTCGTGCGCAGCGACGCCGCGATCGTCGATCCGCTGAGCGGCTCGCCGTACATCCTCGTGATCCTCACGCGCAACCTCGACTACCCCGGCCTCGCCTACCCCGAAATCGCCGACGTCGCCCACCGAATCGACACGGCGATGCGCCGCATCGCCTCACGCTAACAGGCCGGCCTGGGGGTGGGCGGCTTTGCGGGCCGAATCGGCTTTCCTTACGATGAGCACACCGCAGCCGTTGCCCGATGCCGCGATCGCGCACGAACTCGCCGCGTTGCCCGGCTGGGCGCGTGAGGGCGATGAGATCGTGCGGACCTTCGATCGCGGGAACTTCAACGGCTCGATCGCCTTCGTCGACGCGATCGCGACGGCCGCGAACGAAGCCGACCACCATCCCGACATCGCGATCTCGTGGAACAGCGTGACCATCCGGCTCTCGTCGCACGACGCCCACGGCCTCACCGCGCGCGATTTCGACCTCGCTCGCACGATCGACGGCCTGGCGAACTGAGCGGCCGTCCGGCGGGCGCGGCGACCTCCGGCGCCGTAGACGCGAGGATATGGCAACGCACGAAAAACCCACCGGCGACGAACTCACGGCCCTCGCGAGCGAGGCGGCGAACGTCCGCACCCGTATCACGACGGCCAAGGGCGACATCGTTTTCACGTTCTTTCCCGAGGATGCTCCGCAGCACTCGGCCGCATTTATCAAGCTGGCGCGCGCGGGCTTCTACGATGGCCTCACGTTCCACCGCGTCGAGCCCGGCTTTGTTATCCAAGGCGGCGACCCGAGCGGGAACGGCACCGGCGGCCCCGGCTATCAGCTCGATGCGGAGTTCAACGCGAACCCGCACATCACGGGCACGGTCGCAATGGCGCGCAGCTCCAACCCCAACTCGGCCGGCTCGCAGTTCTACATCTGCCTGGGCGACGCGCCGTTCCTCAACCGCAACTACACCGTGTTCGGCCACGTGGTCGAAGGCCAGTCGGTCGTCGACGCCATCCGCGTCGGCGACGTCATGGAAACCGTAGCGATCGAGCCCAAACCCTAGCCTCGCCGCGCGCGCCATCATTCGTGCGCGCGCGCTCGCGCACTGTCATCCCGAGCGGAGCGCGTAGGCGCGCAGTCGAGGGACAGCCGCAATCGCCGAGCTTGGTGGCCCGCCGCAATCGCCGAGCTTGGTGGCCCGCTGCAATCGCCGAGCTTGGTGGCCCGCTGCAATCGCAAAGCTTGGTCGCTGTCCCTCGACTCCGCGCCTACGCGCTCCGCT